>WNFO01005065.1_pt1 | contig 13648 bp, 13 predicted proteins | sample 5400251 | NCBI WGS metagenome assembly WNFO01 (sample SAMN13153354, study PRJNA577476) | soil metagenome | isolation source: 100 cm saprolite under Madrone tree | place: USA:California | collected 2016-06-14 | reverse complement strand
TAGAGTTGACTCTCGGAATGATTCGAAATATAGCTGGAGTGCTGTCGTGTGTATATGTTTTAGTATTTCTGACTGGCATGCGCCCAGCTGGCAATGGTCTAGGATTAGTGTCGGTACTACTGGGTTAGGTGGGTGTACAGCGTAGTTGGTCCCCTTGGCGGGCTGACACTCTCCATGTCTTGAATGCTGAATAAAATCATCCAATATCATGACTATGGTGTAGATAAAGACAAGAGACATAACCAAATCTAGACTCACCGTGCAGATATGCCTGGGTCCGCCTTCTCTACTTGGGCATGCTCCCTTACGGGTGGAAACGTGATATGATAACCATGCGTATCATAGAGCAATTCAAACAATTCTCGGGCATCTTCAAGTTTGCACTTCTTCAATATGGGCACTGCGGACGTGGCCGGCGGATTGTTGCTGGCGGATGGCATGGACATGGCGGGCGGGGAACCAGGTGCAACGTTTACCATGGCTCCTGGGGGCGATGATGGACACAGCCGCTGCGTTTCAGCGCAATCCAATCGGGTGTGTTCAGAAGTGGAAGGCAAAGCGCATGGCTGAGGAAAATATTTTGTGTTGTTTGTTACCCCGTATCGGGTCTCCGCAGCCTCTTCTAGTGCTACATCGGGGTGGAGACCAGGATGCTTCTTCTTTATGTGTTCTCTGAGCCGGTAAGGGCGACCCCATTTAAAAACACCGCAGTATATGCATAACCCAGCTTCATGGGTATCCCGGTGATGTCGGGTAACTCCCTGCGGCTGTGCAAAATCTCGTCCACAAATTCTGCACCAATATCGGCCTTGAGGAGTTCCACGTTTCTCATTTGGTTGCAAAAGTGACCTCGGAGGCACCGTGGTGGGACCTTTTCCATATTTCTTGGACTGCTGGGACATCACTCCTGGCGCCCTTTGCTCTTGATGCTGTGCAACAGTCGGCGTTCGGTAGATATCTGGGGGGAGGGTTGACGGTACTGAGGAACCAGGTATGGTGCGAACACGCGTGTACGGATGGCTATGGTCCGAAAAAGTATTCATCGGCGTGCATTCCTGGTGGCAGCTACGACTCTTGTTGCCATTGGGAAGGTTGATGTCCCTCTGGTTCCCATACGAAATAAATGAGCCGGGAAAAGAGCCTTCTGATTCTCGCGCAGGCGACTTCGGTGATATGCGATGGGCAAAAGCCAATTTATTATTTCAGAATAGAGTGCTCGGTAATATTGAGAGTTCTCATACCGGGATGAACCCAAGGGACATTGTCGCAGGTAGGCCATCACGTATATCAGTGATGAGGATTTCAGGATTAGGCGACCCAGCTCCGACCCCTCTGTCGATGGTCTCAGTAGTGGACTGTGATAACGAATAAGCGTCGATGGTGTAGGCCTGAGTATCCGAGTTAGTTGATACTAAGGAGGTGTGCTGGAGTCAACCAAGGAACGTGCCTCTGCATCGACTTGAGAGTTTTGACTATTTGGAGGGATATTTAGCGGCCGAGAATTTTCCTGTCCCTTGTATAAGACCAGCGTGCCTTGAAGAATATTCGGTGCCAGGTTGGAGACCATGTTGCCTGTGTTGCCTGACATTCTCTCTAGTTACGGATAGAGAAACGAGCAAGTGTGGTTTCCGCAGCCCACTGCAGGGAAAATGGGTTAAGTACACGAGTTATGATCGGTGCAAAATTAGCGGTGGATTTGGGATGGGCGTGGTGACAATCAGCTGTAGGTATTCTAGTCTTATTTAAGAGAGCCAGAGGACTCTAAGATAAGAGGCGGCTCGACATCTATATCTGGTTCAAGGACGTAGAAGAGTGGTATGTTCAAAGCTGCCGCCATGTTCATGGACAAGCGTACCTGGGCACAGAAATAAGTTGAGACGATCGAGGACCTTGAGCCAACGTTTGAGCCGCTTCCGCAAGTTCTGAGATCTGATGAACAAAACCACGGAGTAAGGCCCGGGAATATAGCATACACAGGCACCCTTAGCACCATAACCGGAGCCCCCTCAAGAGTGGTGCACATTACGACGTGGGTGGAAAAGATCAGTTCCAGCGCTGGCCTCTAAGCGATCAGAAGGTCGGAACGCCGCGGTTGCGTTCACATGCACAGTATACGTTGTGAAACATAATGAGCGTTTCCTAGTAGCTCCGGAGACTAATCAATTGAAACCTGACAGGACCACATGGATGTGCCAACAAGAGTGTGGAGATGAGATTCGAACTTGTCGATTGACGCTACCCCTTGCTCTTTCAAGCCTCCGCCCACTCGCGAATCCCACCGAATTTAGACTGAAACTAAGGGGATGAGAAGAACCGCTAAAAGCAACGGGAAATCAAGGTAGAAAAGAATACAGCACCTAGGGCAACTAAATTAAGTCCAGCGATCCGGAGTGCATTATAGGAGAGATCGACGCTGCCGGTGGGAACGAGCGCGGCCACACCCTACAGTGGTGTGGAGCGTCGTGCCTGATGATACAGAAGGGTTCCCCTCCGACACGACCCTTGCCACGTGGGTCAACACGTGGCCTGCTCACGGCCTGGTTAGGTCAAGCCGGGTGAGGTTTTTCGGGATTTTCCTGATGACTTTCCACTTACAGTGTTCGGGTTGGTTGCAGTATGTCATGATCATGGACCATGCGCTGTCATCTCTCAGAACAAGTCCTAGGGTCGGGGTGACCAAGTGCCTGAATACACACCGCAACGCCACTAATAACGATAATTTGAATAGTAGTGTGGGTATTGTCACCATCGTGTTGTACGTGAGAATGTGCAGTAAGTTTTTCTTCATCTTTCCGCTGGCTTCTTTTATCCATTGTAGTGTTTCAGAAAGCGAGCGGCGTTGGTACACAACAAGGTTGTTATGGGGGTTCTAACCAACACCACCACGTGTAGGGCACATCGTGATGAGATGCACCCTTCGTGATTGCCCTGGCCCGCCCTACTAACTTAATTAACCACTCCACATTTGTCCGGTGCTGTCTGTTTGGGCATCGGCCTGTGGTCTGTGGTCCGTGATCTGTGAACAGCTATTATTGTGGAGGGCCTTTTTGGAAATGGAGTACAGAAATGCAGCGCAAAAGTTATATCTCGGTCGGTCACGGTTGCATCGCCTTGACCTATGGATTCAGCCACCAGACCAACTCAAGATAGGTATCAGGGAAAAAGACTGGGCCCAGTGCCAGCCTGACATCTCCGAGGCTCGGTTGATATGGGGTTCCTGGATACCACTCGCCATTCCCCGTGGTGGGAGACGTCCGGAATCTCACAGACGCTTTTGGGGTTTAGTCACTCAAACGTTAAGATGGCTCTCCGTGTACGGTCATTGTCCGCATGGAGGGACATGTCTTCTTTACCGATTTTCGCGGAATTTTTTTTTCCCCCAGTCTACAACTGTCAAATTCAATGTCGCTCACCGATCAGCGCCCGTGATAACAGCACGCGCCCTCGAATTAAAAGCGATGTAAGAAGCAGCGAGCGTCGTGTACAAAACCCCCACGTGATCTTATTAGAGCGCCCCACGATGAGGGACTTCCAATCATCCAGCTTTTGGACTCTATGTGTCGTACACCACATTGGTTCTCAGGTACAGACTTCCCTCAATCTGTATGAGCTGATCCGGTGTAACGTACCAGCTTTTGTTTGATGCGCCACATCGAAGTCGACTGTACCTGAAACCGAAGCAGAATGCAATCGGGGCAGGTGAAACCCAGAGTCAGACAGTGGACATGAGGAAGAGAGCGGAGGCGAGTGATGACGAAGGCCTCCACCGTATTCCAGTGTGGCAAAAAATGTAGGTATCTTGCGTCCCAGTAAGCCCGGAATCGAGCCCCTGGCTTCTTGAATGTACCAGAGCCATCCAAACTTGAGACCATCAATGCATGCCTGGACGCAACAGTCAGTTATGCAAAGCTGTCTCAAAGTCAAAGGACATCACATTCAAAACGATCCAGAACACACGCTGCTCAAATTGAGCCAAATTTCATAAAACGGTATAACATGGCGCTAACAAAAATGGGACAAGGATATACAGTAGTCTGCAACGTAGTAACTGAGTAGGTGGAAGCTACTCAGGCTCAGTACGTGTTTTACAATGCCTGGAGGAAAGGGGGTAAATCCTTCGATAGACCCCATCCGGTGACATTGGCCCTGGAATGGGAATGATTTAGTTCAATATCGTGTTGAGGTCTACATTTCTCAGTCCATGCTCCCTCCTCAGGTGATTCCTATAAACGTACTTGCGGCCCCATGTGAAACCGCAACTTGTAAAGTAACACGGATCTGGGTGATGGATTTCTTTGAAATGTCGCCAAGCGCCCTGATTTTGTGCAAAACGTTTGGAACAAGCAGTATCCGGGCATGGGAACCGTGCGTGACTTTCCGAGTCATCCGAACCTGCGGGCGATGTCGCAGTCAACGTGGAGGGGATCACGGTGGGGGCTAACGATGCCGACAAGTTAGGCGCAATGATGTCGACGGGAGTGTACTGATGACTTTGGTCCGGAGGAGCACTAATTGGCACGTAGTCCTGCGATGGGTTATAAGTCGCCTCTGTGTCCATTGGTATCATGATGTTTGGAAATTTGTCGTATGTTGGGCCCTGATACAAGGGAAGCGGAACAATTTCACGTCCATGAGAGGTCAACTTTTCACATCATCACATGAGTCGAGCATGCTCGAGTGGATTGAGATAGCACTCGCACCGGAGGTTGTAGGCACCCATGGTACGGTATCCCATATCCGTTGATTCCCGGACCATAGTGCAACGCTGAATAGCCTGGAAAGTGTAGGAAGCTTGTGTAATAAGCCTGAGTACCGGGCCAATTTAGGTTACTACAACGGAGGTGCGCCACGTTAACTAGGGCCCGTACCTTCTCCGAGTCTCTATATTGATGATGGCGAAGATATACAGCGCTTCCTTCATTCGAAAAGAATGTGGATCCTCCGCCGAGGGAGACCAGGCCTTGAGGAGGATACGCCACATTCGTGTAAGGATAGAATCCACCTTGCATGGTAAGCAAAGGAATGGGCGATAGGGCCGTCGGTTTGAACACCGTCAGAAGGAACGAATCGGCTGACGCTTGATTGAAGATCGTCAGGTTCGAGCGAGGGATGGAATAGTTAACACCAGATTGAGGGCGAGATTCTGATTCGCATAATCGTTCTTTTGGGCTTTTAAAGCGCGTGATGATGGATAGAACCAGACTTCTGAAGCCGTGACCTCAGTGCCAGTTGCTTCACGGGCACGCACTCGTGACAAGTAACGGTGCCATTGTAGATTCACAAAAAAGGTATAGGTGACGATTAGGATCTTTGTAGCAGTCCGCAATCCACAGTAGATTGCAGCCCAGGTCCCCTCCCTCACTAGGTTGGATGGCCTCAGGCTGCTTTCCTTTGCATCGCAAGAGGCCCGCTGCCGCTCCTCTTGTAACTTTGATGTAGAATAAGGTTCAATTGGGAGTTCACGAGGCTCAAGAGAAGGCTTAAGTGCCAAGTGCCAGTTGGACGGTCACTGCCGGACCTGCATCCGGACCGGGCATAATTAATTTTAATTAATTCAGCTGTGATAATTACACTTTGTTCCGTGACTTTTAATGGCGTGGGAATAACTTGAAATTTACACACAGCGTCGGTGCTGACACAACACGTCGACGCTGACACATACGTCTACCTTCCATCCGTACCTTCCGTCTGTACTTGAAAGTCATTTGGCCAATCAACCGAGTAGACCTGAAACACCGCGCATGGCACCCTGGCAATTCTACATCGTACCACCATCAAGAATTCCATTATGTGGTTTCTGTAGAATATTCTATGGCACCAACTGCTCCGAGTCCATGGGTCCGGTCGTGTAAATCGACAATGTCCCCTCCCACCCACGGACCAAATTTGATGAGTTCAATCGCGTTCTTCTTATTGGCTCCGTATCTACTTGTGCGGTCGGTTCCTGTTTAAACAGGCATGCGTAGCACAGGCACACACTGGTAATGAGCTACCAGGTCAAGGACCTGAAGTTCAATGTACCCACTGGCAGAGTATAAGAGATATACTCGGTGCGTTCTTTGCAGACGAGCGAGCTTTGGAGGTCGATCTTATCAAATCCTTGTGAGATTAAAGTGACAGCTGCCACTCGTGCCACGAGGCGGGCGCCGCACAAGGAAGTCACCTTATTTGACAATAGAGCAAGACCCCCGAATATACTTTACTCTTAATGTGTTCAGGCAAGGGGTGCCGAAGGAGCGTATCCACCGCGCTGGCCGCAACGCACCGGTTCAACTCGGGCCCGAGTACTCGTGGAATGCGCTGCGCCAACTTCCCATCTTTGGCATTGCACATTTTGACCATACCGTAACCACATCCAGTCCCAGAACGAGCGTTTAATACGCTATGGTAATGCTGCTAAAAATGTAATTTACAATAAAAAATTCTTCTCAGAGTTTGTCAAGTTGGATCGGTCAAATACGGCGGACATCCTCAGGCTCTCGGCCCAGATGAAATTCTCTCGCGGTGAATCTCAATCGGGTTTATCGAGGGTCTTTCTTAGACAGTGGCGGCAGGGCCTCATGGCACAGTACTGTGACTCGAGGAGTTTGCATGAGAAACTGGACTAACCAGACTCGACGAATCGGCGACACTGGAAGATCCGCCCGCGCCGAACTTCTTTCGGGATGCCCCGCACTACTGTACCCCTCCATTGACCAGAGCCCGGTACTCGTGTACTGTTGTCGTAAAACGTCAGCATCACATACAACGCCCGTGTATCAGAGTTATACAATCCGCATTTCCCCCTACATTTCTTTTCCCATCCGTCCTGCACATTCATCTCCAGCCCATACTTCGTATAGTACAGCGTGCGGCACGCCACAGTTTTACAGTAATACTATTGATCATAATGATCATCCATCGTGCACCCTCCGTCGTCGCCCGAACCTACCGGGCCACCACCACCCCACCCACCACACGTCTAAGTCCTTAACCAGCATCGGGATAATTTTCTACAACAAAAAGGAAAAAGGGCGGCGTGGAGTCATAGGAAGCGACCGTGTGATATATCTCAACATCCATACATCTCACATACACACTGCGAATTACGCACCTTGATCTTGTTATCGACCTCAAGAACAAGCTCGCCCAGCGCCGGCGTCCAGCTTAGCGGAGGACTATTGAGCACGCCCCCGCCGCCAGCGGTACCGCCAAGTGCCGCCGAGCCAAGGGCGACATTCCACAGAGCCTCGTCCGCGGGTGTAATATGCATCTGAATCTGGAAGAGGTATGATACGCCCAGATGTCTAGAAGCGAGAGTAGATTTTGGGTGCAATCTAACAGAAAGGGCTCCAGTTTTATTACTATTATCATTTTAATGAACGGTTGGTCGGTCAGCTCTATGCCTGCCCAAGAGAAAAAGGAAAAGGGAGGGGGGGAAGGGGAGCGGTGGTCACTTACTATGTGTGGCATAGTGGGGTATGTGTCGGAGGTCTCTTGCACGCCTAAGGAATTGTTACCCATTCCTGTTTGCCGTTTAGGCCACCATTTCCGGAGACCCTATGGAGTAACATAGGTGGCGTAAGTAGCCATCAGGGGCGAGACAAAAGCTTAGGGTGGGAAACCATACCTTTTGAGGACGGTCATTGTCCTCCTTTGCCTGCTCGTACTCCGTAAGCATGCTGAGGGCCAAGCGTAAAAAGTTGGTCGGGTATGAGATATCCAAAAGAGGTGAAAGGGACATGGCAAGTATCGCGAACCGATGCGTTCTATATGCACGCCAGGACGCGGGTGCGAATCGGTATACGTTTCACTCATCATGACCAGAAGATGAACATGGGACAGACCCACCCTCTTCTTCATCGCCGCATCGTTGAACACGCGATCAAGCTTGCGCGCGTCATCATGACAGTATGGAACCAATGAGTTCGTCTGGGACCACGCACGAAGGGTAAGGAAACGTGTGGGTTAATTATGTGAGGAAGAGATGGTAAACATAGACCTCGCACCCGTCATGCATGTTCCGCGTACAAGTCAGTGCAATAATGCGTTTCTGCACCAAATCTCGCAAATACTCGATTGTCGAGCCTGGACTCCTGAAGCCCCCATGCCACTGCCGACAGGTGGCAAGAACATACCCCGGCTCGGAAGCGTAACACTGACAGGCGGCCCAGCGGCTGCCGCCGCCGCTGCGGTGGTTGAGTTCTGTGTGCAAGCTTTTGGAGTCCCGTTCGCGTGTGGTTGGCGTAGCAGAAATTGCGGGGGTGGTTGTTGTACTTTGTGATTGCGCCTGAGGATTGTTGTTGTTGCTGCTTCTGGAGTTGTCGTTGTCGTTGTCGGAGTGGGAGCGGGGGAAGTGGTGATGATTGGGCTCATTAGTGGCTCGTGAGAGGTGAATGCGCCTGGTGTGCTCAGCGTTTAGACGGCGGTGGGAGAGATATTGGAAGGGATAATGGTGCGGAGAAGAGCCCACACGTCTCCAAATTCCCAGACTTCGGCCAAGGTTTTGGTTAATGTTTTTATTCCAGTCTCGTAAACCTTAAGTAAGGCCTATGTAATAATTATTTTCTATTCTGGGAATAGGTAGGTCAAATATCCAAAAGAAGTGTAATAGGGGTGAGTCTGGAAAATGCTAGCTGAGACAGTGGGGCTGGGGGGAGACTTGATGTGTATGATGCGCGTGGGGAAAGATGTGGACCTAAGGAACGGGACAGGACACGGGCAACTAGGGCAGATCTACGGGATCTGCTATTTCAAATTAAAATTCTCTTGCTTCTCGTGTTTCAGCCATCTTTTGAAGTTGCCCTGGATTCCCATTTAAGGTTATAGCCGTTTCCTCTGATCGTATAATCGCCTGGTCGGTATGTTTCCCATCCGGATCCATCGGACCCATCTTGAGTGAAGTAGTTCCGGTAGCAGGATCAATGTCGGCATCACGGTGATGTGGGTATGGGGCGAAGAACCTCGAGACATTTGTACCGCCGCTGAGTATGAAATCTGGCTGCGTAGTTGGATGAGGTAAGCAAAGGTAACAAAGGAAAGGCCATTTCACTGCAGTCAGTAGGGCTCCTAAATGAGAGAAGCACATGGCCGTCACTCCAGTAGTGGCATCGCTGCCACTGGTAGTGTGGGTCACAGTGGACGAATCTGGCGCTCCAGATTTGAACATGGGTTGCATTAAAGCCATCTAAATTAGAAAAGAACGACCCATCACTATACCCTACGAGGGTAATAATGGTGGTGAAGGGCGAGACTCTTATCTAGGTATGTCCACCACGCATTTTTATTTCCTCCAAAGAGGAACTTACGAAATGGATGGGGCAGAGGGGAAAAATGGTCGCTGGTGCCTGTTTTGGTTTTGGTTGTTTGAAATTACAGAACGGGAAGAATGGCGAAGAACATCGATGGGTGCCCCACGGGCGGGTCTCTTACTATCGGCCATGCCACCAACTCCGCCGAATGGGTTCACACGAGCGCTCCATCAAGCAACTCCAGCTACGTTTCGTCACGGTCCTCCACGGTCGCAGGAGGATCCCCATCGGTGCCCATCATTTGCAGCATGAGTGATCAATGGTCATGGATCATGAGCCAGTGCAGCTCCCCACGAATAAAGCGCAGCGTAGTACATGCCTCCTATGCACACGCTCCACCTCTGTCCATGTGAGGGTACTTGGGAGCAGTGAGTCGAACGACAAGGTGCGTAAATGAGAGCATGAGAGTACGAAACCGAGTGTACACGTGTCTGTCCCACACCTCCCTTGAATAACACGTACAGCGGAGAGTGATTTCGGTTGCAAGACAGCATACACGCGAGCGAGCCGCAGTGCTGAACGCACTGTAGCCTAACTAGTTCATACAATCGTTTGCCCCTCGTTGCCATGTACCATCGCTCCCGTGGCATATACACTGTAGGATAATGTTTCTGTATGCCGGAAAATCGGCGAGAAGGGAAGAGACGTGAAAGTAAGGTGATCTGAAGCCGTTGGACCGGTGTGAATGCAGTCGATGAGTATAAGGATGCGGGGAAATGACTAGAGAAGAAGGCGGCTGTCGTGGTCTTGATAGACCGGTTTCAACTAGCTTGAGTGAACTTAATGCCTGAGAGGGCGACACAAAACAACGACCCGAAAAACACGTCCATTTTAGAGTTGGGAAAAAAGACAGGGGAGTGGAATGAAGCAGCTTGTGTTGAGGAGCACTGATGAATTCGTTCGGGAAGGGATGGCGATGACGCCGAGGAACAGCGACAAGTGTGTTAATGTGACGACGTCTGTGGGGGTATTGTGTTCTGTGAAGTGCATAATCCGGAAGATTAGACAAAACGCCGTGAACGCCTCCCGAACAATCCACATTTTTCGAGTTTCTGCGGGATGGACATAGCGTGAATTTGCTAAACGAACCACTGGTTCTCGCACCCATATCTCATGGAAAGGCCAAAGGGTCTAACGAGTGACGTTTCTGGGATACTATGATATTTACGCACTGCGACGTCAGCAAGTGAATTGATTGCAGGTAGGGAAAGAGTAGGGGGCTTTCCGGGGTCCTTCTACAGTATGGACGGTAGGTGGACACGAAGCAGCTGTGGTGGGCTGGGCGACCACCGCCTACCTTACGTCCTTACACCGGGTCACTACCACACACAACCGTCACGGTGGCATCCTGCCCGGCAAAGAGACCTCTGTGGAAGAAGCGCAAAGAGCTTGTGAGACGGTATAACGCCATCGGGTGGTGTGAGCGAGTTCGAGAGGATAGAAGTTGAGAGAACTAAGAGAGGAGGATCGCCAATGCATAATCGGCTGGGGTGAACATACGATGGCTCATCAGCTCGATACGCATCGGTCTTCATAGGCTGGAAACGTCCTGGGACGGCTGACACACGCACAAAGGGGGATACACACGAATAGCGAGGCAGAAGGGAGTCTGTTGTTGCAAATATTAAGGAATCAGCCTAATACATCAGGGGTTGGCTGCTCTACTAGCCCTTTTGGTTTTAGGACTAGTGGAGGCGAGCGAGAGGAAGTTGTTGTCAAATGGCACGTGACGCAAAATGTATACGGGTCAAATACTTGGACGGTTCAGCATGCGGCGACAACAAGGTGGGTGCAGCAGCAGTACTCACGCGTCCAGGTAATCCGCACCGTATGCTATACTAGTACCACCTCTGCCCTGCCAGCAAAGACACGGTACACGAGGCTGAGCTAGTAGGAATCATCCTAGCGCTACACCTCGGGCCTCCCCCCCTTTTTTTCCCCACTTGTTGCCCCATGCGTCTTTGTGCATGTGGATGCGGCAGAAACGGGAGATGACTTGCAGGGGGCATGATAGATGAGCGGCTGAGTAAGTTGTGTGACCCGTGTATTGCTAGATTGGGCATGTTCGGTTACAAGCAGGGTCGTTCGGACAGTATGGGGGCGCAGGCAATTGTCTAGCTTTGGTTAAACCATAACTTGTGGAAATCCCATGCCTTATTGTCAGGGTTCTATCAGACGTGCATGTTGTTGGCTATGGTGACATGATGTTATTGCTATAGGCGGCGGCCGTCATTAGTGTGACTAGACCCTCAGACCTCAACGTCTGGGCTACTAACTTGATGCGGTAGCATGACGCGATAACTAGACTCATCTGGTCCATGCTGAGAGGCCAGACCTGCTCAAGTCCCACGGCATTAAGCTAGGTCTCGAAAGCTTTATGTCACCTGCCTTGCTCACTCATATTTAGGACCCGGCGACCTGCCATGTTTAAACGGCGATTTGTTTGTATCCTTCCGGACAAGTCATAGTCTTTTATGCATTAGTAGAACTTACGGAACAGCGGTGGTTAATGGCACTTCGTGTGTGAAAGATAACAACCAGGCTACTGATCCCCGCTGGGACATTCCTTGCATTCGCCTTTGTGGGTATAGTCGCCGCGCAATGTTATGGAGCGTGTTATGGGCGTACTGTATTGAACTTGTATGTATGTCTGTGGATATGCATGACGCGTCACGCGCGTCGTGGAGCGCATACGCAGTAGCTGACGTGCCGACGTGCCGTGTTCGAATGGAGCGGCGGCGGCCCGTGGGTTCCCCGAACTCACGAACCGCGACTTCAAGTTCTCTCATTTCCAAAATTTCTTTTCGGTCGTGTCTGGACCGAACTCACATATATGACTTATTACCAACTGCGCTAGTGCGGTCATGGGACCTGATGTGTCCACTGGCATCGTAGCTGAGTAGTCACTCGAGTCTTGAGTCTGGAACTCTGGTACCAACATTCGTCTCCATTGGCACTATCTCGCGTTGTCCCGATGACAATAATATCAAGAATGACGTAGTTGTTAACCCGGAATTCTGAGCCCCGATATGTCTCGTAACAAAGGCCCATCCGTGTGGGGTAAACCAGTATGTGATCTTTGATGTCTCAATCACATCAGCTACTCAGCTGACATACAGGGACATGATAACTGTCGCCCGTGGCGCAGGCACTGACACATTCTGAACTTCTCGACTTTCTATCCTCACTTTCGAGGTACGAGAGTTTTGCGCCACCTGCTGGTCATGGTATTAATACTATTATGAGGCCACCGTCGAGTCTGGGAAAGACGGGGTGATGTTTTTAGCTTTGGCACAACACGAGATCTAGACACCCACAAATCAACGAAACCTTTCTTTTGTTCTGCCTGCGAACTTGGAAAACGAGCCGCAAGGTAGCTCGTGCCGATCCGTGCACGATATCGCTTCTGCACACGATATTCTGCAGCGGCGAGCCATTGCTATGTGTACCAGGACATCATTTGGGAATTTTATCTAGTTCATCACCACAGCCGACCGCGCGGACATCATCGTCTTCACGAACAGTTCGACGCCGCTGGCGCGCGCACGATTCGCGAGTGGAGTATATTATGGCACGCCGTCTACTCCTGTGACATCATTGGCAGCTTGTGTACAACTTTTTTTTGGCACAAGCTGTTTCGATAAAGCATCCTTGCCGCTAGACTCCAATAGGCATTTACGTAAGATCAGGATGTATCAATATAAAATGCCTTCGCATCTACACCTGATACACCGCTGACCTCGTGTAAAGCATAGCCCTCGTTCGCTCACTCATTCCCCCTACTATGGACGGGAGAACTCACGGCCTTGTGTATGTCGGTACCCCAACGACGAATTTGTCTAGCCATTCAATCAACATCCTCTCCCGCTCATCATCGGACACGGGGCACGGGACAGCTCATCAGGGTACTCATGGCCTGCGGCCGCCCCCTTCAGGCACAATACGGACGCACACATTGTCTCCGGAAATCATCGCAGATACCCTTGACGCTCAATTAGATGCCAAGGTGCGTTTCCTAGTCGGTTGGGGCTCACATTCACTCGAACTAACATAGATGTTTATCGCCAGGCATGCCCTCCAATTCTTCATTCATCAATACCGCCTAGTCTCCTTAAGGTCACCCAGGAAGGAGCTGGGACGATTCCCGAAGCCTCCTTCGATGATATCCATAAGGAGAATTCCAAGTTTCTTGTCGCGTGTGTCATTCCATCGGATTCGCTTGGCCGGATGTTCATTGAGTTTATCAATGCATGAGGGATCTCTCCTTCGACCCGAGACTATAATCTAATGTGATGACTCGCAGTTTACATTGCAAAGATACGGAGATTATCGGCCTGTGATCTCGCTCATTCCAAACG
>WNFO01003292.1_pt1 | contig 13648 bp, 8 predicted proteins | sample 5400251 | NCBI WGS metagenome assembly WNFO01 (sample SAMN13153354, study PRJNA577476) | soil metagenome | isolation source: 100 cm saprolite under Madrone tree | place: USA:California | collected 2016-06-14 | reverse complement strand
CGAACCACCAGACCGGCTGGACGGGAGTCGTCGCCCGTCTGATGCAGCTCTTCGCGACCGTCGACCCGGAGAAGATGCTCGAAGTCGGCAAGACGGCGTACGCGGACTTGCTCGCCGCACAAAAGCCATGACGCGCGACGGCTATCCTTCGCTCTTCCAGATCAACACCCGGGTCTGGCTGACCGAGCTGTCCCGCGTCATCGGGCGGCCGGCCACGCTCAACGACATCCCTGACGCCGAGCTGGACCGCGTCGCGGAGATGGGCTTCGACTGGGTCTGGCTCCTGAGCGTGTGGCAGACGGGCGAAGCGGGCCAGCGAATCTCACGAAGCAATCCGGAGTGGCGCCGGGAGTTTCAGGAAACCCTCCCGGATCTCCGCGAGGAGGATATTCCGGGTTCGGGGTTCGCGATCACCGGCTACACCGTGCACCGAGATCTCGGAGGGGATGCTGCCCTCGACCGTCTCCGCGAGAGGCTCCGAAAGCGCAATCTGAGATTGATGCTCGACTTCGTCCCCAACCACACGGGGATCGATCACCCGTGGGTCGAGGATCACCCCGACTACTATATCGTCGGAACCGAGCGGGACCAGGCACGCGCGCCCGCGAACTACGTCTGGGTCAAGCGCAAGCGCGGCGACCTGCTGATGGCCCACGGGCGCGACCCGTACTTCTCGGGTTGGCCCGACACCCTGCAGCTCAACTACGGCAACCCGGCGCTTCAGCACGCGATGATCGAGGAGCTCGAGCGGATCGCCGGGCAGTGTGACGGCGTGCGCTGCGACATGGCCATGCTGGTCTTGCCGGAGGTCTTCGAGCGAACCTGGTCCATCCGGTCAGAGCCGTTCTGGCCGAAGGCGACCCAGGGGGTGCGGGCGCGGGTTCCGGACTTCTGCTTCATGGCCGAGGTCTACTGGGATCTGGAGTGGACCCTCCAGCAGCAGGGATTCGATTACGCCTACGACAAGCGGCTCTACGACCGCCTCCGCGAGGGTCACGCCCGGCCGGTGCGCGAGCATCTCTACGCCGGGCTCGACTACCAGAACAAGCTGGCCCGGTTCCTCGAAAACCACGACGAGCCGCGGGCGGCCGCCGTGTTTTCCCCCGACGTCGAGGACGCCGCGGCCGTCATCACGTTCCTCACCCCCGGGCTACGCTTCTTCCATCAGGGCCAGTTCGAGGGACGCAGGACGCGGATCTCTCCCCATCTCTCGCGGCGCCCGGATGAACCCGTCAATCAGCTGCTGGAGCAGTTCTACGACCGGCTCCTCGCGGTGCTGCGTCGCCCGGAAGTTCGCGACGGCCGGTGGCAATTGCTCGATTGCACGCCGGCCTGGGAGGGCAACTGGACCTGGGATTGTTTCGTGGCCTTTGCCTGGCAGGGCTCGCACGGAGAGCGTCTCGTCGTCGCCGTGAACTACTCTCCCAATCAGAGCCAGTGTTACGTCCGGATGCCGTTCAGCGACCTTGGCGACAGTCAGTGGCGGCTCGAGAACTTGATCGGTGATGAGGTCTACGACCGGGGAGGCACGGACTTGACGTCGCGCGGACTCTACCTGGACGTGCCCGCCTGGAAGGCGCCGGTGTTCGCCATGACGAAGAGATCCTGAGCCCGGGACGGCACGTTGCTCCTCGAGCCGGAACAGACGGGCTACTACGTCCCCGGCCAAGCGTGCCGAGCGCTCCAGTACCAGGAGTAAAGAGCGGCATCGTCGCCACATCATGACAGCTCGTGTTCTCTCGATGCTCGCCATGCTGGCGGCACTCTCGCTGCCCGCCGGCCTGCCTGCGGCGTGGGGGCAAGCGCCTCCGAGTAGCACCGCTCCGTCCAAGGCTCCTCCGGCGCCGACGGCGACGGAAAAGCCGGCGCCGCCGTCCATCCCGGTGCCCGAAGTCGCCCGGCGAGCCGAGGACATCGGCAAGGAGCTCCGAGACCTCGAGACCCTCGCCGTACCCAGCCCGGCTATCGGCGCTATCGAGAAGCGGTTGCCCGAGATCGCGGCCCAGATCGTGGGGCAGACCGAGACCTCGAGCCGCCTGCTCGACGACGCGCAGCCCGTCGCGGCAACGCTCGACGGGATCGCGGCTCAGTGGCAGGCGACCCGCGCCGAGCTGGCCGGATACGTCACCGTCCTCGCCGAGCGCGCCACCGCCATCGAAGAGGCGCTCAAGAACCTGACGGCGAATCGAGAGAGGTGGACCCGGGCCCGGGCCGACGCCGTTGCTTCGCGAGCACCGGCGCAGGTGATCGAGCGCATCGACGGCGTGCTGACCGCCGTGGCCGCCGCGCGCGCCCGGTTGCAAACGCAGCGCGGCGCGATCCTCATCCTGCAGGATCGGGTCGCGCAGGAGGTGGGACGCTGCGAGGACATGCTGGAGCGTGTGGCCTCGCTCCGGCGCGGCATCGCCGGGCGACTCTTCACGCAGGACAGCGTGCCGCTCTGGGACATGCGGCAGCGCGCCAGCGCCTTCCTGGAGTTGCCCGACCGGATTCGCAGTGCCATCGCCGCAGACGTTGCTCAGCTCCGGCAATTCGTTGGGCGCCAGGGTTGGAAGGCCGCCGTTCAGGTCGCGATATTTCTCGGGTTGGTGCTGCTGATGAGCGCTGTCCGACGTGGCGCGCCCCAATGGGCCGGGCCCGCCGAGCTCGAGACCGCCAGCGTGCGCGTGTTCGATCGACCCATCTCGGCGGCTCTCGTGCTCACGGTCCTGCTCTCCGGCTGGATCTACCTGACCGCACCGGTGCGCGCGATCGCGACCCTGGGCAAGATCGTGGTGTTGCTCCCCGCCCTCCGGATCACGCGGCTCTCGCTCGATCCGATGCTCGTGCGCATGCAGAACGTGATCGGCGCGTTCTTCCTGGCCGAGATCATTCGCAACTTTGCTTCGGTGGTCCCGTTGCTGGAGCAGCAGATCTTCCTGCTCGAGATGGCCGCGGGGATGGTGGTGCTGGGGTGGTGGCTCGTGTCAAGGCGGCGCCAGAGGCCGGCCGGCGCGATCTCGAGTCGGGAGCGCGTGCTGCGCCTCATCACTCGCGTGGTGCTCGCCGTGTTTGCCGTCGCCTTCGCGGCCGGCGCCGCGGGAGACATGACCCTGGGCCTGCTCCTCGGCTCGGGTGTCCTGGGAGCCGGCTACCTGGCGCTGGTGCTCTACGGGGGACTCCGGGTCGCCAGTGCCCTGGTGGCGTTCGCCTTGCGCGTGCGTCCCCTGTGCTCCCTCGGGATGGTCCAGCGCCACCGCGCGCTTCTCGAGCGGCGCACCTACGGCGTGTTGCGTGGGCTCGGCGTCGTCGCCTGGGTGATCGTCTCGCTCCGGTATCTCGGCCTCTGGTCGGCGACGGTGGAGCTGATCGACGCGGCGATGGACGCTCATCTGCAGCGTGGAACGCTCAGCATCTCGCTGGGCGATGTGCTGGTGTTCGCGGTCACGGTGGCCGGGTCCTTCATCCTCTCCGGCCTCCTCCGCTTCGCGCTGGATGAGGATGTCTACCCCCGACTGACGCTCGGTCGGGGACTGACCGGAGCCGTGTCAAGCCTGTTGCACTATGCGCTCCTCCTGGCCGGCTTGCTCCTGGCGTTGGCGGCGCTGGGCGTCGATCTCACCAAGCTCACCATCCTGGCCGGTGCGTTCGGTGTCGGGATTGGCTTCGGGCTCCAGACCGTCGTGAACAACTTCGTCTCGGGGTTGCTCATCCTGTTCGAGCGACGGATCGACGTGGGCGATGCCATCAAGATCGGCGACGTCGAGGGCCAGGTCGAACAGCTCGGCATGCGCGCCTGCACCGTACGCACGGCCGAGGGCGCCGAAGTCATCGTCCCCAACGCGAGCATGACCAGCGAGAAGGTCACCAACTGGACGCTGTCGGACCGCCTGCGCCGCATCGACGTGGGCGTGGGAGTCGCCTACGGAACACCCCCGGAGAAGATGCTCGAGATCCTGCTCGAGGTCGCACGAGCGCACCCACTCGTCCTCGCCGACCCCGCGCCGGCCGCGTTTTTCCTGGGGTTCGGCGAAAGCGCCCTTCGCTTCGAGGTGCGTGTCTGGACGGACCGCTTCGATCTCTGGGCGCAAACCCAGAGCGAGCTGGCCGTGGCCCTGTACGCTGCGCTGCGTGAGGCCGGATTCGAGATTCCGTTGCCGCAGCGCGAGGTGCGCGTGCGGGAGATCGGCTCCGGTTACCGCCAGGCCCATCCCTGACGGCGATAGTACTCGCCGATGCGATCCACGACCGCGTCGGCCGTCCGCCGCGCGTCCGTGCCGGGGATGAGGCTTCTCGGGGTATTGACCTCCATCTCGGCGATCAGCCGCGTGTTGCTTCCTGCGCCCTGATACACCTGGATTCGCGCCCGGATCTCCTGGCCACCCGGGACGTACACAACCTCGCCAAGGATCGAGGCCGTCCTGGGTCCCGGCAGCGGCGTGGCGCTCGTGTGGAAGGCGTCGATACCATGATCGTTCAGCGTCGTGATGAGGGTGTCGGTGAGCGCTTTGGCGACCGCCTGTCCGTCGCGTCGTTCGTCAGCCGGCGCGTTCACTCCGAAGTCCTGCACGATCACCCGGTCTGGCCGCGGGCGATCTCCCGTCAGTGGCTGTGTCGTCGTCACCGTTGCTGTTCCACATCCCGCCACGACGAGCACACTGAGGACGATCAAGGACAGTCGTCGCATGGATCCGTTCCCCCGGTCGATAATCGCTACGACGCCGCCCAGCCACCTCCGAGCGCCCGGTAGAGCCGCACGACGGCGAGCAGCTCGTCGCGCTCGAACTGGGCGAGCTGCAGCTCGGCGTCGAAGAGCTGGCGTTCGGTGTCGAGCACCTCGAGATAGCTCGTGACGCCGCCGCGATAGCGAACGTTGGCCAGCCGCGCCGCGTCGCGCAGGGAGTCGACGAGCGACTGCTGCTCGATGCGGGCTTCCCTCCGCTTCCGGTGCTCGACGAGCGCATCCGAGACGTCGCGGAATGCCTGCTGGATCGTCTGCTGGTACCTGGCCAAAGCCGCCTGCGCCTGAGCCACGGCCGAATCCACGCCAGCCCCGACGCGCCCCATGTTGAAGATGGGCACGCTCACCTGAGGGCCGATCGCAGCCAGGCCGGTGGGGCCGAACCAGCTTCCGGTGATCAGCGTCCCGCCGACACCAGCCGAGCCGATGAGAGAGACCTTCGGGAAGTACTCAGCCTTCGCGACGCCGATCCGGGCCGTCGCCGCCGCGAGCTCGTTCTCGGCCTGGCGGACATCGGGCCGGCGCTCGAGCAGCGTCGCAGGCAGCCCGGGCGGCACGATGGGGCCCGAGAACTGCTGGAGAAGTGGGCGGCCCCGCGGAACCGCGGCCGGGTTACGCCCGAGCAGGACCGAGATGAGATTCTCGGTCTGCTCGATCCGACGCATGACGTCGGGAATCGTCGCGGCCGCCGTATATAGCAAGACCTCCGCCTGCCGCACGTCGATCAGCGCCGCGACGCCTCCCTGATAGCGGAGCGTCACCAGCCGAAGCGCTTCTTGCCGGGTGGTCAGCGTCCTGCGGGAAATCTCCAGCTCCAGGTCGAGCTCGCGGAGCTGGAAATATGCCGTCGCCACATCGCTCACCAGCGTGGTCACGACGAACCGCTGCACGTCCTCCGAGGCCAGTAACTGTGCACGCGCCGCCTCGGTGGCCCGGCGCAGGCGGCCCCACAGATCGAGCTCCCAGACGAGGTCGAACGTTCCGAGCGGGCTGAAGGTCTCCCTCTGCTGCAAGGGCGCCCGGTCGCCCGGGAGGCTGACGTACGGTGCGCTCGCATTTGCGCTGACATCCGGGAACTGAGCCGATCGCGTGATGGTGACCTGGGCGCGAGCCTCGAGGATGCGAGCGGCCGCGATACGCAAGTCGTAGTTCTCGGCCAGCGCGGTGCGGATCAGCGATTGCAGCGTCTCGTCCTGGAAGATCTGCCACCAGGCGAGGTCTCCCAGTGACTCGGGGCCTTTCGTGGCATCCGGGGTCACGCCACGGAAGTCGGATGGCGCCGCGATCGGCGGGCGCTTGTAATTCGGCCCCACGGTGCAGCCCGCCAGCAGCAGCACCGCCGGCACGACCGCCAGACGCTTCACGCGTGCTGCTCTCCCGGTACTGGCGCAGGCGCCCCTGGCTTGCTCGCGGCGCGCGTGGCCGGCACACCACGCCGGCCCAGCCCCTCGACGAAGGCGAAGTTCCCCGGGATGAGGAAGACTCCGAGCCCGGTGGCGATCAGCATTCCCCAGAACACCGCCGTGCCCATCACGTTCTGGGCGCCCGCTCCCGCGCCGTTTGCCAGCATCAGCGGCACGACGCCGAGAATGAAGGCGAACGCCGTCATCAAGATAGGCCGAAAGCGTAGCCGGGCCGACTCCAGCGCGGCCTCCTCGACCGACTGGCCTTCCTCGTGCTTGGCTTTGGCGAACTCGACGATCAGGATCGCGTTCTTCGCCGCCAGCCCGACGAGCATGACGAGGCCGATCTGCACGTAGACGTTGTTGTCGTAGCCGGAGAGCCACACGCCGAAGAAGGCGCCGAGCGCCACGAGCGGAGAGCCGAGCAGCACGGCCCACGGCAGGCGCCAGCTCTCGTACATCGCGGCCAGCAGCAAGAAGACGAACACGATGGCCAGGATGAACGTCGGCGCGGACGGTGGAGCGATCTTCTCCTGATAGGACAGCGAGGAGTAGGCGAAGCCCATCTCCTTGGGCATCGTCTTCTGGAAGACCTCTTCGAGCGCGGCGAGTGCCTGCCCGGAGCTGACGCCGCGGGCGGGAGCGCCCTGGATCTCGACCGAGCGCAGCAGATTGAAGCGAGTCGTGAGCTCCGTTCCCGGGATCGTCGTGATGGTGACGAGCGTCGACAGCGGGATCATGGTGTTGGTGGTCCGGCTGCGGACGTAGACGTCGCCGATGTCGCCGGGTTTGCGACGATAATCCGCGTCCGCCTGAACGTACACGCGATAGAGGCGCCCGAAGCGGTTGAAGTCGTTCACGTAGGTGCCGCCCATCGCCGCCGACATGGCCAGGAAGACCTCGTTCACCGGGACGCCGAGCGTGCGCGCCTTCTCCCGGTCGAGCTCGACCTTGACCTGGGGATACGTGGGGTCGAACGCGGTGAAGAGCGAGGCGAACTCGGGCCGCTGGCGCGCCGCCGCCAGAAAGGCGCGCGACTGGACTCCGAGCTCCTCCACGGTGAGGGTGCCGCTCCGGTCCTGCATGAGGAAGTTGAAGCCCGCTGCCGAGCCGAAGCCGGAGATGGTGGGGATGTTGAAAGGGAAAGCCACCGCTTCGGGGATCTGGGCCAGCTCCCGCTGCATCCGGGCCATGATGCCGGTCACGTGCAACTCCTTCGCGTGCCGCTCCTCCCACGGCTTGAGGCGCACGAAGATGGTCCCGAAGTTCGGCTGGTAGGTCTGGGTGACGGCGCCATAGCCGCCGATGGTTTGGAACCTCTCGACGCCTTCGACCTTCGCCAGAATCTCCTCGACCTTGCGCAGCACGGCGCTCGTCCGCTCGAGCGAGGCCGCCGGCGGGAGCTGGACGGCGACCCCGAAAAGGCCCTGATCCTCGTCGGGGATGAAGCCGGCTGGTAACTGGCGCCCGAGGAGGCCGACCCCGACCACCACGACCCCAACGAGGAGGACCGTGACCACCGCGCGCCGCACGAGCAGTCGGGCAACGCCGACGTAGCCTTTCGTCGCGGTGTCGAACACCCGGTTGAATCCTCGGAAGAACACACCGAGCGGACCTCGCATCGGCTTCGCCGGCTTGAGCAGCATGGCGGCGAGCGCGGGGGAAAGCGAGAGCGCGCTGAAGGCCGAGAGCAGCACCGAGATGGCGATGGTGAGGGCGAATTGCTGGTACATCTGCCCGGTGAGGCCGCTGATGAAGGCCACCGGGATGAACACCGCCGAGAGGATGAGCGCGATCCCGATGACCGGCGCCGACACTTCCTTCATGGCCTGCGACGTCGCCTCCCGCGGGCTCATCCCGTGCTCGATGTGATGCATGACCGCCTCGACGACGACGATCGCGTCGTCCACGACGATGCCGATCGCCAGCACGAGGCCGAACATCGAGAGCGTGTTGACGGAGAAGCCGAGCAGCGGGAAGAAGATGAAGGTGCCGACGATCGAGACGGGCACCGTGAGCAGCGGGATGATCGTGGCCCGGAGATTCTGGAGGAAGATGAACACCACGAGCGTGACGAGGATCAGCGCCTCGACGAAGGTCTTCACGATCTCGTGGATGGAGGCCTGGACCGCCGGCGTGGTGTCGTAGACGATCGCGTAGTCGAGATCGGGAGGGAACAGCGTCTTGGCCGTGGCCATCGTCTTGTAGATCGTCTCAGCCGCCTTGAGCTGGTTCGCGCCGGGGAGCAGGTAGACCGCCATCGCGCCGGAGGGCTTGCCGTTGAGCCGGCCGAACGAGTTGTAGTCCTGGCTGCCCAGTTCGGCGCGGCCCACGTCTTTGATGCGAACCGGAGCGCCCGTGGCGGCCGCGCGGACGATGATGTTCTCGAACTCTTCGCTGGTTACAAGGCGCCCGGGCGCGCTCACGGTGAAGGTGAACGCCTGATCCGCGGGCGTCGGCGCCTGGCCGACCCGGCCGCCCGGGGCTTGCAGGTTCTGGTCCTTGATCGCCGAGATCACGTCGGACGGGGTCAGACCGAGCTTCGCGAGCTTGTCGGGCCGGAGCCAGATGCGCAGACCGTAGTCCGTACCTCCGAAGAGATCGACCTGGGCGACGCCGGGAATTCTCAGTATCTGGTCGCGGATGTTGATGGAGCCGTAGTTGATCAGGAAGTTCGCGTCGTAGCTCCCCCCAGGGGAATTCAGCGAGATCACCATGAGGATGCTGGGGCTCTGCTTCTTCACAGTGACGCCCTGGGCGACGACCTCCTGCGGCAGCCGCGCCTGGGCGGAAGAAACACGGTTCTGGGTGAGCACGTTGGCGGTGTCCTGATCGACGCCGACCTCGAAGTTCACGTCGAGCAGCATGCGGCCGTCGCTGGTGTTCGACGACTTCATGTAGATCATCCGGTCGACGCCGTTCACTTCCTGCTCGATCGGCGTGGCTACGGATTGTTCGACCGCCAACGCCGAGGCGCCGGGGTAGTTGGCCGTGACGCGGATGGTCGGTGGCGCCAGGAACGGGTACTGCTCGAAGCTCAGCCGGAGGAGCGAGTAGGTCCCGAGCAGAACGGTGAGAATGGCGATGACGATCGCGACGATCGGGCGGCGGATGAAGAACTCGGCCACGGTGCGCTAGCTCCCGCCCTTCGACTTCGCCGCCGGCGGTGGCGGCTGAGGCGGAGCCGCCGGAGGCAGAGCTACCGGTGGCTTTCCGTCCGAGTCCGCCTTGAGCTCGGGCTTGACCTGCATTCCCGGCCGTGCCTTCTGAATGCCCTCGACGATGACCCGCTCTCCGGGCTTGAGTCCCGCGGTCACGATGTAGAACTGCTCGTACGGCTCGCGCAGTGTCACGGTGCGCTGCGCGACCTTGTCCCCCTCGCCGACGACCAGCACGGTCTTGGCGCCCTGCAGCTCCTGCACCGCGATCTGCGGCACGAGGATCGCGTCGGGCACCTCCTCGATGGCGACGCGCACGCGCCCGAACTGGCCCGGGCGGAGCACCCACTGGGGATTGGGGAACTCGCCCCGGACCTGGAGCGTGCCGGTCTTGAGATCGATGGCCCGGTCGATGAAGATGGGCCGGCCCTGGTGGGGAAAGACGCTACCATCGGCGAGGAGCAGGTCGAGCACGGGCGCAGTGTCCCGGCGCACCTCGCCACGGCCGAGCCCGGGCACGCGCTTGACCAGACGCAAGTACTCCACCTCGGGGATCGAAAAATCCACGAACATCGGATTGATCGCCGAGACCGTGGCCAGCAGTGTGGGCTCGCTCTTCCCGACGAGGTTGCCGGCGTCGACCGCGAGCTTGCTGACGATGCCGGTCACCGGAGACTCGACCACGGTGTACTTGAGATTCAGGTCGGCCTGGATCACGGCGGCCTTGCCCGACTCGACCGCGGCCTCGGCGAGTTGGATGGCGGTGCGCTGACTCAACTCCGTGTCCTTGAGCATCGCCTGGGCGGCCTCCACTCCGGCTCCGGCCGCCGTCTCCCGGGAGACAGCGGTATCTAGATCCTGTTGCGGAATCGCCTGCTCTTTGACGAGAGGACGGTAGCGGGCCACATCTGCCTGGTTCTTCCCGTGATCCGCTTTCGCCTGATCGACCTGGGCGCGCGAGCGTTCGACGATCGAGGTGTCTCTTGCGCGAGTCAGGTCGGCCTGAGCCTTGGCCAGCAGGGCGCGGGCCGACTGCAACGCCGCCTTGTACTCGGCCTGCTGGATCACGAACAGCACCTGGCCCTGCCGGACCTCGGAGCCCTCCTTGAACCGAACCTGCTCGAGCACTCCGGAGACCCGGGCCCGGATCTCGACGGTAGGCACCGCTTCCGTGCGTGCGACGAACTCGGTGGAGACCTGCACGGTCCGTTGCGGGACCTCGGCGACGATGACGGTGGGTGGCGGTGGGGCCGGGGGCTGCTTGGCCGCGGTGGCGTCTCGCTGCTGGCATCCGGCGGTCGCGACCAGCAACGCGATGCTGGCCAGGCAGCCGCCCCACGGCGTCCCGGGTTGAGGGCCTCGTCGAAAAATCAGCATGGTTCAGGTCTCCCAGCCCAGATGGGGCTTCACCAGTTCAGCGGGAACCCGACGGCCCGCCGCCGCGGACGACTCGAGCGGACTGTAATGAGAACCGCGAGCAGCCAGATATGGGACCTTGGTCCCACCCGGCCCATGGTGGAGCCTGGTGGGGGATCAGGAAGCGGTCAGCTGGGCCGGATTCTCCTTCGAGAGCGGCAGCGTGAACGTGAAGGTCGCGCCGCCGTTCGAATTGTTCGTTGCCCACAGCCGACCGCCGTGAGCCTCGACCAGGGACCGGGCGATCGAGAGTCCCATCCCGAGGCCCTGAGGCTTCGTCGTGTAGAACGGCTCGAAGACCAGCGGCAGCTCGCACTCGGCGATCCCGCTACCACGGTCGCTCACCGAGACGCGTACGACGCCGTCGGCGCTGACGCGGGTCGCGATGGCGAGGCGACGATCGTCGCTGGTCCGCATGGCATCGAGGCCATTCATGATCAAGTTGAGGACGACCTGCTGGAGCTGAACGCGATCGGCGAGGACCACGGGCAATCCGGCCGCGAGCTCGAGATCGATGGACACCCCCCGGGTGGTCGCGTCGCTCCGTACCAGGCTGACCACGTCCTGAATGAGGGCATTGACGTCGAGCGGTCGCTGGTTCGTGTCGTCCTTTTTGAACAAGGCCCGCAGACGGTGGATCACATCGATGGCCCGCTTGTCGTCGGCCACGATGTCGGAGACGATCTCGCGGATGTCCTTGGCATCGACGCCGCTGTCGATCAATCGCTCGGCCACCTGCGCGTTACTCAGGATGGCCATGAGCGGCTGGTTCAGCTCGTGGGCGATCGACGCCGTCAACTCACCCATCGTCGCCACGCGACCCACGTGGGTGAGGTCGCGGCGCAGCTTCCGAAGCTCGATCTCCCCGCGCTGGCGCAACAGCGCGCTCGAAAAGATGCCGCCGACGAACTCGAGGCGTTGGACGAGGTCGTCCGACCATTCCTGCGCCCGACGAAGGGTGCTCAAGGTGAGCACGCCCATGGCCGTCCCGGCCGCAGCGAGCGGAATCCCCACCACCGATTTGATGCCCAGGGCCGCGAGCTCTTCTCGATCGACTGCGGCGGTCTCGGGAAGCTCGTGGAGCTTGGAGAAGCGGACGATCTCGCCCCGACGCACGCGCTCGACCGACCATGGGAACCGATCGAGGTCCATCGAGGGCCGGGGTGAAGGCACACCGGGCGCCGTCCACTGGTGGGTCAAATGCACGGCCCGATCATCGGCGCTGAACTCCAGGATCAGCGCGTTGTCGAGCCCGAGATGCTCGCCGACACGGCGCAGCCCGCGGGCGATGCCCTCGTCGACCTCCGCCCCGCGGAGATCCACGAACGTCGCCGAAAGATCGGACACGAGTGTTTCGAGGTCGAGCCGCTCCCGGACAACCGTCTCGGCACGCCGGCGCCGGCGGTGCTGGAGCAGGAGGGCGCCGATGAGCACTCCTTGAGCGCCGATCAGTCCGACGACGGCGACGATGTGCCAGCGGTACGCCTCCCACAACGATGCGGACAGGAGCAGGACTTGCTTCCGTGACGGCAGACTGTCGTCAGCCGCTATGAGGACGGGGATCACGATGCTGAACAGCGCAACGAGACCAGCAATCACACCGGCGCGAAGCGCGCGACAGCGCGCCCCTCCCGTCATCGAGGAAGTTCTCCGGTTGCCCATCCCAGTCGCGGGACATGGTTGCCCGCGGCCAAAAATTCTACATCAGCGATTCATTGGCTGTAACGATTTCGACGCCTGAAATCACCGAGGGAGACGCCTATGGGGTTTGTACTCACTCATTGGTCTCGCGATCGCCCCCGTGTTTGGACGAACATTGTTCACATACACCATGCTGTAGTGGTTCACGATCGCGTACATCACGGTGTAGTGGGTGACGAAGAATGCTCGATCCCATGGACGTTGGTCCGTAAACGTCACGAGTAGCTATGCGATGAGGCTGATCTTCTGCGCCATCACGACCAGTTCGGCGACCGATTCCGCTCGCATCTTCTTCATCATACGGCCGCGGTGGACCTTGATCGTCTTCTCGGCCGCGGCGAGCTCCACCGCGATTTGCCGGTTGAGCTTCCCGGTGACGACGCGTGCGAGCACCTCACGCTCCCGCGGCGTGAGGGTGTCCACGCGGCGCTGGAGCTCTCGGCGTTCGGCGGTTTCCGCCTGGCTCTCGCGGCTCTGGGCTAGCGCGCGCGCGATGGCGTCGAGAAGCTCGCGATCATCACACGGCTTCTGGAGGAAGTCGGAGGCGCCTCCCTTCATTGCTCGGACGGTCATCGGGATGTCACCGTGGCCAGTGAGGAAGATGATCGGCAGGACCCGTTGAGCTTCGCCGAGGTCGGACTGGAGATCCAACCCGGTCTTTCCCCTGAGCCGGATGTCGAGCACGAGGCACGCGGGGAGGTCCGACACCTTGCGCTTCATGAACGCGGAGGCCGAAGAGAACGTCTCCACCTCGAGGCCGACGGAGTGGATCAGTCGTTCCAGCGCCTTGAGCACGGAGTCGTCGTCGTCGACGACGTAGACGATGCCGGGACCGGTCACGTCAGAGTACTGGACACGGTTACTCGGTGCGCCCCACGGGTACATCGGCCCCTCCGACCAGAAGGCGTGCGCCTGTAGACCGTCGGTGCTACAGGCGCGCGCGGCCTCCGATCAGCGCTCCTTCGACAGGAACATCGCCCGCCGGTTCTTGCTCCAGCACGCCTCGTTCTTCTCCGTGCAGACGGGACGCTCCTCGCCGTACGAGATGATCGACATCCGGTCGGTGGACACGCCCCGGGAGGCGAGGTAGTTCATGGTGCTCTTGGCCCGCCGGTCCCCCAGGGCCAGGTTGTATTCGGCCGTGCCCCGCTCGTCGCAATGGCCCTCGATCAGGACCAACTGCTCGGGGTGCTCGCGCAGCCAGCTCGCATTGGTATCGAGCGTCTGCGCGTCGCCCGGCCTGATCTCGG
>WNFO01013627.1_pt1 | contig 13649 bp, 13 predicted proteins | sample 5400251 | NCBI WGS metagenome assembly WNFO01 (sample SAMN13153354, study PRJNA577476) | soil metagenome | isolation source: 100 cm saprolite under Madrone tree | place: USA:California | collected 2016-06-14 | reverse complement strand
CGTGCAGCTGCACCGGCTGGCCGAGCGGCTGGTCGTTCACATCGCCGGCGATTCCAACAATCGTTTGCCAAGGGGTGTAGAGACCCCAACGTATGCGCTTCCCGATAGGATCCTGGCCCGGCCAGAACTGCCGCGCCGCCGTCTCGCTTACGATTGCGACGGGTTGCGCGTCAATGCGGTCTTGAAGGGTAAAGTGGCGGCCCTTAAGCAGGGGGATGCCGAGCGTCTGAAAATAGTTCCCTACTTGCCATGTCTGACAAATCGCCTGTGGCGTCTCGCCGCCTGCGTTTCTCGCACCTTCGATCTGAATCGCAACCGTGCCGCAACCGTTCAGAGGCAAGTCGCTCGTGAGTCCAACCGCTTTCACGCCGGGTATGTTGCCGGTGCGATCGAGCAATTGCTCGTAGAACTGGCGGACTTTTTGGGCTTGGGGGTATCGCTCAGAGGGAATAGGAATTTTCAGTGTGAGCACATGGTCGGGACGGAACCCAGGATCGGTTTGCAGGAGTTTCGCAAAGCTCCGAATAAGCAGCCCGGACCCGATCAGCAAGACCAGCGCTAAAGCAAATTCAACGGTAACAAAAAAACCTTGGAGGCGAGGACGTAATCTGCCGGTAGTGCCACTGCGCCCGCCCTCCTGAAGGGGGCCATGGAGCGCCACCGCAGACACTTGGAACGCCGGAAACAATCCGAAGAGAACAGTCGTTAGTAAGGAGGCGGCGAGCACAAAAACCATCACGCTGCCGCCCGTGGGGATCTCGCGCGGCAGAGGGACGCTTTCCGGCACGAGCGAGAGCAGGTAGGTCTTGACCCACGAAGCGAACGCGAGCCCTAAGGAACCACCCATGAGCGCGAGCAAAAGGCTTTCAGTCAGCATTTGCCGAAACAACCGGACGCGCGTGGCGCCGAGCGTGGTACGGAGCGCAACCTCTTTCTGGCGCGATGCAGCGCGGGAAACCAAGAGCGTCGCGACGTTGGCGCAGGCAATGAGCAACACCAGGGCCACAGCCGCCATCAGAATAAGAAGCAGCGTCCTCACTGACTTCACGACCTCTTCGTGATAGGAATTGATGCCGACTTTGAGTTCTGCACCCTGGAACGCCTTCGTCAACTCCGGCGGATAATTCGATCCGATGGAGCGTGAAAGCGACTCGGCCTCGGCAGACGCCTGCTCAAACGACAAGCCGGAGCGGAGCCGCGCTAGGGCAGCGTTCATGTAATTTGTGCCCCAACCTTCTAATTCCGTGTCGGTAAAAGCCATGGGCACCCAAAGCTCCGCTGGCTCGCTGCCTTGGGGACCACGCAACGGAAAATTGAAAGCTTTCGGCATCACGCCAATGACGGTATAGGATGTCTTATTGAGTTCAAGGCTACGTCCGATAATGCCTGGTTGAGCGCCAAAGCGGCGCTGCCAGAGCCCATAGCTGAGGATTACGACGTTCTGTCCCGGAGCGTCCTCTCCGCTCGTGAACGTGCGGCCTAGCATAGGCTCAGCGCCCAGCATGGGGAAAACTGAAGACGAGACGCGTGCCGCCATCAACCGCTCAGGTTCTCCCTCGCCAGAAATGGTGAAAGATTTATTCTGATACACACCGACGCTCTCAAACGATTTCTGCGCGCGCGCAAAGACGGTAAAGTCCGGCGCCGAAAACCCCATCTTCGGAAAACCGAGTTTCGGGATGCCCTCGAAGAGCATCATGAGCCGTGATGGCTGTTTAAAGGGCAGCGGGCGGAGCAGCACAGCGTTCACGACACTAAAGATGGCGGTGTTGGCGCCGATGCCGAGGGCGAGCGTCAGGACGGCGACGAGGGTGAAGCCGGGATTCTTACGGAGCATCCGCGCGGCATAGCGTAGGTCCTGCGCAAATTCGTCGAGCCACCGCCAACCCCATTGGTCGCGCGTGACCTGCTCGATCAGCGCTACATTGCCGAATTCGCGGCGCGCGGCTTGCTGCGCGTGGTCTGTGGATTCGCCGCGATCCAGGCGATCGCTTGCCGCCATTTGGAGGTGCGACTGGATTTCTTGCTCGAGTTGCATTTGCCGCTGGGATTTTCGCGAGAACGGGAGTCTCATATTCGGCTCCTTATTCGTAACGCAAGGCGACAATCGGATCGACGCGCATGGCGCGGCGCGCGGGAATGTAGCTGGCGGCAAGCGCAACGAACAGCAGGACAGCCGCGACGGCCACGAATGTGATGGGGTCGCTGGCGCTAACCCCATAGAGCATATTTGCCATCAGGCGAGTGAGCGCGAGAGAGGCGGCGATTCCGATGACCACGCCAAGGACCGCCATCTTCACACTGTGGCGCAGGATGAGCTGCAGCACATCCCAGCGGCGAGCGCCGAGGGCGATGCGAATACCGATTTCCTGCGTGCGCTGGCCGACGAGATACGAGATCACGCCGTAGATACCCACGCTAGAGAGGATCAGCGCGAGCGCTGCGAACACGCCGAGGAGAATCATCGAGAAGCGGCGAGCGGCCAGGGAATCAGAAATGATGTGATCCATGGTCTGAGCGCCGTAAATAACTTGCTGGCTGCTCATTTGCCGGCTGGTGGCGCGGATAGCGTCGAGAAGACCAGCGGTGGTATTGGTGGCGCGAACGAGGAAGCTGATGCCGCCGGGCACTAGAGAGAAGAACGCGTCGGGCATTTGCATGCAAGGGACATAAAGCTGTGCGCGCAGCTGCTGCGTGTCGTCGGAATCGAGGCCCCATTGGTTGACGTGGCCGACGACACCGACGATTTCGGCGCGCATAGCATTGAGCATGATGCCGCGGCCCAAGGGATCCTGATCGCCGAAGTATTTGCGGGCGAAAACGTCGTCAATCACTACCACGTGCGGCGCGTGTTCGTTGTCTTGCGGCGTGAAAAAGCGGCCGCGTTGCAGCGGAATGCCCATAGTCTGGAGGTAGCCTGGCTCCACGATGTAATCGAGCGCCCAGCTCATCTCGTTTTGGCTCGCGGGCTTTGGCTGACCATCGAACCAGAAAAGCTTCTCATCGTCCCAGCTCAGAGGGAGCGCACCCCATGTCTCCGACATCGCCTGGACACCGGGCGTCGCAGCCATTTTGGCGTCGAGGTCGCGAACCGCGGCGCGAACTGCGTCGGGATTGGCGCTCGTCATGGATGGCGGCAACGACATGTTGAAGGTCAAGAGATTTTGCGGATTGAATCCGGGATTCACGGTCCAGAGATGGGCCATGGTTCGAATCATCAGGCCCGCGCCGATGAGCAACACCAGAGCCATGGCCATTTCCACGACGACAAAGATCGACTGAGCGCGATGGCGAGTGCTGCTTGTGCCACGGCCACCTTCCTTCAAAGTTTTCTGCAATTCCGGTTCGCGTGTTCTTAGCGCGGGAGCCAGGCCGAAAAGCAGTCCGGCCGCAAGCGATATGACCGCGGTAAAAATCAATACGCGGGCGTCGAGACCAATAGCCGCAGCACGCGGCAAATCAGCGGGAAGGTGCTTCAGCGCGCCTTGCGTCCCCCACCAGGCCAGTGCCAAGCCGAGCGCGCCTCCCGCGAGCGCGAGCAAGATGCTCTCGGTGAGCAGCTGCCGGAGGATTCGTCCCTGCCCTGCTCCTAGTGCGGCGCGTATCGCAAATTCGTGAGTGCGCCCCGTGGAGCGTGCCAAGAGCAGGTTGGCGACGTTTACACACGCGATTAGCAACACAAAAGCGACCGCCGCGAAAAGCACCAGCAAAATCGGCTGGACATCACCGAGCATTTCTTGCCGCAACGGCACTACGCTGGCGCCGATACCCTTGTTGTCTTTGGGAAAGGCCGCGGCGAGGTTACGCGTGATGTCGCCCATGTCGGCGCGCGCTTGGTCGATGCTGACGCCGGCTTTGAGTCTGGCGATGCCGTGAATTCCGAGTCCGGATCCGCGTTCGGGCAGCAGAGGATTTTTCCATTGGCCAATCGGTACGTAGACTTCGGCTAATTCGAAGCTTCGGAGGAACAGATCGAAGTTCGCGGGAACTACGCCGACGACGGTGTAATTCCCGCCATCCAACGTAAGGCTTTTTCCGAGCACGTCTGACGAAGAACCGAACTTACGCTTCCAAAAGCCCGCGCTAATCAACGCGACAGGGGCTGCGCCAATTTCATCTTCGCCGGGAGCAAGACTGCGGCCGAGGAGCGGGTTCACTCCTACGGTCGAGAAAAAATCCGAGGAAATAAACCGGCCAGGCAGCTGCTCGGCTTCGCCGAGTCCGGTCAGGCTGAAGGCAAAACGGCGAGAGATAGCCATCGAGGAAAAGGTGTGATTGTCCTTTCGCCAATCGCGAAAATTAGGAAAGGAGATGGAGCCGAATTCAAAATTGGGTTTGCTTTCGTGCAGGGTGACGAGCTGTTCCGCGTGGGGATAGGGCAGCGGATTTAGCAGCACACTATTCACGACAGAGAATATGGCGGTGTTGACGCCGATGCCCAGCGCCAGCGTTAGCACAGCGACCAGCGCGAAACCCGGATTGTTGCGAAGCATGCGGGCGGCGTAGCGCAGATCTTGCAGGAATTCTTCGAGCCAGCGCCAGCCCCATTGATCGCGGGTTACTTGCTCGACTAGCGCGACATTGCCGAATTCGCGGCGGGCGGATTGCTGGGCGTGCTCGGCGGTTTCGCCGCGCTCGATACGGTCGCTCGCGGCCATTTGCAAGTGAGATTGCAGCTCATCGTGCAGATGATCTTGTTTGCGATCGCGATCCCGAGGGAATTTCACGCTTGTCCCTCCCGCTTGGATGGGCTGAGGACTCCCGCAATGGCATCCGAGAGTTGCTCCCAACGCGAGCGCTCGGAGAGGAGCTGCTTTTTGCCAGTGGCGGTGAGGCGGTAGACCCGCACGCGCTGCTTGTTTTCGGAAACTTTCCAGTCCGCGGAGATCCATTTTTGACGCTCGAGGCGGTGCAAGGCGGGATAGAGCGAGCCCGTATCCACTTGGAGGATTTCGCCGGAATTCGCGCGGATGTGCTGGCTGATGCCGTAGCCATGCTGCGGTCCCCACTGCAAGGTCTGTAGGATCAGCAGGTCCAACGTTCCTTGGAGGAGTTCGATGCGATTCTGGTAGCGCGGGGCCATTCTCACCTCGGGCCGTAGGAGGTCTACTCCCTGGCATGTAGGACGTCTACAGCCTGGAAAAGTCTGCACGCGAATCGCCGATTTTTGTAGAACATCGAAGCTATTGTGGCGAAAGGGTTTGACTTAAGCAGCGAGCATTTATTACGCGATGGAACTGACCGTTTTTGGGATTAGATTCGCGAAAACGGACTGTCCCAACCCGCAGGCCGACGTCATTTCTCTACTTGGCAGGCTTGAGCCATACGATGTCGTAGGCGCGGTCGAAGGTCACGAACATCAGGCATTCTTCTTTGGCGGTGCAGGTGAACCAGTGCGGAGCCTTGCTTGGCATCATGGCGAAGCCGCCCGGGCCGAGCACGCTATCCTGCATACCTTCCATTCCGGTCGAAACGTTTCCCTTCACGATGATCAGCTGTTCTTCGGCGGTGTGATAGTGCGGCGGAACGACGCAATTGGGCTTGGCTTTCATGATGGCCGTTGATGGGCCGGTTTTCATGTCACCATTTTCGAGGAAGAACTGAAGGCAGTCGGGACCCTCGCCCGCCGGGAAGCGCACTTCCGAAAGTTGACGGACAATGCCGGATTTGCTCTCCGTCTTAGGAGCTTGCGCGGAGAGTGTGAGCGCCAATGCGAGGCACAAGATTGCCAGGCACACATAGACTGCGCGCGACAGACCAATGCTCACATGGAGTCTTGTCATCGTACCTCCTTCATCCGCTCAAACGTGGATGCCAAGCGCTGACATTCTACTGCGTACGGAATGCGAGCAAGGAACACTTATTTCCGAACCATGATGGCGTTGGGAAAATCGCCCGCGCGGGTATAATGCCCTGCGATGATCGCATCCGCGGCCCTCTCCAAGCGCGCGCTGAGCATGTTCGGGCGAGTATTTCCCCGATGCAGCATGATTTCGCAGGCTATCGCTTTCAATCTTTTCCTTGCGTTCTTCCCTACCCTGCTGATTGCCGTGGGCCTGGCCACTAGCCCCATCGGTGGGCGCACAGCGCTGTTCGATTTGATTTCGGACTTGACCAGTTTTCTGCCGCCGGGAAGCCAGCAAATTGTTTCGGAGTTTCTGGTGAAGCGCGGCCCGGAAGCGTGGAAGTGGGCGCTGGTCGGCCTGGGCGGAACGCTGTTTGCCGGCATGCAGGTGATGAGATTGCTCATGGAAGCAATCCAGACGATTTACGGCGATCGCGAGCGCCCGGGCTTTTTTGCGCGGCAACTGCGCGCGCTGGCATTGCTGATTCTGACGTTTGCGCCGCTGCTGCTCGCGGCAATTCTGGGTGTGTTCGGCCGGCCGTTGAGGCGATGGCTTGGCTCGGAATTTGGCAAGGGCACTTCGGTGCAAACGTGGTGGGCGATTTTTTTCCACGGGACATCGATTTTGCTGGCCATGATCGCGGTCACTGTCATTTATAGATGGGGACGGCCACGGCAACATACTCTGCGAAGCGTTCTGCCTGGAGCACTAATCGCGACGCTGCTGTGGTGGGTGGCGGACCTGGGATTTGGATTTTATGTGCGAAAAGTGCCGTATGGGATCATCTACGGTGGACTGGCCGCGGTGATCGGGTTGATGATTTGGATGGAGCTCTCCACGGTGATTATTTTCCTCGGCGCGGCCTGGAACGCGGAACTCGCCGAAAGCCGCAGAAGCGGGCGAGCAATGGGATGAATTATTTGTGCGCGTGGAATGCTATTCCGGATACAAAGGCGACGAGCGTCCCGTAAAGCTGGAGATCGGCGACCAGATGGTGGACATCGCCGAAATCGAAGACCGCTGGTACTCACCCGGCGCGACCTATTTTCGCGTGCTGCTGGCGAACGGCGAGCGCTACGTCCTGCGCCGCGAAGAAGCGCAGGACGTCTGGACTCTCGAAGCGTTCCGCTCGCCCAGGTAGCGGATCGGTCGACGCTGATCACTAAGCCAGGAATTTCCTTAGCGGCTCCCAATAGTGCTCGTACCATCCCGGATTCAGGTGCCGGAAATTGCCTTCGGGAAAACCTGTGTGGTCCAGGACGATTTTGGTTTGCTGGCCCCACTCTTTCAGTTCAAATCTGACGAGCGTATAGACGCCGGCCTCCCAGTCGGCGGGACGCCAGGCTTGAACGATCCGCTCTTTGGGAACCAGCTCTACGTTTCTTCCCACGATCAAACCCCCGAAAAGAGAGAAGGTGCCACCAGGTTCTCGATTGATCTCGGCGGGCGCCCAAACAAACGGCCCTGCGGCCAGGCCACCAAGCGCGGCGACCACACCGGCAATCACCTTCCGCCGTGTTGGCGCGGCTATTAGTGCAGGACTATTTTCCTCGTTCATCATTCTCTCCTCCTCGGTAAAAATTCTCAGCGGTTCGCCCGCGGTGCCTGCATACGAACACACAATTAAAATATGTTCAAAGTAATATTTTGCTAGGCAAGAGAGTCGCGCGAGGGGCATACTTCCGCACCACGACACGAGGAGACGTATGCCCTATCCCACCGGCCACCGCACGGAAGTACGAAAGAAGATCGTTGATAGCGCGCGAAGGCTTTTCAATCGACACGGCTTTGACAACGTCTCCGTACAGCAAATCATGGCCGGTGCGGGGCTAACGCACGGCGGCTTCTATAGCTATTTCAAAAGTAAGAGCGATCTCTACACCGAAGTTCTAGGATGCTTCCTCACCGACCCGGAATGGAAGAGCTGCTGGGAAGGTGTCCATGTGGATCTTTCGTCTACTGACGTGGGCCCGCAAGTCGTGCGCGCGTATCTGTCTCGCCAGCATTTTGACGATGTGGAGAATTCGTGCCCGATGGTGGCGCTGCCGAGCGACGTCGCACGAAGCGGCAAGAACGTGAAGCGCGCCTATGAGACCGTGTTCAAGGCGATGGTCAGCGTATTGGAGCGCAGTGTCGCCGAGAAAAATCCGTCGCGTCGCACGAAGGCGCGAGCCATCGCCGCTTTGTGCGTGGGAGGCATGGTGGCCGCCCGCTCGCTTGCCGACGCCGCGCTTGCGGATGAACTGCGCGACGCGTGCATGACCATGGCCCTCAAGCTCGGAAGCTGGGATAAACCGAATCGCAAATCGCACCAGGCTGTCCGTCAATAGAAGTTCGGAGCGAAGACAATGACATCACGTAACGCGGCGATTTCGGCGATTGCTGGACCTCTTTTCTGCATGGCTTCGGCAGTTGCCCTCGCGCAGGCCGCGCCGTCCATCCGCGGTATTCCCGGCACGCTGAACTGGCAGAACACTCCCCGCACCTGGAAGCTGGACGGCAAGAATGTGCTCACCATCTCCTCGAACGCGAAGACGGATTGGTTCGTCGATCCGTTCGATGGTGCCGTCGCGAAAACCGCGCCGATCCTCTTGTTCACTCCCGGTTCGGACTACATACTGAGCGCCCGAGTGACCGTGAAATTCGCTACGAAGTGGGATGCTGGGGCGCTGATGCTGTGGGGCGACGATCATCACTGGGCCAAGCTTTCGTTTGAGCTGTCCCCAGAAGGAAAGCCCACGCTGGTCACAGTGGTAACGCGCGGGCTTTCGGACGACTGCAATTCCCTGCCCTTGCCGGGAGATTCGGTTCATCTGCGAATCGCGAAGAGCGGTAACGCATACGTCTTCTACTTCTCCACGGAGGGCGAGAGTTGGCAAATCCTTCGCACCTTTAGCCTGGACACGCAGCTTCCCGTGCGCGTCGGCTTCGAGTCGCAGTCGCCCGCAGGCGCGGGTGTCGTCGCGATGTTCTCGGCCATCTCATACGATCCGCATCGTATCGGAGACATTTACAAATAGCCGATCAGCTGTTGTTCTCAATTTGGTGCTGGCCGCGCTGACGCTGCTGCGCATCCTCGGGCGCGATCGAGAAGCAGCTCACGCTCGCGCGCGTTTTGTGTCAGCGAGGCGGCGCGCTCAAACTCTGGCTGTGCCTCGGTGAAGCGGCCCATCTTGAACAGAAAGTCCCCACGCACGCTAGGCAAGAGGTGGTAGGCCTTGAGAGACGGCTCCGACATGAGCTTGTCGATCAGCTCCAGACCCGCCGCCGGACCGAACGCCATCGCGACCGCGACTGCGCGATTCAGCTCGACGATAGGCGACGGCGTAAGCCGGGCAAGAGCATCGTAGAGCGCGGCAATCTGCTCCCAATTCGTTTCGGCAGCGGTACGCGCCCGGGCATGACACGCCGCGATGGCGGCCTGCAACGCGTACGGACCAAGAACGCCTCGAAGTTCTTCGGCACGCTGAAGAGCCGCGAGACCGCGACGGATTAACAGTTGATCCCATCGCCCTCGGTCCTGATCCAGAAGCAAAATGGGCTCGCCCGTCGGCCCGACTCGCGCACGCGAGCGTGACGCCTGAATCTCCATGAGCGCAACGAGGCCGTGCACCTCTGGCTCGTGGGGAACAAGTTCGGCCAGAATTCGGCCGAGACGCAGCGCATCTTCGCACAGCACAGGGCGCATCCAGTAACGCGGAACAAGATCGCGCCCACGGGGAACCTCGAACGGGATGCGCGCCTCGCTGAGTGCCCGCTTGGCCCGGACAATGCGTTGCGCGATGGTCGGTTCCGGAGCCAGGAAGGCTCGCGCGATTTCCTGCGTGGTCAAGCCACCGAGCAAACGAAGGGTGAGCGCAACCCGTGCTTCGGTCGAGAGCGCCGGATGGCAGGAGACGAAAACGAGCCGCAGCAGATCGTCTCCTATGTCGTCATCATTCGCGATGTCGAAATTCGCCATGGCCACGCCTTGCTGCGTCTTAAGCTCGCGACCCAGTTCTTCATGCTTCCGCTCGAGGAGTTTGTTGCGACGAAAATAATCGATGGCGCGATTCTTCGCGGTGGCCATCAGCCAGGCGCCGGGATTATCCGGTACGCCTGACTCCGGCCACCGCTCAAGAGCAGCAACGAGAGCATCCTGCGCGAGTTCTTCAGCCACACCGACGTCGCGAACGATGCGAGCGAGACCGGCGATAAGCCTGGCCGACTCGATCCTCCAGACTGCGTCGATGGCGCGATGGGTAGCGGTAGCCGTCACGGCTACCCATCACACCATCTTCAAATCGTGCGCGCAAGGCGAACCGCCTTGCGCCGTGAAAATTATGCGTCTCCGCGACGCGCGGGACCCTCTACGGCTTGCAGGGGAAATCTTCCGGTCCGAACATCTGGCGAATCTCGGTTTCACCCTCCCAGCCCGGCCAGTGTTGCTTGTGAAGTTCCATGAAGCGCACCGCGCCCTCGATCGCCTCTTGCTTCGAATGCAATTCGAACTGTGCGTAGCCGCCCACGATCTCTTTGGCCTCGGTGAACGGCCCATCGGTGACGGTGATCTTCCCATTGGATAGCCGGACGCGGGCTCCCAACGCGGTCGGACCGAGTCCACCACCACCAATCATCGTGCCGGCTTTGGCCGCATCCTGGCTGAGCTTATCGATGGCTTCCATTAATTCCTTAGGTGGATAGCCTGAGCGCTCCGCCGACTTAACGATCATCATGTATTTCATGTTCACGTCTCCTTTTTTGATCAGAGCCAGGTTTCCGATCCAACCTCGGCCGGACAGGAAAACCTACCTTCGTTAATAGCTTTACTACCTCGAACAAAGTCTTGCGACATCGACACCGCCCAGTTCCTCTGACTCACAGCTTTTTTCGGAGTGCACCGTTCGAGGCGGTTAGATCGACACACGGAGGGGACGCCGACTAGCGTCCCGCAGCCGCGTCCGCGCAGGTGTCTTGTCCTGCCTCGTATATCTGGCGAAGCTCGCACTCGCCCTCGCCGACTACCTGGAGGAAATCCTTCGCCAACTGGATTGCTTCCTGCTTGGAGTTCCCCCGCAGGATGGCGAAGCCGCCGACCACCTCCTTGGCTTCGGTAAAAGGTCCGTCGGTCAAGCTCAGCTTCCCGTCAGACCTACGAACGCGCGCGCCGAGCGCACTCGGCAGGCAGCCCTCCGTGGCAACCAGCCAACCCGCCTTCATCCCCTCTTCGATCAGCTTGCCCATTTTGTTCATTTCCTCCTGCGTAGGAGGAACACCGCGTTCTTGCGACTTATAGAGGCTCAGAAATTTCATAGGTATCCCCTTGTATTTGCATTTTTCGATTCACTGCCGACTTCCAATATTGACGAACGGGCCTGAATTCCCGCTCTAGATTCACGACGAACGACGCTTCCCAAAATCGACATCACCGGCGCATTTTTTCCCGCACCACGTTGCACCATCCGAAATGCATCGCAATCACCGCTTTGCCGATTTTCTCTGCAGCTCGTCCCGCAACGATTGCTCTCGCGCGGCGTCCTCAGGAGGAAAGATCTCGGCGGGGAAATCAGATGCCTCGAACACTTGCCGAATCTCGATCTCGGATTCGCCTTCAAACGGCGCAGGGCTGCGCTTGATCCATTCAATCGCCTCTTCCTTCGATTTCACTTGAAGCAGCCAGAACCCGCCGATCAACTCCTTTGTCTCGGCGAAAGGCCCATCAATCACGGTGCGCTTCGTTCCAGAGAACTTGACGCGCGCTCCCTTGGAACTCGCCTGCAGTCCCTCCGCCGCGAGCAGCACCCCAGCCTTCACCATCTCTTCAGTGAACTTCCCCATCGCGGCCAGCAACTCCTTGCTGGGAAGAACGCCGGCCTCTGAGTCCTTATTCGCCTTGACTATCGCCATGAATCGCATGGTGTTTCTCCTTTAGTGTTCGATCTGAGCTGGGCTTCCTTCCACACCGTACTCCGGTTGAATCTGGGCTTCATTGATACGACGAAGGAAGGTCGGCTATATCGACAGCCTGCTATACTTTTTTTTCACCGCCTAGCTAGCCACGCCAGAGAGCAACGACCCGACGGACGCCACAATCTGTGGCAACTGTTGCAAACACCCTGAATTATCAGAGACATACGCCTGCACCGTCTGCCAGCCAAACAGCAGGACCGGGCGCAGTATTCGCAATACAATCCAAGCCGCCCCTTTTAGCACGTCGCAACCTTGTGCCGCTCCGCCATCGAGCTTATAAAACAAAGCCGCCGTTGCAAACCCCACAATCGCGACTATCGCGATCCGTTTCAGGTTCCCAAAATGTGTAGACTGCCTTTCCATGTCAGCCTCCCGAATTACGCCATTTCCTGGCTCTACCTATATGTCGAACGAGGAGCCGCCAAATCGACAAGCTTCGGCCGAGCAAAACTAAATACTTGACGGGTATTTCCGGGTGTTATTTCGGGTCAACTTTCGGAGGATTACCGGAGGAATAGCGCCACTTCGCTACTTCGAACGCCAACAGTTCTTCCCTTCAAGCGATGCTCTGAAAATAGTACAGCCCTCTCGAACTCATGGAGAGGGCCGTACAAAGTGCGTCGATCGCAATAGACGCCGAAGTAGCGGCGTTAGAAGTTGACCTTCAATCCGAGCTGCATAATCCGGGGATCGCGAGTCGAAGTCACCTTGTCAAACAGAGTCGAGGTGAAGCTCGTCGACGCGCAGCAAATCGGATTTGTATGGTTGAAGGTGTTGAATGTTTCCCAGCGCAACTGACCGCTCACGCGCTCGCCAAATTTCATGCTCTTGAATAGCGAGAGGTCGGTCCGCCAGAAGCCGGGCCCACGAATGGCTCCCGGGCGCTCGGTGGTTTCCGTCGTTTGAGTTGCAGCAGGCGCCGCAAAAGCGCCCGCGTTGAACCAACTCTGGTATGTATGAGAACCGGCGTTGGGATCACCAACCTGATTTGGGCGGCATCCGAGGGGCGAGGCGCCCAGCAAACATCCCGAGCCGGTGGGATCGTTGCAGGTAGCGCCCGTGCCAGAAGTGCAACCTCCGTTGCCCAAGACTGCGGTTAGCGGGAGTCCCGTCTGAAATGTCTGGACGCCAGAAACCTGCCAGCCGCCCAGAACGTGACCCACAACACCGTGCCCATTCTTCAACCAGGGCAATTCCCAAATGAAATTGGCAGTCAGAACGTGGCGCCGGTCGGCAATCGTGGGTCCGTAATTTCCGCGAAAGTCGCCGGTAACCTGAGGAAGCGCCGCTCCGCCCGTGCTGCGGTCGGCGGGATCGGTCGTCAAACCGTGCGACCAGGTGTAGGAAACATTGACCATCGAGTTGCCCGAGAACCGCTTCTGCAATTGCGTCTGCAGCGAATTGTAGTTGGACGTAAACAGGTTTACGAAGAAGAAACCCGGGCCGTAGCCGGTATAAGGACGAAGCACTGCGAGTTTGTTCGAGTTGGTGTTGCCGTTGATCGGACCCGTGATGACGACCTGGTCTGTGGCCGTGGGGGCCGGACCGGCCTTGCAGGGAGTCGCGGCAGTGCAGTTCAAATAGGATGCAACCGGGGCCTGGTTCAAATCCTCGAAGCCTGGAAGGTGGATCCCATTGCTGCCGTAGTAGCCAATGTCGACCAGCCATGTTGCGCCGAGTTGGCGTTGCGCGTCCAAGCTCCACTGTTGAGAGTATGGAGACTTATAGTCGATGGGCATGCGCGACTGGATAGTGAAGGGCGTCGTGGTCGCGAGGGTAGTGGTAGCCCCGGTTGGGTTCGAGAAAGTCGTGAAGTTAGTGCTAAGGTTCGTCAGGAAACCCTGGCTAAGGCCG
>WNFO01006351.1_pt1 | contig 13649 bp, 12 predicted proteins | sample 5400251 | NCBI WGS metagenome assembly WNFO01 (sample SAMN13153354, study PRJNA577476) | soil metagenome | isolation source: 100 cm saprolite under Madrone tree | place: USA:California | collected 2016-06-14 | reverse complement strand
AAGAAGCCGCGCTGGCGATCCTCGACCGGCTGAACGGTCATTTCGAGTCGCGAGGAGATGGAAAGTGATCGCACGCATCTGGCATGGACGCGCGCCCATGGAGAAGGCCGACGCCTATTCCACATTCCTAAACGAACGGGCGATTCCCGACTACCGAAGCACTCCAGGTAATCTCGCTGTCCACATCCTTCGTCGAGACGAGGGCGACACGGCCCACTTCTGCACTCTCACGCTGTGGGAATCGCTCGAAGCCGTCCGGAAATTCGCGGGCCCAGCGGTCGAAAAGGCAAAATACTATCCGGAAGATCGCGAATTCTTGCTCGAATTTGAACCGAATGTGACGCACTGGAACGTCACAGGGAGCGCGGAAAAGTAATGTCCGTAAGTTTCGACCGATTCTCGCGCCTCGCGGCGTTAAAACCGTCGCACCCCACACCATCGCGCCCCGCAACCCTGCGCCTACCGGAGCAGGAAGACGCACTCGCACAGCTCCTCGGTGCCGGCGTAATCAAAAATCGTTACGGCGAGCACTTGACAGTTCGCAACTGGTTCTCCACGCCGGAATTTGCCGAGCCCTCCCCTCCTGCGCTGGCACTTCTTTCTCGAACTCGCGATGGATCGCTCTCCCGGCGCACACGCGCCGCGCTCGAAAATCCGGAGAAATGGCTGTTCCTCGATACGGAAACGACCGGCCTCGCCGGAGGCACGGGCACCTACGCCTTTCTCGTTGGCCTGGGTTGGTGGGATGCCGGCGGCTTGCAGGTCGAACAATTTTTCATGCGCGACTTCGCCGAAGAGCATTCCCTGCTCCACGAAGTCGCGGCCCGTCTGGCCGAACGCCCAGTTCTGTTCACGTTCAACGGAAAGTCATTCGATTGGCCGCTGTTGGAAAACCGTTTCGCGATGACGCGCGCCATTCCCACGCCACGATTGGCCGCGCATCTCGATCTACTCCATCCCGCGCGTGCCCTCTGGAAGCTCCGCCTAGGTTCCGTGCGTCTGATTGAGCTCGAACGTCACGTCCTCGATGCCCCGCGGCTTGGCTGGCACCGTGATGACGACGTCGCCTCTGCGCTCATCCCGCAGTATTACTTCGACTATTTGCGGGGCGGATCCCCCGCGCCGCTGGCCGGCGTCGTCCGCCACAATCAGATGGACCTGCGTGGCCTAGCGGCACTGTTCGGCAAGATCAACGCACTTCTCGGGAAGGAAGACTGCGGGACTGGCGACATCGACAGCCTGGATCTCTTTGGCCTCTCGCGCTTCCTTGACCGCCGCGGCGAATCCCGCCGCGCCCACAGCGCTTGCGCGCAGGCCCTCGACCTCGGCCTTCCGGCCGAATTCAGCGCTCGGGCTCGCCGCGATCTCGCCCTACTCGCTGGCCGCCGTGGCGAGCACGAACAAGCTGCTGCGCTTTGGCACGAGCTTGCCGCCGATCCCCAACACGGAGTTCTAGCCTGCGAACAACTAGCCATCCATTTCGAGCGTCGCGCCAAGGATCTCGCCAAAGCGGCTGAATTTGCGCAATTGGCGCTTGCCAAACTCCGGCGCCAGCGCACTGCCCTGCGCGATCCTTTTCCCGTTTCCCGATTCGGGCGCTTGGAGCGAAGGTTTCTGCACCGTTTCAAACGTTTGCAGCATCAAATAAAAATCAGCGACGGCTTGGCAAGACCGTTAGCTCTTTCGCGCTCCAGCGGCGAATCGGAAGCGTAGAGCCGATACCGTCGCGGTTAAACCAACTCCCGTGTTCCTCAATTCAAAGGAGGAAATCGGATGGAAACCTCAGCCGCAAAACAGCAAGCTAAGGCAGGAGGCCGTATGGTCACTGCCGAACAATCCTATTTGCGCAACGAACTGGAAGAACGCCGCGAGCGTCTTCACGCTGCTCTGCATTCGCCCGGTGCCGATGCTTCACTCTCACAACTCCTCACCGCTGTGGACGCCGCGCTCATTCGAGTTGATCAAGGATCATTCGGTGTCTGTGAGACGTGTCACGACGCCATCGAACCGGAGCGCCTGCTCGCCGACCCGCTGGTGCAGTTCTGTCTGGACCATCTTACGAGCGCCGAACAGCGTGCTTTGGAGAGTGATCTTTCCCTGGCGGCGCGCATCCAGCGCAGGCTACTGCCCGAACCCGGCTTGGCACCGGCCGGTTGGGACGTGCATTATCACTACCAACCCGCCGCCATGGTAAGCGGCGATTACTGCGATCTTTTCCAAACGGACGGCGGCATGCTCTTTATGCTGGGGGATGTTTCCGGCAAGGGTGTTGCTGCGTCGATGCTCATGAGTCACCTCCATGCAACGTTTCGCAGCCTCGCCGAAGCCGGTCTCCCGCTCGATCGCTTGGTGGAAGACGCTAACCGCATTTTCTGCGAGAGCACTCTCGCGGGACAATTCGCTACTCTCGTCGTGGGACGTGCGGCTCCGGACGGTTCCGTTGAGTTTGTCAGCGCGGGGCATTTGCCCTTGCTTCATGTGCACAATGGCGGAGCAACCTCAAAGGATTCCACGGGCGTGCCTTTGGGGATGTTTTGCAACACTCGTTTCCCTGTCCATCGTCTCGGCCTCGCGGAGGGCGATGGCTTATTCCTGTATACCGACGGGCTGACGGAAGCCCGAAATGGAGCCGGCGACGAATACGGCCTCGGCCGGGTTCAAAGTCTGGCGGCTCGCCACCGCGGCGCCGATGCGAGAGGGCTTATCTCCGCTTGCCTAAACGATTTGGGCGGCTTCCGCGAAAGTCTCAAACAGACAGACGATCTGACGCTCCTCGCCGTAGGGGTTGGGCGCCTGCGGTAAGCGCAGTCGAACCATGCCGTTTTCCGTCGGAGCGAACGTCCTGACGGTTTTCTCTGTCTTCGTGCCGAGCTGCGGCGGTGGTTGCGGGGCCGAAGGCCAGGCCAGTGCTTTGGTCAAGGCGTCGAACACGTTTCTTGTCGTGCCTTCCATGGTCACGCACTCAAACCCCCAGCAATCTAGGAATACGCCGCCATCGGGCGTCTCAAACGAAAAAAAGTTCGCGCGGCGGAACAAGTTGGAGCGCCCGGCGTATTTCTTCTCGAACGCTTCGGAGTACTGGCCGAAGAAACGCACTGCACGTTCTTCACTGTCCAGGTGCAGGTGCGTTAGCAGCATGAGCTTCTTCGTCTGCTTCTGTTCGTAGACCGCGTAACGGTCGCCGTCCCAGCCTACCGCCAGAGTCTTTGCCCGGTCCTCCCCGAGGAATTGCTTCAAGACTTCCTCCCAGCCGAACTCTCCTAACGTATTCTCTTCCAGTTTGCTCCAGTTGGACCCCAGCATCTTCTCCATCGATGGGAGCGGCACTGGCGCAGGAACCTTTCCCGAGCGGTACAGCGCGGGGTGCAGGATTTGCTGCGTCGAGAGGGGCGGCTTACCGAACACGCCCGGCAGGCCGCTCCAGCCCAAAGGCTTCAATATCGCCGCGGAGAACTTTAGTCCGCTGAAATAAGGGAAGACCAGCGCATCCTTGATGAATCGGGGTGCTTTCTCCAACGCCGGGGAATCCGCCAGGTCCCCTATCAATATGGAAGGATCGAAATCCGGCAAATCCCCCAAGGAACGTCCCGTCCCTTGCAGCAGGAAATCAACCATCGCCGCCATCGCGCTCCCCTCAAGAACAGCCTCACGAGCGAGCTCGGCATCATCGTTCGGCCGCGCCGCCTTGACCCACTCCTCGATTTGAAAATGCTGATCTTCCAGCGCATGCGTTAGTTCGTGGGCCATAACCATGCGTTGGTCGGCCACCGGAATCCAATCGGCGATATAGAATTCGTGCGCTTTGGGATCGTAGAGGCCCGCGATCTGCTCAGTCAGCAACTCGACCATGAAGGTATCCAGGTCGAATCCTTTCGGAATCAGGCCGAAGGCCTCGGCGCTTCGCTGCCCGGCGTGACGTTCGGAAGGATTCTTATCTTCGTCCATCTGCTTGATGACGTAAGCCCGGATTTCGTCCCGTGACCGCAGCGTCTTCTTCAAAGGTGTCTGAAGCTTCAGCCCCGTGATCTCGCTCATTTGTTCGAGGACTTCATCGGCCGCCGCGGTAAACTCAGCGTTGGGCGCTGCGTCCGACCCAGCCGGCGGCGGGACGGTCGCCGCCTGTTGCCCGCGAGCTTTATCGGGGCTGCCGATGCATACAGTGGCAAGCGCGAGTGCCGATAGGAAGAAAAAAAAACGCTTCTGCGAAAGAATGCTCACCCTTGCAGAATACCAGATTCTCATCGGCCCTATTTGGGGGGAACGTAACGACGGGATCTCTGGGCCCATCCCAATCAGATTTGAAATCAAGTCAACGGAGGCAAACCTTTACAGCAAGAATTTCGTGCCCGCACGGGAACCTCCGCTGTAAGATGCACTATCTGAAGAACTTCCGCAGCTCTTCCGTACTCCGTAGACTGCCACTTCGTCGTCATTAGCACGCCGCCCGGTCCTCGGCCCAAATTGGAGAGTGGGAAAGCACAATTTCCGGGCCCGGCTGGCAGGATTTTGTTCCGAATTCTTAACAAACTGGTAATTCTGGTGTACCCTCATTCTTTACTTGACCGGCCTTCCTGAGGGAAACATGCTCCCCGGCCTTCGTTTGCGGCAGGCCCGCGAAAAACTTGGCTTGACTTACCGAGACGTCGAGCGCGCCAGTTTCGAGCTGGCCTCAAAGCGTGGACGCCCCGAGTTCATTCTGCACATCAGCAGGCTGGCGGATATCGAGAATCATGAAGTTGTTCCCACACTCCACAAGCTCTACACACTAGCGGTAATTTATCATTTGGATCCCCGCGAGATTTTTCGCTGGTACGAAGTTCCCCTCGACGAGTCCTTTGGCGATGGTGCTGAATTCCCTGCCCCCCGAACCCATCTCATGGCCCCCCCGCTATCCTTGCGAATTCCAATTCGGTTTGACCCTGCCTTCGACCCGCGGCGAACGGAATTCCTCTCCCGCATGGTGGAGCGCTGGGGACACTTCGAAGGTGTGCTTACGAACGGCAATGGCCGGCACCGCTATGGCTACATTGGGCTCTCGGACCGGAGAATGGTGCCCCTTCTTCGTCCTGGCAGCATCGTCCTGGTGGATGTCTCCGTGCACCACATCGAAAACCAGGAATGGTCCAGTGAACACGACCGACCCATGTACTTTGTGGAATTGCGCGACGGCTATCGCTGCGGATGGTTTTACCGGGATGGACCCCGCTTGGTCATGCAACCCCATCCGTTGTCACGATGCCTGCCGGAATCGTGGTGCATGCCTGAAGAGGCCGAGATCGTCGGACGCGTAGTTGGTGTGGTTACGCGCTTGAATGAGCGGGGGAGCTCTCCGATCGGAGAATCTCCAGAAGCGCGCGGAGATTCGAACAGAAGAGTTCCTTAAGGTAGTCCGGCGACTGTTCCGGCAAGAGCGCACGATAGGCTTCCATCCGCTGCCAATGAGAGACCGTTAAACGCAAGCCACCGGGCATTGTGTCGAGGCATGCCCGCAAATCTTCCTCTTGTTCTGCCAACGAAGTTTCTAGAATTCGTTCAAAAATCTCTTCGTGGCACTTCGCAAGAGCTTGCTGCACTGCCTCCTCGGGATGCAGCGCTAACAAGCCTGCATGTTCATACCGCCCACTCGCTAGATCGCGCAACGATGACAAATAGATTAGTCGTCCGAAGGGACTGGGAATCGCGGCGAGGGTGGTCGCCGTAAAGTCCTGGATAATTCTTCGGTTTTGCTGCAACTGGGTCAGCATATCCGTGCGCTACCGCGTTCCGATCACGGAACGTTTTGCCGATGTTCCTTACGTTCGTTCCGCTCCTATTTACCCTGTTTCCAGGAGGAGTTCACTCATGAAAAAAGTTGCGATTCTCTGTGTGCTCTCGCTGTTTGCTTTGCTCATCGTACGCCCCATTACAAGCTCTGTCAATCAAACTGTTGGTAATCCAGTTCTCAACAACGGCACGCTTCGCGCCGACGGCACCCCCCTTCCTCTGCCCAAGAAGCTCCACCGCGACTCCACCTCTCTCGTTGCCGACGGCACCCCCCTTCCTCCGCCTAAGAAGCTCCACCGCACCTCCGCAGCGGCTTTCGTCATCGCATAAGAATTCTCTAATCTATAGACGCGGCGAAATCACACCAGTTGCTCTAGTACGGAGCAGCTATTCGCGAGGACGCATCGGGACTATTTACTGGCAAGCTGCGTAAATGGTACGATGCGCGTGCGATGATAGAGATTGCTCAAGTACAGAACTTGCTCTGGGCCGCGGATGTTGTGGGGAAAATTGTTCTCTTGATCGTTTTAGCAGTTTGCAAAAATTATCGTCTCTATCCTATTTTCTTCTTCTATCTCCTCACGACCCTAGCTCACGACGTCGTTGCGTTCGTCACCTATCAACGCTGGGGGTTTGATTCTGCCACTGCTTACCGTATCGCTTGGGGAGCGCAGGGAATCGTGCTCTTTGCACGGGCACTGGCCGTAGCCGAGGTGTGCCGTCATCTTCTCTCTCGCTACCGCGGGGTGTGGGCGCTCGCCTGGCGCATTCTCCTTTTATCTGCGGCGCTCGTGTTTAGCTATTCGATTTTGGCGGCGCGGCACCATTGGAGACTGGCTTTGCTAACTGCTGATCGCGGCCTCGAGCTCTCCATTGCCACTGTAATTGTTGCCCTTCTTCTTTTTGCGCGCTACTACGGAGTGAAAGTGGAGCCTGTTGTTCGTTCGCTTGCTGTCGGTTTTTGTCTCTATTCGTGTTTTGCTGTCCTGAACAATACCGTGCTTGAGCGCTGGCTCCATGATTATTCCGTACTCTGGAATCTGCTCGGCATGCTGGCGTTTCTCGCGAGTTTGTCTATCTGGACCTGGGCGCTTCGCCATTCGCAATCCGAACCCCAACCCAAAGAAATTCTCCTCCCCAGCGGTATCTATCAGGCGATTGCACCAGAAATCAACCTGCGGTTGCGCCTGTTCAATGAACAGCTCAGCCGATTCTGGAAGTTAGAGGCGGGGCGTTCATGAATTTCTTTTTTTATACTTTTATCCTTGCTGTTGCTGTTCTCCTGTTCCTCCTTGCCTGGTCCCTTCGCGCGCCAAGAAAACGGAGGGCCTCGTCGCTGGATCCGGTTTCGTCCCTGCAGGACCCTGGCCGCCGCCATGCAACCTATCTGCCCCAGATTCGGAGGGCCTTGGCGCCTGCGGATTTCGAATTTCTCACCTCCCACGCATCGCGAGAGCTGACGCGCCGCGTCGGCAAGGAACGCCGACGGATTGCCCTGGCTTATCTGTCCGGAGTCCAGGAAGATTTCCAGAGATTATTGAAGCTGGCCCGAGTCATTGCCGTTCTTTCCCCGGAGGTCGGCGCGGCGCAGGAATTCGAACGGTTGCAGCTGGGCGTGCAGTTTGCGCTGCGCTGCCACATGATTCGCGCCGAATTGCTCCTTGGCCTTGCACCGCTGCCTCAACTGAGCGGCCTGAGCCAGATGGTAAGTGGGTTTGCCGCTCGAATGGAGACCGCCATCACCGAGCTCGGCGAACGCGCTGCTCTGGCCACTGAGCTCGCCTCATCGCTTGAGCGGCGCGGCGTCGATCTGAGCTAACACTCCGTCTACCAGGGCGAGGAGGTCAGCTGCTTTGAATGGTTTTTGAAGTACAGGCCGGCCTTCCAAAGCCGCATCCTGCCCTGATCCGGTTGCGGGCGCAGTCGCGCGCATCAGAACCATATGTCGCGCCAATAGCGGTTTCTTCGCTTCCAACCATTCGCGCAATCCGGTTCCGTCGCCATTGCCGGGTGCCTGCAAATCCGCTACTACAACGTCAAATTCCTGTTCTTCCAGGAGCCTTTGCGCCTCATTGGTGTCGCATGCCGTTTGCACGCGATGATACCGGCTCCCCAAAATGGCAGCGACGGCTTCCCGGACGGACTGGTCGTGATCCACAACGAGGATACGGCCTTCCTTCCCAGGTTCCACCTGGCGTCGAGTTCCTGGTTCTGTTTCCGCTATAGCTGGCTGGAACGGTAGTTCAATGGTGAAGGAAGCGCCGCGAGGCGGTACGTTTTTGACGCGGATAGTTCCGCCGTGTTCGGTCACTATGCCGTAACAGATGCTCAGCCCCAGACCCGTGCCTTTGCCCACGGGCTTGGTTGTGTAGAACGGATCGAAAACGCGTGAAGAGTCTTTCACTCCGGGCCCGCTGTCTGTGAACTCGACGAAGAGACCCTCTTCGCGCTTACCTGTCCTGACCCATAGATCACCGTCTGACGAATGCTCCAGTATGGCGTCCACTGCATTATTAACCAGGTTGAGAAACACTTGCTGCAATTGGTGCGGGTCCGCCGCTGTCATTGGCAGGTCTTCGGCAAGATCCAGATGCACCCGGATATTGCTCATCCGCAGATCGTAATCGCGCAGTGCCAGCGTGTCCTCCAGCGCTTGATTGAGTTGCACCGGAACGCGCTCAGGCTTGTGCTGCCGGGAAAAACTCAGCAAATTTTGCACGATCCGATGCGTGCGTTGTGCTTGTTTGTAGAGTTTGTCGGAATACTCAAGCCCCTGCGGCCCCATCTGGCCGCTGGCTGAAAGCAGTTGGCTGTAACCGAGGATTGCCGTCAGGGGGTTATTTAACTCATGGGCCACGCCGGAAATCAATTGTCCTACCGCCGCCATCTTCTCGCTGTGCAGAAGCTGTTCTTGGGTGAGCCGTAAATTCTCGTAAGCCTGGCGTGTCTCTTCGTACAGCAGAGAGCGCTCGATCGCGCTGGCGATTTGGCTGCCTACTGCGATCAGAAGATTGACATCGGCGGGAGAGAACTCGCGGACCGTCCGACTGCCAACGACCAGTCCTCCGATCGCGCGCTCTTTGGACCATAGAATTACGACATAGGTCGATTCCAATCCCTCTTTCCTCGATTCCTCCCGAAAGATGATCGGCAGAGGCAGGGCCTGCACGGGAAGAAAGGTCGCGTGAAGCGCCTTGATGTGAGGAAGCAATTCCGCCTGCACTTTTACAGGTGGGAAATGCCGCGCGAATTCCGACTGTTGGCCAACGGCAGCCACGCGTCGCATTACTTTTCCTTCCGATTCAAAGAGATATACCGAGGAAACATCCAAGCTGAACAGTTCGACGAGTTGTCGCAGGGTTCGATGCAGCGAATCCGGCAAATCCAAAGATTCGCTGAGCGTCTGGGCGATGGAATTCAGCACCATCAGTTCGCGATTGCGGCGGCGGATTTCCTGCTCCGCCCTTTTCCGCTCCGTGATGTCCAGAACAAATCCCTGATACGCAGTAACGTTTCCCGTCGCGTCTCGTACGGCGATCGAAGACTCCATCGCGGTACGCACTTCTCCATCTTTCCGCCGCATCTCAAACTCAAAATCCGCCACCGCGTTATGTTCCTGCAGGAGCTTCTTCAAGCGCTCGCGATCGGCGAGGTTGATGTAGAGGTCTTTTGATATGTCGACCGCCATCAACTCATCCCGGTTTTCGTAGCCAACCATCCGCATCAGGGCATCGTTGAAATCCAGGAAACGCCCCTGCGGCGTCGAGATGAACACACCCTCCTGAACGTTCGAAACCAGCGTGCGATATTTTTCTTCGGCGCGCTTGCGGTCGGTGATGTCCTTCAGCACGTGCACTGTGCCTAACTTGTGGCCGGCCGGATCGGTGAACGTCGAGTTCGAAGCAAGAAAGAAACCCGGCAGCCAAGGATCTGGATCGTCTCCTTCGCCGGCAACATTCTCGCAGTAAGGACAATTGGCATAGCTTCCACCCGCACGTGGCAAAAGATCGGTGACGCTGCGCCCCACAAGTGCGCCGGCTTCCCGGCCAAGCAGGTGACACAGCCGCTGATTCGTCCGAACAATCCGGAACTCGCGGTCATGCACCAGGATCGGGTCTCCGATCGAATCAAAGGTGTAGGCCCATTGCTGCTGGACGGTAGCGACTTGTTCAAACAGCCGCACGTTTTGCAGCGTCAAACCAAGAAGATTCGTGATGTTCAGAAGATACGATATCTCGTCAGATTGAAAATTCACGGTCCTACTCGAGCCCACAGTGATGATACCGAGCGGACCTTCCTTCCCCGGCAATACCAGCGTGACCAGTTCTTTCAACCCGGCCTCCGCCAATCTTTTCCTTACCTGGTCATTCTTCCCCTTTTCAATCCGCAGGAAATCGTATTCCTTCCTCATCACCCCTTGGGCCCATGGCTCCGAGGCAGACAAGCGATGGTTCTGCTTGAGATACGCCGGGCCAAATCCCACGGAGGCGTGAATCACGAGGTTGGCTGATCCCCCCTCGCCTTCCAGCAATCGGACCAGGCCATGCGTCGCGCCAAGGCTCTCCACAAGATGCCCCAGGACGCGGTCTAGAACTTCCTGCACGGAAAGCGTCTGCGTGCTCGCCGCCGTCAGTAGGGTCAAGCGGCGCAACTTATCATTCAATTGCTCCGTTCTGGAGTGGGCGCCTTCCAGGACCAATACCATCAACGCGATTCCCAGCGTTACGCACAGGAGGTGGTCAAAGGCCACGCGGAGGAGATACTGCGGGTACTGCGGCCAGAGGTGGCGGTCCATGCCGTGCAATCCAATGAGGAGAAATGTTCCGGCTAAAAGCCGGGCGCCGTGGCCGCGGTGTGACCCCGCCGCCCGCCACAATAGCCAGCCGGCCCACAAACACAAAACGCTGTCGAATTCTGCAGTCTCCCACCGGATAGACCCCAATGACTGGGAAGCAGTCCGCTCCAAGTAGCAAATTCCCAAGAGCGCAGCGCCCATAGGGGGCAAGATCGACCATCCGGGGCTGCGGAACCATGCCGTGAACTGCATAACGGCGCTCAAGAATAGGAGGAGCGCCCCCGTGTGCCCCGCCAGGGCTGCCACACGCAACGCGGGATACTGGCCGGCCAACGTCCCAATTTCGAAGAACGAGGCAAGGGTCAGGCAGACCCAACCGGCAAGCCACAAGCGGAAATTGCCCGTCTCGTAATCGCGGCGCAAGAGAAACAACAGAACGAGCAGAATGATGAAAGCTGTAGCTTCGAAGAAGGCGATGCCGAGAAGGCCCTGGTTCTCCAACACGATGTGTTGCCTCCCGGCACGAAGTGCCGCCGCTCTCGGTGGTCCTGCCCGCGAATTTTCTCTGGACAGCGGGAAGCCCTGATGGACATCTCTACTTGACGCTAACACGCTGTTTTCTTACTGGGCAAGACCGCCCCATTCTCCCTGTGCCGTCACATATAATGCCTAGGGGAGCCAACCACTGTGGAGACGGAAAACATTTTGGTCGTGGACGACGAAGAAGCGATTCGCGAAGTCGTTTCGACGATGCTCGAAGCCAAGGGTTATCACTGCGTCGCCGTACAAAACGGCCGTGCCGCCCAGGACGAGGTGAAGAAGCTCACGCCGGACTTGGTTCTGAGCGATATGATCATGCCCGAGATGGACGGCATCAAGCTGCTGGAATGGATGCGCCAATACGACCCCGAAGTCCCCGTAATCATGGTTACGGCAATTCACGATATCTCCACCGCCCTGGAAGCAATCCGCCGCGGCGCATACGACTACATCCTTAAGCCGTTTGAGAAGGACCAGCTCTTTCTTGGCGTTGGCCGCGCTTTACAGCACCGGCGCTTGATCGCGGAAAACCGCAACTATCAGCGAAACCTCGAACAGCTTGTGGAGGAGAAAACCTCGCGGCTTACCGAAGCAATCGCGCAGCTCGAACAATCCTACGACGACACGCTCGAGGCGCTGGGCAGCGCGCTCGACTTGAAGGACGCGGAGACCGAAGGCCATTGCCAGCGCGTTACGGCATTTTGCATCTCCATCGCCAGATCCATGCCCGTACCCGATCCATACCTAGCTGTCCTGGCGCGCGCTGCGTTTCTCCACGACATCGGGAAGATGGCCATCCCCGACGGCATCCTGCGCAAACCGGGTCCTCTGAATGATGAGGAAAAACGGATCATGCGTACGCACTGTGAGGTCGGCTACAACATGCTGATCCGCATCCCGTTCCTCCGCGATGCTGCGGAGATCGTCCTCGCCCATCAGGAGTTTTTCGATGGTACCGGCTATCCCCGCGGTCTGAAGGGAGACCAGATTCCTCTTGGCGCGCGCATTTTTACGATTGCTGACTCCCTGGATGCTATGATTAGCGACCGGCCATATCGCAAGGCCCTCCCGATGTCGCACGCTCGCGAGGAGATTAAGCGGTGTTCGGGCACCCAGTTCGATCCCCAAATGGTTGAAGTTTTCCTTTCCATTCCCGAACAGCATTGGCTCGATCTCCGCGAGAATCTCGGTTCCCCGTTCCGCCTCGCCCATCTGAAAAACTTATAACCACCGCACAACAAGCGGAAAGTGGTGTAACACAGCGGCAGCTCTTCGGCCACTTCTCCTTACGGAATCGCGTTCCGCAGCGTATACTTGTTTTTCTCGCTCATTCCGCGACCGGGGAGAATACATGCATTGCAGACATCCCAAAACAACGATTTTAGCGACAGGCCTCCTGGCTGTCCTCGCGGCTGGCCATGTTTCCGCCCAGAACGTCAATGTCGCGCACACTACCTTAAAGACTGGCGACATGGCGCCCGATTTTACGCTCTTGGATAATCACTGGAATCCTGTTCGCCTCAGCGATTATCGAGGGAAGAAAAACGTCGTTCTCGCCTTTTATGTCCTCGCCTTCACAGAGGGTTGAACGAAGGAACTTCAGGCCTATCAGGTTGATTTGGCCAAACTGGAAGCCTCGAACGCAATCGTTCTTGGAATCAGCATTGATAGTCCTGCAGCCAACAACGCTTTCGCGCAAAAAATCGGCGTCACCTTTCCCTTGCTCAGCGACATGAATCGCAAAGTCTTGAAACAATACGGCATTCTGAAGATGTACAACGTTCAGAAGGAAGAATATGATTGGGCGCAGCGCACCACTTTTGTCGTCGACAAACAGGGCGTGATTCGACAGGTGGAAGAGGAAGCCAGCGCCATCAATCCCAACTGCGCTGGAACGCGAAATTGCCGCCCACTGCGGCGTGGCGCACGGCATCGGCGTCGCCTCGGGCACGGACGCGCTCATCCTCGCCCTCCGCGCCTGCGGGGTCAATCCCGGCGACGAGGTGATTCTGCCGCCGTTTACATTTGTTGCCACTGCCAGTGCCGTGAACGCCCTTGGCGCCAAACCGGTGTTCGCGGATATTCGGCCCGACACCTACAATATCGACCCAGGCGAAATCGAACGGCGTGCAACGCCGCGCACCCGCGCGATTGTGGTTGTGCATCTGTATGGTCTCGCGGCGGACATGGACCCGATTCTCTCGTTTGCGCGGGCGAAAGGTCTTCTGGTCATTGAAGACAATGCGCAAGCCATCGGCGCAACTTACAAAGCCCGGCGGACGGGTTCGCTCGGCGATATTGCAAGCATCAGCTTCTATCCAACGAAGAATCTCGGCGCATACGGCGATGCGGGCATGGTCGTAACCAATTCCGAAGAATTCGAAGCACGTCTGCGCTCCCTGCGCAATCACGGTCAAACTGGAAAATATGTAAGTAATGAGCCCGGCTGGAACAGCCGTCTGGACGAAATCCAGGCCGCGATCCTGCGCGTGAAGCTCCAACATCTGCCACAATGGCAACGCGCAAGGCAGGCGCACGCTGCGGAATACTA
>WNFO01006631.1_pt1 | contig 13654 bp, 10 predicted proteins | sample 5400251 | NCBI WGS metagenome assembly WNFO01 (sample SAMN13153354, study PRJNA577476) | soil metagenome | isolation source: 100 cm saprolite under Madrone tree | place: USA:California | collected 2016-06-14 | reverse complement strand
CTCATGCCTTGTTTCATCTTTTCCGCCGCTTCCATCTCCAAATAGGCGCCTAGTTCTTCGTCTAACTCCTGATCCACCTGCTCTCTTCGGAACAGTGATCGAAGCCCACTAGCAATGTTTCGTAGCAAGGACATGGCCCACCCCTTACGATGCCTCCAAAATTCTGGCAATGGCCGTCACTTGCCTGCCCCATTCTCGCGTTTCGCTATCGAGTCTCTTTCGTCCCTTGTGCGTTAGAGCGTAGTACTTCGCTCGCCTGTTGTTCTCGGTTGGCTTCCAATCACCGTCGATTAACCCGTCCCTCTCTAATCGTTGAATGGCAAGAAATAACGAGCCCGCATTGAGGCGAAAAACACCTTTGCTCATCTGCTCGATTCGGACGGAAATCCCGTATCCATGGGTAGGCTCCATCCCCAATGTTTTTAGGATGAGCATATCTAACGTGCCTTGGACGAGGTCACTTGGCTTCTCAGGCATAGAATCTCCCTACCCCTTGGCTACCAGGAGGAGAATACGCTTCTCCCTCTGGTTGTCAAGAGGAGCGACACGGTAGTCTCAAACTTTCGGAGACAATAGGTAGTGCGACGGCCGCTCCCTCCACTACGGCCTAAGCGCGCCGCCTGCGGCGTCGCAGGCCTGCGTTCCGGGAGTGGCCAGGGGCAGGCACAACATGCTCTAATGGCTAAATCACTGGCGCGCAACCACGCCGAGAGCTATTCCACTTAACATTAGGTAAGACATAGCTGAATTTTCTCCTTTTTCTTGCCCCATTTTCCTGGGGCACCCAGGAGCGAGAGGCCGCTGCTCCCAAGGCGAGCGGGTGCTTTATGGGAGGGACCTGTGCCGTTCGGGAGGAACCGGGAAAGCAGAATCCGCGAAGCTGCCGGGCGCAGGAATTGGCCCGAAGCAGTGCTCAAGGAAAATGCGCGGCAGAAAAAGGGCGCGTATCGAAAATCAGCGAGAATCGCGATAAGGAGCAGGCTTGGGCCAAACAATTAGCGCGAACTACTACGAAAGAAGCCCGTAAGTCGTTGATTCGGCAACACCGAGACGCGGGCTACTTTCATGACTTGTTGTGGCTCCCCGAGAGCCATGATTTACTCGTAACGCAAGGCGACCATCGGATCAACGCGCATCGCCCTCCGTGCGGGGATGTAGCAGGCGAGGAGTGACACCGCAGCGAGCAGGCCCGACGCGCACGCATACGTCAGCGGGTCCATGGGCGAAACACCCGCCAGCAAATCTCTCGCAAGGCGCCCAATCGCGCCGGCCAGAAAAGCGCCCACCAGAACGCCTGTCGCCGTCACAATCAGGCCCTGCCTAAGAATCATCTTCAAGACGCTCGACCGGGCCGCGCCGAGAGCCATTCGGATACCGATCTCGTGCGTGCGCTGGGTCGCAGCGTAAGAAACGACTCCGTACACTCCGACCAGGCCGAGCAGAAGGCCCAGAGTTCCCAGCGATGCGGTCAGTGCGGCGCCGACTTTGTAGAGCAGCAATCCATTGAGCGTGTCGAGAGCCTGAGTCATCGTTTGCACGTCGAAAACAGGCATGGCCGGAGCGAGTGAATGAATCAGATCGACCGCCTGATGAAAGGCCGTCGCCTCAGGCAGGGCTGTTCGCAGTTGGAGAGTCACGGGCGTCAGGTAATGCTGCGCAAAGGGCCGATAGAAAAACGGACGGAAGGAGCCAGTCAGGTGCTGAGTCCGGCTGTTCTTCGCGATGCCGATCACTTGAATCGGATGCGTCGAGTCGTTTCGGGTCGTGAAGTGCCTGCCGATAGGATCCTGATTCGGCCAGTACCGCCTGGCCATTTCTTCGTTCACGACTGCCACGTACTGTGAAGTCCGGTCGTCGGAATCGAGAAAATAGCGGCCGCGAATCAGCGGTATCCGCATAGATCGGAAATATTCCGCCGAAACCACGTTGTAACCGGCAATCGGCTGCTGCTGGCCGGGCGGAGTTTCATAACCCTCGATCTTCAGTTCGTCTCCGTAGTTGTAGTAACCCATCGGAATGGTGGCTGCGAGACTGGCCGATTCAACGGCCGGCAATACGTGCGCCCGCTGAAGAAACTCTTTGAGAAATTGACTCGCCTGGGCTTCATCGTAACCAGCGTCTGTCGGCGAAATGGTCAGATTCAAAACATGATCCGGATCGAACCCCAGATCGGAATGTTCGACAGCCCGCAGGCTCCTCACGAACAATCGCGCGATGATCAGCAACATCATTGAGCCGCTCAACTCGGCGACAACCAGGACGCTGCGAGCGCGCTGGCGGCGGCCTGTCGCAGTCCGGGAGCTTTCGTGCAGCAGAGGGTTCAGGTTTCCGCGCGCTGCGCGAACCGCTGGAGTCACGCCCACTAGCACTCCGGTCAGAAGGGCCGCACCTACGGCGTAGGCAAGCACTCGCCAGTCGAAGGTTACGTTGAATACGACAGGAATAGCCGACGCGAAGTTTATCGAGTTGACTGAGCGGCTGGCCGCAACTCCGACAACAATACCGCCCCCGCATCCTAAGGCTGCGAGGAGAAGGCTTTCAGTGAGGAGCTGCCGCGCGAGCCGCCCACGCCCGGCTCCAAAAGCCGCACGAACGGCCATCTCGCCTTGGCGCGCTGCGGCCCGAACCAGAAGCAAATTCGCAACATTCATGCAGGCCAACACGAGCACGAGCCCGACAAGCAAAAGGAAAAACGCAGCCATGGACTCGATCACGGCCGCATCCTGCGGGGCGGCGTTAAGCGGACCACCAGGAAAGGCTTGGAGCCAATCCCACTTGTGGATTTCCGGATATTGGGCGGAGAGCCGACGAGCCACGATGGCAAGTACCGGCTGCGCCTGTCCAACCTTCATGCCCGGCTTCAGCCGGCCGAGAATCTCGATGTTTCCCACCCTCCTGTTCGTCAGGAAGTCCTTGGGGCTGTCCAAAGTTGCCGTTGCCATTCCCACCGGCAAGTAGCCCTGTGTGTCCATAATCGAATAAACTCCTCCGAAGCCTTCCGGGGCTACGCCAATGATCGTCACTGAACGCCCGTTTATCGAGGTGCTTCTCCCTACGATATTCGGATCGCCTCCCACATGGTTTTTCCAGAACGTGTAACTCAGCACTAGGACGGGGTCGGAACCATCGATCCTTCCATCGGAAGGCTGGAAGAAAGTTCCGAGTGCAGGGCTGATTCCGATTACCTGAAAGAAATTGGTCGTGACGTAGCTCATCCAGATCGGCTGGCTCTGGTCGTTCATGCTGAACCCGTCCATATGGGACGGCTGCATGCCGGTCATGTCGCGGAAGACGGAGGTGGTCTGGTCCCGAATATCTTCAAAATCCGGATAGGAAAACCCGTTACTCGAACCGAATCCGTGGGGCTGCGATGCCAGTGATGCGACTTCGTTCGGGGTATCAACGGGTAGCGGCCGGAGCACAAGGGTGGCCGCGTTGGCGCCGATGCCGAGGGCGAGCATCAAAATAGCAACCGCGGTGAATCCCGGCGATTTGCGCAACATGCGGATGCCGAAGTGCAAATCCTGCCAACAGGTTTCTACAAAGGATTCCCAGCCGCCAGAACGGACGACTTCCTTCGCTGCGTCGACGCTGCCACGCTCCAGGCGGACTTCGCGAAGGGCGGCCTTGCGGCTCATCCCCTGCTTGATCTTTTCTTCAGTTGCCATCTCCTGGTAGGCGCGAAGCTCCTCATCCAACTCCCGGTCGACCTGTTCTTTTCGGAACAGTGATCGGAGGCCGGCTGTAATGTTCCGTAAGAAGGACATGCGTAGGCTCCTACTCGTAACGCAAGGCCACCATGGGATCAACGTTCATTGCCCGCCGGGCGGGAATGTAGCAGGCCGCTAGAGCCACGACGATCAGCATGATTGCGACGCCGATAAACGTCGCGGGATCCGTTGCCTTTATGCCGAAAAGCATGCTGGCCATGTAGCGCGTGACGCCGAGCGCTGCGGCGATACCGATGACTGCGCCGATGAGCGCAAGCAGAATTCCCTGGCCGACAACCAGCCGCAACAAATTGCGCTGCTGCGCGCCGAGAGCCATGCGAATGCCGATTTCGCGCGTGCAGCGGGCGACTTCGTAAGAAAGCAGGCCGTACAACCCGATGCAGGAGAGGACGAGAGCGAGGAGGGCAAAGAAGCTCGAAAGCCGCGACATCAGGCGCTCCTGATAGAGGGACTCCTCGATCTGTTGCGTCTGCGTGCGGACGTCGAAGAGGGGCAGATTGTCACCTGTTTGGGAGACAATTTCGCGCACCGTTTTGATGAGAGCTGTGGCCTTCGCGGCGGTGCGCAATTCGAAATGAGCGATGTTGCCGACCAAGGGCAGATATACGGTCTGCACAATGGCCCGGCGCAGGTCCCGATATTTCGTGTCACCGACGACGCCGATGATGATGTAGCCGGGACCGGGATGCTGGACTTCCTTGTCTGTGGTTTGCGGGCCGCCCATATGCCCGCCAACAGGATTTTGATTTGGGAAGAATTTGCGCGCGAAGGTTTCGTTGACGATGACGGGCACGGGCGCGGAATGGTCGTAGGCCTGGTCCAGCGCTAACGCAGCGGATGCTGACGGCGAAGCGGGGTTTGACTTTGCCGCAGCGACCTCGCGGGCTTCGTGCGCGGCATTGGTTCCAGCTGCCGCGGCGAAATCAGCAGGCGTGAAATTGCGGCCGGCAAGGAGCGGGATACGCATCGTCGTGAAGAAATCCAGGCCCACGGTCAAAGTTGCGGTATTGATGTTCGTTCTGGGAGGCGCGCTGTCGAGATGAAAATTATTGGCGGACCAGCCTCCACTTACCGGCGAATCTTCGGAGTAACTGACGGAAATTACGCCGGGAAGCGCGGCAAAGCGCTGCTGGAGAGCGGTGTAAATCTGCGCCGTTTTCTCATCGGAGTACCCGGCCAGGTGGGGATCAAGGCCGAAGAGCAGAATGTTGCGGGTATCGAACCCGGGATTGAGATTGTGAAGATTGCGGAGCGTGCGCACGAGCATGCCTGCGCCGACGAGAACAATCATGGAAAGAGCGACCTGGGCGATGACGAGCGCATCGCCCGAGCGGGGCAGCCGCCGCTTGTGCCTTTGCGTGGCACCGCCGGGGAGCGATGAAGCGCTTTCCTTGAGCGACGGCGTTAAGTCCACGCGAGTCGAGCGCAGAGCTGGGGCGAGGCCGAAGAGAATTCCCGTAACGACCGTAACGGCGATGGTGAAGGCAAGCACGCGCCAGTCGGGCGCCACTACGAATGGAAATGGCCGCTCCTCCCAGCCGCTTGACAGAAGCCCGGTGATGGCGTGAACGCCCCAGACGGCCACGAAAACTCCGAGCGCGCCGCCGATGAGGAAGAGCAACACACTCTCGGAGAGCAACTGACGAATCAGACGCTTGCGGCCGGCACCGAGCGCGAGGCGAACGGCCATCTCTTTTTGCCGAGCGGAGGAACGCGCCAGCATCAGGCCGGCGACATTGGCGCAAGCAATCAGCAGAATGAGCGCGACCGCAGCCATGAGCAGATAAAGCATGGCGGTGATCTGGGTGCGCTCGCCGTTTAGTCCAAGGCTCGCGGGCAGCAGAGAAATCGCTGGATCGTCGGATTCCTTGGAAAAAGGCCTTGCGCCGTGAATCATTTCGTTACCGAAGATGGCGGTGGCGTTCGTTTGCGCCTGGGCGAGGGAGACACCTGGCTTCAGGCGGCCTATCAGGGTCACCCACCAGGCATCTGCGTCGGTGATGCGGTTTTCGTTATTGCCCCACGATTCGCCGCGGACGCGGTCGGCAAAAGACAGAGGAATGAAGAAGTCTTCCAGCTTGCCCGGCGTCAGGCTGGTGAAGCGCGGATCTGCAACGCCGACAATCGCGAACGGCACGTTGTCGAGCCGCACGGTGCGGCCGAGGGCTGAACGATCACCACCGAAAGCCCGCTCCCAATAAGCGTAGCTCAAGACAATTGCACCTGAAGCGGAAGGCGAATCGTCGGAAGGGCCAAGAGGGCGGCCTATGATGGTGTTTACTCCTAGCGTGGAGAAGAAATCACCGGAAACGAATGTCCCGCGCGCAATGCTGGCTGTACGGTTGCCGCTAAAGTCCATATCCAATGGTCCGGCAAAGGCAGTGATGGTCGAAAAAGCGTCGGCGTGCGCGCTCATCATTTTGAAAAGCGGAACGGAGAAGGAGCAATCGCGCACGCTTTCCTGATAGTCGCAGTCGCCGTAGTCGCTGTGGCCGTGGAAGTTGGGTTTGACCCGGGCCGTCCAAGTAAAAAGCGCGAGCTGCTGCGGGTTTTTCACTGGCAATGAACGAAGCATCACACCATCGAGAAGGCTGAAAATGGCGGTGTTTGCGCCGATGCCGAGAGCGAGCGTGAGGACGGCGACGGTAGTGAAACCCGGAGACTTGCGGAGCATGCGGGCGGCGAAGCGCAAATCCTGCCACAACGTCTCGACAACTGATTCCCAGCCGGCAGAACGGACGACTTCCTTCGTGACTTCGAGATTGCCCCGCTCCAGGCGCACGGCGCGAAGCGCATCCTTGCGGATCATCCCCTGCTTCATCCTTTCTTCGGCGGCCATCTCCAGGAATCCGTTTAGTTCTTCATCCAGCTCGTGGCTGACGTGCTCCTTTCGGAACAGTGATCGAAGGCCGATCGCTATATTTCGCAGCAAGGACATTGGTTTCCCTTTACACTACGATGCCTCTAAAATTCTGGCGATCGCCGCTACCTGCCTTCCCCATTCTCGAGTTTCGCTATCGAGTCTCTTTCGCCCCTTCTGCGTCAGGGCGTAGTACCTCGCTCGCCTATTGTTCTCGGTTGGCTTCCATTCGCCTTCGATTAACCCATCCCTATCTAATCGTTGAATAGCAAGAAATAACGAGCCTGCATTGAGGCAAAAAACGCCCTTGCTCATCTGTTCGATTCGCACGGAAATCCCATAACCATGCATAGGTTCGAGCGCCAGCGTCTTCAGAACGAGCATGTCCAGCGTGCCTTGCACGAGCTCAGTCGGCTTTTCCGGCATAAAAGTTCCCTCTTCCTACTGGCATCCAAGTGGAGCATACGCCAGTCCTACTGGTTGTCAAGAGGAGAGTTGGAAGGAAATCTTGTTGGAGAGGGCCCTATCGGAAGATTGGGCCCGGAAAAGGGAGAATCTAAAGCAGGGACGAAAAAAGAAACCGGGATATTGTAGTGTTACCTGGTCTGCTTGCGAGCTGGCTTGACAGTGGTTGCCTTCTGGGCCAGTTGGTTCTGGTCCTTGACCTTGCTCTTGCCTTTTGACAACTCCGCTCGGACAGCTGCCCTACTTTCGCAGAATCGACTTTGTACCGTGTTGCGAGGCGCGCGAGATTCGACCTGGTCGCTGCCCCGATCCAGAAATCATTGCTCTGCGTATGTTGATGATAAATCAGGCAGGAGGTCTCTGGGAGATTCCCGGCATCCTTAATATATGTGCTGATCGTGAGCCCATCGCCGGCTGTCCCGTCAACCCTTATGCCGCTTCCCTATCGTAGTACTTCAGCAGGCCTCCCAGCCGTTTTCGACACCGCACGACTCGAACGAACGGTGTCGGCCAAATCTTGCCGATCCTACCGAAAAAAACTCGCGCGGCCATGAAAGATTTTTCTTTGACACAGACCGGGAGAATTTTTTCCGTGTACATGCTTACTATTCGGATCGGTTTGTGCAGGGTCTTGTGAGCCTGCCGGATTATCGGGGTTACCTTGCGGGCGGGCGGTCAGTCCGAGAACTGGCTGCCGGGGACGATGTGTGGACAACGCTCGGGACGGAAGCTCCCATTACCGTTCGAGTTGCATTCGCGTCATGCAATTTCTCTTCAGTCTACGGATTGGAACGACCTGAATCAATTCTTAGACACCTCGACAGACCGGAGACCAAGTTGGAGTGGACCTTAGCACGCAGGGCGCGAATGCTGAGTCGTGGCTAACGTTCGCCGGCGCGGAGGAAAGTGTTGGTGTGCGAGGGACGGTACGGAAGCATGGCGATCGAATACCGTGGTCGCCCGCTGCGCTGGCGAGAGATCGCCGCGCCCGCCCATTTCAGTCAAGAAACGGAAGTGGGCTCCGCCGGCAACCATCCGTGGCATCAAGCGGTCCGCCGCGAGGTGCAGAAGCGAGCCTCCAGGTTGGCCGCCACCGCGTCGCGCGCGTCGTTGGCCTGGCCCTCCGCTTCGCCCTGCGGGCTCCGCAGGGCTGCGCTCCGGACCAGGCCAACAAAACAGAGGGGTGCCGTAGGTCGAGCGAGATGGGAATCGTCGTTCCTGGAGCCTCCTGGCGCGATCTTTTTCGAGGGAAACCACTCAGGAAAGAAAAAACGCAGAACACAAAGAGGGCTAACGAGGTAAGGACGGGGACATTTCTAAAGAGCTTTGGCACTCTTCTGCTGATCCCCTTGCCTGCAGCTCAACCCCTTGTTACATTTTGACCGCCATGAAACCCTTGTTCTGTTTTCTGACTTTGTTAATGAGGTCAGTTTCGCTCAATACATCGCCGGATTCCGACGATTTTGGGGAGCTGCTAAGAAAAGCGGCTCTGAAGTCCAGCCTCACGGCGCCGGGATCGCGTACTTTCCATCTCAAGCTGGAAGCGGCAGAAACGCGCCAGAACGATCCGCAGTACAAAGCAGAAATCGAAGTGTGGTGGGCTGCTCCCGACAAATGGCGTCGGGAAGTCAGGTCGCCCGCCTTCTCGCAAACCGCGGTACAGGATGGTCAGCATTACTACGAGTCGAACTCCAGTGACTACCTTCCTTGGTGGCTTCACGAGCTCATACAGGAATCTGTCGACCCGATCCCGGTAGCGGAACTCAAAGACGAGGATGTCGAGTTTTCGGGACGCGGCTGCGCGAAATGGGAAACGGAATATTCCAAGGAAAATGACAAAATTGAAGTGCATAACAGCGCTTGTTTTAATGCTGACGGCACGGCCAAAAATCTTTTCACACGAACCGTTTCCGTGGAGTTTAGTGATTACCAGTCCTTCGGCGACAAGCGAATTGCGCGTTCGCTGACGGTCTGGCCAGGAAGCCCAGCGGACGTGAAGGGGGTTGTAACGCGACTCGAAAAGCTGGAGCACAACGATTCACTTTTCGGCATACCCAGCGATACTGACATCAATTCCCGATTGCGGTTTCTTTCCGTTCCTGAAAGCGCCCTGGAGGCCGATACGTTGAGTACGCCGCCTCCCAGTTGGCCGGCCGTGCACAATTTTCCGGCGACTGGCGCCATAACCGCCAATGTAAAGCTCGACCGAAGCGGTAACGTCCGTGAGATCGGTACTATCGTATCGCGGAATTTCGTCCTGACCGATGCTGCCCGGGCACACGTCAAGACTTTGAAGTTCAAACCTTATTTAAGAGACGGCTCTCCCGTGCAAGTGAACACGAATATCACACTGCGTTTTGAGACAAAGGTTGAGCTGCTGGGCGCGAACGGGAAGTCGTATGTAGTAGAACCCTTTCTAAAACGTCTCAGCAAAGCGCAGGAGCTGAGTGATTTGCGTGCAGAGGGAAGCATGCCTTTTCACCTTCATGCCAACTTGCAGGCCGGGGAAGGTGCGACGGGAACTTATGAGGAGACCTGGCTATTAGCGAACAAATGGTGGCGCCAAGCCGAACTCGCTGGCGTGAAGGTTGTCGAAAGCCGGGGGGATGGGAAGTTCTATCGCAGAGTCATAGGCGCTGATTTTTCTCCGAGACAGATTGACAGCTTCCTCGATGGAATGGACGGCTTTTTACCAGGAAAGGAATACGCAATTTATGAGGCCGATTGGGGCCAGTCCGCCGTCCAGATGGATGGAGTCGACATGGCGCGCGTGGCGCGAGGAAAGGCGGATTCGAACAATCAGCCTATCAGCGGCTCCGCCTACTGGTTCGATTCCGGGGGGCTGCTACGAGCAGCCTACGTGGAACCCAGAACTATCACCTACAGGAATTTCGTCGCCTGGAACGGAAAACAAATCCCGCGTCAGCTGGAGCTTGTGGAGAGCGGGACACGGTCGGTGGTTGCGTCCATTGACCAAATCGAATCGCCAGCCGAGGTCGCAGACCCCAAATTTGTACTCGAGGGTGTGAAGCCGGAGAACATTGGAGACGCTGGAGACTACGAAGGTCCTGCGCGCGTGCCACCGCAACCTATCTACCGAGTGAAACCTGAAAATCCTACTGCGGAACACGGCACGGTTCTTGTGAACGTTCAACTGGACACTCACGGGCATGTACTCAGCACGTTTGTACGGCAAAGCGCGGGCCAAGCCCTCGATGACGAGGCGGTACGAGCTGCGATGCGATGGGAGTTCACTCCACTAATCATTAAGGGCAAGCGCGTTCATGGGACCGCTACACTTCGTTTCGATTTCTGAGAGCTTTGCACCTTTGCGTTTGAATCTCTGTTGGCCGAAGCATCCGTAGCCGTTACTCATGCTTACAACTCTCGCTATTTCCAACTACCGGTCGTTGCGGAATCTTGTCGTTCCCCTGCAACAGCTAAACGTGATCACTGGGGCGAACGGAAGCGGAAAATCGAGCCTCTATCGAGCGCTTCGACTTCTTGCTGACACCGCACAAGGTCGTGTGGTCCCGTCACTTGCCCGTGAGGGTGGGCTGCAGTCAACTCTTTGGGCGGGTCCTGAGTCGATTTCACGTTCGATGAAACGGGGAGACCATCCGGTTCAGGGCACAAGACGAGAGCACCCGGTAAACCTTCGTCTTGGATTTGCGGGCGATGCGTTCGGCTATTTGATCGATCTGGGTTTGCCGAAGCCAGGGAGCTCAGCGTTCAGCCTTGACCCCGAGATCAAGCGCGAGTGCATCTGGCACGGGCCAATCCTTCGGCCCGGAACGATGCTCGTCGATCGGCAGGGGCCGCTTGTTCGCATTAGGGGGGAGGACGATAGCTGGAGCCTTGTGACGGAACACATGTCCGTATTCGACAGCATGATGACGCAGATCGCCGATCCGCGAAACGCACCGGAGATGTTGACGTTGCGAGAATCGATTCGCGCTTGGCGTTTCTACGATCACTTCAGGACCGATGGAGATGCACCGGCACGTTCACCCCAGATCGGCACGCACACCCCCGTGCTTGGCAATGACGGAGCCGACCTCGCAGCCGCCGTTCAGACGATCTGTGAGATCGGCGACGGCGAGGCACTCGTGGCAGCGGTAGCAGACGCGTTTCCCGGCAGCCGCCTGTCGGTAGACACAAATTCAGGACGATTTGCGCTGGTGATGGAGCAGCATGGCTTGCTAAGGCCGCTTGCTGCAGCGGAGCTGTCGGACGGCACTCTGCGATACTTACTTTGGATTGCCGCTCTCTTAACGGCGAGACCTCCAGCATTGATGGTGCTGAACGAGCCGGAGACGAGCCTGCATCCGGACTTACTCCCTGCACTCGCACGGCTGATTGCACGAGCAGCTAAGCGCTCACAGATTGTGGTCGTTACTCACGCACTGCGACTCATCACCGCGCTCGCGGAACAAGAGGGCTGTCACTCCATCACTCTCGGAAAAGCTTTTGGCGAAACAACAATTGTCGGTACGAAGCAAATGGATCTTCCCGTCTGGAATTGGCCAGCCCGCTAGGACTCGTGGCGAACGGACTGGCCGGTCTTCGCGTAACTGCACGACAATCGCGATTGCAAGCAGCTGAAACCAAGGGCGGTAGGCAAGCACCCCACTTCCCGTAACTCTGAAATCCTCGATCTGTGTATCGGAAGAATGCGCTTTCGCGGCGGATTCCATATGGCCGCGAACCGCGTTAATCGGGACTTAGAAGTGACGGTCAAACCGACAAACATGCTAAAAAGGACGCATCAGTTCGCCAGGCACAGGAAGGAGAACCCACCGTGAAGAAACGTCGAATCATCTTGAACACAGTCCTGCTCATATTGGCTCTCGGAACTCTGGTATCTCAATTCGCACACTCCCAACGGTCCTAAAAGGCCTAATCTGGAAAGACGCTCGAGCATGGTCGGCCTCATTAGGACAATTAACACAGCCGAAGTGGTCGAGCAATCTACTTATGGCTCGTTTGCATCATGGCAGACTCTTCTGGCGCACCAGCAAGAATATTTGAACGAGTGGCTCGCAAAAGTTTACTCGCGAGACCCCAATGTTCATTTCGGCCCCACGGCAGATATCTTGCCTGGGTGGAATCTGCGATTAATTGTGCCAACGGATGGCCAAGGTTGGATTGTCCTGTTAAAAGACGCGAAGGACGAAACGGGATATGCAGTGCTCAGTGATGAAAGTGGAGTAATCAGGGAATGCAAACCCCTCCAGTGAACCGCGATTTAACAGGCCGCTAAGTCCCGGGAAGTGGGGTCACCGGCCAAGTGGTTTTGGAGCGACTTTTCCGGTAAGCGCGTTTTACGCGACATCTGGTATTGTCGCCTAGGGTGTTTTCATATTAGTATCTGCACATGGATTATTGGACTGTCCAAGTCATGAACTCCCTGGCCTCCTGGATCGTTCTTGCCTGGCTTATTTTTCCGCTTCTCCTAACAGGGTGGTCTGTCACTGATGCCAAACGAAGAAACAAGTCGCCGTTGCTTGTCGCCCTGATTGTCGTGTTGTTTTTTCCGATTGGGTTGATTGCTTGGCTCTTGTTTCGTCCTGAGCCAAATACCCCCAGCAGTGGGCGACGTCCCTTCAATTTGCAGGACTATCGGATTCAATAGCAAATCCTGCGGCACCTCCAGAATCCTGGTCGCTAGTACCTGAATTTCCAGCCGCGAGTGTCTGGTAATCCACTCGGATGTGTTCGCCTGCCTTCATCGCCGACGGCGGGAAACTCCTTAGCACCACCAGCTCTACGTGACCAGGAACCGGTCCGATACACGGATTCTTCTTGTGTACCTGGGGGGCTGACAGGTCCGACTTTTACCGTAGCAAGCACAGAAGCGTTTTTGGCGACCATCTCAAGCGGCCACACGAAAGTCGGATAAGAGTCGCAGATTGGAATGATTGCCAAGCAAACGAGGAAAGTGGCAAAGGTGCAATGCCTTGGTTTCAATCGAAATCCACGGACTGCCGTATGAGCTGTCATTTGCGCGCGGGGAATATCATGTCACGAATGAAACCAGGATTGTGCCTGGTTTATCGCCTTCCCCTCCATTTGACGAGCTCCCTTTCGCGGCGGATTCCACATTGACGTGATCGCCGTTTACAGTTGCTCTTACTTCCTTGCAGTGGATGCTTGCTCTTCCGAGACAATGCGTGTCAGGAGACCTTCGGCGGTGCCGAGGAGAGCGTAGAGTTTTGGGAGCGGTGAATCTTCGTCCTCAGCAAGGGTCACAGCTTCGTTCTCTCGTCCTGCTTCGGCCAACATTGAAGTGAGGTTCCAAAGCGGCCACACTCGCGACCCTGGTTCTGGCATGCTTCGTACAATTTCTTGTGCCCCAGTGAAATCACCAAGTACACTCCGCGTGACCGCGATCATTTCCATCGCTCTGCCGGAAGACACCGGACCGGAACTTACTTCATTCGTGAACTCGAGGGCTCTTTGCGCTGTTAGAGCTGCGGCCGGATTATCAACGACTGCCTGTTCCAACGCTAGTACTCCGATAGCCTCCGAACGAGAAGCAGTGTCCGGGATTCTATCGATGGCCTCTATAGCATTGTGCCACGTCAAAACTCTGGCC
>WNFO01006896.1_pt1 | contig 13655 bp, 6 predicted proteins | sample 5400251 | NCBI WGS metagenome assembly WNFO01 (sample SAMN13153354, study PRJNA577476) | soil metagenome | isolation source: 100 cm saprolite under Madrone tree | place: USA:California | collected 2016-06-14 | reverse complement strand
TGCCATAAGTTACGGGAAGAAAGTCTGTTGTGATCTCCGTGTTAAGAAGATTCGCTGCCAGGGCATTGGAAGCCGGCGACAACGGTCGCTCTTTGCGATATCTGGTCGAGCGCGCTCTGAATACGGTTGGATGCTGATTCTGATTTTCCTTCTCGGCAGGCGGCCTCAGTGAAGACGCTGCCGAAACTTCATGCCTATCAGCCTCCGGCCTTTCCGGCAGATTCGTGACGCCTGCCTGCTGTGGCGGTCGGGTTTGCCAGGAGCGCGCTATGAATAATGCGCAGGCAATCAGAACCAGAGCGGCAACTGCCGCAAGCCAGTAGCGGCTTCCGGATGCACGTCGTACTGGCTGCCTCCTCACAAGCGACTGGCTATCAAACGCTTCCAGCAGATGTGCTTCAACTCTCTCTGGAGCAGACATGGATTTCGTAGTCAAAGCGAAGTCCTGCAACTGGTGCGTTAAGGCTTGCTCGCCATTCAGTCTTGCCGCGCAGGTTGGACACTCGCCGATATGTCGGAACGCTTCATGCCGCAAAGTCGCATCCATGATTTGTTCGCGAGCGACATCGTTGATGATATCGTCGAATCTCTGGCAATTCATGCGAAACACCTCGCTGACTTAAGTCTTTCATTCAGCAAATCCTCGGAGGTTGTTGGTCTCAGCCGTTCAATCAGCATTGTGCGAGCGCGGTGCAATCTCGATCGAACCGTGCCAATTGCGCATCCCAGCACCGTCGCCGCCTCGGCGTAACTCATCTCCTGCAACTCACAAAGGACCACGACCTCGCGATAATGCTCGGGCAAGCTCAGCACAGCTTTCTGCACTGATTCGATCGCTTCCCGGCGAGAGAGTGCTTCCAGTTGTTCCTCCGCGCGCGTAGTTTCCGTTGCTTCGTCAATCGAGAGCAACCGGCGTTCTCGTTTTAGCCGGCGCAGTACGTGGTTCCGCGCGATGCCCAGCAGGAAGGCGTTGACGGACCCTCTTCCCCGGTCATAATTACCCGCTTCACGCATCAGCACCATAAAAACTTCCTGGGTGATATCCTCGGCCACTTCTCGCGCGCCACTCATCTGCAAGGCGAAGCGATAAACATTAGACTGCCGACGACGGTAGAGCTGGGCAAACGCTTCCCGGTCGCCGCTAAGCATCAGTTGCAAGAGATCGCTGTCCGTGTACTCAATCGGCTTCATCAAAACCTGGAATTGCTCTACTCAAGATGTATTCACCCGACAAACAGAAAAGGTTCCAAAAGATTTGTGGGAAATCGCCTGGCAGAAAGTGATGAACGGCCAAAAACAGCAGCAGCATAATCGTGAGTGATCCCGTGGTGCCTTTTAAAACGGCCCATAGTTCTGCGGCGCACAGCATAATTGAACGTGCGGGTCTAGTTAATGATGCGGCTTAGGGGGTTGAGAAGAATTTGTTGGAAATCTCGCCAGATCGGCTGTTCGAAGGAGGCTTTGCACAAAAAGTCTCGCATCCCGTAACTTGCCTACCCTTTCGTCCGCGAAGCGGACGGTTGAAATTAGCCCAGCGCTTCAGCACTGGGTGACGGTGGCACTGACATCTCTAGTCCGCGAAGCGGACGGCTGAACAGGTAAAAGCCATATTTTCAATCGTCCGCTTCGCGGACTGTATCCGATCGCATTGTCTAACCCAGCGACAAATCGCTGGGCTATTTTCGTCCTGTCTGTCCGCTTCGCGGACGAGGGCTAGCCTTCATTTCTTGTGCGAATCTGTTCGGAGAAGGTTCCCGCCTGAACGAAACATGATTCGCTCAAATTGACTTCACCACACTTCGACTTTTTCTTTTATAATCGTATCCCTCTCACCGGCCCCAATCCTCTCAAATTCAAAAAGGAGGGGTCTTATATTGGAACATACAAGAAAGTTAGTACGACGACGTGCGCGCATACCTCTGACGCTGCCAATTCGGGCACTTTGTAGGGAGAGCGCTGAATACCAGTGGACCGAACAGTCACGGCTGGTGGACGTAAACCACTTCGGCGCAGGTTTTACTCTAACGCGGCCGGTTGAGGTTGGGCGCCTGATACAACTAACGATTCCCTTGCCGCACCAACTGCGTTGCTTCGATCATACTGCGCCGGTGTATTCAGTTTGGAGTCTGGTGTGCCACGCTGCCGCCATTCCCAAGGCGCCACACCAGGACGCGACCTTGTTTCGCGTCGGCGTTGGGTTCGTGGGTAAAGCGCCTCCCCATAGTTATGAAGAAGACCCGACCGTTAGATATGAACTGTTACCAATCAAAGTCGGACAGAATTCAATGTGGAAGTTGGGTCAGCGGCCGTTAGCCAACCAACGAAGAGAAACGCGACTGATTATTCCGCTCGAGGTCCTCGTAGAGACACCAGATGAAAATGGCAAGCCTTCCATGCAGGAGAATACGGTTACTGAAACAATAAGCAGCCTGGGAGCCTGTATCCCCACCAGCCTTAATGTCACCGTAGGGCGCGTTCTCAAGATCAGCAGCCGGAGCGACCGCGTCTCGACTTTTGCCGCGATTCGCTCTCGCAAAGTGGCGCCGGATGGTATCGCTCGGCTGGGTCTTGAATTTATCGGCGAACGTTGGCCGTTACAGAGGGATTGAAAGTTAAGGTCAGATGTTCTAATTCGGACATGCGTAATTCGCAATCCGACACCTTCACATTGCCTACTGCTTACTGCCTTCTGTCTTCTCCGCTTCATCAGAAGTTCATCGAACCAGGCGTAGCTTTGTTCCACATGTGCTTTTGGTTAAGGTTCGATGATTGACTCTTAATGCTTGAATGTGGCGCGCACACTAGGCCAGGTTATGTGGCGAGGGCTATTATGTCTCAGATTAGGAGACTCAAACTATGCGCATTGTCATATTGCTATGTTTTTTGGTGACGCTGTCCACGGTTCAGGCCAGCGAGATCAAAACTTCCGAGGACTTAATTCAGGCGATGCAAAAGAAGTACGCGCAGTCCTGGTACAAGACGCTAACTTTCGTGCAGAAGACGACTGAGTTTGAAGCCGACGGAAAGACCAAAGTCTCAACCTGGTACGAAGCTCTCTATGCGCCCGGTCGTTTGCGCATCGACTTCGATCCAATCACGGACGGCAACGGAATCCTTCTTGCCAACAATACGGTTTACTCGATGAAGGGCAGTAAGGTTGAAAACAGCCGTCCATTTGTGCATCCGCTAATCGTGCTCGGTTTCGATGTTTACTTCGTGCCGGTTCCGCAATTGCTCGAGACGCTCAAGCAACTCAAGTTCGATCTTAGTGTTATGCATGAAGACACCTGGCAGGGCAGACCAGCTTATGTTGTCGGCGCGCAAAAGGGTGATCTCCATTCGACGCAATTCTGGATCGATAAGAAGGAACTCTACTTCGTGCGTCTACTCAGGCCATCCGGCAAGGATGGGGCAGCGACGGCAGACGTTCAGTTCAATAAGTATCAGCGTACGAAACGCGGCGCCTGGGTCGCGGCGGAAGTTGTCTTCATGAACAACGGCAAGGTCGCAACCACGGAAGAATACTCTGAGATTCGCACCGATGTTCCACTCGATGAAAAGCTTTTCGACCCGCAATATTGGAGCAGCGTTCACTGGCGATAGCCAAGCGCATTGCCGTCTCAGCCGTAATGCCCATTCGGCCATGAAGAAGATTGGACAGAGTGGACCGGCTGACTCCGAGCGCTTTCGCAGCTTTTGTGACACTCAATCTCAAAGGTTCAAGACACAGCTTCTTTAGAATCTCACCCGCGTCTGGTGGATTGTGCACGCGCAAATTGTTCATCCTCTTAAATGGTAAGTCTTCAATCCTTTGCGTTTTCGTCTTCGAATCTTGCGGGTTAAGGCTAAGCCCGAAAGCGATCGCAGTCGATGCCGTACTTCTTCACTTTGTAACCGAGTATTCGTTCGGTGGTATCGAGCAATTGCGCGGCGCGCTTGCGGTTGCCGCGGGTGGTCTTGAGAGCGTCCTGAATGAGATCGCTTTCATAAGCGCCGACCGCTCCATCGAGCGAAAGGCGCGTGATGGTGCCGGATCTTTCGGCAGTCTGCAACGTCGGCGGCAGGTGATGTCCGTGAATGACGCCGGTCTCGCACACCAGGACGGCGCGCTCCATAACGTTCTCCAGCTCGCGCACGTTGCCCGGCCAGTGATAACTCGTCAGCATGTCGATCGCCGGCGTAGAAATTCGTTTGATCGATTTACTATGTTCGCGCGAGAATTTTTCCAGGAAATGATCCGCCAATAAGAGCACGTCCGACTTGCGTTCGCGCAACGGCGGCATAAAAATCGAAAACACGTTCAGACGATAGTAGAGATCCTCGCGGAATTGTCCCTCCGCGATCGCCTTCGTTAGGTCTTTGTTCGTAGCCGCGACCAGACGCACATTCACCTTGATCGTGTCCGTGCCGCCCAGTCGTTCGAATTCGCGCTCCTGCAATGCTCGCAGCAGTTTGATTTGCGTCGAGATGTTTAGGTCCCCGATTTCATCGAGAAACAAAGTGCCGCCGTCCGCGAGCTCGAAGCGGCCTTTCTTGCGGCTTTGCGCGCCCGTGAACGCGCCCTTTTCGTAACCGAACAGTTCGGACTCGATCAACGTCTCCGGCAAAGCCGCGCAACTGACCTTGATGAACGGTTTGTGCGCACGGAGAGAATTGTAGTGAATCGCGTGGGCAATCAGTTCCTTTCCCGTACCGGATTCCCCGCGCAGCAACACGGTCGTGTTTGTCCGGGCCACTTGCGTTACCTGTTCGTAGACCTGGCGCAGCGGATGCGAGTTACCGATGATGTGACTAAAATCGTAGCGCTCGCGCAGCTCCTGCTTCAGATGCACGTTTTCATCCAGCAAGCGTTGCTTGTCGGCTTCGATCAAGTGATTGACTTTGATTGCCTGAGCGATCATCGTCGCGACAATCGAAAGAAACTTCGTCGCTCGTTCATAGTCGCGATCCGGTTTGTATTTTAAGTCGACGCTCAACACGCCAACGGTTTTGCGATTCACGATGACCGGAACGCACAAGAACGTCCACTCCTGCCGGCTAATCGTCTTTTTTCTAACGCCCAAACGATCGAGAAACATCGGCTCGCGACTAACTTGAGGAACGACGATCGGCTTCCCGGTTTGCACTACCCGGCCGGTAATTCCTTCCCCAATTCGGTACTTAATTCGGCGCGCGCCGCCTTCGTCCAAGCCATACGACGCCTCGACCCGCAGCTCTTCGGTATCGGCATCGAGCAACATCACGACGCTGCGGACCATGCCATGATCGTGGCCGAGCGTTTCCAGCACCCGAGCGAGCGCGCTCTTGAGGCTATGCGTGCCGGCGAGCATCTGACCGATTCCCAGGAAAGTCGCCAGCTTTCGCGACTCATCTCGATCAGCGTTCGTCTTTTTGGGATTCAAAGCCGCTGTTTCTCCCCTCGGAAAATGTAGAACGGGCTGGCAGCCTGTTCTACATAACTGACTCCTCGCTGCTCAAAGCGCACGATCTTAGAGATCAAAGACAGGCAAGTCAAAAGAAGTCTGACTTATCTGGCGCCTGGTTAAATTAATGGTTCTCACTCTCTTGCTTTAAAGCGCTCAGACTAACACTTTCGTCGCGTCCGCGCTCATTAGTTACAATAATGTCGCCCTCATATTTCCGCTGTCTGCATAAATCCGGCAGCAATCGCGTATTTCACTGCTAAACCGCCGTGCAGATTTCGTTCCCGGACATTGAACTCGAGACGGCGCAGCAGTTGTCATGCGGCCGCGGTTCAGAGTTCAACCTTTAGGTTGCGCCTTTTGGAAGATGCAAGCTAAAGCTTGAACTCTGAACATTGACAATTTGAGAACTACAAACGACTGAAGGGGATCGCCGTTGAAATCCTTTCGCAAGACTCTAATGGAGGCTGCCGCCACGATCACGATCTCAAGCTACGCCTTTGTTGCAAGCCCAAGCGCCTGACGAAGAACTTCAGGGACTGGATCCAAGCCAACATGGCGAGGAAGGATACAATCTCGATCTGGATCTTACGGCCGCGGTACACGCGAAGTAGGCGAGGGCGAGTTACCTCGTATGGAACAGTTGAAAATTGCAAATTGCGCGGCTGCTATCACGGCACGCTATAACTCGGGTAGATTCAATTTGCAATTTTCATTTTGCAATTTTCAATGCATTTCCTTCTTTAAAGTGCGGCTTCGCCGCGTTCCTCAGTCCGAATCCGAATCACATCATTCACGGGGAGAACGAAGATTTTGCCATCGCCGAATTTGCCGGTGCTGGCCGATTTAACGATCGCGTTTACCACAAACTCTTCGATATCGTCGGGGACAAGCACTTCAATTTTGATTTTTGGCACGAATTCAATTTGATACTCAGCGCCGCGGTACGTTTCCGTGTGTCCACGCTGCCGGCCATAGCCCTGGACTTCGCTGATAGTCATACCGTGTACCTCAACCTCTTGCAGCTTACTTCGCACCGCGTCCAGCAGATGGGGCCTGATAATCGCTTCGATTTTCTTCATCTAGTTCTCTCCTGTGTTTTTCCGGCTGGTTAGCTCGTGAATTAAGGCGCCTTCTACCTTGCGCATTTTTGCTTCAGAAAGTTTTGTGCCATCCGTGTCGGTTAGGTAGAAAACATCCAGCGCATCGCTCTTCTCAGTCGCGATCCTGGCGCACACGATGTCGAGACCCAACTCCGCAATCGTGCGCGTGATTTTATGAACCAGTCCCGGTTCGTCGCTCGCATGCACTTCGATTAACGTCGAGGATTGCGATGCCTCGTTATCACAAATAACGCGGGGCAAATCGGGTCTTCGCGTCGTCAGACCAGTGAAAGGGCGGCGCGGAGCATTCTGTTCGTGCCAGCGTTGCACTAACGCCGTTACATTCAATTCGCCGGCCACTGCTCCGCGCAAAGTCTGTTCGATCGAATGGTAGCGATGGACATCGATCGCCAGTCGCGTCGACGCTTGCCGCAACATGAAAACATCTATGGCAATACCATCTTCGCGCGTGTTGAGTTCCGCGCTCAGGATCTCAACACCTCGCGCCGCCAGACTTCCCGTAAGATCGGCAACCAGGCCGTGGCGGTCGCGCGTACAAATCGTCAATTCTGTTAGCGCCGTGCCGTGACGCAACCAGCACCACGCGATTGCTTCGGACTTTAATTCCTCAACCAGACAGATGTGTGTAGCCGCCGTGGTGGCGCTGGTAATTCTAAGATATCGATCCGGCAGCAAGGCTAAGTGTCTCTCGATTTCGCTAAAGGGAATCGATGGCCCAAGGCTTTTTGCGATTTCTTCCTTGAATTCCGCCAACAGTGACGCTTCATCGACCGGCAGCTCTTCCCCGGTCATCAGTTTTCTGGTTCGCCGGTAGAGGTCCCAAAGCAAAGTCGCTTTCCACTCTGTCCACACTCCCGGGCCTACTGCATTCAAATCCGCGTAAGTCAGCAGCAGTAACATGTTCAGCGCGTCGAGCGTGCCGATTCGTTCGGCAAAATCGGCGATGACTTGAGGTTCGTTTAGATCGCGTCGCTGCGCCAAGTGCGCCATCGTCACGTGGTGTTGGACCAGCAGCATCACTTGCCTGGCCTGATTCTCTTTCAAACCGAGCCGGCGACAAATGCGTTCGGCCAGCTTCACGCCGCGAGGGATGTGGCCAGGGCCTCGACCCTTTCCGATATCATGTAACAGCACTGCTAAATAAAGCGTCGCCGCTTCTTCTACTTCATCGAGCACGGCGCGCAAATGGCTGCGATGTTTGTCTGAGCTGGTGTGCAAATCATCAAGCGTCTCAGCAGCCTTTAGCGTATGCTCGTCAACTGTGTAGTGATGATAGAGATCGTGTTGCGCCAGTAACGTCACGCTTCGGAATTCCGGCACGATCCGCGTAAGAAATCCCGACTCGTGCATCAGGCGCAGGGCATAGCCGGCGCGTCCGCGGCGTTGCAGAAGTTTGATGAAGCCGTCCGAGGTTCCGGCAGAGGAACGCAGCTCTTGGCTCGTGCCCGAGAGACTTTGGCCAATCTTTTCGCGCAACTCATAGTCGAACGGGACCCGCGCCGCCTGGGCCAGTGCGAACGCGTTGAAGATTGTCAGAGGGTTCTTGCTGAAGAACTCCGGATCGCCGTGGAATTGCAGGCGCCCCCCGCGAATTAGAAACGGCTCTACCACAGTTTCAGCGGGACGCTTGCGCCACCAGCGGGTCCCGTTGTTCTCCTCGGCGGCGCTGGAAAGTACCAGTTCGCTAAACAATTGTAATTCGCGCGCCTGTTGGTAATACTCGCGCATCAGTTTCTCGGAAGCCAACAGACGTTCGACTGACTGGTAACCGAACTGCTGGGCCAACTTGCCTTGAATGTCGAGTGAGAGGAGTTCCGTCTTGCGCCGCGTCAAAAAGTGCATTGCATGGCGAATCCGCCACAGAAAATCGTGAGCGCGCTTGATCCGTTTTGCCTGGCCTTCGGAGACAATATTACGAGCCCGCAATTCATCGAACGTCTTGCAGTCGTATCTGGCATAGGCTGTCCAAAGCGCGGTTTGATAGTCGCGCAGACCGCCGGCGCTTTCTTTGATATTCGGTTCCTGGAGAAAGACCGCGGCGCCAAACTTTGCATACCGCAGTTGCCTTTCGTTGAGGATCGCGGCGACGAAACTATTAGCGTGCTTTCGGCGATCCTTTTCCACCGCTTCGACGAGCGAATTGTAGAGCGCTTTATTCCCCGCCAACAGCCGCGTCTGAGCCAGCGCCGTTCGAAGATGTGGGTCGTTTCGCGCTGCGGTGACGCATTCACCGACGGTGCGGAAACTATGGCCGATGGTGAGTCCGCTGTCCCACAGCAAGCGGAGGACCTGCTCCAGCACCGGCTTCATCTTATTGCCGTGTTGGCCACTGTAGAGAAATAGCAGGTCTATGTCTGAAAAAGGCGCAAGTTCAGCACGACCGTAGCCACCGATGGCTATTAGTGCGCACCCGTTCCGAGTTTGGTAGCCTTCATTTCTTGCTCCCAAGTCAGGCGCGGCGTTGAGAAAAGCGTGCTTAACTACAAAATCGATTACGAAACTTCGGGCGCCTGCCGTTTGACACCCGTGCGCGCCAAGCAGATGGGCCATCTTCAACCGATGATCTTCGATCTTGAGAAATCTCTTGAGTGAAAGCGCCACCTCAGCGGGCCTAACCTCGCCCTTAGGTTCCGGCAAACGAGTAGCTGCGTGCACCTCAACTTTCTTGAGATACGACGAACCGAGCGGCTTGTGCCTCGTTACATTCATTCTCGTTATGTCAGTTGCCAGGACCATAAATCAACAACTCATTCGGCGCACGTCTATACGGGACATCAGGAGCAACCTTTGTTCCGTGGCGAAGAAACAAGCCTCATCTTGAACCATCTCGCATCGATCGACTTTCGCTGTGCCAAATTCGACAGGCGGCTTCTAGCAGGTAGCAGAAAGAGCGATTTCTCCAGCCCAGGCGTTCACGCCTGGGGGTTGTAAGTGATCAATTCACAAGCCTCCTTCAGGAGTCTGTCGGAAAAAGGTTTCTCCGTGTTCTCCGTGCCTCCCTGGTGCTTCTTTTTCTTAGCAATTTCAACACGGAGACACGGAGATCACGGAGCTTACACGGAGAAATCGGATTTTCCCGGCAGACTCCTTCAGGAGGCTTTGGCATAACTTTAGCCAATCCGCTGCCTGAAGGCATTAGCGAAAGCCCCATAAATGGGGCTCAAGAATTTACGTCACTTTACCAACCCAGGCCTGAACGCCTGGGCTAGTGGAAAAGTCACGATCGCTTTCAACAATGCCGGATGAACCTAATTAGACCCATGTCTGACTTTTCAGCCCACCAGTCTCACAAGTCTCCGGCTGACGCCTACAAATTTGTCGCAGCGCTGACGGCGAGCAACACAATTGTCGTAACGCATTTCCTCTCGCTCTGAGAGAGGGTTGGGGACAATGACCCAGCCGAGTGAGCCGAATGGTTTAGTTGCGTTCCACATCAGTCGGGAGAAGATCGAAGTCTCGCGAAATTTATAGGAAGCAAAAAAAATTAAATTATACAAGTCGCCTGCAAACGATGTAGATTGCCGAAGGATGCTAAGTCAGATTAGAAATTCGTTCGGTTCCCTTGAGATTCTGATGGTTAACAGTTTGCATGGCGTGATTACCAGCAGTGTGTCTTTCAGCGTAATTGAAAAAATTACGGACAGCGCCTGATGGCTTTCTTTCGATGCGTAGCTATTCGAAAGCCATCAACGTACCGGTTGGTGGCTTTTTTCGTATTCCGAGTTGACGAACATGGTAAAAGCCTCATCGCCTTTGAAGCAAGGTCTTTACGATCCGCAGTACGAACACGATGCATGCGGCTTGGGCTTCGTCGTCGATGTAAAGGGAAGGCGCTCGCGCCGAATCGTAGAACAGGCCTGCGAAGTCCTTCTGAATCTTGAACACCGCGGGGCATGCGGCTGTGAACCAAATACGGGAGACGGCGCGGGCATTCTTCTGCAAATCCCTCATCCTTTCTTTCAGCGCGAATGCGACGAACTTGGATTGACTCTTCCAAAAGCGGGCCAATACGCGGTTGGAATGGTCTTTTTGCCCAACGACGACGAGGGGCGGTACGAATGCGAGCGCTTGTTCGAGAGAATCGTCCTACAAGAAGGCCAGCGCGTCCTCGGTTGGCGAACAGTGCCTACTGACGATACGGGCATCGGCCCAACGGCGCTGGCCTCGCGACCGGTGGTACGGCAGATCTTCATCGCACGCGGTGAAGGCGCTCCGGATGAGATGACGTTCGAGCGCAAGCTCTACGTGATTCGGAAGTTAGTCAGCAAGGGTGCGAAGCGCGGCATACATGAGCGCCGCATGTTCTACATTTCCAGCCTTTCGTCCCGAACCATTGTGTACAAAGGAATGCTGACGGCTGCGCAGCTAACGAGTTTCTATCCTGATCTACGCGACCCATCGGTGCAATCAGCGCTCGCCATGGTTCATTCAAGATTCAGCACGAACACTTTTCCCAGTTGGGCCCGGGCCCATCCATATCGATACATTGCCCACAACGGCGAGATCAACACGCTGCGCGGCAACATCAACTGGACCTACGCGCGCGAAAGCAAGTTTCAATCGCGCCTTTTCGGCTCCGATCTGCCGAAGGTTCTTCCCGTGATCGACGCCGACGGCAGCGACTCGGCAATGTTTGACAATATGCTGGAGGTGCTGACGCTCGCGGGTCGTTCTTTGCCGCACTCGATCATGATGATGGTGCCCGAACCTTTCAGTCGGCATGAATCGATGGACGCCGAAAAGAAGGCTTTTTACGAATACCATTCGTGTTTGATGGAGCCGTGGGACGGCCCCGCCGCAATTGCTTTTACCGACGGCGTCCGCATCGGGGCCGTGTTGGATCGTAATGGTTTGCGCCCCTCACGTTATTACGTCACCAAAGACGATCTGGTAGTGCTGGCTTCGGAGGCGGGTGTGCTGAACATTCCACCGGAGCGCGTCTTGCTAAAGGGACGTTTGCAGCCGGGACGAATGTTATTAATCGATACCGAGCAACAAAGAATCATCGACGATGAAGAGTTAAAGCATCATCTCGCGACCGAACATCCCTACCAGCGTTGGCTCGATGAAAATCTGATCTCGCTCGAAAGCATTCCGGCGCCGCGTGTCAGAACCGCGAACGGACCGGGGTCCCCAAGCGGGCAGCCCGCTTGGGGCGGTGGATGCGACCGGATCCAGCCCGAGACTGAACTGACTTTTTCTACTCTGCTGCAACAACAGCAAGTGTTCGGCTACACCCGCGAAGAACTAAAGTTGTTGCTGGCGCCAATGGCGGCCGGAGGTAACGAAGCCATTGGTTCCATGGGTAACGACACGCCTTTGGCGGTGCTGTCTGAACGGCCACAGTTGCTTTACAACTATTTCAAACAATTATTTGCGCAAGTCACCAACCCACCCGTCGATGCAATCCGCGAAGAACTGGTCATGTCCACGGACACCACGGTCGGTCCCGAAGCGAATATGCTCGAGCCGACGCCGGACTGCGCGCGACAAATCAAACTGAGTTCGCCAATTCTCACTAACCAGGAACTTGAAAAGTTAAAGCATCTCGGCGATTCAGGCTTTTCCGGATTCAGATCGATCACGTTGCAAATGCTGTTCGACGTGAGCGAAGGCTGGCACGGAATGGAGAATGCGCTCAACGGTCTTTGCCGCGATGCCAGTCAGGCAATTGACAGTGGTTACGGAATCATCGTGCTTTCCGATCGCGGCGTCACCCGTAATCAAGCTCCGATACCCGCATTGCTCGCCGTCTCAGCGATTCATCACCATCTGATCCGCGAAGGCACGCGAACTCAAGTCGGCTTCGTAATCGAAAGCGGCGAGCCGCGCGAAGTGCATCACTTTGCTTTGCTGCTTGGCTACGGTGCAGCCGCGATAAATCCTTATCTCGCGCTCGAAACATTGCGCTCAATGAGTCAAGAGGCCCTGCTTGATCGAATTGACGCGGAAGCGGCCTTAGGCAATTACATCAAGGCCATTGTCAAAGGCGTAGTGAAAGTCATCTCGAAAATGGGTATCTCAACCATCCAGAGCTACTGCGGCGCGCAAGTATTTGAAGCCATTGGCCTCGATCAGGATTTTGTCGACCGCTATTTCACCTGGACGCCGTCGCGTATTGGCGGCATCGGCCTCGATGTGATCGCCGAAGAAGTGCGCCTGCGGCACCGGCAAGCCTTTAGCGATCGCCTTAGCGATGAAACCGCGCTCGATGCCGGAGGCCAGTACAGCTTTCGCCAAAACGGCGAGTACCACCTGTTCAATCCGGCGACGATACATAAACTTCAACAAGCTTGCCGCTCGAATAGCTATGACGACTTCAAAGAGTACAGCCGGCTGATCGACGACGAAACGCGGAAGCTTTGCACGTTGCGCAGTTTGATGCGGTTCAAGTCTAACCGCGAGCCAATTCCAATTGCCGAGGTCGAACCAGTCGAATCAATCGTCAAGCGATTCAAGACGGGCGCGATGTCATACGGCTCGATCAGCAAAGAGGCGCACGAGTCACTCGCGATTGCGATGAATCGTATCGGAGCGCGAAGCAATACCGGCGAGGGCGGCGAAGATCCGGCGCGCTACTTCATCGATGCGAATGGCGACTCGCGTAATAGCGCGATCAAGCAAGTAGCATCGGGACGGTTCGGCGTGACCAGCAATTACCTCGTGAACGCTCGAGAGCTGCAAATCAAGATCGCTCAGGGCGCCAAGCCGGGCGAAGGCGGGCAACTTCCCGGTCACAAAGTTTATCCCGAGATTGCGCGCGTGCGGCATTCGACCCCGGGTGTGGGATTGATTTCGCCGCCGCCCCACCACGACATCTATTCGATCGAGGATCTCAAGCAACTGATCTATGACCTGAAATGCGCCAACCCGCGCGCGCGCATCAGCGTCAAGCTGGTCGCCGAGGTCGGTGTAGGGACCGTGGCCGCCGGGGTGGCGAAGGCCCACGCCGACGTCATTCTGATCAGCGGCCACGATGGTGGCACTGGCGCATCGCCACAGACTTCCATTAAACACGCCGGCGTCCCGTGGGAGTTGGGCCTGGCCGAAACACATCAGACACTGGTGCTCAACGATCTGCGCGGTCGCGTCACGCTGGAAACCGACG
>WNFO01003284.1_pt2 | contig 13655 bp, 10 predicted proteins | sample 5400251 | NCBI WGS metagenome assembly WNFO01 (sample SAMN13153354, study PRJNA577476) | soil metagenome | isolation source: 100 cm saprolite under Madrone tree | place: USA:California | collected 2016-06-14 | reverse complement strand
CTAGGGTGAATATTGAGGCACAAGTCGTTGTCGAGACGCTATTTCGTTCAATAAACCGGTTGCGTTTTTGGCCGGCTCCGGTGAAAAGCCGGCATGCTTTCAATCACCGACATTTCGGTCCGAATTGCCGGACGGCTTCTTATCGATAACAGCTCAGCACAGATCGTGCCCGGTGCACGCGTCGGCTTTGTCGGCCGCAACGGTGTCGGCAAATCGACGCTGTTCCATGCGATTCGCGGTGAATTGCCGACCGAAACCGGTTCAATCACGATCCCGCCACGCTGGCGCGTCGGCAGTCTCGCACAAGAGGCGCCCGACGGCCCCGAAAGCCTTGTCGATGTCGTGCTGAAGGCCGATCTGGAGCGCGACGCGCTGCTGCATGAGGCCGAAACCGCGCACGATCCTGCTCGCATTGCCGACATTCAAACCCGGCTCGTGGACATCGACGCGCATTCAGCCCCTGCCCGTGCCGCTGCGATCCTCTCGGGCCTTGGATTTTCGACCGCGGATCAGGCCCGGCCGTGTTCGGAATTTTCCGGCGGCTGGCGAATGCGCGTTGCGCTCGCGGCAACGTTGTTTGCGGCGCCCGATCTTCTGCTGCTGGACGAGCCCACCAACTACCTCGATCTGGAAGGCACGCTGTGGCTGGAGGACCATCTGGCGAACTATCCGCGCACCGTGATCGTCATCAGCCACGACCGCGACCTGCTCGACACCTCGGTCGACCAGATCCTGCATCTCGATCGCGGCAAGTTGACGCTCTACAAGGGAACCTACTCGTCGTTCGAGGAACAACGCGCCACGCGCGAAATGCTGGACGCCAAGCACGCGAAACGGCAGGCCGACGAGCGCAAGCGACTGCAAGCCTTTGTCGATCGCTTCAAGGCCAAGGCCTCGAAAGCCCGCCAGGCGCAGTCGCGCGTCAAAATGCTGGAAAAGATGAAGCCCGTCACCGCGCTGGTGACGCAGGACGTGCGTGAAATTTCATTTCCGGCGCCTGACAAGATGCTGTCGCCGCCGATCATCGCGGTCGACGATGTCTCGGTCGGCTACGATCGCAAAAAACCCGTGCTCAATCGCGTTACCTTGCGCATCGACACCGATGATCGCATCGCGTTGCTCGGCTCCAACGGCAACGGCAAGTCGACACTGGTCAAGCTGCTCGCCAACAAGTTGCCGCCGTTCTCCGGTCATGTCACCCGCGCGGAGAAGCTGTCGGTCGGATATTTCGCCCAGCACCAGGTCGATGAGCTCAATCTCGACGGTTCGCCCTATGATCACGTCCGCAAGCTGATGCCCGACGCCCCCGAAACCAAGGTGCGCGGGCGCACCGGCGCGATCGGATTCTCGGGCAAGGCCGGCGACACCCTCGTCAAGAGTTTGTCGGGTGGCGAAAAAGCGCGGCTGCTGCTTGGACTTGCGACTTTCTTCGGCCCCAACATGATCATTCTCGACGAGCCGACCAACCATCTGGACATCGACAGCCGTGCCGCACTTGCCGAGGCGATCAATGAATTTCCCGGCGCCGTCATCATGGTCTCGCACGATCGCTATCTGATCGAAGCCTGCGCCGATCAATTATGGGTGGTGGCCGATCGTACCGTCACGACCTACGACGGCGACCTCGACGATTATCGCCGCATGGTTCTGTCGGCCCGTGGCATGCGCGCGAATTCGCGCGACCGCGGCGGCAATGAGCGCGGAGGCGGCCGCGACAAGCCGCAGCGCAACAAGCCCGAAAAGCGCGTCCCGCTGAAACAGAAGATTTCAGACGCCGAGGCCGAGATCGCGCGCATCAACGGCATCATCTCCAAGATCGACACGGCACTCGCGCTGCCGGATTTGTTCAAGCGCGACCCGAAGCAGGCGGCTCAGCTCAGCAAGGCGCGCGCCGGCGCCGAAAGCGCGTTGCAGCGCGCCGAGGAGGAATGGCTGGCGGCGAGTTCGCAATATGACGAGGCTACCGGCTGAACCAATTCACGGCTGATTAAAGCAAACAGCGTGCGATTACGTCGCGGCCGACTTCTTCTTTGCCTTGGGCTTGGCGGTCTTCGGCTGCGCCACCGGCTCGGCTCCGCGCTCGATCGATGACAGGCGTCCGGCGGTGAAGGTATAGATTCCGGCGCGCTGGCCCCGCGAATAATTGACAACCGCCACCCGATCGCCGCGCGCATTGTTCGACAGATTGACGTTGTCGGGTGCGCCAATGCCGCGCACGACGTCGCATTCGGTATGACCGAGCGCGACCGTTCCGGTTGTCGTAGGGGCCGGAGCGCCGGCAGCGCCGTCGGTCAAGGCGTTGGCGTCCGCAGGCCCGCCGGGAGGATTCATTCCAGGGCAACCCCCGTCCGCGCTGACCAAATCTTCTGCAGTAACCGGCTTGTTGGGAGTTAGAGGCGGCGTTTCAATCGAGACGTTTTTGATGAACAACCTGCCGGAGCGCGAAAACCACTCCGCATCCTTCGATAGAAGATCGGACGAGAACATATTTGACGCGCTTGAGCAGCCCGCGATGGCAGGGGCGAGCAGCAGCAACATCAGCAGTCGCTTTCGATGAAGGTATTTGTCTCGCACGATGAATTAGATTCCCACCCTAAGCCCCAGCGGTTGTTCCACTATCACTTTGCGGCACGACCGTGGCTTTGTGCATGCTCACGGACTGAAACTGCAGATTATCATTAATCGCGCTGAATCGCTATTCCCGCTTCTGCCACCGGCCCTGCTCGTCGGCCTGCCAGTAAGTGACCTCGAATCCCCGCGACTTGCAGGCTGTCCAGGCACCCCGCGCCGCGGCCAGCGCATCGTCATCGTCGCCGTTAAAGACCAGAACCACCCGCTCATAGGCGTCCGCATCAGCGGGCAAAGCGGCATTATCGATCAGGAACCTGACATTGGCCCGGTTCGGATTGCCCTCCTCTACCGCCAGCACGATTGGCTGATCCTGCGCATCGCCGGCGCGCCAGGTGGCATGCGGCAGGAATGAATCGTCGCGATAGGTCCACAAATGGGCGTCGAGCGCGTCGGTGCGCTCCTGCGATGTCGACTGCACGACAACGCGCCAGCCACGCTCCAGCGATTTTTCAAGCAGCGGCGGCAAAACGTTGTCGAGCGACATGTTTTGCAGATGGTAGAACAAAACTTCCGTCATCCGGTTTTCAGCTATTTCTTGGCTTCGTAATAGTCCGCGACCAACCGCTCCAGCAGACGAACGCCAAAACCCGAACCCCAGCTGTGATTGATCTCGGATTTCGGCGCGCCCATCGCCGTTCCCGCAATGTCGAGATGCGCCCACGGCGTGTCGTCGACGAAGCGCTGCAGGAACTGCGCGGCGGTGATCGAACCACCGTTGCGGTTACCGGTGTTTTTCATATCGGCAAACTGCGAATCGATCTGCTTGTCGTATTCCGGGCCGAGCGGCATGCGCCAGACCCGTTCCCCCGTCTCGAGCCCGACCTTGGTCAGCCGTTCCGCCAATTCGTCGTTATTGGAAAACAAACCGGCATATTCGGTGCCGAGGGCGACCATGATCGCGCCGGTGAGCGTCGCCAGATCGACCATGAATTTCGGCTTGAACTTCTTCGCCACGTACCAGAGCACGTCGGCCAGCACCAAACGGCCTTCGGCGTCGGTGTTGATGATCTCGATGGTCTGGCCGGACATCGACGTCACGATATCGCCTGGGCGCTGCGCGTTGCCGTCGGGCATGTTCTCGACGACGCCGATGGCTCCGACCACATTGACCTTCGCCTTCCGCGCAGCCAACGCATGCATCAGCCCGACCACGCAGGCGGCGCCGCCCATGTCGCCCTTCATGTCCTCCATGCTGGCGGCGCCCTTGATGGAAATGCCGCCGGTATCGAAACAGACGCCCTTGCCGATAAAGGCAACCGGCTGATCGCCGCGCTTGCCGCCATTCCAGCGCATGATCACGGTCCGTCCGGGCTGCGTCGAACCCTGAGCGACGCCGAGCAGCGCGCCCATTCCGAGTTTCGTCATGGCCTTGACGTCGAGTATCTCGACGTTGACGCCGAGCTTGCGGAGCTGGCTGGCGCGGCGCGCGAACTCCACGGGATAGAGTACGTTCGGCGGCTCATTCACGAGTTCGCGTGCCATGATGACGCCATCGACGATGTGCGCGTCCGGAGCAAAGGCCTTTCGCGCGGCGGCTACATCGCCGACGGCGAGCGAGACGTCCGCGTGCAATCCGGCATCTTCGCCGTCTTTCTTCTTGGTCTTGTAGCGGTCGAATTTATAGGCGCGCAGCCGTATCCCCGATGCAACCGCGGCCGCTTGATCCGGCTTCATCTCCCCCGAAGGCAATTCCGCGATGATCGTCACGGCGTCTGCGCCGGCGCCCAGTTTGCCGGCTGTCGCACCGCCAAACTTGAGAAAATCCCTGTCCTTGATGGCCGAGAGCTTGCCAGCGCCGATCACAATCAGGCGTGAGGCCTTGAGACCCTCCGGCGCCAGGATATCGAGCGTGGACCCGCTCTTTCCCTTGAACTGATTCGTGGCCGCCGCGCGCTTGACGATGTTGGCCGCCTCGCCCAGCGCCTTGCTGGTCGCCGTGCCGAGTTTCAATGCGTCGTCGCAGAATATGACCAGAGTGCCGCGCGCGGCTGCGGAAAACGGAACGAAGCCGACCTTGACGGCGTCGGACATAAGCAAATCCTCCAAAAAATCAGGGCTGTCGCTGGGCCGGGGACCCGCCGGGCGGTGTTTCGGATGTTCGTTTCGGATGCAACGCACATCCGTCGAAAGCTTGGTTCGTGACACTATTGCCTGTCAGCCGCCGCGCTGCCAAGCGTCCGCGTGGCCTGAAGGCCACATAGAGCGAATAATTAACCATATTTCGGGGGTGCCTTGGCTCAGCCATTTTGTTGACGGATCAAAGGGATGGTAAGTGGGGGAGTGAGCCGGCTTGCCGTGGCGGCGCGACCAAAGGGGATCCCGGTTTAGGGGATTGGTCGCCAGCTGCCGTTCCGGTTTGTGGGGCGGGGATCGTGCGATAGCGATGGGGTCAATCGACAGGTATATCTTCCGCACGACGCTGGCGTCGTTTGCGCTGGTTCTGGTCAGCCTGACAGGGGTGATTTGGATTACGCAGGCGTTGCGCGGTATCGACCTGATGACCAGCCAGGGTCAGACCATCATCACCTTTCTCGGCGTCACCAGCCTGGTCATTCCAGCGCTGGTCCTGATCATCTCACCTATCGCGCTGATGATCGCGATCTCGCATACCCTGAACAAGCTCGCCACCGACTCAGAGATCATTGTGATGAATGCGGCCGGCTTCTCGCCGTTGCGGCTGTTCCGTCCATTCATCTATGCCACCATCGTGGTGGCGGTCATGGTTGCCTTTATCGCCTCCTATCTTGCCCCCGACGGCATGCGGCGCCTGAAGCAGTGGGATGCCGAAATCACCGCCGATGTGCTCGCCAACATCCTCCAGCCCGGCCGCTTTGCCCAGCTCGACCAGAACCTGACCATCCGCATTCGAGAGCGGCAACCCGGTGGCGTGCTTGTCGGCATCTTTGTCGATGACCGCCGCGATCCCAAGGAACGTGTCAGCATCATTGCCGACCATGGGACAATTCTGAAGAACGAAGGCGGTTCGTTTCTGATTCTCGAGGACGGAAATCTCGAACGCTTCGAGACCGGCAAACGCGATCCGGCGATGGTGGCATTCGGCCGCTATGCATTCGACATGTCGAAGTTCTCGAATCAGGGCCGCGACATCACCCTGGGCATTCGCGAACGCTACCTCTGGGAGTTGCTCTCGCCGCCATCGGAGGATCCGGTGTACAAGCAGTTGCCCGGACAGTTTCGCGCCGAACTGCATGACCGTTTCCTGGCGCCGATCTATCCGTTTGCATTTGCCGCCCTGACCTTCGCGTTCCTCGGCGCGCCGCGCACGACACGTCAGAGCCGCAACTTTTCGATCACCGGTTCAATCCTCGCCGTGTTCGGGGTGCGCATGGCGGGATTCGCCTGCTCGGTGATGGCGGTGAAATCGCCACTCGCCCCGCTCGTTCAATATCTGATGCTGGCGACGGCAATCGGCGTAAGCCTCTGGATCATCATCGGGGGCATCGTCGTGGAACCGCCGGCGGCACTGATGGAAGCGATCAACAAATCCAACGCGCGTCTGTTACGGCTTTTTGGGCGGCCCGCCACAGCATGAGCATGATGACCAACACGCTTGGGCGATACTTTGCCGGCCGCTTCGTGGTCTCGGCGCTCGGCGTGTTCGCCAGTATTTTCATTCTGCTGGTGCTGGTCGATTACATCGAAATGGTCAGGAAGACGTCGGGGCTGGCTTCCGTCTCCGCCATCACGGTCGCAGAGACGTCGTTGTTCCGCGTGCCGCAACTGCTCGAAAAAATGATGCCGTTTTGCATCCTGATCGGAGCGATGACCTGTTATCTGGCGCTTTCGCGGCGACTGGAACTGGTGGTTGCGCGCGCCGCCGGCATTTCGGCGTGGCAGTTCATCGCGCCGGCGCTGGCAAGTTCGATCGTGCTCGGAATCGTGGCGACAACCGCTTACAATCCGATTTCCGCCAATCTGCGCGAACTCTCAAAGCGAATGGAGGCGGAGCTGTTCGGCTCCGCTCCCGGCGGCGGCATACAGGACGCGTCCGGCTTCTGGATCAATCAAGTGAACAGTGAGGGCCAGGCCATCATCAACGCCGCCCGCAGCGAGCAGCAGGGCGTCCGGTTGACCGGGCTCACGGTGTTCCGATTCGATCCCGACTCCCGGTTCAAGGAACGAATCGAAGCCCGCGAAGCCACGCTTGAGGAGGGACGCTGGCTGTTCAAATCCGCGCGCCGGTACTCGCTCGACGGACCTCCGGTTGACCAGGACAGTTTCTTCCTCACCACCAGCCTGACGCCGGCCCAGGTCCGCAACAGTTTCTCCACGCCAGAAACTGTGTCTTTTTGGCAACTCCCGGGCTATATCCGTTCGTCCGAAAGCTCCGGATTTGCGACCGCCGGATACCGGTTGCAGTATCATAAACTCATCGCACAGCCGTTTTTGCTGGCCGCAATGGTCATGCTGGCCGCCGCCGTCAGCCTCCGGTTCTTCCGTTTTGGCGGCGTGCAAAAGATGGTTTTAAGTGGCGTGGGTGCAGGCTTTCTGCTCTATGTTCTGTCGAAAGTAACTGAAGATTTGAGCAAGGCTGAGTTGATGCATCCGATCGCTGCGGCGTGGCTGCCCGTGTGTGTCGGCGGCCTCACCGGCTTTTTGGCCTTGTTATACCAGGAGGACGGGTAGTGGCCGTCGTCGCCGCCCGCCAGATAGGCCTGCCCGCGTTCGGGCGGCGCACCACCGTGCGCCGTCACAGCGGTCGCTTGACCGCCGCCAGCGGGCCCATTCTCGCCCTGCTTTTCGGGTTCGCCCTTGGCGCGTTCGGCATTGGCTCGACCATCCCGGCCTCGGCGCAAAGCTTCACCTACAATCCGCTGCCGCCAAAGCCGAAACCGGTGCCGGTTGCCAACAATGGACAGATGCTGGTCCAGGCCGTCGAGGTGGATTACGACTACAACAATTCGCGCGTGTCGGCGGTCGGCAACGTGCAGATGTTCTACAACGGCACGAGCGTCGAGGCCGACAAGGTCATCTACGATCAGAAGACCAAGCGGCTTCACGCCGAGGGCAACATCCGCATGACCGATGCGGACGGCAAGGTCACCTACGCGAACATCATGGATTTGAGCGACGACTACCGTGACGGTTTCGTCGATTCGTTGCGCGTCGACACCGCCGACGCGACGCGAATGGCCGCGACGCGCGCGGACCGCTCCAGCGGCAACTACACGGTGTTCGAGAACGGTGTCTACACGGCCTGCGCACCCTGCAAGAACGATCCGAAGAAGCCGCCGTTGTGGCAGGTCAAGGGCGCGCGCATCATTCACGACCAGACCGACAAGATGCTGTACTTCGAGAACGCGCAGCTGGAGTTCTTCGGCGTTCCGATGGCGTATCTGCCGTATTTTTCGACACCCGATCCGACCGTGAAGCGCAAGACCGGGTTTTTGATGCCGGGCTTCTCGCAGGCTTCGACCTTTGGGTACGCCGTTGAAACCCCGTTCTACTGGGCGATCGCCCCGGACTACGACGCGACCTTCAACCCACGCTTCACCACCCGCCAGGGCGTGCTGCTCCAGGGTGAATTCCGTCAGCGTCTGATCAACGGCTCGTATCAAATCCGCGCCTACGGCATCGACCAACTCGACCAGGGAGCCTTCGCGGGCCTGCCCGGGGATCGTCAATTCCGCGGCGGCGTCGATACCAAAGGCCAATTCGCGCTGAACGATAAATGGGTGTGGGGCTGGGACGGCGTCCTGCTATCGGACTATTACTTCTTCTCCGATTACAGGCTTGCCCAATACAAGGATCCGTTGAACTCATTCCTGAGCCTGCCAACGGAAGCCATTTCCCAGCTTTATCTGACCGGCGTCGGCAATCGCAGCTACTTCGATGCGCGCACGATCTACTATCTCAGCTATTCCGGTAACCAGGATAAGGTGCCGGTGATTCACCCGGTCGTCGATTATTCAAACGTGATCAACAGCCCGATCCTCGGCGGGGAATTCAGCTACAAGACGAATTTCACCAGCCTGACGCGGGAAACCGCCGCGTTCGACCCGATCACGACATTGGCAAACACCAATGGCCTGTGCCTGACGGCGTCCGCCGATCCGCTGGCGCGGTTGCCGGCGCAATGCCTGCTGCGCGGCATGCCGGGCACTTACACGCGGTTGACCGCTGAGGCGCAGTGGCGGCGATCGTTCACCGATCCCGCGGGCCAAATCTGGACGCCGTTTGCGATCCTCCGCGCCGATGCGATCGATGCGTCGATCTCGAACCAGCCGGGCGTTTCGAACTTCCTCCCCGTCGGCGACACGCAGGCGCTGCGCCTGATGCCCACGGTTGGCCTCGAATATCGCTATCCCTTCATCAACGTGCAGCCCTGGGGCTCCACGACGATCGAGCCGATCGCACAGATCATCATTCGTCCCAATGAGACCTATGCCGGCAAGCTTCCCAACGAAGACGCGCAGAGCATGGTCTTCGACGCCAGCAACCTGTTCGCCGTCGACAAGTTCTCGGGCTATGATCGCGTGGAAGGCGGTGGCCGCGCCAATGTCGGCGTGCAATCGACGACGCAATTCGATCGCGGCGGCTCGATCAATGTGCTGTTCGGACAGTCCTATCAGCTGTTCGGCCTGAATTCATTCGCAGTTCATGATGTAACCAACACCGGCATCGATTCCGGCCTGCAGAATACGCGGTCCGATTACGTCGCCCGCGTCAATTATTCGCCCAACAGAACCTACACGTTCAGCGTGCGCTCGCGCATGGACGAGCAGACGCTGAACATTAACCGTTTCGAAGCTGAAGGCCGCGCCAACTTCGACCGCTGGTCGGTCGCCCTGATGTACGGCAATTATGCCCCGCAAGCGGATCTGGGATATCTGACCCGCCGCGAAGGATTGCTGGGCAGCGGTTCGATCAAGGTGGCGGCGAACTGGGTGGTGTCGGGAGCCGCCCGATGGGATCTGGAAGCCAACAAGCTCAATCAGTATATCATCGGGGCCGGGTATGTGGACGACTGCTTCGTGCTGGCCGCGAACTACGTGACGTCCTACCAGTACTCCGCAGGCACCACCCCGCCTGTGCTCAGCCACGCGTTTATGCTGCAGATCGGCCTGCGGACGCTTGCCAACACGTCCTCATCGGCCGGCCCGAGCAGCGGCATCCAGTAGCGCCGGCTTTGACGTTGCCGGAGGATCATTCCCGCGTCTCGGATCCAGTTCGAATCGGTTGATATAGCGAATATGATCATGACGACCACTACGATCCTGAATCGCCTTTCGCCTCTCATTCTGGGGTGCGTCGCGGCGCTGATCTTGATGGGGTGCGGTTCGCCGCTGCATGCGCAAACCGTCGCCGTGATGGTCAACGGCGAACCGATCACCAATTACGATATCGATCAGCGCAGCAAGCTGAACTTCCTGACGACGCACAAGGCCGCCGCCCGACAGCAAGTGATCGATGAGTTGATCGATGAAAAAGTGAAAATCAAGGAAGGCAAGAAGTACGGCGTCGACCCGGCCGCTTCGGATATCGACCAGTCGTTCGCGGCCATGAGTTCACGAATGCGCACGACGCCCGAAGCGCTCGCCAAATCTCTCGAAAGCCAGGGCGTTCGGGCTGAAACGCTGAAGGCCCGTATGAAGGCCGAGATGGTTTGGACCAGTCTGGTCCGCGGGCGATACAAGGAGAGCCTGCAGGTCGGCGAGAAGGACGTCGCCGCCGCTGTTCAGGTCAAGGGCGGCGAGGACAAAAAGGAGACCGAAAGCTTCGAGTATCAAATGCGTCCGATCGTCTTGATCGTCCCGCGCGGATCCGCGCGGCCCGCCGTCGAAGCCAGGATCAAGGAAGCCGAAGCCCTGCGCGGCCGGGTACAGACCTGCGATGAGGCCAACGCCTTTTTCAAATCCATGCAAAATGCAGCGATACGCGACACCGTGACCAAGACTTCCGCCGACATACCAGCCGTTCTTCGAGAAGTGCTCGACAAGACCACGATCGGCCATTTGACCGCGCCTGAGGTGACAAAACAGGGCGTGGAGATGGTTGCCCTGTGCGGAAGGAAGCCGACCACCATCGATACGCCGATGAAGAAGGAAATCCGCGAGAAGATGTATGCCGAAAAATACGAAGCCAAGTCGAAATCGTATCTGCAGGAAGTCCGCAAAGCCGCGATGATCGAATATCGTTGACGATGGCTAAGCCCCTCGCGCTGACCTTGGGCGAGCCTGCGGGTATCGGACCTGATATCACCATCAAAGCATGGCTGCGCCGCAATGAACTGAAGCTCCCGGCGTTCTACCTGCTCGGCGATCGCGACTTCCTCAGCGACCGGGCCAATACTCTTGGGCTGGAGATCAGGCTCGCCGAGGTTCGCCCCGAGGATGCATTCGATGCATTCGCCGATGCGTTGCCGGTCGTGGCCACCGGGCACAGGGCGACCGCACAACCAGGCCAGCCGGACCACACCAGTGCGGACGCAGCCTTGGCCTCGATTCGTCAGGCGGTTGACGACGTGATCGGCGCCCGGGCCAGCGCGGTCGTCACCAATCCGATCGCCAAAAGCGTTCTCTACCGCGCCGGCTTCCGGCATCCCGGTCACACCGAGTTTCTCGCCGAACTCGCGGCCACCGATGGCCACACGCCGCAGCCGGTGATGATGCTGTGGTCCCCTGCTGTCGCCGTCGTGCCTGTAACGATCCACGTTTCGCTGCGCGAGGCGGTCGCGCTGCTGTCGACTGACCTGATCGTTACCACGGTCCGCATCGTGGCCGCGGCGTTGAAAGCGCGCTTCGGCCTCGCCAACCCGCGCCTTGTGGTGTCCGGTCTCAATCCCCACGCCGGCGAAGAGGGCTCGCTCGGCACCGAGGAACGCACGATCGTTGCACCGGCCGTCGAAATGCTGCGCGCCGAAGGCATCGAGATCAGGGGGCCGCTGCCGGCGGACACCATGTTTCACGACGCTGCGCGCAAGACCTATGACTGCGCGATCTGCATGTATCACGATCAGGCGCTGATCCCGGTCAAGACGCTGGCATTCGAAGACGCCGTCAACGTCACCTTGGGATTGCCGTTCATTCGCACATCGCCGGATCATGGCACGGCGTTCGACATTGCCGGCACCGGACGCGCCAATCCGTCGAGCCTGATCGCGGCATTGCGCCTCGCCGCCCGCATGGCGGCCGCGCAACCGGCATGAGCGCGATCGATGACCTGCCGCCGCTTCGCGAGGTCATTCGCCAGCACTCCCTCTCGGCTCGAAAATCGCTTGGCCAGAATTTCCTGCTGGACCTCAACCTTACCGCGCGGATCGCGCGCGCCGCGGGCCCGCTCGAGGATGCGACGATTATCGAGATCGGGCCCGGCCCCGGCGGGCTGACGCGCGCGTTGCTGGCGCTCGGTGCGCGGCGCATCATCGCGGTGGAGCGCGACCAGCGCGCACTGGCGGCGCTTGAAGAGATTTCAAGGCGATATCCGGGACGGCTGGAGATTATTTGCGCCGACGCGCAGCATTTCGACCCACGGCCGCTGCTCGGCGGCACAGTCGCGAAAATCGTCGCCAACCTGCCCTACAATATCGCGACCGCGCTGTTGATCGACTGGCTGTCGATCGAGCCATGGCCGCCCTGGTACGACATGATGGTGCTGATGTTTCAACGCGAAGTAGCGGAGCGTATCGTCGCGCGCGAGAATGACGAAGCCTACGGACGGCTGGCCGTGCTCGCGAACTGGCGCACTGAGACAAAAATCCTGTTCGACATTTCTCCCGCGGCGTTCGTACCGCAGCCCAAGGTCACCTCGTCCGTGGTGCGATTGGTGCCCCGCGGCGCGCCGGAGCCGTGCGAGCGCCGGGCGCTGGAGCTGGTGGCCGCCGCGGCATTCGGCCAGCGGCGGAAAATGCTGCGGCAAAGCCTCAAATCATTGGCCGTCGACCCGGCCCGACTGGCTGCGGCGGCGCATGTCGACTTGACGCGGCGCGCCGAAACCGTTCCGGTAAGCGGCTTTGTTGCCATGGCCCGCGAATTGACCGATATACGAAACACAAAAATAAACGTCCCTTAAGGAGAAAATACCATGGCGCTGATGCGACGCCAGTCATTGGTCAAATTCGATGCGCCGTTGTGTGAAACCATCATCGAGACGCCGAAACCGCAAGGCAAGGAAGTCCTCGTCCGGATCGAACGTTGCGGGCTGTGCCATTCCGACCTTCATATTCAGGACGGTTACGCTGACCTCGGCGGCGGCAAGAAGCTGGACACCACGCGTGGCATGACGCTGCCGTTTACGCTCGGACATGAGATCGCCGGGATCGTCGAGGAAGTCGGTCCGGATGTTTCGAAGGACCTGATCGGCGCGAAAAAAGCGGTATTCCCCTGGATCGGCTGCGGCCAATGCCGCGACTGTCTCAACGGCGACGAGAACCTGTGCGTCAAGCAGCGTTTTCTCGGTGTTGCCATCGACGGCGGCTTCGCCAGCCATGTGCTGGTGCCGGACGCGAAGTACCTGCTGGATTACGATCCGCTGCCGGTCAATCAGGCGGCAACCTTGATGTGTTCCGGCGTGACCGCCTATGGCGCGCTAAAGCGCCTGGTCGACCGGCCGCGGCAGCGCAACCTGCTGCTGATCGGCCTCGGCGGCGTCGGCATGATGGGACTGGCGTTCGCGCAAGCCATGTTCAAGCAGAAAATCTCGGTCGCTGATTTGAGCCCCGCCGCGCGCGAGTCGGCGTTGAAAAACGGCGCGGATGTCGCTTACGATCCCTCGGAAGCAGACGTGGTCAAACGCATCATCAAGGAAACCGAGGGCGGATTCGACGCGATCGTCGATTTTGCCGGCAACGAGAAATCGATGGCCTTTGCGGTCGGCGCGGTCGCGCGTGGCGGCAAGATCGTGGTCTCCGGACTGATGGGCGGTAATTTCAGCCTGCCGATGGTACAATGGATCTACAAGCGTATGACCATCGAAGGCTTCATGGTCGGAACGCTGGCCGAGGGACATGAGCTGATGGCGCTCGCGCGCGCCGGCAAGATCAAGCCCACGCCGATGAAGGAAGA
>WNFO01004498.1_pt1 | contig 13656 bp, 19 predicted proteins | sample 5400251 | NCBI WGS metagenome assembly WNFO01 (sample SAMN13153354, study PRJNA577476) | soil metagenome | isolation source: 100 cm saprolite under Madrone tree | place: USA:California | collected 2016-06-14 | reverse complement strand
AGTTAGACTTGTGAATGGTGACACGGGCATGTCAAAGGACCGACCACATTCAAGATCACATGGTGGTCTGCACACACAGGTTAGGGAACCCACACACAGAGATAGACAACATGCATTTGCTTTATATTCCAACTACAGTAGAAATGATGATATTTTGTATGCAGTCTAACCCCTCTTACATACAATCATTTCATGATGCGATCCACAAGTGCAATCCTAGAAGTCCCACTACAATGTAAGCAATGAATAGCTGTGTTCACAAAAGCAAGAAGTGGTCTGCAAAGTCTGTTTATCAACTCTAATAGGAAAACTCTGAATCCAGAGCCATGCCTCAGCTAGCTCCCGCTTTTGGTGGTCGTGGGGGTGGAGGCGGTGGTGGATTCTTTGAAGGGACCATGGGCGTTTGTAGTGCAAGGGCATGGTTGAACAATTCCTCGTCGGACGAGGACGGTGAGGCCGATAATGGAGAATCTAGCGGCGGGTAATCGAAAGGGTTTCCTCGCTGTGGCACGGAAAGGTCGATTTCTACTGACTCCGGGACGACACCGTTAGGATGATCTAAAGGTCACGGGTATGGTTAAGTTATTTGCTTTTGTCTAGGGCAAAAATCGGTATACCTGGTGTGTCCCACCATGCCTCTGTCTCAGAACTCGGCGGCGGTACTGTATGTATGGTTGTCAAGACAAAATTGTAGAGTCATTCAGGCTTCCAGACAGACTTACAGTCATCAGGATGAGAAAACGTGAGCGCTGCAAGCTTCTCGTCCAGTGTTTCGCCTGGTGCAGTCGAAGCGACGCTCTCCGCAAGCAAACGTCCAAGAATGGCTTTCTTCTCATGGTCAATGACGTGAACGGTCGCGCGGAATGCTGCATAGACTAGAAATACCAATCGACCGATGTGCATTCAACTATCTTGGATAAAAACGCGACAACGTACCAGGCCGATGATCTGAACCCTTGAGCTCTGCACGAGAGTAGACCGACAAGTCAAGCTTATTTCCTCGATATAACACCCGATCTATATTCCACGAGAAAAAAAAATATGATATATGCACGTAAGACGAACGACAGGAATGACGAACCCGTCCACGCGGGGATACGCAGCTTCTCGCTCGTGTCGTAGTTGTCAGTGCCAACATCATACCTGTACGTCGGGCGAAATAAAATTGGGCCCTCGATGTAGCCCGAAAAGGCAGTGCCCGACGTCATGACAAAGTTTAACTGGTCTGCAGCAAACAACATGTCCAGCGCATCGTCTTCAGCGTATGCGCGGACCGAAGCATTATCCAGATCAATGCGATAGTTTGTGTCCGCAAGCCAGATAATGGTGCTACGGCGTGAAACTGAGCGGAAGGACTTGTGTTGACAAATCAAAGCAGAGACACGTACTCATGACTCTCAATCGTCTTTCCCCGGAGGAAGTGCAAGCCGTTGACAATGGTCCAATAATCAGCGTTCCGCTCCTCAATGTTCGAATGACCAGCAGCTAGGTGAGCGGTGATGAAACAGAAGCTGGTGTCGTGGTAATCGAGTCGTATGCTAACAGCACCTTTGTTACCAGACATGCCACGTAAACCGGTCTGTTCTCAGGATAGTCTAGGTACACGTGTAGCCTGCAGCACGGAACTCTTTGTATTGTCAAGTACCTGCTCGCTGCGCAGAAGAATGTAGTCACACTTTTTATTCGGCCGTCGTTCGAGTGTTTGGAGGATTTTGTTCTCCCATACACGTCTGTCAGCAGCGGATCAGTGCATGAATCCACATGGGAAAATGGACAACAGTACTTTTTCTCGGGGTCAGTTTGGACAATTTGTTGCGCTGTTAAAGGAACAATTTCTTGAAAGCCAATTACCATTACATCTGGCCTATTGTATTCGTTATTTTCATGACAGGGTGGCATTTGCAAGTTTTAAGCGAGCCTTACTCGGGCAATGCTGGTGTCATCTTGAGCCTCGACACAGCAACATTAGAGACTATCACGTACTTTCTCTAGGGAAAAGCCAGGGCAGGAGTGATTCTGATGGCGGCTATAAGAGATATATGACCTGTGTTAACGATAAATTACTAAGTCATGCCACATACTCTACCGTTGAGATTCCACGTCCCAACGAAAATTGTACATGTTTTTGTAGTGGAGTATTCTGTAAGTCTATGCCCTTGTAAGTTCCATGTGACGCAGTTGTTTACGATTTAAAGAGCCACCTTGCGTCTAGAGCGGCACGAACGGAGTCATGAATTGGATCGAAGATGGTAACTTGAGTTTGATTATTGAGGTTCCCCTAATTGGACACCAATGAAGGAACAGGTTCAAGAAAAGTGCAGAGACGCACTAAAAACATGTCAATAGCAATCTGTTTCCCCTTGTCCTGGAAGTTATTGATATATGCCCTCGAGACACTCTTTGTTGCATCTGACAAGACGCCTGTTCATCTGGTCAACCACGAAGTCCCATGTACGGCACAGAGTGGACATACCCGCGAGAGTACGCTTCCCACTTCGTGTAAAACTTGTGTTGAGAGCACCGGTACCCGCATATATCCTCGACAACGCATCTCCATTTTCAGCCCATAACTCACGGTGGTATGACCACAGCGCGTGTGAGTTCACCCACTCTCTCCGGACTAGGAGGAGGTACTGCTCTAGACTAGACCGAGATAGGATATCCTGCACAAAGTTCGTGCGGTCTAGGCTGTTTCCAATCATCAGTCTCCGGTGGGGTCAGAGAATAGAAACCATACCAGTCCAGACAGTTCGTACGGAAGACTCCCTTTTGAAGGGTGATTATCTCGTCTGAGGCGGCATCACACATAGTAAAGCCAAAGCGATCCATGTTGTCTGATACACTGCTCGTCCGTCTGTACCCAGCGCACATCAGTAACAAAGAGGGCGACAACTCTATAACGGACCTCAAATCATGCATGATACTATCATGTCCACCCATTCGTACGGCCTGGTGAAAATCGTAGTGGGTGATGCCAATATCCTCACCCCACACGCCCTTGGCAATATGCAAGTGTCGTGCATATGCTGTCGTCAGGCTCGCTTCTGCATCCTTGATCCCGAGGAGATTGATTGCCTGAATGTAACCATACTGCTCCGTCAAGTGCCCAAAGTGTCGCTCGAAAGCTGGCTGCGATGCCTGAGGACGCGTGATCTGAATTCTTTGGCCAAATGTCTGCAACCCTTGCTGTTCCCAGAAGACTGATGAGGTAATAAACGTGAGCATGTTTCTTTCATGGTAAGCATAGATCTTACGAGGAACGCTTCCGCGTACTTGTGTATAGCTGAAGCAGTGCTGCTCCGTGACCAAGATCGTCTCTGTCTATACTAATGGTCAACATAAGAGGTACTTCCACCCGAACCTGGGTTGACAGAGACTATGCACCTCGACAAAGTTGGCCGTGTTACCATCGTCATCAACGCCGCGCGTATTGAAGCGCGTCCCAGCGCGCTTTGCGCCCAGGCGAGAGATTAGACTGAGCGTTGCGAGGGTCGGAGCGCCGTTCGTTGGGGGAGCAGGAAGCGGAATCGTGAATACGCCCGCATAGCCTTGGATGGCAAGGACCTATCTAGTTATGGAAGAACCGCTCCGATACCAAACTGGGCCGCAACTCACGATAAATTGGCAGCGGTCTAGGTCTTCCCGTTCCTGCATGTCCAATCGCTCGCGGAAGTCGAGTAAACTGCGCACTATATACTCGTTCCATACGAATCGGTCGTCAAACGCGCCAAGGTCGGCCTCTCCACGATCACGCGACAGGCGCTCCGCGAGTCGCGAAGAGATGTCCCAGTGCGGGCCGAGGGCATAGTAGAACGAACCGGATGAAAGAATCTTTTTCAGAGCGGCACAAGGGTGTTCGAACAAGGGTGGCTGGGCATTATTTTGCTGAAATGAATCCCGTCCATCACGCAAGGCCATGACGTCGACCTGTTCTGAATAGCTAGGGCTGGGGAGGGCATCCCCGACGAGGGAGAGATCGTCCCATACGGAAGACGTCAAGCAGAAGAAGTTCACTTCGTGAATCTTGGCGATGCACTCCGGGGAATCTGCCGTCGGTCTGGTATTCCCAATCTCCGTGGCAGAGGTAATAATGACAAGAAAGAGATCTGTCGTGAGCAGTTTCAGAGGACTAAGTAGAGCGAAGAGGGTCTTTGGACGCACCATCTGTAACACAGATAAGTCCCAAGCAGCCCTTTACCACTCTGCTCGTGAGGCGAATCGTATTGGAGAGATTGACTTGGTCCTTGGGAAGAAACTCAACGACGGCTTGGTAAGGGTTGTCCTCCGCTGCGCGGAATACTAAAGCTCGTCTAGGGCAGCCATTGCTCTCCTCTTGCGAGCTTGTGACAAGATAGAGCGTCCGGGGATTCTCCCTAAGATACAAGTGCATTACGATGCGGCGAGGGAGAAGGCGGTATGCTGGGAGGATTGGAGGGTCCGAATTATTTGCTGATGTAATTCGCTACCCTAATCTGACCGGACGCGTAGCGTTGGTCATTGAATCCAGTCGCGGTACGCCAATGGACTCATTTACCCTCTCATCTGTATCCTCATCTGAACATCATTGCGCCTTCAGAATTGTATTTCTACCACCATGGGTATTAAGGGCCTCACAGCACTAATCTCAGAACATGCGCCAAGGGCTATTCGCGTGCGCGTCCTTGCGTTAACATCCGCTGCTCTTCTCGACCTCCCTGACGCGACATATCTCTCACTCACACAGGAGCATGACATCAAGAACCTTTTCGGCCGCAAAGTCGCGATTGACGCGTCCATGTCTATCTACCAATTCCTAATTGCTGTGCGCCAGAAGGATGGCGAGCTGCTAACGAATGATGCAGGCGAGACGACCAGGTGCAGATAACTTCCACCCACACGGGTTTCGCTTCTCCCTCTAATGTGCCCATATGCGCGTCTTAGCCATCTAATGGGATTCTTCTATCGCACCATCCGAATTGTCGAAAATGGAATTAAACCCGCCTACGTTTTCGACGGCAAGCCACCAGATCTCAAGGCCGGAATTGTGTGTCTTAATCGCTTCTCCTTCACACCTTGTGGACACTTATAGCAAGATGGCTGTAGCTGGCAAAACGGTTCGAAAGACGCGAAGAGGCGAAGGCGGATGGGGAAGAGGCAAAAGAGACCGGTTAGTGGGCCTGTATTCGCTCTTCACCCTGGCGTCCATCGTGCATATTCTCTCTAGGCACCGCGGAAGATGTGGATCGCTTTTCGCGACGGACGGTCAAAGTAACACGAGAACACAATGAGGAATGCCGCAGATTGCTCAAGCTTATGGGCATTCCAGTTGTCATTGTATGGTTCAATATCGTTCGTGTTGACCAGGGTCCTAATTGCTTGTAAGGCACCCTCGGAGGCAGAGGCCCAATGTGCTGAACTCGCCCGCGGAGGAAAGGTACTTGAAATCATTACAGCAATTAATCGTCGATTCATTATGAGGTACAGGTATACGCAGCAGGATCGGAAGACATGGATACTCTCACGTTTAATACGCCAATCCTGTACCGCCACCTCACCTTCTCCGAGGCAAAAAAGGAGCCCATCAACGAAATAAACCTCCAGCTTGCTCTCGAAGGACTCGAAATGGAGATGTCGCAATTCATCGACCTGTGCATCCTTCTTGGCTGTGACTACCTCGAACCAATCAAAGGTATCGGGCCAAAGTCTGCTTTGAAGCTTGTGCGTGAGCATGGTGGCCTGAGGGGCATCGTGGAGCATCTACGCGAAAAGTATGCCTTTTGTATGGCCTCGCCTTCATTGCTCATGGCAAGAATAGGCAAGCGGAAAAAGAGGAGGCCGCGGCCGAGAAGGAGGATGGGAAGAAGAAGAAGGGAGGTGTTCAAGTCCCAGCAGAGTGGCCATGGGAAGAGGCGAAGAAGGTTTTCGAGCAACCAGACGTGACACCTTCTGACCAAATTGAAGTAGGCGGATCATTCGCATTTACTTTTCTGCAGGCCTGGCTAATAACTCGCTTTCCCGCAGCTGGAATGGGCGACACCGGACGTCGAAGGTCTCGTTGATTTCCTGGTGAAGGAGAAGGGGTTCAAGTGAGTGTCACTTCTCGCTCCTTTATGGCATGCAGTCCATACTGACGTGTGTTATCAGTGAAGAGCGCGTCCGTAAAGGCGCTGAAAAGCTTGCAAAGTCTCTAAATACAAAACAGCAAGGCCGGCTGGACGGATTTTTCACGGCCACGCCCAAGACAACTGCCCCGAAGAAGGCATCCGCCAAGGATGCTAAAGGGAAGGGCGACAAGGGAAAGGGTACCAAGCGGAAGGTGAGTCGTTGCCGTGTCCCGGCTCTCCAGGGCTCCATATATTTACACACCCCATGAAGACAGAGGACAAGGACGAAGCGAGGGCTGGCAAAAAGTCCAAGGCTAAAAAGTAAATTATCTATTTTTGGTTCTATATTTATGGACTATGCACTTGTATCTGTACCGGGTTGCGCTTGAGTTATTGGATTATTGTCGGTGGCACCGCGACCTTGGTTTGATTTCGTACATGGTCGCGGTTCTTGAAATGTCACGAGCAGGTTTGCTCAGAAATTACAATATGGTGCCGAGGGCAACTTTTCATCATAAAAAACAACCACGGTGCACTACGCCGAGTCTGGCGTGCCACCAGCATGACAATCCTTAGGTACTAATCTCACAGGCACAACCTTCGTTTTTGGGACATTCGTACAAGAAACCCTGTTGGATATCATAGTGTAACCCATTATTACCGTCGCATACACCTGCCTTTGGTAGAGGGTAAATATATAGGTCATGCATTAGCAACACAAGCGAAGCAACCCATGAAGACTAGGTAGAGCAATGTCAGATGAGGCCCTGCTTCTTGAGGTCGTCATACGTCTTGCGATTATATACATTGCCCTCCTCATCCTCCAATTCTTCCATCGTCTCCTGCTCGAAGATCTCAAGCCGACCTTCTCGCTTCAATCGTTCTGCCACTGCAAAGGTACGCATAAGCACATGATGCGGGATAACACAAATGTAGTGGGGTACGTACAAGTCATAGCATCCTCAATTTTCGTAATCTCGTGGAAGTGCTTAGTATTGGGCAAGCCAAGGGCGCGCATACCAAACGCATGTCTCGACTCTTGGAAGTGTCGCTCGAAATTTTTCCTGTCACAGATTCGTGTCAATAGCCTCACCACACTGCATCATATGAAGGACCTACCGCCCCATGTATACATGATCCGAGCAAATCTCACACCGATACTCGACCCCCAGTCCGTGGAGCTTATATAACCAATAGGGAATTGGCTTTCCGTCCCAGCCCATGGGCAGCTTCAACGGATTATAGATTCGCTCTTCCTCTTCTTCCTCTTCTGCTCCGCCCTCGGGCCCAGTTGTTGGGGGAGGGGGCGGTGGTTTCTGCGCTTCCAATATCTCTTGCTCACGCTCCTTTGCGGTTAGCGAGAAGCGACGCTCGACATTCGCTTTGGTGTCATTAAGGATTTGCACAAGGTCCGCGAGAAGTGCGGTGGAAAGACAAGTTAGCAGCGCGGCAGTCCGATGCTTATTCTTCGATGCCTCTGCATTCTTAGAGGGGGTGGGCGTAGAGGGAGGACCATTCGGGTTAGCAGGGGGTTGGTCTGATGTAGCTTGCTTGGAAGTAGCTTTGATATGTTTTTTTGAGGTGAGGTGGGCATCGTAGACGGTTTGTTTTGAATACATCTTTTGACCTTGGAAGCTGGTAAAACCATGACGCGTAACGAATTATGGGACTCTTACAGGCTGTACACCAAATGCCTTCTCCGCTGGCGTCGTCCTGAGCCTTCTGGTTTGCCTCCGCCCAACCCTCAAATTCACCCTCGTCCCACTTTTTGTTGAACTCTTCAATCGCAGCAGTTTGTTTCGAATCGATGTCGACTAGCGGTTGGGTCCGGCGCATGAAAGAGGTGAGATAAGTGTGTAACGCGAGGATGTACCTAAGACACGTTGAGCAAGGAGGTTGAGAAGCACTCGAGTAACGCACATCTCATAATCTCGACTTAGCCGTGTCTCTTTGGGGATGTCCGTGTGTATGAGCCCGTTCTCAGCAAGCAATAGGGCATCGAGATATTGAAGATAGCCAATACGCTTTCCAATGTTCTTCATGTTATTATGTGTAGTGTGATTCGCATATAAGTCGAGGTATTTTCCGTACACTTCTTCTCCGGAGAACATGTTTGCCACAGCTACAAACGACGAGGATGAGTGGGCTTAAGGAAGGAGAAACATGTCAAAACTCACGATCTTCATAGACGATTTCTTCGTCGTCGTAATCTTCAGGATTGAATTCGTCGAGAAGAGCAGCAATCTCAAACTCGATGTTATCTGCACCTGAATCAGGATACTTGTTGTGGTGCTCCTGAATTTTACCCAACCTGGCGTAAAATTCGGACAAGTCCCCAGGTTGGCTCGGCGTTGAGATTGCGTCAATTTCTATCCGGCGCCGGTCCTCGTTCTGGTAGCTGGTATTCAAAGTGGTGACACGGGAAGAAATACGGTCGAGAATCTGGGATGCCTTGTGCTCGTTCTGGAGGCGGTTCTGGTGGACATTTTGGGGGCGAGAGAGGATTGAGTAAAGAGCTTGTTCATAGCGCTCAATTTCTTCGTGTGTCTGTCGCTGCAACTCGATGATTGAGTCCATTGGTCGTTGGGCAGACGAGACGAGCGGTCAAACGGGCCCAGCTGCGTTTCAAACTCCGAATTTCGTCTTTTTCGTCGTCCAACTACAATGTCTGGCATCGGCGCTGGCGACGACGTGCGTCTTTCTATCCAGCGTTGGCTTACAAGCTGACCGTTTCTCGGAACAGAAACTCATATTCGAGTCCTCCGAAGCAGTCTCGGTCATCTCTACCTTCGATGACCTCGGTCTAAAAGAGGACCTCCTGCGAGGCATATACGCCTACAGTGCGCACTCGCTCACTCTTCGCCTTCAACTCTTTTTCTGATACATTGACTATCACAGACTTTGAAAAGCCCTCCGCCATTCAGCAGCGTGCCATTCTCCCCATAACGCAAGGTCGAGATGTTATTGCGCAAGCTCAGTCCGGTACCGGTAAAACGGCTACCTTTTCTATCGCCATGCTGCAGTCAATCGACGTTACTGTGCGAGAGACGCAGGCGCTCGTTCTCTCCCCGACCCGCGAACTTGCGACACAAATCCAATCCGTGGTTCTCGCGTTGGGCGACTACATGAATGTGCAATGTCACGCGTGCATTGGAGGCACCTCTATTGGGGAAGACATACGTAAACTCGAGTATGGCCAACACATCGTCTCGGGTACCCCAGGCCGGGTTTTTGATATGATCCGACGGCGCATACTCCGCACGCGCAACATAAAAATGCTCATCCTGGACGAGGCCGATGAGCTCCTCAACAAAGGCTTCAAGGATCAAATTTACGACGTCTACCGCTACCTCCCCCCTGCTACGCAAGTCGTCCTTCTCAGCGCCACATTACCTTATGACGTACTTGAGATGACGACAAAATTCATGACCGACCCTATTCGCATCCTTGTCAAGCGTGATGAATTGACACTTGAAGGCATCAAACAATTCTTCGTCGCTGTCGAAAAGGAGGATTGGAAGTTTGACACGTTGTGCGACCTTTATGACACTCTCACAATTACACAAGCCGTCATCTTCTGTAACACACGGCGCAAGGTACGTCGTCGGGTCGTCTGTACCCACTCATGTTACTGAGCAGACTATACAGGTTGACTGGTTAACAGAAAAGATGCGTGCGGCCAGCTTCACGGTCTCGTCAATGCATGGAGAAATGCCCCAAAAAGAGCGTGACGCGATTATGACAGAGTTCCGTGGCGGGACATCGTAAGTTGTTCCCTAGTTATATATGCTTTGGCCTAAAATGGGCTTTAATGGTTAGACGGGTGTTGATTACGACCGACGTTTGGGCCCGCGGCATTGATGTGCAGCAAGTATCGCTTGTCATTAATTACGACCTACCAGCGTAAGTGACTCATTCCTTTACCCTCTTCCTGTCTCTGAACCCCGAACTAGAAATCGTGAAAATTATATCCATCGTATCGGCCGATCGGGTCGGTTTGGTCGCAAAGGTGTTGCTATTAACGTATGTTCCTGTGGTGAAATGGGTATCTATGTATCCAATTGACCGTTATATACTAGTTCGTCACTGTGGATGACGTTCGCATTCTGCGGGATATAGGTTCGTTCATCTCGTGTCGCCCCTCCTACCCTGCTGACATATCGTTTCTCGACCAATCAGAACAATTCTACAGCACACAGATAGTGAGATCAACCACTCCATAGACTTGCCCATGTTCTAACGTTCTTGCTTTAGGACGAGATGCCAGTCAACGCTGCCGAGCTCATTTAGTTCTTGAGTGTTTGCTCTATCTTGGATTCGCTTTTTGTATCGCACTGGCGGTGCTCATGGTTTTGTTAGCCTGATGTATTGCTCCACTCTGTCGCTTGTTCCCCTACTGTAAAGTATCTTAGTCATTACTAAGGCATCCTCCTCACGTACGGTCCCTACTTTGCCTATCTTCCTATATAGTATGGACAAGAAATGCGCAACATACAATGGCTTGGAAAGGCACCTGTAGAGGCGCCAGCCCTGGGCGTCAAGTGTGCCATTTGAGTAAGTTAAACTGTATCAGCAAAGTGCGCAACACAGGTGACCACAACAGTCGAATTGCATGCATCATGTATGGTGCGTCGTTCAATAAAAAAAGACATTAGCGTACCGCTAAAATCAATCATACTGCCTCATCGCCGCTTCCAATGCTTCAGGGTCAAAGTCAAATGAGATATCAAAGCTAGAATCGGGATCTGCCCCGGAGCCCTTTTTACTGCCGTCCTCTTGCCGTCGCTGTGAATCACGCGAATGCGAATGCGAACGCGAGGAAGTGGGTGGAATTTGTTGCGGTTTTGTCGCGGTAGTACTAATAGTAGCCGGCGGGGCTTGGGTCGCTGGGCGCGTGAGGGGCGGATGGAATGGCTTTTTGACCGCTGCAGAATGAGGCGTGGTGTTGGACGATGATGATGAAAATGAACGTGGCACATTGCGCGTCATACCCAGCGCGCGCTTGGGCCCATGTGTCTGTGATGGTGGAAGGTGCGCGGATATTAATGACGGCGAGGCCGAGGTGGCTGCGGCTGCGGCTGCGGACGTAGATGTGGATGTAGGTTTGCCGTGCCGGGCGAGCGAGTCAGTCATCAGCACAGCGGATGCTGCTGCCGCTCCTTTTGATAGAGCATCATTTGCTGTGGGAGGTAATGGTGTGGGTACTGGTACTGGGTGTTCGCGTTGTGCGTGAATGTCCGAGAGATGTGGTATTGGACTTGGCGTTGATTTGGATGGAGCGGACCCAGACTCGAACGTGCGACTCGATTTGGGTTTGTGCGCGAGCACCGGTACGGGTGAAGGCACAGGTGCGGGCACAGGTCGGAGCGGGGTTCGAGCTGGAGCTGAAGAACGGATAGGCGAAGGCGAAGGCAGTTCGATACGCTTTTGGGAATGTCTTGTGCCGTGCGTTGCACTTGCGCTTGCACGAGGCGGGAAATGTTGTGTCCCATTCTGTGGACGAGTGGAGACCGGCGGTTTGATACCATCATTGCCCGGAGCGGGAGTGGGAGCAGGGGAAACAGCAGCTGCTGTATCGGCGCGCACGTGTACGTCATTACTTCTATGCTCTGCTGGGTCCTTGATTCGCAATCCCAACACTATGGGAAGACTCGAATGATGCACCCTAGTCTCAGGCGCTGCACCCATGATGAAATTGGTGTGATCGCCCAGCTCGTCCATCGAGCGTGTACCCCGCGTCGTCGCACACAATCGCTCTTTGCCCTTCACGGAAGACCTTTTTGGACGTTCGCCGAGTACCTTCATCCGCTTTCGCGAATTCTCGTCAACGCGCGCTGATGCGCGTCCGAGCATATCAAGAAACTTGGACGCGTCCGCCACGGGGCTGGCGAAAACGTCATTCTGTGAACGACTCTGGACACGCTCGATATTGCGCGATCGGGCGGAGCGCAGGCGCGTCCGGGATGAGAAGAAAGGATCGGAGGCGTGCGAAGATGGTAAGGCCGATGCGGGGAGTTCGAAACCGAACGTGAGAGGTTTTGGTGCTGATGTAGAGTAGATCGAAAACACAGCATCAGGATTGTAGATCGGGGAGCTTGCAAAGCTCTCAGAATCGAACTTACGACGACGAGGTATCGATGATGCAACCCTCAGTTCTTCCAACGCTGCGCAGGCTGACTGGGAGTTCTGCCATTGAATGTGAACTGCAGGAGAGGACGTGGGGTCTCTCAGCGGTGTAGAAGGTCCTTCACATCCCGTTCTATCATCTAGTTCCATGGGTACAACTCCATCAAGAGTGGACATTGCCTGGGTCTTGACGTTGTCCGATTAGGTTCGATGGATTGATCCGCAAGTGGAGAAATTGTTCGACGTTTCAGAGACTAGGAAAGACTATTATCCCTTCCTGTATCCAAAAGCCTTTCAAATTTCCTTTGCATACGATGAAGGGAGGGTAAGGAAGAGTATTTACCGTAGCCTAAGGCTGAACTGAAGAAGACCGCGTTCAAACGCGTCTCATCACGTGGTCTGCGCGACGCGGTAATTTCCGTTTTAATTAGTGGTCGAATTTATTACGTATTATCTATTACATAATACTATGTTCCATGTGTCTCGCATCGCAAGTTGAAGCTTTCTTCTACTGTACTGGGGTCTGATTGGCGATACAGTATGATCCGACGGAAGCCGCAACCCGTCGGATTCGCAATCCCGTCGGTAAGCGGACGATTTGGTGTGGTGCTGACGAGAAGAGAAGACTACAGTTGATTGTTTCGCCCTCGCACAGGCCGAGCTTTCTATTTTCGGCAACAAGCCCATGTTTTTGTTAGCCAAGTCCCGGCGATTTTCTATGTCCGGGTCCGAACAGGGTTTGAGCTTGACACCATCCATTTAGGTGCAGCGTCAACCAGAAACCGATCCTGACTTGCCTGGCTGATATCCCTGTGCCAAGGCTGTTCCTTTGCGACGCTCCCCCTCCACACGTGCTCCGCCTCACGGCTAGCGTATAAATACTCAGCACTATCCTTCAACTTGAATCCAACTAGAATGACTCTGGCTACGATAACCCGATTCTGGCCACTTGACCATACACCGGAGAGCTTGTCCAAGCTTGATACAGCTGTCCTTGTGTTCGTCACCAGTTTGGTAAGCCTTCCACTACGGGTACAGGTTCACCTTGAGCTCACAAGATTGATGAAAAAGGTGTCCCACTTACTCTTTCGTCATTTTGAGCCCAGCTCCTCCCTGTCATATGCAACGCTTCTCATCGTGGTCCCTGCACTTCTTTCCATCCCCATCTCCTACTCTGTTCGATCGCCCTACACTGCCCTCCCGCTCGCGTTTGCCGCATACTGGTCAGGTTTGGTATTTTTCACCCTAGCATATCGCCTCTCACCGTTCCATCCCCTCGCCAAATACCCCGGCCCATTACTCGCCAAGACATCCAAGTGGTGGGCCGCATATCTCAGCGGCACTGGGGATCAGCATAGGTACATCAAGCGCCTACATGATCGTTATGGTGATGTCGTCAGAATAGGTTGGTATCGACATCTTCCACTTGAAATATTTTCGCCCACCT
>WNFO01003280.1_pt1 | contig 13656 bp, 5 predicted proteins | sample 5400251 | NCBI WGS metagenome assembly WNFO01 (sample SAMN13153354, study PRJNA577476) | soil metagenome | isolation source: 100 cm saprolite under Madrone tree | place: USA:California | collected 2016-06-14 | reverse complement strand
TTGGCGTCCACGCGGCACGGGACATTCAGTTTTCAGATCTGAAAAGCGATGACAATTTCGTTTTTCTGGGTAGCCCGCGTTCAAACCCCTGGTCTTCTCTTTTCGGCGAGCAGCTGGATTTCCAATTTATGTGGGATAAAAAAACGGGACAGGAAATCATTCGAAATGTTCGTCCAAAGGCGAACGAACTTCCGGTATACATTCCTACCGCGCCTGGGTGGGCAACCGGTCAGTCTTTCGCCATTCTTGGGATGGTCCGGAATCCTGATCAGGAGGGGCAGGTTCTTCTCATTGCGGGAGCGAACGGAGAGGGAACTGCAGCCGCGGGAAAACTCGCCACCGATCTTCCGCGTCTTGCTTCAACGCTGGAAAAATGCGGCATTCAAACCTCAACTCAATTCCAGCACTTTGAAGTGCTCTTGCGCCTAAACACAATGGCGGGATCTCCGAGTCATGTCGATGTGGAGACATGCCATGTCCTGCCCGCCTCCCCGGCCGCCTCCACTGGAAATTGAGCTGTTACACTCGCCAGTTTTCTTAATCTCCTCACAATTATCCCGGTGCAGACGCCCACGTCCCAACCCACTGATGACCAGAACAGTTTGCCCGCACGCGATCATGCAGGTCAGTAATATGAAAGTAATCCTCACAACATGGCACCTAGATCCATCGCAGATTTCTCGTCAAATCGACTAATGTTTTGTGACTTCTGCTCGCTCTATATCTGGCCGCCGGGCGGTGCGGGTCATCGAGAGGGGTGCGTCTTCTGGCGCACTACCCCATTGTGTATTGGGCTTGTCAGACATCTCAAGAAGCAGCGTCCCGCCATCGGCAATATCGGAGTGCGAAAACCACGCTTTAATAAGTGGCTTGCCATTCAGCTTGGCCGATTGAATGTACTTGTTCTGGGCGGATACATGATTTGCAACAATCGTGAATTGCTTTCCATCCTCTAGTTGAATCGTGGTCTTTTCGAAGATCGGACTACCAATTTCATAAACGGGACTTCCCGGGCAAACCGGATAGAAACCCATCGCGTTGAAGACGTACCACGAAGAAGTTGCGCCGCCATCGTCATCGCCGGGCATCCCCAGAGGCCCATCGCCATACCAGACATCCATCAATTGACGCACTCGCTTCTGCGTTTTCCAAGGCTGGCCGGAAAAGACATATAAATAAGGAATGTGAAAGCTAGGCTCATTACCCTGAGCATAAAGCCCGACCAAGCCGGTTGCATCGGGGAATTGTCCCAGGAAGCTAAACTTCGACGTCCCATACTGCTCAATAAACAAGTTGTCCAGTTTTCCGTTAAACGCATCACGACCACCCATCAAGCGAATTAGGCCTTCGATGTCGTGTTGAACTGCAAAGGTGTATATCCACGAGTTAACCTCGGTGAAATAGTCACGGCCTCCTTGACCTCCATCCAACTTGGGGTTCAGGCGGGGGATCCATTTTCCATCTGCGCTGCGCGGCGCCATGAAGTTAATTGTCGGATCGAACACGTTTTGGTAATTGTGGGCGAGTTTGGTGAAATAGATTTCGTCGGACTGTTTGCCGAGAGCCTTCGCAAGTTCGCCGACTGACCAGTCGTCATAACTTCCTTCAAGCGTTACGGAGACTGCCTGTCGGCGCTCACCAGTCACCTGTGGCACGCTTTCATTCTCACCACGCGCCAGAGCGGGGAAGAATCCTTTTTCCAGATAGCTTCGATCCAGGCTGGTAAGCGTGCCCCTGTTCCACGGAATCATGGTCGCATCGGAAGCGCTTTTTCGCATGGCTGCGTAGGCTTCCTCAACATCGAAATCACGGTAGCCTTTCATGTAGGTGTCGAGGATGAACGGGGCCGCATGATGGCCAATCATGACCTCTTGCTCTCCTGCGACTGATGGGAACGAGGGCAGCCAACCGCTTTGCTCGTACATACGGAGATACGAACGCACCATGTCCTGTTGCCGGTGAGGCTCTATTAGAAGCTGCAAAGGATGAAGCGAGCGATAGGTGTCCCAGAGCCCGTCATCAATGTAGAAATGATGACCTTGAGCTGCATGTACCTGATGATCGTATCCGCTAAAATATTTGTCGTCCTCGGTGATATCGGTCATGCGTTGGAGAGACCGGTACAACGCGGTGTAGAAAATAGTGCGCTCGCGTTCAGTTCCGCCATCAGTTTGAATCTCTGAAAGCGCTCTGTTCCAGACAGCCCGGGTCTCCGACTTGACGCGTTCGAAATTCCAGTCAGGAATCTCCCGCTGAAGGTTACGACGCGCCTGCTCTGCACTGATGTACGAGAGACCTACCCGCACTTCGATCTGCTCGCCAGATGTACTGGGGAAATCCGTAACGAACCCTATGTGGTTGCCAGACTGCCGAGGCGCGTGTGTAGCGTCATCATTCTGCCAGGTTTTATAGGTATCGAAGGAGCGCGAAAACTCCGCATAAAAATAAGCTCTGGTTTCGCCATCCGGGTTCGCAAGCTTCCCTAGCGGTCCGAGAATACGTTGAGTCCCCTGTATGGCTTTGTTTCCAACTACGGTCAGCTCTGCATCTTTTTCCGTGCTGAACACGAAGTGACCGTGACGGCTCTCGGGAAAAGTAAATCGGTAATAACCAGAACTTTGAGTCGCGGTAAATTCCGCCTTTATGCCCCAGGTTTCCAGATCCACAGAATAATAATAAGGAGTGGAGGTCTCGAAATCGTGGTCGAATTCCGATGCATAGGCCTCGGGATGATTACTCTGGGAGCCAACCGATGCCATCAACATGGCTGGGCCCGCTGGGAAGCCATAGATCTTGTCTGCCAGATACCGATCAGTAATTCCAGGAGTCGTAATCGGAGCCAGCCGTGCCATACCGTGAGGGTATTGGACAAATGGAATCGTGGCTGTGAGTAACTGCCCGATGCCTCCGATATTCGGAGAAACATAATCTACAGGTTGTTTCTGCTCGTTGCCCACACTCGCGGCGAGAAACATTCCGCCGCACAGAATAACCGATAGGACCAGCGCTAACGCACCTTTTTTCATTCAGGTCACCTTTGTGTGTCACTCGCTGGACTCCTGAGGGTCAACAGAGAATGGCACGGCTGCGCAACTAACCGTTTTATGGCTGCAATAAAAGTTTTGCCTCTAGACTTGCCTCTGATGATCCGCCTACCCAGAACGTGTAGCTGCCCGGTTCCACCGTCCACTTTCCGTTCGCATTCCACAGTGCTAGTTGCATCTGCGGAACCTGAAATGTGACGACCTTTGTCTCGCCCGGTTTGAGATGAATGCGGGAGAAATCCTTCAACGAACGGCTCGGTGTACTAACACTGCTCACGTCCTTACGCACATAAAGCTGTACGACTTCGTCACCTTCCTTTTCTCCTGTGTTGCTGACATTGACGGAAACTTGCACGTGAGCGTGGCTACCTGGTGCGGGTGCTTGAACTTTCAGTGTGCCGTAGAGGAATGTCGTATAACTTAGCCCGAAACCAAAAGGAAAAAGCGGCTTCCCATCGTCATCCACATATTTATGGCCGCGCGAAGTATGAGAGTTGTAGAAGACGGGAAGCTGGCCCACACTGCGAGGAAACGTGATGGTCAATCTGCCGGCAGGGTTGTTGTCGCCGAAGAGAGTCTCAGCGATTGCTTGGCCGCCAAACTCTCCGGGATACCACGCTTCGAGGATAGCCGGAACGTGGTCCTTGGCCCAACCGATGGTTAGCGGGCGTCCATTTTGTAGCACGAGCACAACAGGCTTCCCAGTAGCAACGACCGCTTCAAGCAGTTGCTGCTCATTTCCAGGCAAGTCGAGATTCGAGCGATCGAATCCCTCGCCTGAGATGCCCTGCCATTCGCCGAGTCCAAACACAACCACATCCGCATCTTTAGCTATTGCGACTGCTGCGGTGATGTCTTTGCCTGAATCGAAGTTGACGACGGCTTTTGGCACCGACTCGCGGATGCCTTGTAGCATGCTGATGTGCAAGCCGTTCGATTCCTGTTCGTAATCTCCATATCGCGCTACGTCAGCGTTTGGACCGATAACAGCGATGTGCTGAAGGGATTTGGACAGCGGCAGCAACCCGCCATCGTTCTTCAACAGCGTCATGGATTCGCGAGCAGACTTGAGCGAAACCGCAAGATGATCTTGCGAACGATATGCGCGCGTATTCAGAGATGGATCAACAAGAGGACTATCAAACAGTCCCAAGAGAAATTTAACTCGCAGGACGGAACCAACCGCACGATCCAAATCCGTCTTTGAGAGCGACCCCTCGCGCACGCAATCAACGAGTGCCCTCTGAAAGACATCGTGCGGGAAGTCGTAGAACTGCATATCGACGCCGGATTGGATTGCGAGACATGAAGCTGCTTTCGGACTAGCGGCGACCCGGTGAACATCGTACAAACGCCGAATGGCTCCAAGATCGGAAAGAACAAAACCCTGAAAGCCCCATTCCTGCCTCAGAATGTTCTTGAACAGCAATGGATCTGCGGTGACCGGAATGCCATCAATTTCGTGATAGGCAGCCATGACGCCCATGGCATGTCCTTCGCGAAACGCAGGCTCGAACGACTTCAGCATCACCGAGCGCAGTTCACGTTCTCCGATGTGCACGGGGGAGGTGTTTGTGCCGCCTTCGGGAGAACCGTGCCCAGCAAAGTGCTTCGGCTCAGCGACCACGCTATGATCAGTGTTAAGGTTTGTTCCTTGCGCTCCACACACGTACGCCAAGCCCAGTTGTCCGGAGAGATAAGGATCCTCGCCAAAGTCTTCTTCGACACGTCCCCAGCGCGGCTCGCGAGCTAAGTCCAATACGGGGGCCAGGATCATGTCAACACCAGTTGCGCGCGCTTCCGCGGCTATTGCTGCTCCAGTTTGTTGCGCAAGGCTGCGGTTCCACGTGGCCGCTAGATTGATTGGCGCCGGAAATACGGTCCCTTTATCGAATCCATGCAATGCTTCTTCTATGAAGAGCGCAGGAATACCAAAGCGGCTATGTGCGATGACCCACTTCTGGATTGCATTCGCCTGCTCCGGTGTGGCATTGAGGTCATGGATGCCCCCAACCCCAAGATTTCCCCAGAGGGTTTGAGCCTTTTCGGAGAGAAACTCTGCATCGGGTGCTGCATGCGTCGAATCTGTGTGTTTGTCCACAAAAGCCGTTGCGCCAGAATATAGGTCCAACTGCCGGACCTTTTCTTCCAGCGTCATGCGAGTCAGCAGGTCCTGTACGCGCGATTCGACGGGCGCTTCGGCTTGCTTGTAGACAGGAGAAGTCGCTTTCAGTGAATGTGGGGTTTTCGCCTGAGCTTGAGAAAAGAGAAATAGAAGGAGGGATACAACGAAGGTGACACAGCTTCCAAAACCTACCCATAAGTAAACGCCTACACTTCGCGCTCTCGAAGACTCGTGACTTCTGCCAGCAGCAAGTGTCCTAGCGGTTGGATTCATCACTCCTGTGACATGATCGAGGCAGATAGCAGATTCGATTTGCAGGTTTCTACTCTCCACTTCTCCCACACCGTCGCACTTTGCTCAACAACTCGTCATCGTAATGGAGCACCGAAAAAGTTAACAAGGTTAGCGCAGCTTCTAACGACGAACTTATGTCTCTGAAAATGAAGGGAATGCCCGGAAACAACTTCGATTAACAGTAGGTACATTTGCGAATCTATTCTGGTTCGCATCGATTGGATCTAGACACGCGCGACTCAGCAAAACTGTTCGGCAATCTTGTTTGACAGAAGGAAGCAAGTTCAAGACTCAAAGTTCACCCTAAATAGGCTCCGCTTCGGATAGATAACACCGCGCCGGTTCGGGCGGCTTGTCACTTCTAATCCCGCATCACACGTGCCCAAGCAAGAGCCCCGTCTGAGTTTCGTCCACCGTATCGTCCCACTTTGGGAGACTTCCGAAATGGAGTCCGTATAGTGCGCGAATGGACGTGCCCCCTGGATTCTCGATTTGGAACCGCCGACCAATTGAGACAAGGATAACTGCAGGCGTGGACACCGGCACGGTTCGCAATGAGTGTCTCTGAGTCCGTTTGGGTGCCTGACAACAAAAGCACTCCAACATGCCGAGATAGACAACGAAATTCTTGGTTGCGAGTTGGCTACACGGAGCTAATTCCAGGAGGGCTTTCGGATATCCCACTGCCAGCTTACTTGGAAATCGCGCGCACGGCAACGAGCGAGGAATTGCCAGGGACGGCGTTTTCCACCGTGGTAGAGAGCAGGGCCTGGAAATACATTGGGACGGTTTTGTGGTCGGCTGAAAGGGCCATCAAGGCTCTGCCGAGCTCTGCCATCCGTTCAGGATTCGTCAGATATTCGATCGCCGCTTGAGAACCCTGAGTGTAGATGCCGTAGATCAAGAGAACGCGTTTATCGCTCCTTTCGTTCGGGAGCATCAAAACGAGTGCATAGTCACGTCTGAGCTGGTTCGTGACCGGATCAAATTCCGGCTTGTAGACAGATTTTTCCTCCGGCTGAGGTTTCGTATTCGTAATCACGCCATTCTGGAAATGAAAACCCTGGACATTGAGAAACACCCGGCCACTCCAGGACTGATTCCCTCCAAGCAGGATCGCGTTGTTTCCCTTGATCTCCTCGAAGTTTACCAGTCGTGATTGCTGCAACCGGTATTTCTGGCCGACGTTGGAGAACATCTGGCACAAGCTTACGACTCCTATGGTTTCACCCACGGACGTGAAATCGGTTACAGAGGGGACGAACCGAAACCGCTTCAGCTCGTGAAAATGGATTGTATCGCGAAACTCCGGCAGCTCTACCTTTGATATCTCGTGGCCGTGAGCCAGCGTTTGGGGGCTGTCCCCATCATGTGCAGCCCGCAGCAACGGATGGTTCGGGATTACAATCAGCGGCGGTTCGGCGGGCGGAAGAAATGGCTCCCAGAACCACTCAAGCGCCTCCGGTAAAGCTGTCGCAGTGGGTACAAACTGTGGATTCCCACTTCGCCAGCCACGTGCAACCGCCAGAAATGCTAGCACCAGGCAGGCAGCAGCCAGAATCAGAGTGGTCGCCAGATGCAGACGGCTTCGGCGGCGGTCGAAACCAGAAGCGGCTACCGGTTCTGTCGGGAATTCGATATCTGTTTCCGCCGCGCTCCTGCCGAAGACGGGAACATAGGCGCCGGTAGGCAGGTTTACACGTAAGAGGCTGTCTTTGCCTTCTTCCTCGTAATACTTCTTCAGGAGACGCCTGATTTCGTGCGCCTGCACTCGCACGATGGGATCCTTTTGTGAATTGAACTCGGGACCCCGGTCGTAAACTTCGACGCCGATCAGATACTCATTCAGCTTGTCGCCGTTGCCGAGAAAGGCCTGTTCCGAAACAAACTCAAGAAACCGGCTCTTCTTTGGCGAGGTGGCGAAGTATTTGCTTTCGAGAACCCGGCGTAACTCCTCTCTCTTCTCAAAAAGAGATATAGGCAGAGCGACGGGGGTGTGCAAGGTCGTCAATCTCTCTTACCTCAGCACCTCTCCTTGGGAAGTTTGCGCAGAATGACCTGATACGTCTATATTTACTGCCGCACGATACACCTTATGGCCTCGACAGTCAATGCGCCGAGTTATGGCAACTTCGTCGATCAATTAACCGTTACTTGTCCGGATAATTGCGGTTATTTTGCGCTCGGATTTTGACCCAGCCCGAGATGAGCGGCCAGCGTTTAGGGGCAACGATTGGGATTTTGTCAGCCTCTGCCTCACCATATAGCCGATAAGCAGCCCGAAAACCGGCTGCGTGGTCCCCCCGAAACACCAGATCTCAAATAGACGGGCTCCCGAAGGCAAAAATGCGGCCATTTGCCGGGTTGATCTTCTCGTAACTGTCAACATAACCGTTATTGCCTTGAAGGACGGGAATCAGGGCGCGTAGAAGGAGGATGCTGTGAGTGCAGGCGGGCGCGCGTAGTTTCGAGCGCAGCCGAAACTTGCGGAATGCAGTTTGCCGAATTAGGCCAATACATAAGGTCAGTGGCCAGCACTCGGTCGGCCAGATTTTTCTTCTTCGCGGAGGGAATGGTGAGAATCCACGTAGCTTCGGCAGTTGTGCTGTTTTGTTTGTTTAATGTGCTGCTGTATCCATCCCGGGTGATGGCGCAAGGACTATTTGGAACCATCAGCGGAACCGTCACGGATTCAAGCGGGGCTACGGTTTCTGGGGTGAGGATTAAGGTCACGAATGTTGATACCAACGTTAGCAAGACGCTTACCAGCAATGGTGCGGGCATCTACAGTGCGAACAGCTTAAATCCAGGCAACTATCAAATTGAGGCGGGCACCAGCGGTTTCAAAACAGCGATCGCGAAAGGTATTCTTCTCGGAGTCGGCGCCAATGAAAAGGTGGACTTGACTCTTTCGCCTGGCTCAGTCAGCGAGAGTGTGGAAGTGACTGCATCTAATACGGCACTCGTACAAACGGAGACATCGGATCTCGGGCAGACCGTGGGACGCAGGGAACTGGATCAGTTGCCGACCAGCCGTAGCGTTTTCGACAGCTTCTTATTGCTAGCCGCTGGGGTGTCCCAGCAGTCGAACTGCGCCGGTTGCGGGGATAACGGTAACGTACGCATCAATGGCGATCGCCCGCGCAATCAGGACTACGTTCTCGACGGCACGACCGTGGTGGCTCCCGTGTTCGGAGGCCAGACGGTCAACCCATCAGTAGATACGATCCAGGAATTCCGGATTGAGCAGAACAGCATGTCTGCCGAATACGGGAAAGCGGGCGGTGGTGTATTTATCGCAGTCAGTAAGACAGGAACAAATGCGTTCCACGGCTCGGCTTACGAATACATGCGTAACCGAAACCTGAATGCAAAGAATTACTTCGAAGTGCCCACCGACCCCAAAAACCCATACGACAATAATGACTTCGGCGGCACCATCGGCGGCCCAATTATCAAGAACAAGTTATTCTTCTTTACAGATTTTGAGGGTATCAGAAACCACTTCGCTCTGCCGCAAATCAATAAGCAAGTGCCAAACGTTGCCTTCCGCAGCGGAGATCTCTCGGCTTTGTGCACCGGAACATTCGACGGAGCGGGTAACTGTTCCAATCCCAGTCAGCAGATTTTCTTTCCGGGTACCAGCAATCCCGTGCCTTTCAACCAAATTACCTCGATCAGCCCGATTTCCCAGAAGCTACTGGCCATCTGGCCAAGCGGGCCAGACCCCGGGCAGTCTATTGGGGCAAATGGGCTTACTTTTAATTCGCCATCCAGTAATACGAGCAATCGTTTTAACCCGCGTATTGATTTTAATCCGACCGATTCTGACCACTTTTTTGGCGCCTACCACCGCGATTCCGCCTCGGGGAAAAGTTTCGACCTGATCGTGGGACCTGCGGGGGAAAGCGATACTGGTGGAATTGCCAGCGACTCGGTCACGGCCGGGTGGACCCGCACATTGAATCCCACTTTCCTAAATGACTTTCGTTTTGGATATATGCACCGGGCTGGCTTCAGAGGTCAATTTGGCCAAGGTTTCACGTCGCCGAGCGATTTCGGCGTCAACGGAATTCCTAATTGCCCGGCGAACGTTCCGCATACATCAGGCGGCATCAAGTGTGGGACACCGGCAGTGTCGATTCCCGGATTTGAAGGGCTTTCGGGCGGGCAAAGCTTGTATGAGCCAGCCACTACCTACCAATTCAGTGACGCTGTGACGAAACTGGTCGGTCGGCACAACATAAAAGCGGGAACGGAATTCCGGCACTATGCCATCGACAATTTTCAACCGAATGGGTTGACCGGAAGCTTCACTTTTACAGGTTCCCAAACCAGTAACGGTGTCCCCCAAAACGAAAACCCTTTTGCCGACTTTCTCTTTGGCGCCATGAACAACGGAAATGTCCAGGTGCAAAACATTTTTGTTTCGTCGCGGGCATGGTCCTACAGTTTCTTTGTGCAGGATGACTTTAAATTTTCTTCAAAGCTGACTCTGAATCTCGGGCTTCGGTGGCAATACGATCAATCGTTTCATGAGATACATCATGGGGATGCATTCTTTAACCCCTGCGCAATTGCCTTTACCCATGGAGCCTGCACTCCCCATTGGGAACAGTTCGGCGTGAATGCCCCGGACACGACCTTCGACCCTTCCAAAAGACAATTTGAGCCGCGAGTTGGATTCGCATGGAATCCGTTCGGCGGGTGGGTTGTTCGAGGAGGATACGGCATAATGCATCCTGGCGCTATCGGACATGGCCGCGCAGGGGATGGTCAGCCCGGACCAAACCTGTTGTCGAACACCCCATTTGTTGCGGGCACAAATTGGGCAAGTTTGCCGGCGATTAGCAATCCGGACCCAAGCGCTGTCACGGCGCCCATTCCAGTCACCAGCAATGTTTCATTTTCTTTCTGGGCTCCCCGGAAGCAGTATCCCACCTACATTCAGTTGTGGAATTTCAGCATCCAGAAGCAAATTGATGCAAAGACTTCGGCTCAGATCGCCTACGTGGGCAGCCACGGAACTCATTTGCCGATTAACTATGCATATAACATCTGTCAGCAAACACCCGCGAGCACGCTGGCGAACGGGTTTGGCGCCACCAGTTCTCCCTACTGCCCGGCGGCCGCTGCGGCGGTTAACACAGGCGCAGGGTTTAACGCCGTGTTCTGCTGTCTGACCGTGAACCCGGGCTGGTGGGGCCTGGCGGACTCGGAATACCATTCGCTGCAGGCACAAGTTGACCATCGCTTCTCGCGCGGTTTCTCCCTATTAGCGAACTTCACCTGGAGCAAATTGATCGATGACTCCTCCTCTGATTGGGGCGGCTTCTGGTCACTCGATGTTTTGGGCCAGAATTTTTATGACCGCAGGTCGGAGCGCTCAGTCAGCGGCGGCGATATCCCCAAGCGTTTGACTCTGGCGCCAGTGGTGGAGCTGCCTTTCGGCCATGGCAAGAGGTGGCTCAATAGTGGCATTGGCAGCGAAGTCCTCGGAGGCTGGCGTGTCAGCTCTATTTACACCATCAGCGTCGGCTCTCCATTTGGAATTACTGATAATTCATACGGATTTTGTAACGGATCTGGCATGTTGAGCGACCGTCCGAATGTCACTGCGAATCCGCTTCCTTCGGGCTTTCATCAGTCTGTTGGGAAAAATGGGCTTTGGTTTGACCGGAGTGCTTTCGACTTCTCAGGAACTTGCCCGGCAGGTTTTGCGAGCTCAAATCCTCAGTTCACACATGCATCCGATACCAGTAAGGCCTTCGGGAACTCTCCCCGTTATTTCTCGAACATCCGGAATCCTGGGGTTAACAACCTGGATTTTTCTTTGCAAAAGGATTTCAGGATCCCCGCAGGAGAGCAAACCCGAATCGCTTTCTCAGCAGATTTCTTCAACCTGCCGAACCATCCACAGTTTGGGGAGCCGGTTTCGGATCCCGAGGGCTCCGATTTCGGAAAAGTCCTTTCAACTAGCCTGTCGAACCGGACAATTCAGCTCGGGTTGCACCTGTATTTCTAGACCTAACGACGCGGTGACGCTGACGTTGGCATTACCGCTCTTTAGCCAGGAAGATATTCGCTTTGGGCAGACTTGAAATCAAAAGGAGAAAACCATGATGTCTTCTCGATTCGAAATCCTGCTCAGAAGGCTAAGCGTAGCTTTGCTGGCGTCAGCGGTTTTTCCGATGGCGGCTAATGGAAGTAGCACGACGATCACTGTATCCGGAGCACAATGGGGGGTCAGTACCCAATATATTGGTGCGAACGAAGGAGATCAGTACTTCAACATTAATGATCTTAAAGATCTCGGCATCAACACCTATCGCATTTACGGAGGCATGTCCCGCTGGGAGTGGCAGGACGATGATGGCGTATTCGGTTCGCCGACTATCGCCCAAATAAAAGCGAACCCCAGCGTCATCAACTGGACCTGGTGGGACCAAGCCATGAACGCGAGCACCTCGACACAGAACGGCAGCGACTATTGGTGGTCAGGTGATTCCACCGTCTGGCAGGGAAGCGCCGCCACGATCTTTGCAGCGCTCAAGGCTAACAACATCCGCCCGGTTGTCGTCCTTCGCAACGTTGATAACAATAAGAATCCTGCCTGGGCCAACATGCAGCTAAATCCTCCCAACACAACCTCCGGCCAGAACGAGTGGTGGGAGCACGTTTTCAGCACTGTTTACTGGTTGAACGTGCGCAACAACTACCAAGTGGACGACTGGGAGATTCACAACGAACCCAACAACGGCAATCAAGGCTGGAGCGGTACGGAAGCCGACTACATTGCGTTTGCAAACCTGACCGCAGATGCGATTCGTTGCGTGTACAGCACCTACCTGCCCGGCCGGACTCCGCACATTTACGCTCCGGTAACCACAACCGGCAGCGGTTGGCCGCGGGATCTTATGCAACAGGCCCCGACTGCTTTTGACTCCGTTGATATCCATGACTATGACGGCGACATTCGCAACTATGTGGAACAGGTACACGGCTATATGAACGCGAATGGCTTCAGCAATGCACCTTTGTGGGTGTCGGAGTGGGGTACGTATAGATCGGGGTACAAAGGCGTGACCTTCGGTGTGAACAACGTGGTCAAGAATCTGATTTATGGCTCCTATCCCGGCAACGATCACGTTACCGGCAGCCACATTTTCAGTCTTTATGACTGGGGTGCCGGCGGCTACGGTTTGATCGAAGCAGGGGACACACCGCAAGCAGACTACTACGCCATGCGTCTGGCCATTCGCGGGTTGCAGGGCGGCAGGCCAACTTACCAGAGCACCAGCAGCAACCGGAACGTCACTGCAATTACCACTAAGGACTCCGCCGGGCACTATTGGGTTCTGTTGACGAATACCAGTAAAACCGCCAGCACTACGACCATAAACCTGTCGGCATTGTTGAGCAGCGGGACGGGAACGATGTGGGTGTTCGACGGAACGCACAATGATGTGATTGTTGGCAACCCAATCCTGGCGGGGGGCAATGTGACGGTAACGTTGAGCGGAACTTCGGCGAATCTAATCGAGTTTTGATTCTAGCGAAGATCGGATGCACAAAAGTTCTTAGAGGCGAAAGGGCGATTGCGGCAAGGAACGGCTACGCGAGATGCGCCTTAGCTTCCAGATAGGACAGGATGAGCCTCCGCGAGATTGCAAATCACGCCAAGGTGTCAACGGCTACTGTTTCGCGGGTGATCAACGGCGTACCGACAGTCAATCGTAATCTGGCGAAGCGCGTTTGGAAAGCAGTCGGGGAGCATGGCTATTCCTCCAATAGTCAGGCACGGTGCCTCGTTTCGGGGAAGAGTCGACTATTTGGTCTCGTCATTTCGGATATGCGAGATCCTTTCTTCCCGGAAATCGTTCAGAGTTTCGAAGCCGCCGCCATTGAATTTGGCTGTGAAACTCTGGTGACCTCAACTCTCGATGATCCCAAGCGGATGGAGCTGTCTGTTCGCCGGATGGTCGAGCGCAGAATCGAAGGTGCGGCAGTTCTGACATTTGGATCGGAAGAGGTAATCATCGAGAATCTTCGAGCTCAGGAAATTGCCGTGGTATTCGTCGATGTAGAACCTCTTCGCTCTAAAGCAGGCGTGGTTCAGATTGACTACAGGCGCGGCACTCGGCATGCAGTGCAGCACCTGGCTGCTTTGAGACATGAGCGCATTGGCTATGT
>WNFO01003278.1_pt1 | contig 13657 bp, 18 predicted proteins | sample 5400251 | NCBI WGS metagenome assembly WNFO01 (sample SAMN13153354, study PRJNA577476) | soil metagenome | isolation source: 100 cm saprolite under Madrone tree | place: USA:California | collected 2016-06-14 | reverse complement strand
GTGTCTTTTGTATGTCTTAACACCTTGCTTGAAGTATGGAGACGCCAGATTTTTAACACATCAAGAGCGATTTCTGGGGCATGGAAGGCTGGTTTGGAGGGGTTCAATGTGACATTCTCGGCCACATTTTTGCTTGGAGGAGCAAGTTGGAGGACGACCTGACCTCCCATGGCCAATGGAGATTGCCGAATTGGGCAAGTACCGTGTTTTGGCCCATGCAAAATCGCAAACTGCTGTATTATGGAGTATCAAAGTTTTTATTTGTTATAATTTGGAACCAAGTCCGTAGCGCAAAATTGTATGGGTTTTCACAAATTATTGGTCCCGAGAGCCATGGGTCAGGACAGAGCCATCGACCGCACATTCTGCATGCCCGGAGAGCTGGGATCATAAAGGAATCATTAATCATCAATCAACCCCCAATATAAGCACCTTCTTGAGATAACAATCGAAGCATCGGACGCCACAGAATCCACTGCACCGAAGCCCCCAACCGAAAAAAGATAGAGATAGATACAGCGCATCATGATCAAAACTGAGATCGGCGACTGATGTAGTCTCTAGATTCCAGACCCCCCGAAAATAGGAGGTCAATGTCCTTTAGGATTATCATGGCAAAAAGCCATCCGCTCTGTCTTCGATGAGCTTCGCAACGGAAGGTCCATGTACAGGAATCTGTTCCCCTTGGAAACCCTCCGGGTAATTAGGCTTATTCGCTTCAGGATCGGGATATGACGCTGCGCTACAATTTGTATTGACATCGGATTAATGAGGCTATCTCCTCTCCGCTCGGCAGGAGCGAAAAAAAAAACGCACCTGTCATTCCATACAGCGAAATGTTTCATCCCCAGAGATCGCGTCGTCCATTCATAATCATGTGCGAAGCCCGTGGGATAGAACAGCTCGATGACGGTCGAGACCGGAGTAATGGGCATCATGATTAAATGGGTCAAACCATTCCCATGAACGCCGACGAGAAACTGGCAGGAAACGAGCGATTAACGAAATGCGAAAAAAGGGCTGGTCAGGTACTCACTGTCGTCCGTGCCGCAATTGCCAGTTGCTCTTCCTTCGAATGACGCTCCATGGCCACGACATTGAGCTCCCAGCCGCGCCTCTCACATAGCTCGGTAAGGGCATCCACCAGGTCTTCATGGTCGTCGGCGATCAGATGTCGTTTAACGCCTTGGCGCGAGATGTACGTAACGACGACTTCCTCAACACCGCCAGTACTTGGCGACCCATATGACGCACGCTTGAACGCGCGATTGCCGATATCCAGGATGTGCTCGCTCACGCCCGCAAAGCGCAGCACGTTGCGACGCACCGGTTCCCACCAACCGCGCTCGAGGAATCCTGTGCGACTCTCGGGCGAAGCGACACCTTTCACAGCCTCAGCTGCGGTGCGTTGCGTGTGCTCTCCACATTCTGGCCCGCGGAATGCGGCACTGCGATCGACGAGGAGAACGGTGTCGAACCACCACGCGCGCCCTTGGAGTTCACCCGGGCGAAGCGCCGTAGCGAAGACGCGATCTAACCAGTCAGGTTCCGTCTCGACAGTGAGCGACGGCCAAGCCGATCGGAGGAAGAAGAAATTCATCCCAGGACCGTCTCGCCATTCCTCGGCGGTCGCATGGGAGAAAATAGCCCGGGTTAAGGGCGGGATAGGAGTACTGGAAAAAGCGCCCAGAAAGGTACCGTGCCAAAATGCCCAAGCGCCGAAGAGAAGTTCTGCACAGAAGTGGTAGTAATGGTTGAGGACTGTTTCCAGACGACGGTGAGGGTGAGACGTGAAGGGAAAGGAATAGCACAGCACTCACACTGGCCGGGATCATTGAAAAGGATCTGGTGGGATTCAAAAGTGAGCGAGGAGGATCCGGATGGCAGTGTAAGAGGGCGCACAGTTGAACCTGCAACAGGAAATATGTTGTTGAGTTCCATCATGGATTGACTCCCCCAGCGCTGATGTGCCTCTTGTGGAGTTATTACGGCCATGTCACGGTCGGTAGGCATCCGTTCGGTGACGCTCTCCGGCGTATCAAGAGCAGGAAGACCGGTCGAAGTCATAAAGTCGATGCTTGGAAAGGATTCTGGGTTAGATGTGACAATGAATAAGGTACCATCAGCCATGTAAAGGTTGCGAAAGATCGTCCAGCCTGGTGCATGACTGACGAGTTCAGTTTCTGGTATCTGGTGTCCAAGGTTGGGTATAGGGGGCGATGGTGGAGAAGATGGGGGTTTGCGTGGTTGGGGGGGATGCCATGAGTCCAATACGGTCGGCGCAGGTCGGGGGATGTTGTGTAGAGGCTCTTGAAGGGCGAGATGGGCGTTTAAGTTTACGGAAGAAGATTCGCGGAATGCGGGTAAAAGCGAAGTGTAGAGATGCATTGAAGCAGCACCGAGGAGGATGAGGATGGCATCGCGCGGCGAGATGTTTCGAAAGCGCGAACGGAGAGTCCGATGCATTGTGAAGAGGAGAGGGGAATGTCGACGGCGGACTGAGAACCTCGCCTCTTTTGATTGACACTCGCTAGATGTCATTTACCTTTCCCGGTCCACGGCCACAAACCCAATTTCGTATTAGCGACGACAGCCTGTTTCCCATCTCTCCCACAGCCCCGTTACACCCACCACTGCCACACGCCGTCCAATTAAAAGCAAATACTGTAATACTTCCGTGTAGACTGAGAATACAGTGAGGGAGAGGGAGACATGCTTGGCGTCCCATATCTGGATGTTTGATGCTTCGCTCGTTCACACGTTTTCACACGATATGGATTCCATCATGATTACGATCGTGCCAGACGCATGTGCACTTCTTGTCGTGATCCACGTAACAACGATCATCGGCTAGTTCGGGATAACTCGACACCTTCGTGCTTCTATAGACTGACTAAATCGGGTTCCCTATATGTACAGTACATGTAAGTCCGCTTGAGCCCTAGGGCCGCCTCGTGCCAGCCTCGTGCGCTCGAAACAGCCCTGGCTGCACCCGCCATGCCAACTGCCAGATGTTACATGTTTAGGGAGGCGACTCGCGAGCGAGCCCAACCGCGAAAGATCGGCCGTGCTTGGTACAAGGTCTATAGCCAACCGACTCCGAGGCAACGTATGATGTGTTTTGCACTACGTCATCGGGGCCGTTGGTGAGGCGGATAATTGATATGCCAATCTCAACCATTGGTAGATCTGAACAAGATCATTCGGGGGAAAATGGGTATGCTAACTACGCGAGCAGTGACGCGAGCTCCCCGCGACCCTCAAATTTAACGTAGTATATTTTGGGTTTGTATAAGAGTTTCAGGTCATGAGGATCTTGAGGGAGATAGGGATGGGGTGTGGTACTGTGGAGCTCGTAGCCAGCAGTTTCGTCCGCGCCGATTGTGGCTCCGGCTTTAGCCGAGAATGCCTGCGAGTTCTGTCAATTATTGGCATGGCTACTGTAGTACCTCTGTCAAAAGGTTGTTCCTCTGAAGAATATACAGCACGGGGCCATTTTAGTGGTGGATGAATAATAAAACTGTGTTGGTTTCCGAGCTACGCTGGCTGTGCCACAACCTCACCGCTCCAATCAATCACACACAGTGCGATGAGGCGCCATAATGCAGCGCAAGAGAGGAAGAACGATCACGCTGTTACCTGTACAACCGTGACCTTGTAAATCGCCATCCGTGCCAGAGTTGGCACCTGGGTTGACTCAGGTAGGGCTCAGCAAGTAATTCCGAGTCTCTTACAAATGTATCTAAGCTGGACACGCAAAGGCACTTTCTTACGCATGTAAATTACAACTGTTACATCTGCAAGAATTAATGGAAAGATCGAAGTATATGTTTTTATCGAGGGACGATGAGCAATGCCGCCGTATCATGGGCAGCTAGGGTGACATTGTAACCACCCGAAAATGTACCCAGGTCTGTTGATGACCACATGTCATGTACACGGACGTTCCTTGCTTGCAGTCCCGGTACATCAGCGAAGTCGATATTAAACGTCGCGGAGGTGTCGTTGGTGTTCACGACAAATACGTGAGTACCCCTGACGGACTTGCCAGAGTAGAACTGTGGTGGTTTCGTAGTGGTGATTGTGGAGGATGTATATGGCCTGGCGGGCTTGCCGAATGTGCTGTCCTGGTGGAACGCAAGAAGCTCCGTGTTCGTAATAATCTTTACCTCTTCGGAGCTGAGTTTCGCGAGCTAAAAACGAATCGGATCCTAAGTGTTCAGCGAGGTTCAAAATAAGCGAAGGAGAGATCACACGCCTCAGTGCCCAGTAAGATGGGACTTTTCATGAATGCCCACACTGCAAAGTGGGTACGTTCCTCTTGGATCGTCAAATTGCCGTTGCCAATTTCCATCATATCCATATCGTTGTGCGCGAAGAAGTTAACCGAGGATAAGTGGTCAATGTTTTCACTCATAATCGATTTTATGAACTCCCAGGTTGGGCTGATGTTTGTGCCGTGTCATCCCAGGTTAGGCCGGAGCTAAGAACAATGCCACGCACGTTGAGTCTCCTGACATACGCCAGGAATGACCCTGTGTAGGCTCATTTAAGTATAATAAAGCGTATACTGATAGTCGACATACGACACGAGCACCCCATGTCCACACGTGCGCTTGTCCCCAGATGCAAAGGCTAAACTGCATTGGCGGAACATTGTTAGCGATAGCATGGCTGACATGAGCAACACATGTCAGACGAGACGCGAGACGGAGAATTAAGATACGGCAGTAGGCATACCCCATGTTGCGAAACCGTATGGCAGAGTTCGAATTGCTATAAACGCCTCTCAGCGTCCGCTAGATAGGAATGACGAACCGAGCTTACTACCAATCACGCCCGGGGGGAGTCTATGACATGGCGAGTACGTTATCCTAGTTCTGGAAAACCGGAAAAGAATCGGAGCTCACGCTAGTGTCATTCCAGCTTGCGGGGACGTTACAATTATCTGTGAGATTGTCGATATGTGCCATACTATTAGTCGCACAGAGACGATTTACCATATTTCAAGTCTAGTGGTGTGGCGTAAACTTCTGAGGAACATAACACGTAGGTTACGGCAATCGTGGAACTCACAGTCAATGTCCCAAGACTGCCAGGTAGCAGCGTCAATAGTCTCGTAACCCAATGAGCCTGGGTATCCTTCACATGTCTTGGTGCCCGCGTCACTATATTCATGGTTAGAGTGCCACATCACCTGAACAACAATAGTACTTGCCTGTAAATGCCAATCTTTAAACCGAAAGCATGAATGTCATCCGCTAGAGCCTTCATGCCACGGGGGAATCTCAACGGGTCAGGGACCAATTCGTTGGTGATGGGGTGGCGATTGCTCAGGGACCAGCAGTCCTGAAATGTGGTAAATATAGAGTGGGAAAATAGAAAGTAGTTGGAGAGAGACATACATCGATATTCACGTATTCGTAACCGGCTTTCCGTAGACCCAGGGAAACAAATGAATGCGCTGCAGCAAGCACAGCTGCTTCAGAAATCTCTGTATACATGTCTTAGCGTGAAAAGAACGAAAGTAATCGATTTCGCTACCACAGCGATACGCATTCCAAGTATTCCAGCTGAAATGTCATCAGCGAAAGTGGGCCCAAAAAATGCAGAAATAGACTCACCCCAAAGCAGGCAGCCGTCCAACGGCCTTCGAAGGGGGGGTTGTAGGCGCCGAGGAGGGCGGGGGTGGGGTCAGTGCGGCTTCGTTCTGCAATAAGGAGGATAATGCGGGAGTCGACGCTAGAGCTAAGGGGTATTTCAGCACCATAATCTGGGTTTCACAATGTGGATTCGCACATGGTAGATTGCAAATAGGTTCGCATCCGGTACTCAGCGAAGGAAAAATTGCAAAGTACACGCAAAGCCAGTGGCGCAGAGGCCATGTGTACAGTTCGATAATAGATAACCAATTGGGCCCAGTGAAGTTCATGGTATATCTCCTCTGTCATATGTCAGGGATGTTCACGAAAATGGCGTATAACCATGAACCCTCATACATATCTCGTAAAGCACCCACTGCACAGGTGGTTCTGCCAAAGCCAGGTGAAAAATCAGAACTTGAATGCTTCGTACAGCTGAATGACACCGAAAAGAAAGCCGAGTTTCGCCGAGTCCAGAAAACACCTGTTATCAGAGGAAGGCGACGTGAGAGTGGTGAGCGGCTTACGTCTTACGTTGAGGTGTGTCAAGAAGCTGCAACGTTCGTTAAACGTTGGAGTTAGCAGTCATGTGACCGCAGAGGTAACTGCTTGACCCTAACTTGAACTAAGCGTGTTGCAAGCCCAAATTGTCAAATGAACGATACACCATGTTTCCACATGCACGCGCTCCAATTCCTGCCACGTTTGCGCCCCGTCATGGCGTTTTGGTAATGTCATCATTTCGTATCCCTGGGCTATCTCAGCCCCAATTTCGACCTCGACGGGCTCAGGTCATCTTGACTACTGGGCAGGATCGTTAGTTTGTTAACATATACTGTGGCCTTCATCACGACTCTTGGACTCATTAACTATTTTCATGCACACCATGGATAATGTCTCTGAAATCTATTCATTATACTCTCACCGCACGCCTCATGTGTCCAGTGCCGCTACCTCAGAGTCGGAGGATCTTCCTACCCCCTTAGGAGGACCCACGGCCCTGCAAGACACGAAACCTGCATTCATGGGTCCGAGATCTATGCCCCATAACAACGCTGACTTCGTTCGGGTACATTCCTCGTCGACAGCGCATGGCTCTTGTTACGAAGATGGCGACCAAAGTGCCTTTCCAACGCTGCCAGAGTTTCGTTCGCCCCAGGAGTGTGGTCCTGAGCCCTACGAGGAATACTTCTCCATTCCGATATCAAGAAATAACAATGATGACGCGCGACGGCGGCGTTCGACCAAGGATCTCATCAAACGGTTCGAATCCATGAACGTTGAAAACCCCCCGAAAGCTTTGCCAGCACTGGGCACGCGGGGTACACCTATCCGTACCCATCGTGGAGAAGTTAGCTTGTTCACCCCCCGTACCCAAGTTGAGAAGAAAACTTCTCCTTTACGACAGTCATTTCGGAATCTGTTGTCTGTATTCAAGAAGGGGAAGCGGCCCGGGAAAGAGAAAGTAGAGCCATACACCTATCCAAAGGAGACAAGTCTATCTTTTCCCGACGAAAAATCATCCAAAATCCCTCCCAGAGCCAAGAATGACTCCGATCCGTTCGCTCCCAATAGCGGTAGTCTGGGGTCTAGGATCTGCACTTCTCCAACGTATTCCCTGCACACGGGTCCACTACTCCATCTTAGCCAACCTACATCCGTCTCGTCCCCGATCTTACCAGTATGGATACCATGCGACGCGGTGCTCCACCAGTCGCACATACTCCTAACATCAGCTACCACACAAGGTATTCGACGGACAGATGTTGTCTCGTTGCGCGCATGCACAGACGTAAAGTCTTTGACCTCCGGTGACATCGGTATAGAGCAAAGGGCGTTACTTCCCACGTTGGAAAACTCAGCGGATCCTAAAGTGTTTGAACTAATCTTTGACGGGAAGGAGAAGCAGCGCTTCGCCGCTCCAACTGTGAAAGACAGGGCAGCGTGGATCAGTGCCATTTGGTAAGGTGCTGCTAGTGTCCGCATCCTTGAAAACATACTCATGCAGTGCCTAAGGGATGTCATTTTGCGATACCAAGACCAACAACTGCTGGGGCGTACCAAAGCAGAGATAAGGAATTCTCTTCGGATTGACACTGAGACACTTTCCCCCCAGCCGGCACTTGCCAACTCCCCTGTGTCTGGTCAAGCAAGCAATGGAGTTGCAACAACAACAGAAACCGACTCACCAGTACCGCAGGGTCGCGAGTCCTCGCCGCAGTCCAGGGATGCATCGTCCGTGCACTCGGCTGCTGTTTCTTCGTCTCTGACGAGAAATCATGAGCCACCGGAAGGCCAGCTCTTGGCAGAGATCACCTCCAACCTTGTCGACGCGCGGAAAGGGGATCTAGAGCCGACGCCTTCAATTAGTCCAAAACCTCTGTCAGATTCCTCCACGCGATCCTCGCCTAGCCATTCTCATAGTCCTTCTATTGTTAATCTTGGTCGTCGTTCCGTAGTCCGTAAACGTCTCGCTGAAATGCAGCATCATTCAACGTCGGGCACCTCCCCTCTACGCGTCTCTCGTCGACCCGCACTCCATAGAGCCTCACATCTTATTTCCCACGAGCGACTGGCTGGTAACTCCGAGTCGGAGACAGTTATAGAGGTGGCCAAGTCCGGGAGCCTGGTTAATATCGTCAGAGCACTTGCTACTGCTGAGCAATTAATGAGCCATGAATCATCTCAGGTTTCACCGCCGAGCGGTTCGGACAGCGATCAGCTTACCTCACCCGCTTCTGCGACTTCAGATCAGGCGACATTGTCGCCCAGACCCAAGTCCGCTTTCTGTCTCCGGGATGAGATGCGCGTTCGTGACTTGACACTTCCGCAACACCACGATGCATCCGAAAGATCGGTTTCTCCAACCTCGACCGCATCTCACGCAGACTCTGGAACTGTTGACGCACTGCTCGACGTCATGGACGTACATGCAGAGCGACAGCTTATCAAGGCTACAGAGTTAAGTGACCAGCTAGAGACAGTTCAGAACGACGTGAGAAACGTCAATGCCAACGTGCGCGTTGCTATTCTGGGACGTGAGGAGGATTCTCGACACCTAGCAGAAATACACACGGCCGTTGACGAAGTGCGGAGTGCGCTAGTACACTTGGACGCGCAACAACATGGTAGCAGTTCCACAGAGATAACTCAGGCCGTTGACGAGCGACTGCGGAGTAATCAAGCAGAGATCTTTCAAGCCTTGGAAGTGATGCAGGCAATGTTACGGACCAGTACGCTGAATAGCACAGGCTCTATGTTAGGGGAACAACCTTCTACCGCTTTGCCAGACGGCCATAGCTCTGGGGGAGAACACATCGACCTGACGGACATTGGGCAGAAACTTGACATGTTAGTGAAATTATTTATCACTAAGTCGGGCTTGGCATCCTCGGGCCTGCTGCAAGGTCCACAGCTTGACTCTTCGGAGATAGAGGTACGATCAATTTTGAGTTCTACTAGCCTGCGGAATATGTACTGATTCAACTCCACGAAAGCACGTCGAACATGGCGGGCAGGATATTGCTAAACCAGAGGTCGGTCAGGCTGTTCGGCCAGACAAATCGACGATGCACGATCTCAAGGAGAGTACGGGGGATGTACACATGCAAAATAACAATGACGGTCTACACCATGACGAAGATACTCGCGCTCAGCTCGTGGAACAGCAAGCGGAAAGCGTGCGTTATTTGAACGAGCTCAACACGGTGCGTAGCATTTTTACTACACATCGCTGTTGTGTTGAATTCGGTGGATGATCCGTCGGTCACGGTGATGAAGTGGCTCGAGACGTTCGTCAACGGCGGCACGCTACAGATAATGGCGATCGCGGAAGACGTGCAGAAGCTATGCAAAACTCTAGGAACTATCGACGAACTTCAAGGTGACTCAGGAGGTCCCGGGGACGCGGACGCGGGTGCCAGTCAGACGGCGACTCGGACATTCACGCTACTGCAAGGCATACAGAAGTTGGCCGAAGATAGCAAGCGACGGGATCGCGACTCTGCACATCTACTTAGCATGATGAACGGTCTGGTCGCTGCTCTCAACGAGGATATTCGTAAGAATGCCGAGATGCGAAATACATACAGTAAGTCCAAGCCGAACGTCATTGTTTTTTGCGATAAGGTGTTCTAAAATGAAAGTATGAAAGCCACTGAATCGGTGTTAGGGGTCATCGAACGTCAACGACAGGATCAGGAAAGAATGTTTCGTACCCTCGCAAACGGTAAAACTTTCCCAAAATGTCTCCACCTTCGCCATGGGAACTAAGTTGTTTCATGCTGTATAGAACTTTCAGATGATATACGTGGCGAGCGGCTCAGATTCGTAGAGGCCATGAAAGAGGCCACCGCGATCAACGTCCAGAGTATAGTCCATCGTCACTACTAATAATCCATCAGCTTACGGTCAAGCGCAGTCCACGTTGAAGAATTCAAGAAAGAGCTCACGCGGGAGGTGTTGATATCCACTCAAGAAGTCGGTCGCCTTCAGAAGGAACGACAATTATTAGAGCAACAGATTGCTGATCTGTTTGCGTTTTATTCGAAGCAGAAGCAAACTGTGGTGGTGAGTGAACGACATCTAGATTATTGAGGCAGATGAGCGGACGCTTGTTCAAAGGGGGATACGCAGTCGCAATCTCAACGATCACGGCCACTGCAACCGCTCAACTCGAAACATGGACAAGAGCAGAACCGACCGCCATCACGTCGCGATAGAGCTTTGCCACTTCCTCCTCCTGGACAGAGACAGTGATCGTAACAGTTTTCCAAACATTAAGCCACTGGCGTGCGACATGGTATCGAATGTAGATAAGGAGCGCTAGCTAGTTGAGATGATATAAAATAGTAAATAGACATAATCACGATTATCGGACGCATTTTGTCAACCTCGTCCTTAGGTCATGTAATTCTCAGGTGAGATATATCGAGCTGTGGCGACTATACGGAAAGTCTTGGGCACAACCGCGTGTCTGTTACGGTGACCGATTGAGTTAACGTCGAGTCCGGCCTCGAAGGAGGACTTACTCATAGTACTCTTGCACACCGGCTCCTTCCATGACCAGGACATCGCCCTGAGGAATCACAGGTGAGATTACGGCTCGATCCGAAGAAGCAAGGAACACACGTGTCTGAGGACAAGGCTCATTGCGATTTTCCTGTGACCTTCAGTAACGATATACTTTGAGTGAAGACGAAAATGCATCTCCGCAGTGGAACCTAAGGAAAGCGACGCGATAATGGGCCCTAGACCCCGCTCACTATCGCTATGAAACTAACAACATTTGTTATGGCGTCCCAGATGTGCTGATCAAATGTAGATATTATATCACTTACTGCCATTTTCTGCTTCTCCATATAAGCGGCGCTTAGAACTTCGTTGAAAGGGATTTCTTTTCCCAGAGTAGTCGCGATCCGTTTCTTGATCAACTCCAGCGCACCGAGCACTGCCTGGGCACCATCCTCCATGGGAATTGTGCGGTCGGAACCTCCGACATACTACGCTGATTTCGGCTCTCAAGTCATAAGAAACAGTATATATAACACACCTGGTAAGGAGAACCAGCTGCAAAAAGATACAATTTAGAATTGGCAGTCACTCTTGAGAAATAAGGCCAAACTTACTGTTTTGTGAAAAGTAATTCGACAACAGCTGTCCTCTACCTGGTAAGAAGCTGTTGAGAGCAGAATATCTACCAAGTATTATAAACCCATACATTTATGCTGATGAGAGTCCGAGTCAGGATACTAGTGTGATGAAGATATAATGCAAGTAAAAACTTACCGCCCGCAGTGGCCAACGGCGAAATTGGATTTCGCCACGAGCAGCTTGTCTTTGGTAGGTTTGGAATAAGGCATTGGCCTCCGTATTGATAGTAACGTGGCCTGGAATTAAATGCACGGATCCTCTAATAGAAGCCAAGATATGAGCCCGTCTCGCGATCGGGTACCAGTAACTAGATTTACCTGTTATCGGGCAGGTCGAAAGTTTGGACATAAGGGTAAGCCGTGGCCTTGGCCCGGGATTGGAACTTCATGTCTCGAACCACAATCCCTGCCGATGCGCTCCTCAGCTCTTACACGGGACTCAATCGAATTTTTATCTGACCTGAGTCCGCCGGAATACGGTAATAGATGTATTTGTGGGCTTGCTCTTGCAGCCAAAAATCCTTGTGATTGAACACAAAGCGAGGGGCCTCGTAGATACGCTATTGGTGATATTGTGAGCTGCACGATAAGGTTGTGTCTAGCAACCTACATGACAACAGCTACACTCATAGTCTTCCCATTTAAATCTGGGGCCGGCTTCGGTAAGAAAAGACGGCTTTGAGTAAATTATTGTTTACCTTGTAGAAAGCCGACCGCACTCCCTGCAATGCAATCCCTTAGCAAAGGGACGTGATGTCGTGGTGCCATTACTGGGTGATGGCGGAAAAATAGAGTCTACGGAAACCGGTTGATGATTCGCCGGTTGTAGGCGTAGCAATCCTGCACTGTACGACAGGGTGCTTTGCGCGCCTGACGAAGAGTCTGATTTTGCTTGGACCTTGCGGAAGAATAAAGTGCAATTTGGTTGGAGGCAAATGGGAGTGTCCTCGTATACCAACGGAGAACTCGATCGACAACGTTCGCAAAAATGTTCGGTTATTTCGGGTCGAAGCCTATACTTAAGATTAGAACAGCTCGGGAGATAATACAGTGACAAACATACGCTTCACTACCATCGCCTTGTAAAAATCAGTGCGGTTTCTCAAGAGGATGGTAACCGTAGACACTTACCTGATGTCAAGTTCTCTCGTTCCTCAGGAGATACTGTCATGACACCTGGCTCGCCATTGCAGAGCTGGTTGTTTTGGGCCTGTGTAACGACGGGGATGCCTTCTGTGCCTGATAGCCACCAAGGATCGCCTTGCTTTTCGCACCACTGGAATGCGAACTTATATCGAACGACAGAGTGATTCTCATCGACCCGTTGAAGCTCGGCTGAGAAAAACCAATTAGGGCTATCGCATATGCGGCATATAGTACTAACCCCAAGCATGCGCGATCCAATAAAGCCCCAGCACGACGTACGAATACCCATTGGCGGCAAGGTCAAAAGGGAATAGTGCGTAGTTATCGTCGACTAAAACGACGAGTGGCCGTCCGCTTTTGTAATTGTTGAGTAGGGCACTGACAGATCGGTCATCCTCCAATTGGTCTCCTGGCCCTTGAATCTCCATGCGTCGATTTTTCCAATGCAAAGCTCCGGATTTGCCGCCGCTAGAAGCTCAATGCCTCAACGCTCGTTGATTTCTGAGAAATACATCCTCATACCCATGCGAAATGATGAGTTTCCCACCGTGATGGAACAAATCACGGCTAATGACTGATCAGGTAATGATAAACATAAACTAGTGGATGCACTGACTTGGAGGAGTGGGCCCCAAGAAGATACCCTTTGACAATGTCATGGGTATGATAGACGCCGCCTTGGAAGCTTCTGAAGTAGTCAAGGGATTCGCACACTTCCTGTCGAGACTAGGAACCATACAACAGTTGTCCTTTGTGCAAATAATCCGCCTTACCTGTGCCCAAATGGGGGGCGTGACCGTTAGCGATGGCCTGGGTAAGACGCTGACAGTTTTTTCCTCTTCTAATCCGACAGATGAAAGGATAGGATAGTCGCTTAGCGTGCAATCATGAGGATCATCTCCATGATCAGGAACCTCCTCTCCAACATTATTAATTGTAAAGGGGGGTGAAGACCCCTTATCGACGTGAGATTCATGCACTCTGGCTGCAGTGTGGTCCACGACTTGATCTGGCTCGGTGGCGACCCCATCTTCAGTCATTCTTTCGAAAGTTTGGGAAGCATTAGCTGAACGAGAGGACGGAATGAGAGCGGAAGATCGGCGCTTGCGAGCAGGTTTCCTCATCGTCCGGTTTGCCCTTTTCGGCGCACGCTCATCGGCGTCAACAGAACAGGTGGTGTCAGGATTCGAACGCGATAACATGTTAGGATCTGGAACG
>WNFO01003276.1_pt1 | contig 13661 bp, 12 predicted proteins | sample 5400251 | NCBI WGS metagenome assembly WNFO01 (sample SAMN13153354, study PRJNA577476) | soil metagenome | isolation source: 100 cm saprolite under Madrone tree | place: USA:California | collected 2016-06-14 | reverse complement strand
AGAGTGCGCGTCACGACGCCGCCCTGGCGGGGGCCAGGCGGGTTATCCCACACGAAGAGAGCCAACTTGGGAACCGGACGGGGCCGCTTCGGGGACGCCATCGCCAGACGATCATGCCATTCTTAACGTTAATGTCAAGCGGCAGCGTGCCACATTGAGCCGCGATCTCTGGAGGTCATGCGGCCCGCGGCCCCGAAAGGCGAGCGAAGACAAGACGGAGAGGGTGGGCCCTGAACCTCTGGGCAACCGTCATGCCCATCGTTCATGAAAGATGAATGACAGGATGGAGTCCAGCATGGAGGACCGGATAGCCTGCGGGGGGCCGAGCGCGGATGAAATGCACACGCCGGCGGTTGGAGTACGGCGCCATTGTGGACAGTGCACCACGCGAAATCACGGCAAACCTTCTGGCCGGGGGATGCTGATCGCGGCGCTTTGAGGACATCGCCGGTCCTGGGGGACCGTGTCCAGTGGCTCGCGTATCGGCATCGTGCGTGCCGAAGCGGGGATTCGTGTGGAGTGTTCTGGATTTCTGCTCCACACATTTTCTTGAGTAAGACTTCGCCGATGGCTAATAAGCCCCACGCGTCCTTCTGGCGATTCGGGATCGCCTTCGTCCTTTTATGGGCCGAAAATAAAGGGCGGATAAAGGGCAGAATAAACAGCGGAATAAAGAACCACGGTCCGGGGTAAGCCGGCCCGATCCTCGCGTCACACCTCGAGCGCCGTCGTGATAAGCGGGGAGCCTAACCCCTAACCCGACGGGTCGGGTTCATTGTCGACGCAACGCCGTGACGATAGCGATCGCGGCCAGGTGGCTGAAAGAAGATGGAGGCATGGCGGTGTCACAGCCGAGTTGGGATGAACGGGAGTAACTGGCCCGCTGTTCTTGGGCTGGTGCCGAAGCGGGGATTCGTTCAGGCGTTTCCTGGAGACTTAGGGGACGCCACGCCTTGATACTGAGTGACACCAAGCTGCACCATTTCACCGGTATGATAATCCCGTTTTCATCCCGTTCCTGCAGGATGCCCGGCGACGGGGTAATATGTCGGGCCAACGAGTGGGGGCTCGGTCAAAACCCTCTGCGGACTGAATCGCGTAAAAGTTGCGTTCTTATTCTTGACGCATCAGCCTGAATCAACAGGTCAGAAACAAATCGTTCTGAATAGAACCGCCCCGAAGAGCGGGAGCAAATTCTAGACCTCCGCTGCTCGCCCTCCGGCGTTGACTGAGAAAACGCGAGGGAATACTGACGCTACTTCTTCGGCCGGATCGTCCGCTCCGCATGCTCGCGGAGCGTCCGCGCGAGACTCCCCGCACCGAAGGCGCGACCACGAGTCGTTCCGCCTCGAGCAGCACCTCATGCAGCGCCGAGCGGATCTCTCCCTCGATGATCTCGACGGCAAGATCCTTCTGCTCGCGGCTGATCAGTCTCGTGACCCGATACCAGCAGCTCGTCGCACGCTCGTGGGGATCCATGGTCGGTGACCGTAGCACGGGTTAGACGAGTGCCCGGTCACGGATCGATACGCTCTGAGTTGGCTCGAGGAGGCCCCTCCGTTTGAATTGCACGACGGTATCGCCAGCGCAGGACACTCTGCCGTGTCGGATGCGTCGCGTAGGGGCTGACGTGGACGCCGGCGTCACGACGCCAGTTCGCTGGATCTTTACGCCGACGCACGGCGGACTTCTCGCTCTGGCAGCTTCGAATTGCCAGACTTGGCACTCGCCGTCGTCAGATCTGACAAGCGATCCCGCGAAACCTACACCAAGTCGCCACCCGACCGGCAGAATTCGTCCAAATCATCGCGTCGCTCGCTGGTACGCCGCATGCACGCTCTGCGCATCAGTCACGACTGGGAGAGGCAGAGATGAGGACAGCCATGCACGGTATTCGAGCAGTGGTCTTCGTACTCGTCCTGGCCATCGTCGGTGTCCTGCCCGCACTCGCCCAAGACGAGCCCCGAGTCTCCCTTTCGACCTCAGTCGATTATTCGGTCGGTGATTACGGGACGGGCAAAGACACCACGCTCGTGTACGTGCCGTTCACCTTAGGCGTGCGGCCGTTCGACCGCTTCTGGCTGAGTGTGACGGTGCCGTTCCTCTATCAGCACGGCCAGAACGTGGTCATCACTGGCGGGGGCGTCGCGTCACGGAAAGGCCAGAAGGGCAAGTTCGCGCAGCCGGCCCAGACCAAGACCGAGGAGGGGCTCGGAGATGTGCTGCTGAAGGCCTCCTTCATCCTGATCCCCGAGAAGGAATTCATTCCCGAGGTCACCCCGTACTTCAAGGTGAAGTTCCCGACGGCGGACAAGGACCGCGGCCTCGGCACGGGGGAGTACGACGAAACCCTCGGAGTCGACGTCAGCAAGCAGTTGATCGGCAATTTGTTCGGGTATCTCGAAGTCTCCTATACGTTCATAGGGGAGCCTGCGGGGACGACGCTCCACAACTCCTTTGGCTGGAGCGTGGGCGCCGCCTACGCGATCGTCCCACCCTTCTCCGTCTTCGCGTTCCTCGAGGGCGCCACGGCGATTTCGCCCGGTCAGGAGGATCCGCTTGACATTCGCATCGGCGCCGAATGGAAGTTGGTGAAAGCGCTGAAGCTGACCGGGGCCGTGACCCGAGGGTTGACGAAGGGCGCGGCCGACTGGGGCGTCACGGTAGGACTGACCCTCCGATTTTGAGGTCTCCGGCGCCGGGACCCAGCTCTAAACGAGCCCCTTCCTAAACGGAAGTGGAGGAGCCCGTGAAGCGAGTCCTGCTCGGGTTGTTGCTCGTGACGACAGTGGCCGTGCCGGTTCAGGCCCAGGTGCACGTCGAGATCGGGTTCCCACTCCCGGGACCACCCGCCTTCGTAGGGATCCCAGGCATGCCGGTCTACTATGCGCCTCGGGCTCCGGTGAATGTTTTCTTCTACGCCCACCAGTACTGGGGCTTCGCCGAGGATGGATGGCGCGTCGGCCCGAGCTGGAAGGGTCCGTGGACGGCCGTCCCCCCGATGGCCGTTCCGGCGCCGATTCTTCAGGTCCCTGTCCGCTACTATCCTGTGCCCCCGCCGCCCTGGAGGGCATGGCACGCCGATCGGCCGCCGCAGTGGGAGCCTCACTACGGACGGGAATGGCACGAAGAAGAGCACGAACGGCACTGGCGGGAGCGGGAGGAACACTGGGGACGCGGCGGAGGGAGAGGCTGTCCGCCAGGACTCGCCAAGCAAGGCCGGTGCTGATCGACCAGCCGGCACGCGCACGAACTCGTGCGCTAAGGGACGACGAGGGGTGGAGACGCTTCCTGGGGCCTCGCCCCTCGGTGCGGCGGTGATCCGATGAGCCTTCGCCAGCGCTACACGGTGATCGCCTTCGCCTGGCTCCTGGTCGTCGCCGGCCTCACATTGGTCGTGACCTCGTTCTTCATCGCGGCCACCAGACCCGTGATCAGCCCGTGGCCGAGTCTCGTGGTGGGCTTCTGCCTGACGATACTCGGGATCATGCTCATGGCGATCGGGAGGGAAGAACGCCGTGCGGAGCGCGATAATGATCTCGACGCGGTCACTCGCTCCTGAGGTCCTTTCGCTGAACTGAGGCCTTCGGGGTTCCGAGTCGGGAACACTCCATGGCGCCCTCCGTTGCCGCAGCGTCTGACATTGGGCGATTCCTACGCGGAACGCGACGCTCGTCCGCGCCGATGTCGCCGACTGGAGGCGGCATTGTTCGCGGTTGGTGCGTCGTATTTGGTGCGCCCTTCGTCCTCCTCTCCCTGGTGAGCTGTGCCACCCTCCTGGACAATGAGCCAGAGCGTCCGATGCCGGCCGTGTTCCGGCTGATGGCGCCCGACGCCCAGCGCGTGAGTGTGGTCGGGACGTTCAACGGCTGGAACCCTCGCGCTCACCTACTGCGAGGCCCGGACCCGAGTGGCGTCTGGAGTCTCAGCCTCCCGTTGCCGCCGGGACGGTACCGCTACGCGTTCGTGGTCGACGGCGTCCGCTGGGTCACGGACCCCAACGCCCTGGCCTCCGAAGCGGATGGCTTCGGCGGGCACAACAGCGTGCTGTTCCATGGTCGGTGACGTCCGTGATCGCGGTAACGCCGAGGCCTCCCGAGCGTCAAAGGATCAGGAGAAGCACGGAGGCGATGTGTCAGGCGCTGAGCGGCTCGACGCCCATCGCGCGGACGAGGGCGCGATTATCGCCCGGTGTCTGGCCGGGGAGCGGACGGCCTACGCGGTGCTCGTCGAGCGCTACAAGGGGCTCATCCATGGCCTGGTCTACCGCATGCTGGGCGATGCCGCGGAAGCTGAGGACATCGCTCAGGACGCGTTCGTCCGAGCCTACCTCAAGCTCGGGGAGTTTCGCGGCGAGGCTCGGTTCTCCACATGGCTATGTCACATCGCCTTGAACCGCTGCAAGGACGTCCTGCGCCGGCGGCGTCGGGTGCCCTGGCTTCCGCTGACCGACGAAGAACGGGGGCCGTTCTCCGAGGCAGCAGACGATGTGGAATCTCCCGTGGCCAGTCTCGAGCGGCGGGAGCGAGACGCCCTGCTCCAGCGGGCGCTCGCCCAGCTGCCCGTGAAGTACCGGGAGGCGGTCGTCCTTCGGCATCTCGAGGGCATGGAGTTCACGGAGATGAGCGCGCTCTTGGGGATCCCGGCGGGAGCGGTGAAGGTGCGCACGTTTCGGGGCCGAGAGATGCTCAAACGGCTGCTCGAGCGCGCGGGATTCCGTGATGACACGATTTGAAGCCTTACTCGAGAGCCATCTGGCTGGCGCGCTCACGCCCGACGAACAGCGGGAGTTTGCGGGGCTGCTCACCGTCGACGAGAACCGCCGGGTCTTCGATGCACATCGGAGGACGGCTAGGCTGCTCGCGGGGGTAAGCCTCCCTCCGCTCTACCCCACCTTTACCGAGGAAGTGCTGGCGCGTTTGCCTGAGCAGAGGGCTCCCTGGTGGGAGAGGCTCTGGGACGCTTTCTGGGCGCCGCGCGCTCTGCGCTGGAACCTCGCCTCGGCCGTCGCCCTGAGCCTCGTGATTGCCGCGTCGCCTCTGGTCTGGAAGGCGTGGCCCGGCCGGCCGCCGGAAGTCCTGGAGCACAGTTCGGTCGTCACGGTCGTTCGCTTCAACTTCGAGGCCGCTGGAGCTCGTCAGGTGGCGCTGTGCGGCGACTTCAATGGGTGGCAACCCGACCAAATCTTCCTTTCGGACACGACGGGCCGCGGACATTTTTCCGTGACGCTGCCGCTGAAGCCGGGCCGGTATGCCTACATGTTCGTCGTCGACGGTGCGTCCTGGGTCACGGATCCTCGCGCCGAGGCCTATCGGGACGACGGCTTCGGGAACCAGAATGCCCTCGTGACGATCGACGACCGAGACCTAGACCATGGCGAGACGTAAGTACAGAGGCATCGTCCTGCTGAGTGCGATGGCCCTGAGTGCGCCCTGGTGCACGCGGGCCACCGCTCAGGAGCTCGAGACGCGCGGCGAACTGGCCCGGGTGCTCGAGCGGGCGGAGCTTCCTTCTGAGAGCAAGGCGCTCGTCCGGCAGAAGGCCGTTGAAGCGGTGCGCGCTGGGGTCGCGGAGCGTGACGTGGCGGATCTCGTTCAGCGAGGTGTGCGCCGCAACGTCCAGGCTTCTGACTTGGTCCGGCTCCTCGACGTGGTCACACAAGCGAAACGCCAGGAACTGCCGACGGGGCCGGTCCTGGACAAGATGCGGGAGGGGCTCGCGAAGCAAGTCCCTTCAGACCGCATTGTGACGGTCGCCGCGCGCGTCTCGGGCACTCTCGCCACCTCGCGCGATCTGGTGCGTCGGGCGGAGCGCGATGGGGTCCGGGTCGAGGCCCCGACGGAACGAGTACAGGCGATCGAGGCGATCGCCGATGCGCTCGGCCGAGGCGTTGCGCCGACGGCGGTCGGGGAGCTGTCGCGACGAATCGCCGAGGCGCCCCGCGACCGCGCCACCATGGCCCGTCTGAACGTAGGGGGCCAGGTGACGGCGGACCTGGTGGCGATGAGGGTGTCCCCGCGGGAGGCCGTGGAGACGGTCGGCGCCGCGCTCGCCCAGGGATTTGGCGTGCGCGACATCGTGCGCCTGCGGGAGCGCCTCGCCCAGGAGCTGAAACGCGGTCGCACTCCGGACGACGGAGCCGCGCGACTGCGCGATGAGATCCGCGCCGAGCGGCCCGAGGCGCGAGAGGGGAGCCCCGAGAAGGATCCAAGCCGCGACCGACCAGGGCGAGACCGGGAGGGCCCGGGCGGCGGCAGGCCTGGGCGTCGCTGACGAGAGGACATTCCGCCGGGCTCCGCTATCGGAAAACAAGCCGTGATACCGCGGCGACGATCGCGTGATCGATCCCATGCATATGAGCAAAATGTCCTCCCACGAGGCTCTGTCGTCACTAGCTCAAACGCTGAAGCCCAACGCTCGTGTACCCGGGGGCACTCGCGATTCACTGCCCGACGAGGCCCGCGACACCGCTGCGCCGACCACACTGAGGATCACGACAACGCCCATCGGCGCGGCGTGCGTATCGTTTGGGTGTCGCTGAATCAACGGGTGACGTCGAGTGCCTCAACGTCGCGAGTCGTGGTCGTCCGCAGTCCTTTCACTGCCTCACATCAAGTGACGCGAAATTTTGCGCTGGTCATTCTTAGACCACGGATGAACCACGCGAAAAAACTGATGCTCGGGGCCGCGATGCGTGGCACTCCCTCTGCCTTGGTCGGGACGACGATGCGTTGTAACCGTCGCATCGCCCGGACGTCTCATCGATAACAGGGCAATTGGGCCCTGAACCAAGGAGGAAACAACAATGAGATTGCGAGAACGGTTCTACCTGGCCAGCTTGCTGTGGGCCGCACTACTCATCCTTCCCGCCTCCGCAATGCAGGCCGCCGATGCCGACCTCGACGGCAAAGCCAAGTCCCTCGATCGCGGAGCGACCAGCCGCGAGGAGCGCTCGGCCTTCGACACCAAGTTCGGCATCCCGAACGCTGCTCCCTACAACACGCTGCCTCGTGGCCAGGCCCTGGTGCTCTTCAGCCTGTGCGGGACCAACACCGCCTGCCAGACGGAGGCCCTCAACGACCGCAAGGCCCACATGGGCTGGGGCAAGGTGGCGAAGGACCTCCAGAAGAAAGGCCTCACAACCGATGACAAGGTCGGCGAGGCCATCCGCCGAGTGACCGACGCCCATCGCGACTCAGTGGCGAAGGCCGACAGCCCAAAGACCGAAAAACTTGAGAAGGCAGGGAAGGCGGAGAAGATGGAGAAGATCGAGCACATCGAGCGACCGATGCGACCGGAGCGGCCCGGACGCTGAAGTTCGCATCGACGGGAACACGACCCCAGCGCGAGGGACCTCCGTCGCGCCGGGGTCTAATCCTGAATACGTTCACAAATCCTAGTCTCGTACCGGAGACGTAAACACGCGAGAAAGCGAGCACCACGTAGATCGGCGCCAGCCGTTTCGAAACGACTTGTTTCTCGAACGTAGGCTCCCAGCGCCAACGCGGCATCGGTCAGGAGTCGGCATTGGCCTGGCCACAAAACGTGGTCGGAGGCGATGAAGCAAGGTGGCCCATGGGGAGCGGGGGGATCTCCCCGTAGGCCCGGGTGCCGCGCGCCGCTGCTGAAGGCGAACAGTCGTGCCGTCGCACGACGCAGAGATCAACAACGCACCGGCCGCCGTGGGGAAGTGTACGAGTACTGCGTCGTCCAGGCCGTCGGGGGCGTCGGGATCGTGGCCATTGACGGAGCTTCTGCGACTCGCGTCGTTGAACTAGCCAATCGTCGAGCCGCGCGATCAGTCTCGCCCGCGGCCGCGCCGTCGATGCTCGTCGTGATCGTCGTCCCGTTCATGTTCGCGGCCTCTCCACTCCCGCTTTTCCGCCCACTCGCGTCCCCACTCCTCATGCCAGCGCGGGGGCCGACGGTCTTCCCACTGGCCCCAGTGTCCAGGCGGGACGTGGTAATACCGCATCGGTACGAGCAGGACGGGCCGGGGCACGAACTCCGGAGCGACGACGATCCACGGGCCGTTGTATCCAGGGCCCAGGTACCAGCCGCCGTTCGCAAAGGCCCAGTACTGACCATTGTAGAAGAAGAGATTGGCGGGCTCGGCCGGCACGGGCGGCACGGGCGGCACGTATTGGACCCACGGCGTCTCGGGGACGACAACGAGGGGTGGCGGTGCGGGAAAATGGATACCGATGTCCACGTGCACTTGCGCGTGGACCGGCGTAACCATGACGACAGCCAGCAGCGCGACGACAATGGCCGTATACATAAGGCCTCCCTGCCATTTCTTAATTTCGTGCACCAATCGCGCGACACGATCCGACTGCTCGGCGGCTGCGCGACGCCCAGGCTGAATCGCGAAGCCAACCATCCAGTCGACCGAGGCCACGGAGTTAGCTGTTATACCCGTGTGATCGCATGCACGCCCCATAGGCTTCCCTGTAGGCTTGATCGTGATTTTTGTTTTCGTTCAGGCCGTACGGTGTTCCACCGCCGGTTCAAGCAAGCCGCCTCTTCCGACCCAGTTGGCGACAACGATTCCAGTGATCACAGCCGTCGTGGTCACCAGGGCCATTCCAATCGCTGTTATTTTCCAAAGTTGCCGACAGTTCTCCTGCCCGTGAGGAGCGAGCCGCATTCCGACGGAATCTCCTATCCAACTCTTTCTACAGTAGATCGACCACATCGCGCAGAGACTGCAAATTCCATTGGTGGGCGCGTACTTTCAAGATGTCCGAAGACAAAACGCCCGCCCAGAATGGCGGGATCGTGTCAGACCGGCGCCGCCATGGACTTCGCCCCAACCTACTCGATACGCAGCGCGACACCCCTGCTTACCGAGCCCGGATCGGGGCCATCTTCGGGAGGAGCTCGCACTACCCGCCAGATGAATGAGAGCAAACTCGATCGACTGGCTGGCACTCCACTTGCCTAACAGGATGTGACGGGAGAAATGACAAGCAATCTAGCAAGCCAGCCGCCGACACCCGCTACAGCCGAGAGCGCCGTCGGCGGAGTCTTGACCAACCTACGGTGGCTTCTCGGGCGAATACCCCGACTGAACGTCAATCTATCCAGATTCCAGACCGTCGTCGGCCTCGCCGCGGGGATTATCTCGATCTCCGGAGCGATCTTGGCCCTCCCGAACTATTTCAAGCCTGCCGTTGGTAAGGGTGATCTGGTCGCGGTAGTCGTCGATGCCAAGACCGAGAAGGCAGTGTCCAATGCAACTGTTGAGATCCTTACGCTGAACAACGCGGTGGTGACGACGTTGAACTCGGGCTTCTTCGGGAAGGCCAACTCTACCCTCGACGAAGGTCAGTACCGAATCCGCATCAAGCACCCGAAGTTCGGGGCCGAAGTTCGCCACGTGCAGATAATGTCCGGCCAAACCGCCGAGATTCGGGTCCAGCTGCACTCGGGTCCTCAATTGCACGAGGCGATCAGTGACGGTGTCAACGCCTTCAAGCGTCTCTTCGGGAACTAAAGAGTCAGAGCGAAGTCAGCAGAGAACCGACTGGTTCCGTTTCTTCACCACGACCCACACCCACAGAGTTGGCCGTATGAGAAGATGGCGACACATCGGCATGATCCATCAGTTCGCGCTCGATCATCTGATGATTCTCTTCGGCATCTCTGTTGTCCTTGCCGCATGTTCGACCGCGTCCGTACCAGTTCCGGTCAGCGATCCTTTGACGGACGCGGATGGCGCCCCGGAACAGAGACGCGACTCGGATTCGGGCTTAGTCCAGACGGAGACGTCGCAACAACGTCGACCTGTTCTTTCTCGCGGGGCCGAATTCCGACGGGGCCAGAGGGTCGCTGACATCGCCCGAAAGTATGTCGGCACACCGTACCGATGGGGCGGGGCGAGCCCTTCGGGCTTCGACTGTTCCGGTCTGGTTCGGTACGTCTATGCGCAAGTCGGTGTCTCACTTCCGCACAACGCTGCTAAGCAGTACCGGTATGGATTGCCCGTCTCCCGCGACCGTCTCGAGCCGGGCGACCTGGTGTTCTTCGATCGCCTTCGTCATAGTGGTATTTATATCGGCGGTGGTCGTTTCATCCATTCCAGGCAGACCGGCAAGCGAGTGAGTATCGCGAGCCTCGACGACGACTGGTACGCCGAGCACTGGGTTGGCGCGCGACGACTCTAGCCGGTCGCGGGCCACGACCGCCGGGCCGATGATTCCGTGTCGAACATTCTGATCTACGTCCGTGATGCGTGGCGACGGGCCCTCCCGCTCTCAGTCGTCGTCCTCCGACGAGCTCGTGGCAGCGGGACGTTCCGGCTCGTAACGCTCGTCGTCGCGGCCGTCCTCATCCTGAGTCTGATATCCGTGGGCGTCTACACCGCGATCGAGTTGTCTCGCTTTCAGCGGGTCGAGTCGCGGCGGACAACGCTGGTGTATGCCGCCGGACAACAGCTAGTCCCGGGCGTCAACGTCCGCACGATCGACCTGGCCGGCACACTACACCGGCTCAAGTACAAAGAGGTGCAGGCGCCTGTCACGACGCCGGGGCAATTCCGCCGAGAGGCAGATGCCTGGGAGCTCTACCTCAGGGGGGTGGAAGACGGTAAAGATGGCGGCCCGATGCGCGTGCGCCTCGAGCTCGAGGGCGAGCGAATCGCCCGCCTACTGCGCGATGGCGAAAGCCTCGGCGACGCCGTTCTCGAGCCGGAGATCCTCACGAGCGCGGCGACCCGAGCCGGTGAGGAATATCACCCAATAAGTCTCGCCGATGCGCCGCGCGTTCTGGTGCAGGCGGTTCTCGCCGCTGAGGACCATCGCTTCTTCGAGCATGGCGGTCTCGACGTGCGTGGGCTGCTCCGCGCCGCGTGGGCTAACCTCAGGGCGGGCCGGGTCAGGCAAGGAGGCAGCACAATCACCCAGCAGCTGGTCAAGAACCGCCTGGTTGGGTCCGAGCGGACGTTCTGGCGAAAGCTTCGCGAGGCGTGGCTGGCCACGACTGTCGAGTGGCGATACTCCAAAGAGCAGATTCTCGAAGCGTACCTGAACGAAATCTATATGGGCCAGCGCGGCTCGCTGGCGATCCGCGGAGTGGGCGCGGCCGCGCGAGCGTATTTTGGCAAGGAGGTTCACCAGCTCGCGCTCGCCGAGGCTGCGCTGATCGCTGGGTTAGTTCGCGCCCCCAACAGCTACTCTCCCGTCGGCAATCCCGAACGAGCTCGACAGCGCCGTGATGCCGTCCTGCAGCGGATGCGGGAGCTCGGGTGGATCACCGTGGCTGATTTCGAACGCGGACGCCGCCAGCCGATTCGCCTCCAGACCGTCGCGGTGACCGCGCAGCCGGCCCCCTATTTCACTGACTACGTCAGGCAGGAAGTCGAGCAGCGTCTCGGTGTCGGCATCATCGACAGCCAGCGCGGCGCGAAAATCCAGACGCCCCTTGACCTCACCCTCCAACGGTTCGCTGAGGCGGCGATCCCCCGTGGACTGGAGCAGATCGAGCGAACCTGGCCACGTCTGCGTCGAGCTGATACCGTCGAGCGGCTGCAGGCGGCTCTTGTCGCGCTCGACCCTTCGACCGGCGAGATCCGTGCGCTCGTCGGCGGCCGCGAGTACCGTACGAGCCAGTTCAACCGCGCGGTGCTCGCTCGCCGGCAGCCCGGCTCAGCCTTCAAGCCCTTCGTCTATCTCGCAGCGCTCAGCGCCCGTCGGGGCAGTCCCGCCTTCACACCCGCCACATTCGTGGATGACACGCCGCTGACCCTCAAGGTGGGCACGACCGAATGGCGTCCGCGCAACTACGAGGACCGATACGAAGGCCGGGTGACCGTCCGCCGCGCGCTGGAGCGGTCACTCAATGCGGCGACGGTGCGAGTGGCCATGGAGGTCGGCCTCCCAGCGGTAATCGAGATGGCGCGTGACTTCGGAATCCCGGGCCCGCTCGCCGCCGTGCCGGCAACGGTGCTCGGCGCCTCCGAAGTGACCCCGCTCGAGTTGGCGCGGGCCTATCTCCCGCTCGCGAACGGGGGTGTCCGCCATCAGACTTTGTCCGCGGTGACCGCGGTGTACGAGGCGAACGGCACCCGCCTCGACCTCCAGAAGTCGGATGCGGTCCAAGTCGTGTCGCCGGCCGAGGCTTACGTCATGACATCGCTTCTGACAGGCGTCATCGAGGCCGGAACCGCTTCGTCGGTACGTGGGCTGAGTAATCCAGGGACCGTGGCGGGCAAGACCGGGACGACGAACGATGGGCGGGACGCGTGGTTCGTTGGGTATACCCCGACGCTCGTCACGCTGGTCTGGGTCGGATTCGACAACGGCGAAGCCCACGGGCTCACTGGAGCGCAGGCGGCGCTTCCCATCTGGGCCGAGTTCATGCGGGCGGCCCTGGATGCTTACCCGCCGCCATCGTTCGCTGTGCCCGCCGGTGTGACGATCGTGAAGATCGACGCGACCAACGGTCGGGCCGCGAACCTTTTCTGCCCGGTCGTAGTTTCAGAGACCTTTCTGGCCGGCACGGAGCCCGGCCCGTGCGAAGAGCACGGCGGAGTCGCCGCACCGGTTCTGAACTTGTGGCGGCGCTTCTCTAACTGGTTGCGAAGATGATCTGCCGACCCCGTCATGGCGAATCGAGCGGTGATCGGGCTTTTAGTTAGTCGGTACAGTCACGACAGGGCCAGCGTTTCGAAATCAAATGGTTGAGAAACGCCGCGAACTCGCTTTGCAACCGAGTATGTTTTCGCGACTTTGTCGAGCGCACTGCCGGCGGGGATTTCTGAACGCGAGTAGCAGGCTGCTCGGGGCAAGTCTACCGCGCCTAGCCGTGACGAATCTTTCGCGCCCGAAACCCGTGAATGAGTCGCGCCGCGACAACGCTGGCGAATAGCGCGATCTTGTGGGTGTGTTTAGTGAACGCGAAAACGACCAACTGCCCGAAGCCGACGTGCTCCCCGCCTGGGCCCTCCGCATTGCGGCGCGCCGCGGCAAACAGATTGCCGTCGTCGCCCTCGCCCGGCGCCTGGCCGGCATCCTCTATGCGCTGCAAGCCCCCAGGTACCGCCCGGACAACGGCCCTTTCAAGGGGGCGTCCCAGAGGTGTCAGGAGCTGATTGACCGGGCGGCAGGACGGCGCCAGGCGCGATTCACGAGCTCATGCCCGTCGCCCGGATCGTGGACGGGCTGATGAAGGATGCGGCGTCGGTGCTCTCGAGACTGGCCGGTTCGCACCACTGAGTGAAAGAAGATCCCGAGCCGTTACCGGGCCGGCACCGAAAACGTCACCGCCGCGTCACGCCTCGACGCCGGGCTCTTCCTACTGTGAACCCGTCACTGACCCGGTCAGAAAGACCGGGATCACAGAAAGGGGAGCTCCATGAGAAAGGTGTTGGCTCTGCTGCTCATGCTCGGTTCGGCGTCGGCTGCGTTCGGCTTCGACGGCAACGACTCGGTGCGCTGGAAGGGCATCGAGGGCGTCGTCACGGCGCTGAACGTGGACAATCCTGTCGGCAACGTCCACGCCGGGACGTTCCCGTGGACGGCCCGGAGCGGCAACGCCCGGGTGAATCTCTCGACGGGCGCCACGGCGTTCCGGGTCGATCAGCTCGTCATCAACGGGACGATCTTCAGCGGGACGCCGGGCCCGGTGACGGGCATCATCGGGACCCTCGTCTGCAATGC
>WNFO01007165.1_pt1 | contig 13667 bp, 10 predicted proteins | sample 5400251 | NCBI WGS metagenome assembly WNFO01 (sample SAMN13153354, study PRJNA577476) | soil metagenome | isolation source: 100 cm saprolite under Madrone tree | place: USA:California | collected 2016-06-14 | reverse complement strand
AGCCGGCCGACAAAGCCCATCACAGGTGCAGAAGGGGGAATGCCCAGTTCACGTCGCAACTCGGCGGCTCGCGTAATCCTTTCCGACGTGGGCGCGAAGCGCGAAGCGTCCACCCCGTTGCTGCCGCCGCGTCCGAAAACCACCGTTTTCTCCCAGCTTGTGAGCCCGGAAGCCATGGCCATCTCCTGCACGCTTTTGCTTACACAGATGACGCGATGGGCAAAACGACAAGCCAGACGCTCGGTATAGATCAGCAGGCGGCGCTTCAGTCCGTTCGTGGTCTCGAACCGCAAACCGCGCAGCGTGTAGAACCGGCAGGGTACGCGGTTGAGCCACGCAGCCAATCCACCCAGCAACCCAGCCTTGGGGGTTCCCACGTTCGTGACCGTGGGGCGAAGCGCGCGCATGATTCGCCACAAACGCCAAAGTGAAACCAGATCTCGCAAGGGAGAAATCTGCCGCGCCATGGGCACTTCAATGGTCCGCACGCCCTCGATACGGGCCATTTGGTCGAGGCCGATTCCCCCCGGTGAAATGACCGTCACATCAAACCCTCGATCCCGAAGGTACTGCAACTGGCCTTGCAAGAAACCAACTGCAATCGCCGAATTCACAGCGATAACCAAGCGGGGTCGTGCCAAATTCTCATTCATCATTGTGGCCGTTTGCAATCTATTGAGCAGAGAAACTTAACCAACCACTTACCTTTCGATGCATCACGCCCGCTACAAGAGAATTCCAAGAGTTGCCGTGCGGGTCGTTCCGTTGTACGTGGCCGAGATCGTGGCAGACGTTGAGATGAGAACGAATGATGTGTTGACCGTGAAGGTTGCGCTGGTGGCCCCAGCAGGAACGATCACGCTGGAAGTCACTCTGGCCGCCCCGTTGCTGCTGGAAAGAAAGACTTGAGCGCCACCCGCTGGGGCTGGTCCGGTCAGGGTTACAGTGCCAGTGGAAGATTGGCCTCCAAAAACGTTAGCAGGATTCAGCGTCAACGAAGAGACAGTGGGGGGTGGAGGAGGCGCAGGCGTCACGGTGAGCGAAGCCGATAGCGTCGCGCCGCTGTAAGCCGCGGAGATAGTAACTGTGGTCGATGCAGCGACGGCATTAGTGCTGACCGTGAATGTTGCGCTGGTAGCCCCGGCTGCGACCGTCACACTAGACGGTACGCGCGCCGCAGCGGTGTTGTTGCTGGACAGTGTGACTATCGCGCCGCCCGCAGGTACTGCCCCGCTCAGCGTCACTGTGCCGGTAGAGGAATTTCCGCCGGTAACACTGGTCGGGTTCAGCGTCAGCGACGAGAGGGTCGGAGATGGAGGAGGCGCGGGAGCTGAGGAAGATGACTCGAAGTCTAGGACGGCGGGATGGGGATCGCTCAGCGAAATGGCCACGAATTTCGAAAGAGAGATCATGTAGATGACGACGTTGCCGCCAGTGCCGGAAGTGACCGTCATCATTCCCCGGCCATTGGTGGGTGATGGGGATATCGAGTAGGTAGCGTTGAAGGCCACACCGGGATTCGGTCCGCTCGGGGCGCCGATATCTTCGGTGCCGGTCATAGTGCCGGTGGGGCTGGCGCCGTTCGCAGAGAACTCGCCGGAGAAAACTGTCACTCCGTAGCCCACCGGGTTGGTCGCAAAACCAGCATAAGTACCCTTCAGCGCAGTATTAGCGAACGACCCCGCTGCCTGGGGTTCGCCGAGACCGAACAAAACATTAGAATCCGACACGAAGAGGAAGACCTGATTCAAGTTCACCAGGTAGGCGACTAGGTTGTACCCTCCGAGCGTCATCGATGTCCGCCCATTGCTTGCCACACTATATGTCCCGGAAAAACCCGTGACGGAATTGGGCGCGCTGCAGTAGTTCTCGTCGTAGGTTATTGAAAGGGCGCCGCTGCCGTTGGTGGTGAGCAAACCGACGACGGTTTTGGGCACGCCGGATACGGTGCCGCACGCGGAGTGCCCAGTGAGGGAAATCACTAGGTTGCCGTTCAGCGAAGCGTTCGTGAAACCTCCCGCGGGAATTTGCTGTTGCACCACGGCGCCACTCAGCAACGGAGTCGTCGTCGTGACCGTGTCTCTCTCCATCACAAAAAGTTTTCTGGAATTCACGACGTAAAAGACGAAATTCATAGTGTCGGGTGTTCCGCCGAACGTGAAAGCGAAGGTCATGGTGCCTCGGCCGGTGGCGGTATTGGAAACCGTGTAATTCGCGGCGGTAAAAGTCATCGGATAATCCGTGCCATAGCCGTTGACGTCTCCCGCGGCGTTGCTGAGCGTGCCTGTACCGTTCGAAGTAAACCGGCCTTCGATGGCGGCGCGATTATTTGCGTTATCAAAACCGGCGGCGCCAAAGGCGTAGTCCCCGGTGATGCGGGCCGTGCTGTACGCGGTGGTATCCGATTTTTCCATGGTCCCCGAGCCGATCGTTCCAGCCCCGCCAGAGGCGTCGAACTTGATGAACTGGGCGTTGCCGTTGGCCACCATCGCGAAGGCGAGCCTCGCTCCAATACTCAGAGTCATCACACCACGATTGTCGGCACCGATCGAATAGGTCCCGGTGAACGTTTGAGCGACGGCTCCGCCACCCACGGTGTTGGTGTCCAGTTCTCCGTTGGTGACATTGCCGGCCCCGTCCGCTGTAAATCTTCCTACAGCCCCATACACGGACGAGACGGTCCCATTCCCGCTGATCCCGGTGAAGGTAAATGCGTAACTGCCATTCATCTCGGCGTTGTTCACGCCGGTCTGGCCGTGAACTGTCGAAGCAAGAAGCAACGCGAAACACAGGATCAGCAGAGCATTTAGGTTACGCATGTTTCCTCCACTTGCCAGTTAGGCGATTGAATCTGTCACTTTTGTTGCCATCGGATAGCCTACGAATGAGGCGCGGGGGGCGCCAGACTTTAAACGAGAGCTATCCTCACAGTAAAATCACGGAACACTTAATAAGTAACTGTCGATAAAGATGAATCGGGTACGGTCAGAATTCCCAACCGAATATCTCTTATAATTGCCGGACTTACCGGGCACATTCCGAAAGGCTCGGGGAAGGGGCACTCTGTAATCTTTCGGTTGCCAAACCCGCATAGATGGCCTGATAGCGTTCCACAATCGCTGGCAGTGCGAAATGTTGCTGTACGCGGTACCTTGCGGCCATTCCGAGGCGGCGCCGCACTGCGGGTCCGGCTTCTATGAGCTTCCGCCAATCTGCAGTCAGCGCATGCGGATCTCCGGGCGCCACTACCGTACCCGTATCACCAACGATCAAGGCGGAGTCCCCCACGTCGGTCACGACGCAGGGCGTTCCGCACGCCATTGCTTCGCCAATCGCAATGGGAAAGGCTTCGCTGCGAGAAGAAGTTGTGGCGATATCCATCCCGGCAAAGAGGCGAGGCATATCTTGTCGCAGGTCCAAGAGATGACAGCAATTACGTATACCGGCTGATTCGATCCATCCCGCCAACCGCAAGTTTTGCCAGGTAATGTCCAGCCCACAGAGCAGGAAGTGAATCTCCGGCATTTGTTTGTGTAGCCCCGCAGCGGCTTGAATGAAGTTCCAGTGATCCTTGTCGGGATGGAAGCGGGCTGCCATTCCAATCAGCGGTGTCCTCGCCGGGACGCCCAGCTCATCACGTAATGATGCACGCGCAGTAGGATCGGGTTTGAATTGCTTCAGGTCGAAGCCGTTGGGAATAACCTCTAGCTTTTCGGCGGCGTAGTTGAGTTTCTCGTGAACTTGCAGCGATGCCTCGGAGCAACACACACATATTTTCGCGACAATAGGGCGCACGCGCGATTGACGAGCATGGTGCGGCGGTTGCCCATACTCGAGTCAAGTCCGCTGTCGTGGATGCCCCAAACGACCGGGACATTTCCAGCCAGGCGCGCTGCGAAAGCGCCGACCAAGTTCGCGTGGTACATCCACGTGTGAATAACGTCCGGTTTGGACTCTCGAATCCATTTCGCAAGGCGCATTACCAACAGCGGGTTAGGAACACTGGTTTTCATTCCGAGTGAGCGCACACGCACGCCGATGGAGGCCATTCGCTCCGCCAAATCCAAAATACAAGTAAGTGAAACAACCTCATTTTCAAACCGCGTTCTGTCCATTCCCGAAGCGATTCTACAGAGCATTGTCTCGGCCCCAGCGGGGCCGAGGGTCGTGATAACATGCATTATTTTGATCATCTGGATCTGCGGCCCTAACGGTTCCTGCCGTGGACACTAACAGGCCCGATCTGCCTTTGACTCGCTCTTGCGATGCACCACCTGTCTCTCAGAGACATCGCGAAAGCAAACGGTAGGGAAATCGCTACCAGCAATCGTCCAAGAGAAGTGTGAAGCTCGCTGAACTGGGCGTGGGGACCTTTTCCGACACCAAATGAGTGGCGGCTGAAGTTAATCGCCGAACGAAATATCTTTGCGGGTGAGAGCAGCCACCAATCGATTAGCTCGTTTAGAACATATTTATGAAAGAGCGCGCGACCCACCAACGCTGCGTGAGTGAGGGTAGTCAGGCGGTCTCCCGCTTGGTCATTGGTATGGTAGATCCGCAAAACCTCGTTAACGAAGCGGGTCTTAAACTTGCGGGACAGCGCCAGCCAGACGATCCCCTCAGATATGAATTTTACGTTCGGTAGCGTTGGAAACGGAAACTGCTTTAAAACGTCGGTTCGTTGGAACCCCCATTTCTCACCTTTTACCTTGTACCTGAAAAATGACTCAATCCAATCTGAATCCCAAACGTCGCAAGGAAACTTATCGCCGATAAGTCTGCCATCCTGGTCTTTACAGAGTACGGTGACCGCCGAGAACTTGTCCTTCTCCACCGCGGGGATGCCATCCCAGTGGTGTTTCAATCGTTCCAACGCCTGCTGTACACAAGCGTCGTCGGAATCCAATGTGAGAAATAACTCGCCCTGGGCTTCCTGGACCCCTCGATTGAAGGCGGCGGGCTTGCCTTGATTTTCCTGATAGATGTAACGGATCGGGAAATCCGCCTCCGCTCGCCACTTTTCTACGAGTTCTGCCGTGCCGTCGGTGGAGCCGTCATCCACGATCAGCCACTCGAAATTGCGAAGGGTCTGAACGCGCAGACTCTCGTAGACCCGGTGTAATGTTGAACGGCGATTAAACGTGGGCGTGAACACCGTAAAGGCGTGTCGGTAGTTCCCGGGTATTTCAAGCGAGCCTGATTTGTCGAGTCGATCCTTAGGCACGGATTACGCCTTCGACCGCCATTGACTCCGCTACGGTTGGTACCATTCGGCCTGCGGAATGCCACCGCCAAGCGGTTTCGACGATCATTTCTAGACCTGACCAACTGGGCTTCCAATGAAGGACGCGCGCGGCGAGTCCGCTCTTTGCTACTAACGTCGCGGGATCGCCCGACCGTCGTGCAGCATATCTTGTGAGAATCTTGCGGCCTGAGACTTTCTCCACCATTGCTACAACTTCCCTGACGGACGTTCCTTGCCCTGTGCCGAGATTCAGTGCCAGGCTCTCTTGGTCCGCGGCGAGATAACCAAGGGCGGAAACATGCGCGGCGGCCAGGTCCATGACGTGGATGTAGTCACGCACCGCTGTGCCGTCGGGCGTCGGATAATCCACACCACAGATTTCTAGGCAGTCGCGTCGTCCGAGGGCCGCATCTATGGCCGAAGGGATCAAGTGCGTCTCCGGATCGTGTTCTTCGCCCAGTTCGCCCTCTGGGTCAGCGCCTGCCGCGTTGAAATAACGAAGGGCAACCCAACGTAGCTGAGCCGTCTTCCCCATCCACTCGAGCATTTTCTCCGCGACGAGTTTCGATTCACCGTAGGGGTTAACCGGTATCTGCGAGTGATCCTCGGGTATAGAGATCTGCTTCGGCACGCCATAGGTCGCACAGCTGGATGAAAACACAATGCGGCTCACCCCGACGCTAAGCATCGACTCCAAGAGAGTGATCGTTCCTCCGACATTATTCTGGAAGTACGCCAATGGGTATGCGACGGATTCTGCCACTAATGCCTTGGCTGCGAAGTGGACGACGGCCTCGATTTGGTAGTATCGAAGAACGTCCCTAAGCGTTGCCGAGTCGGACAGCTGGGCGTCCACAAAGGGTCCCCAGCGAACATTGTGGGCGTGACCCGTGGACAAATCGTCCAAAACCACCGGTTGATGCCCAGCACGCGCCAGAGCCTTCGCCGTATGGCTGCCGATGTAGCCCGCGCCACCCGTTACAAGAACGTTCATCGCATCTGGCTCATCAGCCGTTCTTCGGCCGGCAAAACCGATTCGCCGATCATCCCTTTTTGCTGAATTTGCAAATGACGGTAGAGAGTTTCGTAGAGCTCTTCGTATGCCCCAATCATTACTGACACGTCGAAGTCTCTGGCTCGGCGAGCGGCGGCAATACCTAAGGACCGTCGCGTTTCCGGACTCTTAAGCAGGGCGATCATACTGTCTGAGAGGCCTCTGAGATCGCCTACCTGCAGCAGGAATCCTTCTTTGCCGTTCTCCATCAACTCTGGCACGCCACCGGCAGCGGTGCTTACGATTGGCAGACCGGAAGCCATGGCCTCAACGACCGCGAGCGGATTGCCCTCCCAGTCTGAGCTCAGTACGAAAACATCCATTGCGGCCAGCACGTCTGGAATATCGGTGCGCACTCCGAGGAAATGCACTCGCTCAGCCAGGCCGAGCTTCCTGGCTTGCTTTTGCAACTGCTGGCGCAAGCTACCATCTCCAACGAGAAGCAAACGAGCTTTCGGATCGGCAGCGGGACCTTGGGCGAACGCTTTCAGGAGCAGCGCATGGTTCTTCTGCGGGGCCAGGCGTGCCACGCAGGCAAACAAGACATCATCAGGCCCGAAGCCCTCCCTGGCCCGCCACTCTCCGCGTGGAGTCTGAGGACAGCCATAGAGTTTTGTTGGAATGCAGTTAAAGATGACCCGGCATGGTTGAATCCCGTAGAGGCGCTCTAGGCTAGTTGCCACCTCTTTTGCTACGGCGACCGGTAAAACTCCGTGACGAAATGCATAGCGTTGAATCCAACGCGCCTTCGGCTCAACTTCTCGTTCCGCAACGTTGTTCACGGTGTGTAACAACATTGCAGCACGCTTGAACCAGAACATGGATGGAAGGGCATAGCGAAGCACCTGCAGGTGCGTGTGGATAATGTCCGGCCGGTAGTCTCTCAAAACGCGGTGTAGTCTGTAATACGTACGGCAATCAAAGCCCAGTTTCTTTCCCAGATACCAAACCCTCATTCTGGACTCATCCAGCAAACGCTCCAGATCGGATCCGATTCGCTGGCCGACCGAAGTTATTGCGACTTCGAAACGCTGCTCGTTCAATCCCCTAACAATGTGAACGGCCATGCGCTCAGCACCGCCGGGCAAAAACGACGGGAGGATATGCATCACTCGAATTTTTTTCATCGATGAATGACTGGGCTGTAAGAAGTGTGGCTTCTGGCTGGTTAAGCTAAAGAGCGATAATAGAGGAGCGTTTATCTTCGTCCGTCGCTGTTCCGCTGCTGGGATGTTCCCCTTGTTGCGCTATTGAAATTTGACGTCCCAGGTGTTGAATTTCTAGATCCAGTTCCTGAAAGCGCCTAACCACGGTGTGCAAGACCAGGCCGACCATTCCAACAACCAGCCCGGAGAGTTCCAAACCAACGGCGAGGACCGCGGAAGGCAATCGCGGCACCAACCCTGTCCGAAGGAATTCCGAGATCACAAGAATTCCAGGGATGAGCCCGCTGAGGATAAGAAGCAGGCCGACCGTTCCGAAAACAGTGAGAGGTTTATAGTCGCGAGCCAGGGAGAAGATCATATTGGTGATGATCAAGCCGTCGCGAATATGTCGAATCTTGGAATAGCTTCCTTTGGCCCGGCTTGCCAGATCGACCGGAAGCTCGATGACGCGGTAGCCGCACTCAAGCGCCTTGATGGTCAGCTCTGTCTCGATTTCGAACCCCCCTGCGAGAAGTGGCAGATGCTTGACAATGTTCCGGTTGAATACCCGATAGCCGGACAGCATATCTTCGATGTGCGCGTTGAAAATCGTTCTGGTAAGCCATAGAAATATGTAATTTCCGAGGCGATTCGTCAGACGAAACTGACTCTTGCTGGCAGAATTCAGGCGCGAACCGACGACCATATCGGCCTCGTTGTTCAATACCGGCTCAAGGAGCCTGCGCACGCTGCGTGCAGGATACGTGCCGTCCCCGTCCACCATCACATACATGTCCGCATTGATGTCGCGAAACATGCTCTGCACTACGTAGCCCTTTCCTTGGCGGCGCTCGCGAAGGATCAGCGCGCCCTTCTGACGGGCACACTCCACTGTCCCATCTGTGGAGTTGTTATCAAAGACGTATATTCGTGCGTGCGGCAATTCCACGCGAAACTGCTCGATCACATGCCCAATGGTAAGTTCTTCGTTAAAGCAGGGTATCAGAACTGCAATTTCAGGCGCGACAGATCCACTTTGCTGTCTCAGTGGTTCGCGTTGTTCCGCAATAATCGCTCCATTTGTCACTAAATCACCTCCCTACTGCAGGCATAGTGGATTGAGCAGGATTGTAAACAGCTCAGAATCCGTATGCCCTGATCATTACGGACACATCAAAGTCTTTCGCTCGGCGAGCGGCTGCAACACCGAACAACCGCCTCGTTTCCGGACTTTTGAGGAGGGAAAGCATCGAATCCGAAAAACCTCTGATATCGCCAACCGGCACCAGGAATCCTTCTTTGCCGTTCTCGATTAACTCTGGCACGCCACCGGCAGCGGTGCTCACGATCGGCAGATCTGAAGCCATGGCGTCAATCACCGAGAGCGGGTAGCCCTCCCAGTCTGAGCTCAGTACGAAAATCAAAACGCTGGGCGTTTATTCCACGGAGGATGTGAACGGCCATGCGCTCAGCGCCACCAGGCGCAAGTGTGGGGATTATGTGTAGGACCCTGATTTTTTTCATCGGCGAATTATTCCGCGGTAAGAGGCGCGGAACAATGGCGTGTCTTGTGCGCCTCAGCAGGTACTTGCATTTGGCCGCGAACCACGCAAGCTGATGCATACCCCGCAAACAAACAGACGATTGGCATGATCGGATGACGATATCTGCCTAGACTCTCCGATCCGCTTGACACCAACACGAAGTACACGGCAACTGTACCTAGCAGGATCGCTGCATCTCTCTCACACGACCACGCCATTGCCCCACCGATTGCGGCCATTATGAGGTAGCAGAGCAATAGCACCGCCAAGCTGATGCAAACGCAAAAAATCACCGGATAATTTGTCCTAAGCGTGTGAAGCGTCCGCATAGCATCCATAGCATCCAAAGGGTTCAAAGATGTGGGGATCTTCTTAAACAACTTTCCGTATACGATTCCGCCGGGATTCGCAATCAAGCTCACCATGCCTCGAAGATGGTTAGGTGCATAAATCCCCAAATTGTGGCGGATGAGCTGTAGTCCCTCCCAGCGCATAAATGCGTATCGTTGTCCGTAAGACCAGGTTGCCTGATCCGGATGGACGTGAAGGTATTGCGCCCAGTCATTGAAACCGAGCTCCTTTTGCACGTCATCGAAAGAGCGGTTCGTCAACCCTGCGATTACTGATGCGCTTCGATAAAAATAAAGATTTTGGTCCCCTACAGCCGAAAGCTGACCATAGCCAGCGACACGATAGTTCCTTATTTGCCAAGGTGCCAACAATCCGAAGCAAAAGAGCAAAAACGAGAGCGCATGAATCATAACTTTATGTCGCCGATGAATACGTGCGGAGGTGTAGAAGATTATCGGCACAAGGACAATTGGAAGATAGTACGAGATTGGGCGTACATAAGTCGCCGCCGCTAAAACGAGCGCCGCGGCTAGGAGAATGGTGAGCCTAGGCTGCTTAATGTAGCGTGCTATCAGATACAGGAACAACACCACCATAAACGAGAAAAGGGTTTCAGACATTAATTGAGAAGAATAGAAAACGGATAGGGGCTCGATCGCATAAAAGCTTGCGCACCAATATGCGATCGTCTCAGGGAACACTTCTCTCGAAGTGAGATAAACGAGAAAAACCGTCAGCGTACTGATCGCAATCTGCAAAGCTATGGTGACGGCTTTCAGATGCCCCAAAACGAGTCCGGGGATCAGAAACAATGGATATCCCGGGGTTCGTACAATTTCAGGACGGTTCGCTGTACTGAACGTTCCGGAAGTAAGCAATGCTTGCGCAGGAGCTAGGTAGCTTTCGGTATCGTTTTGTACAAATACCGAGCTATCGTGATGCGTCGCCATGGCCGCCAGCGGAAGCACGGTTCGCACTAACAGAGCGGCGCTAAGCACAATCCAGAGGGGAGCCCTCAGGACCGACAGGGGCCTTGACAAACCTCGAGTCTGCCTGAACCGAAACTTTCCGATATCCTGGCTCATCAACTTTTCAACATCCCTACTCACGAGTCTGCTTTTCTCGATCTGACCATCGTCACACCGCGCTCCGGAATCGCACAACTTCGAATTTATGCGGAGAAGGCGCCCCGACGCTCATGAAACTTTTCGGTGCGACTCGCGCGGGCTGCCGGACCATGCAGGCCCACTGCGCAAGTAACAGGCCGAAGAAAAACCAGGTCGATTTTCCATTGTCCCAGGTCAGATCGGATGCCGCCACCACCCAAACCGCCAGTAATACCATCCACAGTTTCCGTGGTAGTGGAGGCATTTCCTTTGCGCATAAAACGAGGAGAACCAGCAACAGGCAAAATAGTCCAAAGCCGATTATGCCCTGCTCCGCGAGGACGCCCAGGAAAGTGTTGTGTGGAATCACGGGTACGGGCAAAAAGCGTGTGGAACTCTCTCGAAACGCACCGGCTCCAACCCCGATAAAAGGATGGGTACGGAAGAGCTCCCAGCATGCGCTCCAGATGGCCCGGCGTTGGCCCAGCGAACCATGTGTAACTTCCTCGGGGATAGTGGAAATGCGGTCCCAAGACGTTGTAGGGACCAAGAAAAGGCTGCTAGCTACGGCCAGGAAAATCGCGCCCAAGATCGTTAGCTTCTGGAGAGGTGACAATCTCTTAGAAGTCACAGGCACGATCGACAGAGCTACCAAACCAGCCAAGAAGCCGCCTCTTCCAGCACTCAACAAAGTGGAGGTTTCAGCCAGCGCGAGTTGCAGCCCGTATATCCAAGCCAGCAGTTTGCGACTATGGATGAGCGAGTAATACGAGATTGGAACGCTGACGGCCATTACCAGGCCGACTTGATCAGCATTGAGACCCGCCCCCGTGTATCGTTGGTATGCCACCTCATGATGAGTAAGAAACTGGTACAGCGTATCTATGCTGGGGACGAAGGTCCCAAAGATATATGCCTGCATTAATCGCTCTTGATCTCGCCTCTCCGGGCCGAATTGCCATATCAGCCAAGCCATTACCAAGAGCTGGCAGTAGGTGGAAACCTGTAAAGCGGTGGATTCGAGGTACGGACTCCATAGATAGCTGATACAAGCCCACATCGTAAACAGAATCATCACCACATGGGCGGGGCAGGGAAATCTGATCCTGCCTTTCTCAATGAGCGCTAGAAGGCCCAGGACTACAGCAACCATCCCGATCAAACGCGTAGCAGTTCCATAGTCAGGGAGCCAAATTGCGCTTTCGCAGGGAATCGCGAACACCAAAAGCCAAAGCGCGGCGAAAGCCGCCATGGTAAATGGTGCGGACGCCTCTGCGTGAGGGTGAGTTCGCGTAAGTTACTTTCTCCGTACTGTCATGGAGAACGAGAATACGGGAAGTGCTGCGGTACCTATTGAATCAACATGCCAGTGGGTATCATCATGCTGATGTTTCCGCGGTTCCAAGACGTTTGGGGCGCACACTGGTGCTCCGACGCAGGCCAGTGAACAAAATTACGACGCCTCCGGCAACCTGCACGAACGAGCCAATAAACATTGCGAAAATCGCCCCCAGAAGTCCTTGTCTGGCGACCAATAAATAGCTAGCCACCGCGAGACTCATGCTGACTGCTACAAGCAGCGCGATCTGTGGCTTGTAATTTCTGGCCGCGGTCATGCCGATTCCCAGGAACTGGGCCATGTACCCCATACCTCCGGCCGCCATAATCCAAGGAAGAAGGTCGGCTTGCTCGGCGTATTCGGGCCGGAACAGGATGGTAAGAATCTCACGCCCCGCGATTTTGGACACAATCATTCCGCAGATCCCCACTGCGGCTCCTAAGGCAAGGAGGATGCCCATCAGGGACCAGAATTCTCCAATATGTTCCGTCGCGTAGGCTCTGGCGAGGCGGGTGAATGCTGATTGCCCAAGCGAAACTGCCGCTAAGCTCCCCACGGACACCACGAATCCGATGGCCGCGAAAATACCCAGGGCTCGCTCGCCGAGTGCGTGCTTAATGAAATAGCTGGGAATACTGGAATTAAGGGTCACGAACAAAGTCAGAATCCCAAGAGGGAAACTGAACGACAGCAATTCCCGTTGTGTTTTTAGATTGAAGAGCGGCCTCAGCGTGTCGCGCAGAGAAGTCTCGTCGGTCCGGCGATGCAAACTGTGAGTACGCTCGCGAACGTCGTAGCCAAAAAGAACTGCTGCCCGCGCGGCCATGATTCCCGCTATTCCCCATAAGAGGTTTCTGCCGATATAGATTCCCACCGTCAGCCCGATTACGGACAGCACCGCTCGTGCGATCAACGATTTGGAGATGCCAAGCATGTTGTCGCAAAGTTGCAGCCGGGCATAGTAGATGTCGCTTACGGTCTCGATGGCCTGGGACACACCCACCAAGACCACTACTGCGGTGAGCTCCAACCGGTATCCCAGGACTCGCGTGATCGTAAGGACGACCAGCAGCGCCAGAGCGGTCGTAACCAGCCTCAGGCTAAGGTAATGGCCAAACTGGGTTTGCCGGTAAATGTCGGAGGCCAGCACCGACCGGAGCTGGAAGCTCATGAGTGCGATGACGGGGTAAACGATGGCGAGACCTAAAGCGTATTCCCCAACCAATTCGGGCCGAAGCAACTTAGCCAATACCATCAACACCGCAAACTGGCAGCCGGCGTAAATCGCATTGCCTACAAACATCCAACTGAAATCCGCACGGAACGAAGGGCGCTTTTCCTGGTTACCTTCGAGGACTTTGGATTCAGCGCTCACGGTCAGCAATCTGGGAACTGGCAGGTGTGAGATCGATCGAAGTAAATGCGGGGACTGCGTTTTTGGAGCTGTGCAACTCGCTAGGCCGCTTCGGTCGCCAGGCTTCACGGAATTTGTGTTTCACGCGGTGCCAAATCAGCCTGGGCGCGAAGAACAAACGGTTGCCATCGAGCACCGTTATGTTTTCGCATCCAACTAAAGTGTGGATGCCCCTCCGGTAAGGGCTACCTTTAACCGGCCCAAGGTGCGCAACTGGCTCTTCAGCGAACTCGCGGGTCGTTAAGCGCTTCACGCAGTTAATCGTGATGGCGCCTCCATAGCGTTGTGACGAATCTTGCGCCGGCCGATACAGGTTGCCTTCGAAGATGAACGGCCGCCCAGCGGGTCTACTGGATCGCACGTCAACTTTTACCGGATTTGCGCAATGCGGTTCCCAGGGACCCAACAGATCCGGAGCGTGCCACAGGAACAGTTTCTGTTCGACGTCACTTCCATGATTAGTGCAGAA
>WNFO01003273.1_pt1 | contig 13667 bp, 16 predicted proteins | sample 5400251 | NCBI WGS metagenome assembly WNFO01 (sample SAMN13153354, study PRJNA577476) | soil metagenome | isolation source: 100 cm saprolite under Madrone tree | place: USA:California | collected 2016-06-14 | reverse complement strand
CCTCTCTGCTGATGCGCGCATGGCTGTGCGCCGTCACGATCAGGTCGGTGCGGTCCGCGATCTCGGAAGCCGCGACGAGCTTCGGATCGGCCTGCACTCTGACCTCGATGCCGGCGGCGCGGGCCGCTGCGGCGAGCCGGTCTTCAGCGTCGGCAACCACGACGCCTGCGATTTCGACACCGTGTTGCCGCAGCATGTTCAGCGTCGTCACGCCGAAATGGCGGGAGCCGACGAGGGTGATCCGCATGGCAGTTCTATCCGTTTCGAGAGAGGCACTTCGTTCGTCGATAACATGTCGCAGGTATCTGTCACGCCACCCGTATATCGGGCAACGGGTTATCAACAGGACGCGGCGCAATCGAGTTCAAGGGGTCAGGGTTGCTCAGCTCAGTTGAGCGGGGAATAAAAGCCGTCCCGCGTTGTTCGGTTTGCCATAAGAGCTCAGTCAAGAAACGGTGCATATCGAAATGGCAACTGGGCGGCGGGGAGAAACATGTCCGACAAGATCGACAGGCGGCGGCTGATCATACCGGCGCTGGGAAGGATTTACGAGACCGGCGCTCCCTACAGTTACACGTTGATGCGTTTCGCCACCGGCGCCATTTTGTTTCCCCACGGTTATCAGAAGGTCTTTTACTCCTCGCCGGACCGACTTGCCGTTGCCATCGGCAACAAGGGACTGCCGCTGGCGCTCACGCTGGCTTACCTGACATTTTTCAGCGAGTTCGTCGCCGCTGCATGCTTGGCGGTCGGCTTGTTCACGCGCATTGCCGCCGCGATGATATTTATCCAGATGATGGTCATCGTAATTGTTTTCCAGGGGCCTTACGGGTTCTTCTGGACCAATCGGGGTTACGAATACCCGCTGCTGTGGGCTGCTTTCTGCCTCGCCATCTTCTTTCGGGGAGGGGGAAGATGGTCGGTCGATCACTACATCGGCAAGGAATTTTAGATAGCGTTGCGGAGCTCGACCGGCCGGGGCCGGTCATCGGCGCAGTCCGCATGGCGGTTTCTCTCCAACCGCATGGCCTGCGCGAGACCAGCGGCACCGACTCAAGCGAGCCGCCGACGGATCTCGTCGCGCATCTTTTCGCGGAACTCTTCCCTGCGGGCTGGTCTTTCATTTTCGGGGATATTGAACCGATCGAAGACGTTGAATTTTTCAAGGATCGGGTGACGATCGCTCGCCATCGCCAGGATGCGCAACAGTTCGGCCGCCGGCCCGCTCGGGCCGGCGATTTCCCATCGGCGTATCGTGTCGGCGCCATCGCCAGATGCGAGGCCACACAACTTCGCCATGTCTGCCGCGGACAGGGTTCTGCCGATCGCATCGCCGAGATCCACGCGAAGCTGTTTCAGCTCGGGGCCGGTCATTGGGGCTGCTTCAAGCTGGCGCTCCCTGCGCAGTTTGGCAATTTCCAGCCGCAGAGAATTCTTCATTACCAGCCAGCCGGCAAGACTTCCCGTTCTCCGGAAATGGCCTTCACTCAATAATGAACGCATCAGTGGCGTCGCGATCTGGCGATCGGCAAGGGGCAAGACGATCAGATCGGGCGCGCTGAATGCCTCGCGATGCCCTCTCGTGGCCGCATCACAAATCGGCTCGCCTCATGTCCGCGCGAAGCTTTAGCGCTGCCGCGCAATCGCCGGGCAGGCCTCAATGACGGCGCCGGCATTTGCTCCCTCGATCTCTACGCAGCTTCGCGAGCCGTCGATCATGAGGCCATAAGGATCGAGCAACTCCTTCCGGATTGAACTGCCGCGCAGATGGAGCTCCCAAATTCCGCCCGGCAGCTTGTGTTGCAGTCCTGCACGAATGCGACTATCCAGCCTGCCGTTCGGAACAATCGGCAAGGCTACGTCCGCGAGCTGGTAGAATCGTGACTGCGGCGGAAGAAGAGGCGCGATATAGGAGAGCGGCTTGTCGAGCAGTAGATAAATCGCCGGCTGCGTCAACTCTTTCGGTAGCTGCGGATGGTATGGATTGGACCAGGCGCGTCGGGTCCAGTCGCCGGGTTGTGTCCACGCCGCACTCGCCAGCGCAACCGTCAGGATGATGACGCTGCGCCACCCTCCGAGGCCAATACACGAACCATTGAACGCCGGGTGTTGCAGGATGCGAACGAGCAGCAACACGATCAGCGGACCGCACAACAGTTCGAGTGCAACCACGTAACGCTGAATCGAAAACAGCATCAGCCAGGTTGCATAGGACACGGCGAAAAAGACGATGAACTGAACGTCCCGGTGGGTGAAGACAGCGGCGCGCCGGACCAAGCTGGCGCCAATTGCCAATGCTAGGAGGATGAGCGCCACCGCAAAGCGGGCGTCACGAAACGCATATTCGGAGCTGCGGTGGTCGCCGGCAAGCCAGTAAAACGGATAGGCCAGTCCATCGAGCCAGCCGTGCGGGATGAATTGCCGATCCAGGATGTTGATGGGCGACAGCTCGGGCGAGGGGAAGATCCCGTTGAATAGTGGAAACACCGGATTCCCGAAGTCTCGCCACAGGAGGAAGCTCCACCAGCCCCCGGCGAGCAGGCTTCCGATCGCGCCGCCGAGCGCAACGCAGCCGGTGGCGGCAAGCGGTCGCCTCGCAGCGATCGCCGCCGTCACCAGTCCGAGCGCGAAAACGACATTGGTCAGCTTGAAAGCCACGGAGGCGCCGATCAGGACGCCGGCTAAAATGTAGAATTTTGGCCGCAGTTCGTCCGACGACGTAATGAAAATGAGCGCGGCGATGATCGGCAATGACAGCACGATGTCAGCAAAGCTGGTGCCGACTTCCGAAAGGGTCATGGGACCGAACGCCGCCAGCAAGATGGAGGCCGCGAGGCAGGCGGCATTGGTGGCACTCCCAAGCAGGGCGCGGGTGAGACTATAGATCGCCGCCAGGTTAAGGCCGTGAACCGCGCCCGCGATCAGTCCCGTCCACAGCGGTGACAACAGCTGGCGCAGAACGTAGATCGGATAGTAAATCAGCGGATTGAAATAGGTCTGAAAACCGGCCGGTATGACGTCGGTATCATAGCGATTGTTGATCGTGGCCCAGACATTATAGGCGTGATAGTTGCGCCAATCCCAATTGGTATCGTCGCCGACGGCATACGCATAGGCAGCGCCGGCCAGCATGCAGCCGGCGGCGATGGCAAGCGGCACCGAGGGGATGTCGCGATCCCCGGCGCGAGATTCCGTTCCACCCACCGCAATCTCAAAATGACCCTGCATCTAGCGACAGCTAGCTAGGGAATCATAAGATTTGATAAATCATCAGGCTTGGGAGGGGCTGCCGGTTCACGGCCCGGGCGGGTTTTCTTTGCCCACCGCGATTTCCCGGTATTATGGCGCAAACGCCACCAAGAGAAGCGACTTTGCGCAGGTTATCGGACAGCGCCTTGAGGGCACCGTAAATATTTCGATCTCATACGGTCATCCAGAGTTGCTTCCGGTGCGGAGATTGTCGGTCTCAATGGCGATTATCTTGGAAATACCGGCAGTCGGCCCCCTCCTTTTCGGAGCCAACATTTTGGAAGAATCGGATCAGGCGCTAAATCTCGTCTAACACCACGCCCTCTAGTTCCATCGCCGCAAGGCAGGCCAGAAAGAACGTCGCGGAAAACGTCCCCCGCTTCAGCTTCATGGTGATCCCGGCTTCGGTTTCGTCCTTAAAGCCGTGTTTCTTTAGCCGCTTGACCAATTCGGCGTAAGTTACCTCCGATTCCTTCATTTTGGCTTTCAGGAACGCGCTGGCGCGGCGTCCCCACTCTTCCTCAGTCTTTGCAAGGCCCATTGGCCCCTCCTAACGAAAACGTGACCTAACAGAAATGATAGTTCGCTATTGACCCGGTATCAAATCTATCATATTCGTTAGCTATCGCATTCGTTAGGTAGCAACGTGGCCCAACACTTCCTCCTCAGCAAAGCGGCAAAGACCCTGAGCCTCGCTCAGGTGTTCCGCATGACTGATGTGGAAGCCGAGACAGCCTTCAAAATGATCCGTTGGGCCGATACCAACGGGACGCCGGTATGCCCATCCTGCGGGTCCGTAGAGGCTTACGAGGCCCGCCGTCCGAATGGTGCGCTCCGCTTCCGGTGCAAGGGCTGCAAAAAGGATTTCACCATTACCTCAGGAACGCTGTTCGCCAGCCACAAGCTGCCCCTCAGGGGCTATCTGGCCGCCATTGCCGTGTTCTGTAACGAGGTAAAGGGCAAGAGCGCCTTGGCCCTCAGCCGCGACCTGGGCCTGTCCTACAAGTCGGCATTCGTATTGCTGCACAAATTGCGCGAAGCGATGGCAGAGGAAATGCGCGGTCGCGTTGTCGGCGGTGAAGGCAAAGAGGCTGAGATTGATGGTGGCTACTTCGGCGGATACGTCAAACCAGCGAACTTGAAGGCAGATCGCATTGACCGCCGCTTCTCTCGCAATCAGAACGGCAAGCGCAAGGTCGTTGTCGTGATCCGCGAGCGTGGCGGCGATTCGGTTCCTGCGGTGTTCGGTTCGGAAAGCCAAGCCGCTTCATTCATTCGCGCCCGTATCGCCAAGGGCACCACGGTTCACGCCGACGAAAGCGGCGCATGGGATGGCCTACATGAGCGGTTCGAAATGAAGCGCATCAACCACCAAGAAGCGTACAGCATTGACGGCGCTTGCACCAACTATGCTGAGGAATATTTCAGCCGCTTGCGCCGCGCTGAAGTTGGCATTCACCATCACATTGCGGGCGCTTATCTGCTCCGCTACGCGCAAGAGAGTTCATGGCGGGAAGATAACCGCCGCATCTCGAATGGCGATCAGGTGAGCCGCATAGCGGCGCTGGCAATGAAGCGTGGCAAGTCAGTCGATTTTACGGGATACTGGCAGCGGCACATTGAGGCATAGGAGGGAAAATGGCCGAGGAAATGACTACGGTACTTCCCATCGTGGGATTTGCGGCGGCGGCGCATCCAAGCGGCGTGGGGATGCTTATCATAAAGCACCTTCCGGGGATCGCGCCGGTAGGCGCCACGCCAGAGCAGCTCGAAAAAGCGATTGTATCTCGTCAATACGGAATTCGCGCCGAGCAATGTACTCTACTTGCTCAGGACTTACTTGAATTGGCGGACAAACTTCGCGCTGCGAAAGCGGCCTTGAACTGACAGTCTCGAAATCAGCTAGGCGCAGTCGGACGGGTGTATAAGTTGCTGTCATGATCGCTCCATAGACCAAAAGAAACGGCCCCAGCGCGGAGGTTACACGCTAAGGGCCGTTGGGGGCTGTGTCTGGGATGGGGAATCACAGACACAAGCCAACATTACAATGCGTTACCACTTGCTCCCTAGACGCCCATTAGGGTGTCAAGGCTACCCCTTTTGGGACACTGACCTGTTTCTGCCCGGTGGCTAACTTAGAATTGTTGAGTGGCCTATTTCGGCCAGTACGCATTCCAAAAATGTCAAACGTCCGCAAAAAAATACCCATAGTGGAAGTCACCGCGCCCGATGGCAGTAAGTCCCTTTGGGTTGCGGCTGTGGCGAAGGCCAACGCCGTGGCGACTGTAAAAGAGGTAATTCCACCAAACTATGTTGCCACACTCACAAAGCAACGGCTAACGATTACCCGGAAGTCGGATGTACTCCAGCGCGGCGAAGTGCGGAGGATCAGGCTATGACCCACCCCGAAGCTACCTCAATTGAGGTACCTTGCCTTTTGTGGGGCTGCCTCTAAATCTCGGGCTTCCCCGCGCCGACTAGATGATACGGTACACTTGACGCTCTCTGAGCGTCATTGAGCGATCTCCACCTTGGCCCCGTCTGGAACGCAACTCCTGTCCCCAATCCGGACGGGGCCCTCTCAGTCAGCAGTCTCTTTCAGCCGCCATCGCGCTGGCGCTCCCTCATTGGCGCGTTCTACCCCTTTGCCCTTGTGATTCCGCAGGGATGCCAAGACGCTTCCCGCAAGGTCTGCCAGCGCGGCCTTGTTCGGTTTGGTGACGTTCGCCGCCGCCAATACCCGCTCCGCTATCTCCCGCGCCGTCAATGGCTCTGTGGCCGTCCTGAGCACGTCTACGGCGCGGCGGTAGACGGTGCCTCGCTTGAACCACGGGTTAGGCTGGCGACGCTTCACCGAAATGGACCGCAAGCTGTAGCTCGGGTCCAGCATCTTAATAACAGCCTCGACGTGGCGCATTTGGCCCGCCAGGTTTTCGTGCTCTTGCTTGTTCTCAAGTATCTTGCCGCCCAGCTCGGCATGAAGCCGCTCTAGGGTCTGAATGGCGGGGCGGGCGTAAGGATCGCGGGTTGGGCGTCGCATGGTTGTCTCCGTTGATGGCGGAGACATGGGCGGGGATAGCTCAAATTACTTGTGGCGTTTGCGCCATAATACCGCGATTTCCAACCCGATCCGGTTCCCCCGGCGGGTCTTGCTTTGTGACGGCGCGGAACCTTTGCGGGGCCTGGTTATCAAGGCAGCGGCGGATCTGGGAAACCGGCAGTCGCGCATGGAGCCGCACGGAGTCATGTCGGGGCGGCTCTTTTGCATCAGGCTGGCCGAGAGAGCGCGGTAGGGAGTGACCATGTCACCACGCCAGCGAGCCCTTGCGGTCGACGCGCACCAGCACGTCATTGAGGACAAATGGCGCCGCGGCCGCCGCGTCGCAGCCGCCGCTTCGCGTGAAGATACACACATCAACTCCGCCGACGCTGGCACAATCGCGTTGTGAAAAGCCTGCCGGAAGATCCGTTGCCGAGTCCCGTCGCGACAGGATGCGGTTGAACGCCGGCGCAGTTTTCTGCGCCACGGCCGCAAGGTCGGCGCCTGCGACCGGATCGGCGGGGTGGAACGCGTAGAGCGGCGACCGGCCGACCAAACGGTCCCGGCCGGGCAGCAGAACGAAAGGCGTGTTGTAAAGCGCGAGACCGCAGAGCGCCGGATCGCCGCGTAATTCCGCCGCCAGTTGCGCCGCCCCTGTGCCGCGTACCCAGTTGCCCGGCATCGTGCCGGTCGCCGCAAGCGCCCCGGAGATCAGCGCCCAGCCCCCAGCGACCGCCGGCAGCGCCCATCGCCGCCAGGCGCGTTTCGCACGCAACCGGTGGATCCAATCCGCTGAGCCCAGCGCCACTATGATGATGAACAGCGCCACTGACAGGAATATGAAGCGGTATTCCTTGTGTCCGATCAGGCTGTGAAAGGCGATATTCGCGACTGCCGTCGCCAACAACAGCGGCGCGTGTCGCCATCCCTGACAGATCGCGAAAAACAGCAGCACGATCGCGACTGACCACATCATCCAAAAACTGTAGAGATAGGTGATCGCGGGCGTCACGCCGAACCCGGCCGCGCCATCATGCAGCAGATTCTGTTGCACGTTCGTGATCAGCCAGGCGAAAGGCACCCCGCCGTGCGCAGCATCGATGACGCCACCGAACACCAGCGCGATAAATCCGCCAGCGACCAGCGGAATCAGGTTTCGCCAATGCCTCCAACATGCGCCAAGCGCGAGCACAGCAATGGCTGGGGCATATTGAAAGCGAAAAACAAAGGCGAGAGCAAGCAAGGCACCGCCGGCGGCGAGATGTCTTTGCGACAACGAGGCACGGGTCAGCAGCAATGCCGCCGGCAGAATGACCGCGGTCGCCAACGGTTCGCTCAGCGTATGCGGCGCAAAGGAAACGAGTTCGAACCAGATTGCAGCCACGAATGCCGCAATGATCGCGTGGATTCGCGAGACGCGGGCGCCGAAAGACCATGCGCTGGCGACGATCGACAGCGACGCCAGCGCCGCCACCAGACGAGGCACCACAAAGGCGCCCATGCCGCCCGGCGCGACCCAGTCGCCCAGGGCTACCGGTCCCGCCATCAAGCTTGGTAACAACCAGCCGCGCATACCGTAGCGCCATTCCCAAGAGACGATGCCGTCGTGGCCGAGCATTCGCCAAGCCGGCTCGAGGCACTGGAAGATCTCGTCGGGATGAAGGACGTTGGGCCAGAACGCGAGCGGAAGACGGATCGCGGCCGCCAATAACAGCAATGCGGCCAGCGGATGAAACCGCACCATCGATATTGCTAATCTGCTCGCCCCGTCGTGCGACGGAGCGGCGCTCGCTATCGTCATCTTCCGCCGACCATCGCTCGCATAGCTCCGCATTGCGCAGAGCCGCCATATTCGAACGAATTATGCCGCCGAAGCCGTTAAAGAGGTGTGATTGGAGCAGAGGTTAGACGTTCACTGAACCTGTAGGGCGGTGGCGCCGTTGCGGGCAGTGGCATTGCCTCGGCTCGCAAAACTACGATCTCTCTCAGGTCGCCAGACCGGGTTGTTTTCGGCAAGGTTGGAAAGCCAGTAGCGCTCTGAAGCGACGCTATTTTTCGTTCGCTCTCAGCTCCAATCCGAGTGCCCGGCGACCTCCATCAGTAAGCCAGGGGACATCATCTTGCATCTCGATAAGGCCAAGCTCAATCAGCGCCATCAGATCGTTCTGGCTGACGGGCGAAAATTCCGTTCGCCTGGCTTTGATGTCGCGCAGCGCCCAGCGCAGACGTATCGCAGTATCGAGATTTAAGCCGTCCAGCACTGAGCGCGGTTGCTCTGCCATAGTCGTTGCATTTTCTCCGGCGTCCGCAGTCTCGGTCACGCCGGCTTCAGACACGGCCTCATCAACAGTCGGCGGATCAACGGAAGTAGTCAGCGGCGGTTCCGCGCGGGTTGAAATGGGCGAGTCGTCACGGAACAGCTCCGCTATCCTCTCGTCCAGTTCCCGCAATCTGTCCGCACTCATTTCTTCACCCTGGGCTTTGGCTGGACAGCAACCGGTAAGCTGTCGATCGTCTCAGCGGCCAGGTCCGCCACGAGAGCCGCGCGAAGTCGCCCAGTCGGCCTCGCTTTCGTCTTTACGATGAGCCCGAGTACGACCAGGCGGCGGATGGCCTCAGACCTTTTCGGCTGATCTGGCTGTTTGGCGGCCCAAACATCAACGTTCTCACGTAGTTCTGGCGAAAGCCGGATCGCCGTTACCGGGTCCTGACCGGTGGCCGGACGGCCTGGCCTTTTTCGTACCGCGCTTTTTGTCGACTTTGCCATAATAAACGTATTACGTTATTTATGCTTGAAAAGCAAGCGGCCCGCAACGGTGGTTGCACACCGAAACAGACCTAACCCGCAAAACATGAGGTTAAGGTCATGTCACGAGCTGTTGGCGGGCGCTGCTGCGCTCATGCAGTACGTCATGTCAATGGAAAAGAAAGGGCATACGTGGCTATCTTGACTCATGGAGGGCGACGAAGACAAACCGCGGTTTCGTCATAGCTGGGAGTTCTATCTGCATCGCAACCTCGCAACCCTGCTTAGCGGGGCCGGAGCAGGGCAGGCCGCCTGAGCATTGCCGCCGCGATCGAGCCCGCCAGTTCACGCTGGCGGGTTTTTTCTTGTCACTCGACCAGCCGTATCACCCTGCGCCGCTTTGTTCGATCGAGTGCATGCACGACGTCGTTCCTATCGAGTAGTATCAGCAAACGTTCCACCGTTCGCATCGCGTCGTGCGGCCCAGGTTCGATAAATTCTCTCAGGATGCGCCTACCGTCCTCAATGGCACGAATGAGTATAAGGATGTCTTGGTCGGGACTTTTCATAAGTGTACGCAACTTTCTGGACGCGGCGAATCTTCCGAACTGGCGAGCCGATCACTGGCAGAGTAATCAGAGATGCCGTCATTCCCCATCCGGCTATTCGGGTGGGGTCGCACCCATTCGAGTGTCTGTGGGACTTTATTTCACCACTCGCAACCCGTGACCATTCTGAAGCCATTCAATGGCGTGCGCCACTTCCTGATTTTCCAGCTCGGGAATCAATTGAGTGATTGTTTCGTCGGCATGATTGAGCCGCAAAATTGCCCAAGAGCCCCGATCAAATTCCCTTGCATGCTTAATGCGAATTCGCCGGGGGGTGAAATTCATGCCGCTTTATTTTTTTGACTTCACCGACGGCGAACTAAATGGTTGCGACCAGTTCGGGACGAAATTGCCAGACGTTGAGGCGGCGGCCCGGGAAGCGGTCAGCGCTCTGGCGAATATCTCCAAGGATGTACGGAAACAATACAAAGATCGCGTCTTGGCCCTAAAGGTAAGGGATCAGAGCGGGGAGACAGTCCTTAATGTGACCCTCACGCTGGCAGTGACGTGGTTCCCTGCAAGTCGAATTGAACTGTGCGAGTACGCGTCTGTGGGGCCAGTGCAGATTCCGGGCCATAGTCTCGGCACGCGCGAATTCACGTTACCGGCGCGCGGTTTCAGTGCCGACAGACCTCTTGGTGGCGATGCCTGAAAATATTCCCGCCTGTGTACAGATTGTGTATAGGCGGGTTTTCGCCACGAAGTTCGCTTAGGTTTCGATTCGGCCATGCCGTTGCGCTGATGGCTTGGCCGGGGCCCGACGCAATGGTCGTCCTGGAAACTCACCCTGCGTCGGGCCGCCTCGTCGCGCCGGGAATGTACTGATCCAGAATCACTATCGACAACAATAGCAGCAGGCCAGCTCCGCTGACCAGTGCGACCGTCCCAAACGTGTTGGCGATCAACCGGCCGTTTGCAGTTGACCACCAAGTGTTAAACGCTGGTTGACTTGTTCGGAGAAAGATTGCCGCCTATGTGCAGAGTTGCGTGCAGGCAGTTGCCGTTGGGCCGGCTGTTTGGTTGGGCCCGACGTGTGTCGTCCGGACAATGTCGCTCGTCGGGCCGCTTCATCAAAGTCCGCCGTTGCTCGGCTGGTTTTTCTTTGAACGTTACTGATCAGCGGTTGTTCCCTGCGTAGCCGGTGATACGGTCAGATCAGCACGCCCGGCGCCGGCACTCTGCGGTTTTGCCCAGCTTTTCTGTAACGGCACAAGTGCCCTCAACGCTGCCAAGCCTCCTGCTTCATTGGCCGGCACGTCCTTTCGTCTGCCATCGAGAACAACCCGGCGTGGCCTTCTGGATTTAATTACGTATGGGCCGTAAAGAACGTCGCGGTGTCGTTGTCCAATCATCCACAAAATCAGTAAAAATCCCAAAACAAAAAATAGAACGGTGAGGATATTGAGGATCATTTCAAGCCCCGTGCGATATTCTATTTCCTCGTCCATTTTCGCATTTGCCTTCAACCGAACCGAGATCGACCACGCCGAAGCGGAGCGTTCTCGCGATGCCCAGCACCCACGTGTAGATAATTTTCCACTTGTCGCGCCCCCTCGATTGGAAATCCAGGAGTGGAGACCGCGCATCCTGTAGTTCAAAAAAGAAGCTCAACGTGTCTCTGCCGGTTGGCCCGCCGGATTCAATGGAATGCGTTTGAAGCCAGCGGTCCCATTCCCGAATAATCAGAGTTCTCGCTTCTTTTTGTTTCATCAGCACGCACCTTTGACCCCTTGAGGGCTCTTATGGTTGCGCTGGTTTGGTGGGTGGCTCTATTCGAGAGCGCTGGAGTAATCACGCGAAACGCGATTCGGCCTGCCGCCGCAGCCGATCAACACCTTCCCGGTTACCATGGCAGAGAGAATTTAAACGTTTCTAAACGCGCGTGCGCGGCGCGCGGCGGACCCGACGCCTCTAGCGCCGAATATTGAGCCACCACCAACGACGTAGCCGCCTTCAGTTGGCGGCCGCTTTGTTGAGCCTTGGCACGACCTGTGCAGACATAACCTTGCTGGGGATTTGAGGGCCTTGCACCTAAACCGACGCCGCCAAGCGATCATACTCCGCTCAGGCGGCGTTGTGCTGTGGCCGGGTGATATTTTTGTTACCCCAAGCGTTACCCTGCAGGGAATCCGAGAGCCTTGAGGCGGGCTATCGCTTTTCGACCAGTCAGGGGGGGCATGCGCTCTTGCCCGATCAAAAGGCGGCGAGCCGCACGACGCCGAATTGTGCCTTCCGGAAGTCTTGGCTATCGTTATTGAGCAGCATTGGGCTGCTTAGGGAGGAAACAAAATGAAAGTTCTGTTTGCTGCCTCAATTATTGCAGCCGGGTTCGCGATTAGCCCGGCATCAGCCGCGATGATGGCCTGCACCAGTGAGAACATCGCCAAGTCTGTCGCCGCCGTCGACACCATGCCCTACGGTCCGGGCAAAATGGCGATGATGAAGGCGTTGGGCGACGCGAATACCGCTATGTCGAATGGTGACATGCGCGCCGCGTGCAAGAGCTATATGCGCGCCCAGAAAATGGGTTCGATCAAAAGCTGAAGGTCTTTATGGCGCCAAGCCCGCCGGTTCACGCCCGGCGGGTTTCTATTGTGACGGCCCTTCGCGCAACGACTGCTCCGGACCTTCGCTGATCACGATCTCCGCGTCGTGAAACATGTGCCAGGACTTGGCCGAGGTCGCGCATGTCGAACCATTGCCCGCAGGCGGGGCACTTCGTGAAATGATCGGCCTCTGTTTCGGCGATCCCGTCTGCGTCGATTCCGGGCTTGGTCATTCGATAACCGGAGGGTGACGAGGCGGCGACCGCGCGGCAACGGTATTGGATCTTCGAAACGTCGCTTCCAGCCACGATTAGCCACTAGCGCGCCAGTCAGGCGGCATCCGCTCACCCCGATCGAAGCGCCGATATTTCTCGGCCGTCCAATCCCGCTCGTCGCGCCACGTTTGAAAATCGGCTTCCGTCCGCTTCGATAAGAACACTCGCCAAGCTGCTTCGAAGTCGGCGCAGGCTTGGTCGAAGGTGACAACGGTGCCGTCTGTACATTCCCTCGGATGGCAGCCGGGATAGAAGCCGCAAGCCCAGGACCATGGATCCTCGCCCGGTGGCATGCCGGTGCGGATCGCGATCGTGCCCACGCGCACGTCACCATAGTAGACGTGCCAGCATTCGTCGGGGGAATCGGGATTGCGGCGGCGGGTGAGCTCGGGCATGGTGCCATCAAAGCGCCACGCGCGGCCGTAGGCAATCGCCGGTCGCCAGGATGCTTTCCAGGTGGGACCGTCGGAATCGGCGGAAACCGGCGGTCCCTGTCGCGCCCAGGAGCAGCCGGGAGGCTACCCAAGAGCACGGCGCGGAATTTAACGCGCGCGACGTTTCGAAGTTGCGCTTTTCGTGAGTAGTCCTAATTAGCCAGGGAGAGCGCCCTAATTTAGGACGCCCAAAACGTCAGCTTTGTTTTGTCGGGCCGCCTAGCGGTACAGGCGGCCCGGGTGCGGTCCCGTCGCTCACAGCAGCGCCCCCTGCAGCCCGAGTGGCGGGGCCGTGTCTGAAAGTCATGGCGCGGGTCATCCGGATGGACGTTCTCGGCGGCGGCCATAGCCGCGCACGCAAGATGGCTCAAACGATAGCGACAAGGGCGCGGGACCGAAGCCCCGCGCTCACCGCCTGTGAGCGCTGTTAATGCCGATCGGCGGCGCTCTCGTATAAGTGATTGAATTTCAAGCGATCTGCATCGACAGAAATAGAGAGAGACAGTCACACCAGCGAGAAGCTTAAAAGCGAGGCGCGACGATGCGGATTGTCCTGATCTTCCTGCTGCTCTGCTCTCCCGCGCTCGCCCATGACGCCAGCCGTCCCGAACTCAACGAATGGTTCAACAAGCTCGCATCAGGCAGGGGGCTATGTTGTTCGTTCGCGGACGGCTTTGCTGTCAGCGATGTTGATTGGGAATCGAAGGACGGCCACTATCGAGTCCGCCTTGAGAATAACTGGATCGATGTTCCCGACGACGCCTTGATC
>WNFO01003270.1_pt1 | contig 13668 bp, 9 predicted proteins | sample 5400251 | NCBI WGS metagenome assembly WNFO01 (sample SAMN13153354, study PRJNA577476) | soil metagenome | isolation source: 100 cm saprolite under Madrone tree | place: USA:California | collected 2016-06-14 | reverse complement strand
GCGGTGCCGGGGGCGGGATTGCCCAGGGCGCCGACCTGCACGGTGATCTGCTGGATGTCGGTGCGGCCCTTGGAGGGGCCGAGGTAGCGGTAGTTGTCGACCTCGACGCCGCCGATCGAGACCTTGACGGTGGTGCCCAAGCCGCTGCTGCCGAAGTTCTTGCCGAAGATCGACAGGTAGGCGCCCTTGTTGTTCTCACCCCCGGAATTGGGGCCGGAGATCAGATCCGTGTACAGCACCAGCGGAGCGCCGCTGCCCGTGACCGGAGGTGCGGCCGTGACGCCGATGGAGAAGGCAGCGAGGGAAGCACTGAGCGTGCCATCGCTGACTGAGATAACGATGTTGGAGTAGCTGCCGACGTTGGCAGCTGCGGGCGTGCCGCTCAGCTGGCCGGTGCCGGTGCTGAAGCTGGCCCAAGAAGGTTTGTTGCTGATCGAGAACGTGAGCGCCATGCCGCTCGGGTCCGTGGTGGTTGGCACGAACGAGTAGTTCTGGCCTGCGACCACGCTCGTCGCGGGGCTGCCCGAGATCGTCGGCGGCGTCGGAGCCGGCGTGGGAGCCGTGACGGCGATGGCGAACGCCGGCAGTGCCGCGCTCGATGTGCCGTCGCTGACGCTGATCACGATGTTCGAATACGTGCCGACGTTGGCGGCTGCGGGCGTGCCGCTCAGCTGGCCGGTGCCGGTGCTGAAGCTGGCCCAAGAAGGCTTGTTGCTGATCGAGAACGTGAGCGTCTTGCCGCTCGGGTCCGTGGTGGTCGGTGTGAACGAGTAGCTCTGGCCTGCGACTACGCTCGTCGCGGGGCTGCCCGAGATCGTCGGCGGCGTCGGAGCCGGCGCGGGAGCCGTGACGGCGATGGCGAACGCCGGCAGTGCCGCGCTCGATGTGCCGTCGCTGACGCTGATCACGATGTTTGAATACGTGCCGACGTTGGCAGCTGCCGGCGTGCCGCTCAGCTGGCCGGTGCCGGTGTTGAAGCTGGCCCAAGAAGGTTTGTTGCTGATCGAGAACGTGAGCGTCTTGCCGCTCGGGTCCGTGGTGGTTGGCATGAAAGAGTAGTTCTGGCCTGCGACCACGCTCGTCGCAGGGCTGCCCGAGATCGTCGGCGGCATCGGCGGGGGGGCTGTGACGGCGATGGCGAACGCCGGCAATACCGCGCTCGATGTGCCGTCAGTGACGCTGATCACGATGTTTGAATACGTGCCGACGTTCGCGGCCGCCGGCGTGCCGCTCAACTGGCCGGTGCTGCTGCTAAAGGTTGCCCAGGACGGCTTGTTGCCAATCGCAAAGGTGAGCGTCTTAGCGCTCGGGTCCGTGGTGGTCGGTGCGAAGGAGTAGCTGTGGCCTGCGACCACGCTCGTCGCGGGGCTGCCCGAGATCGTCGGCGGCATCGGAGCCGGCGCGGGAGCCGTGACGGCGATGGCGAATGCGGGCAGTACCGCGCTCGACGTGCCGTCGCTGACGCTGATCACGATGTTTGAATACGTGCCGACGTTGGCAGCTGCGGGCGTGCCGCTCAACTGACCGGTGGCGGTGCTGAAGGCTGCCCACGAAGGCTGGTTGGTGATCGAGAAGGTGAGGGTGCCTCCGCTCGGGTCCGTCGCAGTCGGCGTGAACGAGTAGCTCTGGCCCGCGACCACACTCGTCGCGGGGCTGCCCGAGATCGTCGGCGGCGCGCCGGGAGTCGCGGGGGCCGTGACCGCCAGGCTGAACGCCGGCAGCGAGACGTTCGACGGACCGTCGCTGACGCTGATCTCGATGTTTGAGTACGTGCCGACGTCGGTGCTTGCGGGCGTGCCGCTCAGCTGGCCGGTGCTGGTGCTGAAGGCTGCCCACGAAGGTTGGTTGATGACCGAGAAGGTCAGCGTCATGCCGCTAGGATTCGTCGTGCTCGGCATGAAGGTGTAGGCCTGACCCGCGACGACACTGGTGGAAGGTGTTCCAGAGATCGCGGGTGCAGTGCTCGTGGACCCCGATGATTGTGCCGTGGCGGTCGGGTCACCGCCCTGTGGTGCTCCGCAAGCGCCGAGCACGAGGCTCGCTAGCGCGATGGACGTGAGGATTGAAAATCGACGGACACCCGACCCCGAGCGCAACTTCAACATTCGTTATATTCCTGTCTAGACCGACCCCGAAAATCCGTGTGCGCAACCTGGTGATAAGGTCGGCGCCCCAGGGGTCACGCGCAGCACACGGGTGCCGGAGTGACATCTGCGGTCAACGGTTGGGAATCCAACTCAAGACAGGAAGTCGATGACGACGAACGCGAGCGCTTTCGCCGGCAACCCCGCTGTCATAGGCCTGATAGCCGTTAGACCGGTGGCTTTGCGTCCCCGGCTTTTGCCGGGTTTGCCCTCTGGTGAGCGCGAGTTAATAGCATGCAGGCCGTCAGAGCAACGTGTCGGTGTGCGCCGACGTCTGCAGGTGGCGACTTTGTGCCGACTTTATTGTGCGCTCAGGACCGTTGGTCGCGGCAACGTCAAGAGCAATATCATGTCAGCAGTCACATTTCGCGAAGCCGGCAGCGGGCGGCGGCGCCAACTCCCCCATTTGTGAGAGTCTGGCGGCCTCGCAAGCGGACCCGCGTCACGGACCGCGAGACGTTTGAATTGTGCGCCCGATCACGCGGCGCAAGGCTTTTGCAGGGAATTGCCAGCCGAAGGAAAACTCGCCGCGCCGCTGCGCCTGTGCCGAGCGCAGTTCGCCATACCGGGCGCGGATCCACTTGAGGGCGGGACGCTCCACCGTGAATGTGAGAGCGGCGGCCAGCGCCACGGCCACCACGATTGCCAGCACCATCCCCTGGTTGGTGCCGATTCCCACCCTGGCGGCCGTGCGGATCACGATGTAGCCGATGTTCTGATGTATCAGATAGAGCGTATAGGAGATGGCGCCGAGAAAAATCAGCGGGCCTCGTGAGATCCACGACAGGCGCCCGGTCGCAACGGCATAGAAGACCAGCGCGCTGACGCCCGCCACGGCACCCTTCGCGGGCGAGAGGCAGACGGCGGCGACCGCGATCGCTGCGGCCATGATCGCGAGCTCCTGAGCGTGCGGCGTTGCGCTCGCCTTCTTGATGCGGTACGCGGCCATGCCGATCACGAAGAACGGCACATGCTCGACCAGGAGCAGGGTTCCGGCGAGATAGGACAGCTCCCGGTGAAATAACACTCTGGCGACCGTATACACCACCGGCGGCACCAGGCTCAGGGATAAGAGCAGGCGGGCGCGCGGCAGCACGCCGGCTGCATACGCAAGCAGCATCCAGCAGTAGAAGATCAACTCCACCTGCAGGCTCCAGTACGCCGGGTCCACCAGCGGAACGTGCAGCAGCTCCCCGAGCATGGTGATGTTTGCGAGCGCCTGAATGGCGGTCACTTCACGCCCCGGCAACCCGATCACCTGGACTGCGCAGAAGGTGACGGCCATGGCCGCGAGGTACGCGGGCCACAGACGGGACACGCGGGAGACGACAAAGTCCATCGGTCTGCGCGTGCGATCGAGGGTCATGAAGATCACGAAGCCGCTGATGCAGAAGAAGAACTCCACGCCGAAGAAACCGAAGGGCAGCCTGACGGCGGGCGCAGGGAAATCCGGATAGATCTCGGCGTAGCGCACCGTGTAGTGGTAGAGCATCACGGCCACCGCCGCGAGGCCCCGCAGGACATCGAGCTCGAAGACCCGGGCGTCGCGCTTGCCGTTCGTGATGCTCATGTCCGCCTGCGGCTAACCAGCTGGGAGGGCTGAGCCTCCGGAAGCTGATGAACAGCAAGCCCTGTGCCCGGCCGGCAAATGTGCTGCCGGCCGAGATCTCCTGGTGGGCAGCGCTATCGGGGTGGCTAGGTACGCGGTGAGCGGATGGCTACGGCCGGTGGACCCGAAGACGGGGTCAGCGTGTTGCGTGTCTTCATGAAGGCAGCGAGCTTGCCTCGCAGCCGGCCGAGCCGGCCGAGCACCGAAGTGTTATGAGCCAGGAGATCGAACGTCGCGCGAACGTCATTCGACCAGGAGTTCTTGTAGGGATGATCGCCCTTGAGCAGATCGAACACCTTGGCACCCTCGGCGATGGCGCTTTCGATCGCGAAGCCCATCAGGACCTGCCCGAGCGAGAACTTCTCGAGTTCGGGATCGAATCCCGATTGAAAGTAGAGGACCTCGTCCCGGTATCGATAGCAGTAGAACACGGCCGCGGCTTTCCCGGCGGCTTCCATGCAATAGAGACGAACCCAGCCCTGGCGATGGCAGCGCTCGATGGCTTCGCGGTGAAACCCCACGTACGGCGTGCTGCGGAACGCGCCCTTGGTGTCGTCTTTGCTGGCCCATCGCTTGTGGTGCAAGGCGATGAGGTCATCGACGGCCGCCCACAGCTGTGTATCGGTCTGGGGCAGCCGGAATTGCGCTCCCAGCTTCTGCAGGGCGTTGCGCCGCAGGTTGCGCACGCGATAGCGCCGGTCCCGGTGCATTGTCGCGAGATACTCGTCCCAGGTGCCCGGCAGGCGCGCCACTTTGATCGTATTGCTGGTGCTCACCTTGACGTCGAGGCCGGTGGCATTCAAGCGCTTGACCAACAGCTCCAGGAACGGTCCCGGCGACATGTCCGTAAAATTCAGCACGTCCCATTCGGATCGTGTGTCCACGACGCGCTCCGCCAGGATGTCCGCCACTGCTTGCTCGCAGTCCGGCTCGATCAGCGGTCCGAGGTAGTCCGGCGACGTGTCGCCGCCGGCGCCGACGAGCTGGGCCTCGCGCATGCCAAGGAATGCAGCGAGCGCGGTGCGCTTCGTATAAAGGGGCAGCAGCCCGACGAGCCGTTCCCCCTTGTGGACCGCTATGAGCCGCAGCACGTTGCCGGCGCCATAGTGTTTCCACCATGTCGTCTGCCATTCCCAGGTCGAGAAGACCGTCACATTCGGGGCTCGCTCGGCAAGGGCATTCCACTGCGGCTGGAGCGAGGATGAAGACTCGAGCGAGGTAAATTCTTCGACCCGAAAACCCGTTTTCCAATCCGTCTGAGTCACTTGCTGGCGCAATAAGGTGAATGGAGATTTTGATGTTCGCGCACCCCCCTACGTGCGGGCGTGACTGTCCGAGGCGCGAGGCAGTTTAACCAAGATGCGGCGGGCGCATAGCGAGCATAGTGCGACGCCCGCTGCAGTTTTCCCGTTTGCCCTGCGATAATCTTTTTCATCACGGGGGATGGGTATTGTTTTTGCTACCCCGTCAGGGTAGCGGACATAAGCCGCGACAAGAAATTCGCCGGCCCGCAGGGGAGTCGCAGTGCGAACGCATGAATTTATCCAAGCTTTTCAGAAAGATAACCGCTAAGATCTGCAACCCATTCGAATGAAGAGCGTAATGCATGACAGCGCGGTGACAGGGCGGGCCTGTTTGCTCATCCTGCCGCTGGTTTTGGCGAGCCTCGGGGGCGCCTGCAACGGCTCCATGGCGCAAGTCCCCAGTCCCGGCGCTGTCAAGGCGCCAGCCGATCGGCCCGCGGTCAGCCCGCCTGCCTCTCCTGCTTCCTCTTCTTCTTCCTTTTCCTCTACTTCCAGTGAGTACATCATAGGGCCGGGCGACACTCTCAAGATCAACGTGCTGCGCAACCCGGAGCTCAATGCCGAAGTGCCGGTGCGCCCCGACGGGAAGATCTCGACGCCTTTGGTCAATGACGTGATCGCGGTCGGCAAGACGCCCACGCAGCTCGCGCAGGAGATGGAGAGGGTCATCGGCGAATTCGTGCGCGCGCCGACTGTGAACGTGATCGTGACCCATCCCGCCAGCACGTACAGCCAGGTGAGGGTCGTGGGCCAGGCCGTCAGCCCCAAGGCCGTTCCCTACCGCAGCGGCATGACCGTCCTCGACCTCGTGATCGAGGTGGGTGGCCTGTCGCAGTTTGCGGCCGGCAATCGGGCGAAGATCGTCCGCGTCGAGGGCCAGTCGACCCGCGAGATCCACGTGCGCCTGAACGATCTGCTGAACAAGGGGAAGATCTCGGAGAACGTCGCGCTGCGGCCGGGCGACATTCTGGTCATCCCGGAAACTCTGTTCTAGCGCGCGGCTCTCGCCCAAGGCCTTTGGAACCATGAAGGAACAGATTGAAGCCCTGCTGAGCGCGATGCGGTCCACCTGGCGCTTCCGCTGGATGGCCCTGGGGGTCGCTTGGCTGGTGGCCATCGTGGGCACGCTGCTGGTCCTGGCGCTGCCGAACAAATATCAATCGCGCGCTCAGATCTATGTTGATACCCGCTCGGTGCTCAGACCCCTGCTGCAGGGTCTCGCGGTCAGTCCCCAGACTCAGGATCAGACCGATGTCGTGCGGCGGGCCCTGCTCGCACGGCCTTCCCTCGACCAGGTCGCGAAAAAAGTCGGACTCTACAAACGCACGCACACCCCGGAAGGCGCGGAGCGCCTGCTGACGGATCTGTCGGATCTCATCTCCATCCACGGCGATACCGCCTCAGGAATCTACACGATCACGTATTCCGACCGGGACCCGCGCACGGCGCAGGCGGTCGTGAAGACACTGCTCGACACCTTCATGGAGAAGTCGCTCGGCGCGGGCAGGACCGACACCCAGAACGCCGAGAGCTTCCTCAAACAGCAGGTGGCGCAATATGAGGCGGCGCTGTCGCAGTCCGAGCAGCGGCTCGCCGAGTACAAGAAGAAAAATGTCGGACTCATGCCGGATCAGCGCGGCGACTATTTCGTGCGCCTGCAGGCCGAAGTCGCCAACCTCCAGAAGATCCGCTCCGATCTCGCCGTGTCGGTGCGCCAGCGCGATGAGCTCAGGCGCAAGATCTCGGGCGAGCAGAACGGCCAGACGATCCTGGGGGCGGCACCGCCCAGCGCCCAGGAGATCCAGGCCGCGACGACCCTCGATGCGCGCATCCGTGACAGCAGGCACCAGCTCGATGAGCTGCTGCTCAAGTTCACCGACCGCCATCCCGAGGTGCTCGCCCTGAAAGACACCATCAAGCGTCTCGAGGAGCAGCGGCACGCCGAGCTGGGCGGAGTGCGCTCGACGAATGGCACTGTCGCGGAAGGCTCCTCGGTTCCCGTGGATCCGGTGGTGCAAAACCTGCAGATCGCGCTCAACACGGCCGACGTTCAGGTCGCGTCGCTCCAGACGCAGGAGTCGCAGTCGGCCGGCCGCGTTGCGGAGCTGCAGCGGCTGGTCACGACGGGTCCCGAAGTCGAAGCGGAGCTGGCGCGGCTTAACCGCGATTACGGCGTCACCAAGGCGCAGTACGAAGCCCTGTTGCAGCGGCTGGAAACCGCGCGTCTCTCGAACGAGGCGGATCGCAGCGAAGACCGCCGTTTCAGGATCCTCGAGCCGCCGCGGGCACCGCTGCGACCGATCGGTCCGAACCGGCTGTTCTTTCTGACTGCCACCCTCGGCGCCGCCTTGTTCGCCGGTGCCGGCGGCGCGTTTCTGCGCTCCCAGACACGGCCGGTGTTCCTGTCCAAGAAGGCGCTCGCGGCAGCGACCGGGCTGCCAGTCATCGGTGTCATCAGCCGCTCCCGCGCTGCCGCGGTGTTGGGCGAGGAGCGCAGAGACGCCCTCAACTTCACGTTGGTGACGCTCATGCTGGTCGTCGTGATCATGACCACCGGCCTCGTCAGTTATCCGGTTTCACGTCTGTTGCGGCAGGTAATTGGGTTGGAGGCGACGTGAGTATCGTCCAGGCTGCGATGGAGCGTCTGAAGGCGAGCCGCGCCGCCGAGCCGGGTCGAGCCGCGGAGCCGCGTGCGGCAAGACCCAGCGCCAGAGCCGCGGCGGACTCCGCCGCCGCGCTGGTCGCCGCGAGCCTGCCGTCGCCGGTGATCTGGCCGCAGACCAGCACGCCGGTCGTGGAAATCGACGTGGCAGACTTGAACGAGCGCGGCTTCTATCCGCACGCGGACTTCGTCAGTCGCCAGCAGGAAGATTACCGCGTCCTGCGCCGCGAGGTCATTGCGGCCACCCGGTCGAAGGCCGCACCCGATGCTGCGGTGATCGGCCCCGTTGCGGTGGTGACCAGCGCGCTGGCCGGCGAGGGGAAGACCTACACAGCGCTCAACCTGGCTCTGAGCATGGCTTCGGAAGGCATTCACGATGTGCTGTTGATCGATGCCGACACGGTACGCCGCTCGCTGTCGCACGCTCTCGATGTGGGCGATGCCCCGGGATTGATCGAGTTGCTGGGGCGGCCGGGCCGAAGCTTCATGGACTATGCCCTGCGCACGAGTGTCGAGCGGCTGCGGATCCTGCCCGCAGGCGTGCCCTGCGACGGTGCGAGCGACCTGTTTTCGTTCGCACGAGTTGGTCCGCTGCTCGCCGCCATCAACTCGGCCCTCGGCGGCCACATCGCGATAGTGGATACGGCGCCTATCCTGCTGTCGAGCGACACTCCGGTGCTGATGGACTCGGCTGGGCAGGTGCTGCTCGTGGTGCGCGCCGGGCACACGCTGCAGGACTCGGTCAAGGACGCCGTCAGCCGGATCAAGGAATCCGTGCCGGTCGGCGTGGTGCTCAATGACTGGGATCCACTGCTCGCCTCCGAGAGGCAGGCTTACTACGGCTACGAAGCTTACGCGAAGTGACATAACAGGCGCGCTGCACGCGCCAGAGTAGGGGATGATGCGCGCCGCTTTGGGCTTATCCGGTTTCCTGACCATCGCCGCGGCCGCCCCCGCGGTGCTCGCCGCTGGTGGTGAGATCAGTCCGTGGGTGAGCGTGGCGGGTGTCTATTCCGACAATCCGAGCTATTCGCACTCGAACGCGACCGGGGCGACGGCGATCGATACGCTGGCCGGTCTGCGCGTCCGGCGCAGCGGAACCGTCACCACCAACGCCGACGTCTCGTTGTTGTACCGTGAGTACGTGCAGGGTCCGCTGGCGAGTCAGCTGCGGCCCGCGGCCAACGCCCTGGTGATGATCAACGCCTTGCCGGAGCGGTTCTGGCTGACGGCGGAAGACAACCTCGGGCAGATCTCCACGCAGGTGTTCGATGCGCTCGCCGCCCAGGATCGCCAGAACGTCAACTTCGCCTCGCTGGGCCCGGATCTGCTGGTGCCGCTGGGAAGCAGGAACCAGCTGGGAGTGCAGGCCCGCTACGGCCGCGTGACCTATCAGCACTCGAATTTCGACAGCGACCGCTACAACGGACGGCTCGGACTCATACACCTGATCAGCGAGTACTCGCAGATTTCGGCCGATTACGATTATCAGCGCATCGAGTATCGCCTCAAGGATCTGTACCCGCGGATCGACGGGGACGCCGGCTACCTGCGCTTCAGCGGGGAGTCGTTGCGCACCTATCTGGAGCTCGAGGGCGGCGTGGAGGGCATCAAGGTCGGCGCGGCGGGCCAGCGGCGCAGCGCTCCGCACGCCAGCATCGCGATTCAGCGGCGGATTTCCAAGCGCACCACCTTGAATGCGGAGTACAGCCACGGCTTCGCCGATGCCGCCGACACCCTGCGGACCGACATTCGCCAGGGCGGCGGCGGCGATCTGAACGTGCAGGCGGTCTCGGAACCGTTCACCGTCGACGACGGCTACCTCACGTTGATCAGGAGCGGGGCGCGCGGCGTGGCTCAGTTGCGGGTGACCTGGGAGCAGGAGACGTACCGGCAGAACATCCTGCTTGATCGCAAGGTGCACGGCGCGGATGGCGGCGTTGATTACCGGCTCTCCCCGTTGTGGACGCTGGCCGGCAAGGTCCGCTGGCTGCACCAGGAGTACACCAACACAGACGTGCACAATGATCGCCTGCAGGGCTCTCTCGGTCTCACGCGCAGGCTCGGCCGCTCGCTGCAGGCAGCCCTGGTCGCGGTTCGCACCCGCAGCACCGGCAACCTCGATACCGATACATTCACCGAGAACCGGGTGTCGCTCATCGTGAGCTACTCTCCGCCGGAGTTGAACTCGAAGAAGATTTTCGACCCCGTGACCGAGTTCCGCTACTACGACCGGCCGACACGCGCGCCGCTGTCGCAGCCGAACTCACGCAGTATCCCCGGAACTCCGTAAGCGGTTGCCGACCACCGGGAGGTATGACAGATGTCAACTGGGCCGGCCGCGACCGGCGGCATCCGCGCTGAAGCCGCCGCACAGCCTCGGGTGAGCGACGCAAACACCCAGGACGAAATCAACTCGAGGATCTACCACGCCCGCGGCGTTTCGGCGGCCTACCGGGGCAAGCTCCTGGACCGGCCGGAGACGCTGGCGCTGCTCAGATACCGGCACGCGTTCTTCGGCCGCAACGTGCTCGACATCGGCATCGGCACGGGACGCACGGCTGGCTTTCTGCAGCCGCTGGCGCGGCGCTACGTGTGCTTCGATTACTCGCAGGAGATGGTTGACCACGTCCGCAAGGCGCTGCCGGGAGTAGAGGTCCATTTGGCCGACATGCGGGATCTGTCGCGCTGGGCTGCGGCGGAGTTCGATTTCATTTTCGCGCCCAACAACGTATTCGACGCGGTCTCGCACACGGACCGGCTCAGGATCCTCGGCGAGGCCAGGCGCGTGCTGTCGACGGACGGTGTGTTGGTGTTTTCGTCGCACAACCGCCGCTGTCGCGCGGCAGGCAAGGGTCCACGTCTGGCATATGCGCGCAACCCCGTGACCCAGGCGCGCCATGTGATCGAGTACCTGAAACGCAGGCTGAACCACCTGCGGGTCGGCCGCCTGCATCGCCACGAGGACGAGTACGCGCTGCTCAATGACGCCGGTCACGATTACGCGCTGCTGCATTACTACATCGACCGGGATCGGCAGCAGCGGCAGCTCGATGCGGCCGGCTTCCGGCTGCTCGAGGTCATCGACAGCGACGGACGGAGCCTGCACGAGGGCGACGAGGATGCCTCGAGCCCGAGTCTGCTCTACGTGGCCGCCCGAAAGTAGCGACACCCGACAGGCGCGTACGCGCCATTACGGGGGCGCCGGTTCCTACAGAACCGACTGCATCGCCTGCATGCCGCGCTCCCAGGCGCCGGCCATCTCATCGAACAGCGCGGCGCCATCCAACGGACGGCGGCTGTTCGTGGCGCGCGCGCCTTTCAGAATGAAAGTCTTGTTGGCCGCCGACAGCTGCTCGAATGCCAGCGTGGCAGGCTCCAGCCCCGCGACACCCTCGCCGGCCAGCCACTTGAGGTTGGCTGCCGCGAGCTCGAACGCCGCGCCGAGCTGGCGGATCGTGCCGAACGCCCAGGCGTGATAGTAGGCCAACCCTCGCTCCTGGATGCCGGGCAGATCCTGCTCGAAGCGCGCCTGGAAGCGGCGCACGGGATTGCTCGCCGGGCGGCGTTTGAGATGCCGCCGCCACAGACTCCGGCACAGGGCGACCAGCTCGGACGCGGGCCGTCGCACGACTGCATCGATGCGCACCAGCTCGGCGAACAACGGCATGAAAGTCGGATCGGGCGGCGTGTCGAGCCTGAACGTGCGCGCGAAGTCCTCGCCCTCGAGCGAGTAGTAGCCGGCGTTGTGGAAGTAACCGAGGCGCCGCTTGTCGAGATCGAGATCGTTGAGCACGATGGTGCTCTTGGTGTGCTGGCGGCGGTAATCGGTCCCCGACGTGTCGGGGAGCCAGAAGGCATCGGCCTCGGTACTGATCAGTCTGCCCGCGCCGAGGTGCTCGAGCGAGTGCTCGATCAACGGGCGCCAGACGTTCATCTCCTGCACGTCAAGACCGTAGAGCTCACGCAACTCATCATGCGGCGGCTTGAAGAACGTCCATTGGTCGCCTTCGAAGTCGATCGCCACCGTGAATGGCAGGATCGCGCGCGGCTCGAGGCCGAGGGCGTGAATGACCTCGATCCAGATGTCGACGTAACAGTTCTTCTCCACCCACACGCAGCTTTCCGTGTGCAGCAGGTGACGCCCGTAGGTCGTGGGGTCGAGCCCCGGCAGAACGCTCACTGAGCTCACGGGATTGGTGCCGTCAAGGCCATAGCCGCCGGCGCACATCCTGCGGCCACTCGTTGGGGTCGAAGCCATGCGTCTTGAACAGCGCCATGACGATGCGCTCCAGGCCGAATCCCAGACAGGCGGTGTTCGCGACGTTGCCATCCTGCGTGCGGATGCCGAAGGTGGCGCCGAAATGCTCCTGGTGGAAATTGAACGAGCACACCGCGGTCGGGTCCTCGGCCGAGATCACCGGCACCAGCACTTCGAATTTGAGCTTCTGCTCCTTCTGGTTCACGGCGAGCATCTTGCCGCCACGGCCGAAGAACGGGTCCGCCGCGACGTCCGCTCGGGCCGGCAGCCCGAGGGAGGTCAACAGATCGATGCCGCGCTTGAGCCACATGTCGCGCCATTCGACGACTTCATCCGGGGTGCCGACGCGTACGAATTCGCGCACCCGGAACGATTGCATGCGGGTCGGCTCGGGCGAGGGCTCATGCCGATACACCCAGTTCAACATCGTCACGAGGCGGCCGCCTTCGGGCACCACGCCGGTGAAGCTCGGATAGACGGGGTAGCACGCAGCAGGATTGAGCACCACCTCGGTGATGCCGAACAGGTCGCCCCAGGGCTGGCCGCCGTGCACGCGCTCGGAGAGCGCCTGGGCCTGCAGCTCCTTGCCGAAGAAACTGTACACGGCCCCGCACAGGTGCGGAAACGAATCCAGATAGTTGACGCGCTCCAACACCTGGCGGCTGATGATCGGCGGGAATGTGTAGCTCTCCGCGCCGTCGTCCTTTGACAGCGCCGATACCAGGCCGTTGAAGCGCTCGAGGACGTCCTCGAACACGGCGCCCCGGCCGAACGCCCCTTGCACTCCGACCGGGATGATCAACCGATGCCTGACGAGCCCTTCGTAGAACTTCTGCGGATCGTAATCGGCACTCATGGCGCTTCTCTCCCGTCGATCCTCGCTGGGTCTAGTTGTCCTTGAACACGAGCAGCATCGAGGCGCTCTTCGAGGCGATGCGGTCGTTGGAGATCATCAGCGCGGCGGACAACGCATCGCGGTAATGACGGCCCAGGCTGAACTTCGTATCGTTCTTGTAGCCGAGAATGCCGGTGATCTGCAGCGCCTTGTGCACGATCTGCGGCGCGCTTTCCGAGGCGTTGATCTTCAGATTGTTCATCTTGAGCGCCCAGCCGATGGACAGCAGCTCCTGCATGCCGCCGGGCCGCGCGTTGAGCTCGTCGAACTCGGCGGCGAGCGCCAGCCAGTTGTGGCGCATCGCCTGCAGCTGTGTCGACACTTCCGCGAGTCGCGTCGCCGTCGCCGGCACCGTGCCGGGATTCTTGCGCGCGCTGGCGCGTACGAACTCGGCCGCGCGCGCCACCGCATCCGCGGCGATTCCCCACCAGAGCGACGACCACAGGATGTGGGAGTAGGGCACCATGGTCTGCGCCGAGGAGTCGGCGAACGATCCCGGAATGATCTGCTCTTGCGGCCCGGCCGATTCGAGCTTGAAGCCGGGACTGCAGGTGCCGCGCATGCCCAGTGTGTCCCAGGAAGTCGTCTGGGTGAGTTGGTAGTCGCCCTTGCGAACCAGCACCAGCACCTGGTCGCTCCCCGGAGCGTCCGGTGCGCGCCGGCAGGTCACCAGAATCCCATCGGCGTGCTCGCAGTAGGAGCCGGTCGTGGCGTCCTTGTCGAGCTTGAAGCGCGCGTCCCTGCGCTCGACAGCGCAGATGCTCGTGCGCGTCTCGCCGAAGGTGCCGTTCTC
>WNFO01008664.1_pt1 | contig 13673 bp, 16 predicted proteins | sample 5400251 | NCBI WGS metagenome assembly WNFO01 (sample SAMN13153354, study PRJNA577476) | soil metagenome | isolation source: 100 cm saprolite under Madrone tree | place: USA:California | collected 2016-06-14 | reverse complement strand
CGAGACTGCATTCTCAAGGTTCAAGATATCCGGCGTACTCGTGACGGATGATTTCGTGCATAACGACTACCTCCAGTTGCTGGCGGAGTTGGGGCTAGTAGGGTTCTTGATTGGGGCTGCGCTGGCGCTGTCTGCCGTGAGAATGGCTTTGCGTGGCGCCGTGAAGTCCTCGGATCCAGAGCCGCGTTATGTCGCGGTGGCGTGCGTAGGTGCTCTGGCCACGATTGCGCTGCACAGTTTGGCGGATTTCAATTTATACATTCCCGCGAATGCGATGCTGCTGGCCTGGATAGCTGGTATAGCGATGGCCGTCGAGCTGCGAGCGACCGGCACAAATGTGCCAAAACAACTCGAACAAATGAATGTCGCGATCGGGGAAGCGGTTGAGATCGGTTCACGCCGTTAGATGTATGGCTGGCCCTTGTAAAGACAGCAGGATGATCCAATGCGTTCATTTGTGTTAAACCAGCGTTGCGAAGGGTATGTTTACACACGTTCTAAGGAGGTTGGCATGCGGTATTTGTGTACGCTCATCGTAATGACGGCCGTGGTCTTTGTGGCCGCCGGCTCAACAAGGGGAATCACCAGTCCGGGGCCACTGCTGTTGAACCCCACTGCCTTGGCGGCGTCAGAGAACCCTCAGCAGCCGCCGCCGCGAAGCAAGCGCTGTCCGCCGGAGCCGAAGGGCGATCCCCGAGATTCGAAATGTGGTAAAGGCAACGACAGCAAACTGCCGTAGCTTCCCACTGAGTTCTATTCCTGACTACTACCTACTCTTCGGAGAAGATCGGTAGGGGGAGTGTGCCGGTTTGAGAACCCTGACCTTCACCCTGGGGGCAATTTTGGCCGCCTATTGCTCGGCTGGCGCTCTATCTGAGACGTTGTGGACGAACAATGAACAGGTTAGCCGTGTTCTTTGCCAGGTCCTTCTCTGTAACATCGCGCCTTTGGTGTGGCGCGCGCGGGATCAACTGACAGGAGGAAAAGAAAAGAACATCCAGCAGGCCATCACGATATTCCGAAGGGTTCTGCAGCGAGACCCACAAGATCCCTATCGATGGGCTGACCTTGGAGATGCGTTCCTCGGAGCCGGGCAAAAGGAAGACGCTCGCTACTGCTTCGATCAAGTTTTGGTCCTCGCCCCGCATTCTGCGCCCTTTCTCCTCCGTGTGGCCGACTTTCATTTCCAGATCGGAGAGAATCAAGAAGCCCTCCCAATCACTGGTCGAATCCTCGCGCTCATTCCCGACTACGATTCAGTCATCTTCAGCAAGTACATACGTGCTGTGGACCGCGCCGAAGATGTCTTGCGGTTTGGCCTTCCGGAAGGTCGTCGCGCGGCAAAATCCTGGCTGCAATTCCTGATCCAAGCCGAGCGCCTCGGTGATGCGCAACGCACGTGGGACTGGGTCGTCGGACACAGGTACGCTGATGACACGTTGGCAGGAGAATATGTCGAATTCCTTGTGCGGCAAGGCCACCCCGACTTGGCGGCATCCGCTTGGGCTCAACACATGAGTGCTCGCGCAGACGACTACGACAAATCCACCTACCTTTTCAACGGAGACTTTGAATCGGATCCCGCCCAATCGCCGTTCGATTGGAACCTCGCGCGCACCCAGGACGTTGTGGTCACCCGTGACTGCACAACCGCATGGTCGGGGAAATGCTCGCTTCGCATCAGCTTCGCCGGAACTCAGAATCTCGGCTTCGCAGCTGCTTCGCAGTTAGCTTTCGTCCGGCCGGGTACTTATCGGTTCCACGCATTTATCCGTACTGAGGCTTTGACCACGGATCAGGGAATCCGATTTCGAATTTCCGACGCTGAAGAGCCAGCCCGTCTAGATGAGGTCTTCGGACAGTTCACTGGAAGCAACCCTTGGTCAAGCGTTGATCATGATCTTGTAGTTGTACCGAAGACCAAGCTTGTCCGGATCGACGTGATCCGCCAGCCGTCCATGAAGTTTGATAACAAAGTCGACGGGACGGCCTGGATCGACGATTTGAAGTTGGAGCCGATTACCCCTCACTCTCCACGATAACTGCCTCCCCCCCATCAAAGCCTTTTCGCTCCAGTCCTTTCCATTCCCATCGTTGTCGACAATTGATCCCATATTTCCACTCAGTAGTGTCCCAACGTTTTGCCTCTTGCCTTCTGTGCATTATTGATGAGAAACGCATAGCGGCAAATTCTCTTGGTCTCGATTCGATGAACCGAGGCAAGCTGAAATCTGACGGGATGAGAGACGATTTCATGCATTCGACGGGCTCCTTAACATGGCTCACCCATTCCGAAAAGAGCGCAATCTTCTCGGTTGCGCGATCAAGCTTTCTTACCTTGCACGCTCGCGTTCGCCCCATGTTTTGGAAGCTTAGGGCGGTCTGCTAATCTCAGTACTCTGGTACAACTGACAAGTGGGCTTAATGCTGCCCTGCAAGAGCCAGTGGATGTGTAATCCCGGACCAGAGATTGAGGGGAGTCCAAATCTGAGGGACGCTCAGCGGACGAAATAGATTACATCAAAGCGCTACGCTGTCACAGCAATGGCTCACGCTGGGATCTGTCCGTCAAAGCCCAACGTGTCTCATGCTGGCACCGGGAGTGAGAATTCCGTGGCGCGAGCGGTGCAGACCGGGCCCCCGGCACCATCCACGCGTGTAAGAACCTCCTTCCCCGAAGAAGTCTATGTTTCCGTTGGCTTTGAAGCTTATCCGGCCATTTTCGTTGACGCGCTCTAGCTTGAACTTTCCGATCTGATCCGCGAGGAGTGCCCGCGCCTCATGGATCGCCGCCGGGTTCGTCAGTAGCTCGCGCAAGTGCGTCAACCGCAAAACCGCAAAGGTCCGTAACTCCTCGAGTTTTTCTTGGAGAGATTCAGGCCCGGGTTCGATCACCTAATTTGTGATTTCCCGCAACCTTGCCTCGCGTTCGTTGATCGCAGCCATGACGGTCGCGGAGCTGTTCCGCGAGGCCGGCCGGTGGGCGTGTCGCGGCTTCTGTTTGCATCCGAGATGTGTTCGATCGTCTGATCCGATGTGCGTCCAAAGGGAAACTGAATCTGTTTCGGTTGACTTCTTGACATGCGTTACGTAACGCATTACGCTAGGATGTGATCCGGTCGATCCGCCACAAGGGCCTCAAAGGCCTTTACGAAGACGACGACCATCGCGGCGTTGTGAGCCAGCACGCCGACAGGCTCCGCGATATTCTCGTTCGTTTGGACGCGTCGGCTACCGTCGCCGACATGGAGCTACCTGGTTTCCGGCTACATCCTTTCAAGGGTGAAATGAAAGGCTTTTGGGCGGTCACTGTCCGGGCTAAGTGGCGAGTGATCTTTCGTTTCGCTGACGGCGATGCGTTCGACGTAGATTATCTCGACTATCATTGAGGCATTGACACGGAAGGATTGCCTTGGAAGTATTGCCACTGAAGGAGAACCAACCATGCCGATGAAGAATCCACCCCATCCAGGCGGCTTTGTCCTGCGCCAGTGTATCGAACCGCTTGGCTTGACCATCACTCAAGCCGCCGCTGCCCTCGGCGTCACTCGCACCACTCTCTCCGAGCTCGTCAACGGAAAACGCGGCATCTCTCCTGAAATGGCCGTCCGCCTCTCCAAAGTTTTCGGCGGCAGCCCCGAATCCTGGCTCACCCAGCAGGCCCACTACGACCTCGCCCACCTCCGCACCACCCACATCAAACTCAAACGCCTTCAATTCGCCTGATCGCCCCCGTAAACGCGCTCGTCCCAATCCTCAATTCCGGCTAGCCGCACGACTCTACACCCGCCCAAGGCTCGGCGTCTGCGAAACGTCCCGAGATCCAGTCCATACAGGTTCGCTTCGGACTCATGCCGCGGCATCGAAACGAACCGGCAGACGTTCGGTCCAAGCCGGGCCCCCGGCACCATTCAACGCACGATCGCCCTCTTAGCCCAAGCAATCCACTTCGCTTTGAGCGAGATAGCGCTGCTCACCGCTCTACGCATGAGACTCTTCAGTGTCTGGCAATGCGCTAAGGGTTGAACCAAACGGGTGAGAGCTCATTCGATTTTGCCGCTTCCGCTCGGACGTATGTTCAGTGAGATGGGAGAGGCGGAGGCAGCGCGAAGGCGGGTGCCACAGCGCATCTAGCGCAACGTCGTCGTTACCTATCGTGCCCCTTGCCGATTGCCTCCGAGGTCCAGTTGATCACATGATACGTCGCTGGCGCTGTGCCAACGTTTCTGAGCCCGTGCAGCTGATTCGATGCGTTGAAGATTACGGACCCGGGCCCAACCCTTTTCCACGCGCCGTTTACCAGTGCTTCGACCATACCCTCTTTCACGATAACCAACTCTTCGTTTGGGTGTTGGTGCGGTGGATGCGAAGCTTCGCCAGGATTCAAGGTGGTCACGTGAAGCTCCAGAAGTTGCAAGGTCGCCGTCGGAGTTTTGAAAAACTGGCGCACCGACCCAACATTGGTTGGATTTACGGGAATTGCGTTCCAGTCGAAGACCGAGGATTGCATTAGAGGCGCCTGATCGTTAGCGACAGCGGCTACACAAAGGGTCGCGCTCACCGCGATGATGGCCACAAACATGTCTCGACGTGTGATCATTTCTCTCCTCCGCCTCCGATAGGCGCTGAAGGTGCATCTGAATCAGCTCTATAACCGTCCAGCGTGTAGGCTGGCGCTGCGAGCGAGACAGCATAGCGTTGGCCTCATCGTCGTTCTTGAAGCGCTCTTTAATTGGATCCCAGTCTAGCTTCCGTTTCAACTTCATGACGATGTGATGGAGCAGGCAGGTCGAACAGGACCTGTGTGCAACTTCCACCGGCGCAATAGGTTGCTGCCGCGTCCTTATGCACTCTAGCCAGTTGCCGTGGTGGTCTGCACTCACATAAAGATGTATCTCGTCAGGCCCGATGACGGAGGTGATGATCTTCGGATCACTGGCGGACAACGCTTGAGCATCCTTCAACTTGGCCACCGGATCGCTGGAGGTGACAGACTCATTGCCGCGGGAAACGAACACCCATCCCTGGGTTCCTTCGAACCGGATACCGTTGGGGAAGTCGCCACTGATGATCATTCTTACGCCGTTGGCGTATAGCCCTTCTGTTCTGAACCTGCCATGTACGTTCCACAAGCCCTTAGCAGGAAACTCTCCCCAACCGGACACTTCGATCGGCCCGGTGTACTCCGTTCCCATCGCCCAGTGCGCGCTGTCCACGTGATGAGCGCCCCAGCCCGTGATCATCCCGGCGCCAAACTGCTCGCACCGCAGCCAGCCTGGACGATCGTAGCCAATCTGCGGGTGGACCCGCTTCTCGGTGTAGTAAACGTAAGGCGTTGAGCCCAGCCACATCTCGTAGTTCAGATTCTTGGGAGTTGGCATTTCCGGCTGTTCATCGCCGGCCGGATCGCCGGGAAGGCCCACTTGCACAGTTTTCAACTGGCCAATGTGTCCGTTGCGTATCAGTTCAGCAGCGTAACGGAACTGCGGTGATGAGCGTTGCTGACTTCCGATCTGGAAGATACGCCCGCTGCGGTGGACTGTGTCACTTAGGGCTCTGCCTTCCGCAATCGTAAGTGATGCAGGTTTCTGTAGGTAAACGTCCTTACCCGCCTCAACAGCGTGAATGGCGATGAGAGCGTGCCAATGATCGGGGGTACTTACCACTACAGCATCCACATCCTTGTTCTTGAGAAGTTCGCGGTAGTCAAGGTATCCGGTGACGCCGTCGTAGGTCTTCCCTGTTTTCTTGGCGTAGTAACGGTTCACCAGACTCTTGGCGTCTTCCATCCTGTTGCTGTCAAGGTCGCAGACAGCCATGATCTGGGCGTGGTCATATTTCCACACCCCCGGCAAATCATGAATCCGCGAGATGCGCCCGTTGCCGATGGCGCCGATGTTAATTCGGTTGCTGGGGGAGGTCTTCCCGAAGACTGCCGTTGGAACGATAGCAGGAAAACCCGAAACGAGGATGGAAGTGGACACAACTCCTTTGCCGAACGTTTTGATGAATCCCCGCCGGGACACTGCGTTTCTGCTCTTGTTTGTCATGGCACTACCCCCTTGCAAGCGGCGCTTTGAGAAAATCCACTGGCCGGTCAGCATTCACGCCTTGAAGGTTACTCGTTGAGCTTCCTTCTGAGCCTTCAACACCAACTCCGTTGCAAGGAAGCAGTGCTCCTGCGGCATCGCCGTCTCCGTCCGGTTAACGACGTCGGACACGAGCTGCTCGCCGTAAGGCAGCGGCTGATTGGCGCAGTCTATGTACCGAGTTTCTTTCTGATCAACCAGAAAGAGGTGGTTGCTACCCATTCTCCCGGCGATATCAATATTTTTGCGAACCTCAATAAATCCGTCTGTTCCAAGAATGGTCAGGCGTCCGTCGCCCCAAGTCGCCAGGCCATCCGGTGTGAACCAGTCGACCCGGATGTAACCGGCGCCGCCGTCACCGCGCAGCACAAGATCTCCGAAGTCCTCGAACAAGGGGTACTGCTGGTTATGGACGTTGGCGACTTGAGATGCGATCAACTCGGCCCGCGTCGAGCTGGTAAAGAACAGGAATTGGTCTGCCTGGTGTGAACCGATGTCGCAGAGGATGCCACCGTATCTTTTTCGGTCGAAAAACCACTCTGGACGCTGCTTGGGATTCATGCGGTGGGGCCCCAGTCCGATGGTCTGGACGACGCGACCAATCGCCCCCGCTTTGACGAGTTCGCCAGCTCGAACGGTTGCGCGGTTCTCAAACCGTTCGCTATACATGATCGAGTAGATGCGACGTGTCTGCGCCTGCACACGGCGCACCTCGGCGAGTTGTTCGAGCGAAGTGATGCCGGGCTTGTCGGACATGTAGTCCTTACCGTGTTGCATCACGCGGATACCTAGCGGCGCACGTTCTTCGGGGATTGCTGCGCTCAACACCAGGTGTATCGAGGCATCTTCAAGAATCTCCTTTACGCTCTCGGCTAGCTTAGCCTGCGGGTAGCGCTTGCTGAACCGGCTGGCCAGGTCCGGCTCCTTTGCATAAAAAGAAAGTAGCTCACCTCCTCCTCGCAGCACGGCATCCACCTGGCTGTAAATGTGGTCGTGGTTCACACCAATTACAGCAAACTTGATTTTGTGCGGTGCGTTCTGAGGCACTTCTGCTTTCCCCTCGCTTTCCATAAGACGCTTGTGCCCGTGCGCGTCCAATGCGAAAGCCCCTTGGGGAAGCGCGGAGATTACCGCCACTGAGCCACTAACCGCCTTGAGGAATTCACGCCGATCCACACGCTCTTTCTCCATGAGTTTCACCTTGTGTTCGCGTCGGTTGAGGAATGCTGCCTAGTTCAGTGACCCACAGGAATTCAGCGGGACACCCGACTCAGTCCGGCAGCGCAGCCTCATCGCTCATCGTGAAATGCACATGCGTGCCCCGACTTCGTCCCCGGTCGTGGGACCGGAGTTCGCGAGGTCCACGGAAACGGTCGCGGTTCCGCTCGCGGATATCTTCGGGCACCTGCGCGTGCCCGTCTGGGACGCTTTTCGAACACGGCTGCCCCTCTTTATCCGCCTAGAAAAACACTTTCAATGCCAACTGAATAATCCGCGGATCATAAGCGGCGCGAATGCTGCCAAAGTTACCGCTGCTTTTGGTCACGGTGTTCGCGCTGGCGGTGTCGTTAAGCTGTGTGTGGTTAAAAACGTTGAAGAATTCTCCCCGCAACTGAACGCTAAGGTTTTCATGGGCGCTCATGGGATAGAAGGTTTTATGAAGCCCCATATCCATGTTCCAATTCGTGGGGCCGCGGAAGGCTCCTTTTCCGATATTTCCGAACGTTCCTATGGCGGGCTGGGCAAACAACGCAGTGTCGAGCCAAGGCACGCAGATATCCCCTGGCGTGCCAGGACATCCGGATCGACTACTCGAAGGCGCCACGCCGCCGTATTGGCTTGGGGTTCCGATGAACTGTGCCCGATCCCCACCCAGATTGGTTTTTGACTGGTCTGATCCTGCAAGAATCGTCAAAGCGTCGCCGGAGGTAACGGTATAGACGCCTGACACTTGCCAGCCGCCGAGGGTCCAGCGTTCCAATGAACTCCTGCCAGTCATCCGAGAAAGGCCCCAAACGTAGGAGGCCACCAGGCGGTGAGTGTGGTCAAAATCCGCGGGGCCGGTATCGAAGGCACCCTGCAGAGGATCACCGAATGGGCGACCAGAGCCTTTGCTCGAGCCCACGTCAGTGGTGCCGCCATTGGAGGCCAGGGCTATGTCCATTGCCTTGGAGTACGTGTAGTTGGCAAGAAGTGTCACGTTCCTGAAGATGCTGTTGCTCCCGCCACTTGGCCGCTTCTCGATGCCAACCTGAAGAGCGTTGTAGTTGGACATCCCATTGTTGCGGTTTTCAAGGATGTCGGTGAATCCCTGGAAGGGACGACTAGCCTCGGTTCCGACTCCGACGGCCCGTGGGTTCAGGTCAACGTCCTCGCGGAGGTGCGTCCCGCGGAGCCCCACGTAAGACACATGGAACACGGCGTCAGGCCGCAACTGTTGTTCGATCGTCAAGTTCCAGTCATAGATCGTAGGAGTTACCCATGGCCTGCCCGGTTCCAAACCAAATACAGCCACCGGCGGATGAAATGTCACGCCTGGGGGAACTTTGGCAAGGGTAAAGCGCTGAGGGAAACCCGCTGCAAATCCAGTTGTATCGGATGCCAGCGGATTGTCCAAAGGGATGAAACTGTTTGGTGGACTAGGTTCGGTGAGGTCAATCCTAAGGCTAAAGGGTTGGCTGATCGAAGCGTCATTCAGGAAGAGGCCTGGCAGTCGGGAGGAATAGAATATGCCTCCTCCTGATCTGACGACGGTCTTCCCGGTCCCGAAGAGATCGTAGGCAAACCCCACGCGGGGAGCAAAGTTTTTGAGGTCGGCCGTCTCCCCAGTAGGAGGAAAGCCGATGCCATTATATGAATCGCCCACAAAAAACAGGCCTGCCCCACGGTCAGGGACAAGCGGGGCCGAAACTTCCACTCGTCTTGAAAATAAAGGCCAATGACGTTTTGCCTTGAGTCGGAGAAGTCGCCGGAAGTCTGGCTGTAGGAGCGCATGTGCCCCAGAACGAAATTCGCAGCGGATTGCGCCGAGCTGACAACACTCGTGGCGGGATGTGAGGTATCCGTGGTGAACGACCAGCTCCCGTTCTCCAAGTCAGTATTTCGAATGTTGGACTGGTCGCGTTCGAAATCACCGCCGAAGCTGAAGGTGTGTTTTCCGTGAGTCCACGTAGCCTGGTCCCGGATGTCGCCGGTATTGCGAACGAACTTGGCATCCGTAAAGTTTCCGATGGAAAAGAAATTGCTCACGCTGAAGCTGCGGATGCCGCCCGACGACTTGGGAAGCTGGAAGATGGTCGAGCCGAAGTCGGTCATCTGAGGAACCTGCCCGCCCTGGCCACGATCGGATGCCGTTCGCACAACATCCACAACCACGTTGTTGACGAGAGTGGGTTTTGCAACCCAAGTGTACCCCGCAGCGTAGTTCTGGCTTTGCACCGTGGAACCCGCCGCGACTGTCAGCAAATCTTTCCCATCGTAAGGCGGAGCATGCTGGAACCTGTCGAGATAAAACCGCGCAAAGAGGCGGTCCTTTCCTCGAACCACTTGGTCGAATTTAGCAACGTACTCGTTGAGGTTTTGAACAAGCGGAGTTTGAAACGTCACGTTTCCATTGACGTCGGCGCTGGAGACAGGAAGAAGCTTGGCGAAGTTCTGAGCCACGGGATCTATCGGAAGACCCTTATTGCCAGCAAAGGCCGCTCCAGTGGCGGGGTTATAGATCTGGTCGATGACATTACCTTTTGCATCCCGGTCCAGACACACCCCCGCGCCATCGAAACCGGACTTACAGAGTGCCGAAAAGTCTCCAGTCATGTTGGCGGCCGTTGGGACCTTGGCGTTGGAAGCGTTATTCACGGTGCGAATCCGCGTCCCCTGGTAGCCGAAGAAAATGAAACTCTCGTTCCTCCTGATCGGTCCACCGACGGTTCCACCGAATTGGTTTTGCTTCAGCCGGTCTCTCGCGTCGGTGGATCCCGCCGGCGGTTTGGCAAAAAAGTTTTTAGCGTTAAAGACTTTGTTGCGCACGAATTCGAATGCATCACCGTGCCAATCGTTGGTACCGGATTTCGTGACCACGTTCACAACCGCGCCAGCATTCGTCCCGTAACGCGAGTCGAAGCTGTTTGTCTGGACGCTGAATTCCTGCAGCGCGTCGGGAAAGGGAAAGGGGTCGTTGGTATTACTCATCAAGTCTTCGTTGTTGGCCCCGTCGAGGTTGTAGCTGATTTGGTCCGGGCGCGCGCCGTTTACCGAAATGGATTCGGCGACGGACTGAGTCCCGACGGCAATCTGCTTGGTGTCACCTTGCTGGACACCGTGACCGTTGGCCGTCGTCGTGCCAGGCACCAAGAGCGTCAAGTCGGCAGCGTTGCGTGTCTCCAAGGGAATACTGACGACGCGGGTCTGCTCGATCACCTGGCTCAAGACCGGAGTTACCGTGTTTACCATCACTGCGGCCGCTTCCACAGTGACTTGTTGGCTCGTTTGGCCTATCTCCAGCCGCACATCGAGTGCGCGAACCTGGTCCGCCAACAGGGTGATGTCTTGTACGAGGGTTTTGAAGCCTGGAGCTGCTATCGTGACGCTGTAGCTCGCAGGCGGGAGAGAAGGAACCGTAAAGGCGCCGCTCGCGTTCGTTGTCGTTGCACGTTGCACGGAAGTCGCCTGTTGGATCACCGTCACCTGTGCACCCGCCATGACCGCCCCGGTTGGATCGGCAACAGTACCGGTGATCGCACTGTTTCCGCCTCCCTGAGCAAACACTCGCGCAGAAAACATCACAATTACCACCGCGAACAAAAAATAGTTTCGTCCGATTCTTGATTGAAACATGACATCCCTCACCCAAGTGATCTAAGCAATGCAAGCTCGGTGGCACCCCGCCACTTTGCTTGCGAGAACTCTTCACAACGCGATAGCCCTACCCTGCAGGAAACGTTCGTCTTCTTCCCACCGTGTCCCTGCCGCAGGCCCAAAATGTTTTTGAAGCACCAGCGCCACGGCACCGCGGAGGCGTGCCATTTCCCCTTCGGCCGGCCGGACACGAGGTGGCCGCCCTGCTAGAAAACCGGTCCCGGCTTCCTTTTCAACCAGCGAACCGAACTGCTGCCATTGACGCGTCAGTTCCCCAACAACCAAAATCTCTTCCGGTGCCAAACCTGTGACGATCATCCGAATGCCTCTGCCAACCGCCTGAAACATCGTTTCCAATGCTTTGAGCGCCAGCGCATCTCCTGATTCGGCCAATCCCATCAAATCCTGAAAACTCAACGTATCCCGCGTTTTGCTCGATTCGCGGTAGTAACGCAACGCTGCTCGATTCGAGCCGTATACCTCCCAGCATCCCAGGCGGCCACAAGCACAGGGCGGTCCGCTGGGATCAAGCTGAACGTGTCCAAATTCTCCCGCCATGCCCGTACCTCCGCGGGCAAGCTGTCCGTTCATAAAAACTCCCGTACCGATCCCCTCCGACACGGTTACCACCACAAAGTCACGAATCTTCTCGGTGTGGCCGAACCAGACCTCCGCAAGCGCGCAGGCATTCGCGGCGTTCTCCAGTTCCACGCGCATGCTCGTGGCCCGTTCGATTGTGCTTTTCAAATCGAAATCCGGCCACCCCAGATTCGGGGCGAAAATGACGCGCTGAGTCTCCTCGTTGATGCGCCCAGGCAAGCTGATTCCCACTCCTTCAAAAACCAGCTCGGAATGAACCTGCATCAAGTGACGCATTCTTGCGGCGAGACCGTCCGCAGTGGCGCGGGGGTCGTTCATCGTGGGCATCGTCTCCTTGGAGAGAAAATTGCCATTGACATCGGCTACTCCTACCGTGGTTTGATTCGGTCGAAGGTCCGCCACCAGGATCGCTCTCCGGTCATTCAACTTAAGGAAGGTAGGTCTTCGACCTCGGGGCAGCCCGCCTATCGGCCCGTGCACCACCCATCGCTCTTGCATCAGTTGTTCGGTTATAAGTGAAACGGTGCTCCTTTGAAGCCCCGAAACTCGGGCCAGATCGGCGCGCGAGATTGGCTGCCGCCGCCGGACGAGGTTGAGGAGTACACCCCTGTTGATGTCTCGGGCCGTTTGGCTCGAGGCCACGTGCGTGTTGGTAAAGTCAATTCGAATCATGGAGTTCTAGTCTCGCCTTATACTGTCGGCAGGTTCCTGCATCTTAGAGTGAACTTTCAAAACCAAAGAGCCTAAAGGTGGGTATTAAATTCGTGTCGCGAACTATATGCGCGGCTTTTTTGCTGATGTCAAGCGAAAGTTTTGATACCAAGCAAGCTCTCTGGAGCTTCCTTACAGCGACGGCCGGCCCGTACCACTATTTCTTCGGCACAGGCGCGTTCCTCCTTTGGGCCCTTCTCAACGTCGGTATAGATATCGACAATTCCTAGAGCAACCCGCCGCGTTTTTCCGTCTTTTTCACCAGCGCGATTCTCCTTTTGCTCGGCTGGCTCATACGCCGCCTCACTTCGTCACTAAGCGGCCAACGATAGACCAAAGTGGTATACACGCGTCGTGCGATCCGGTCCCCCGGCACCAGATTTTCCTTTTTCTTCACCGAGATCTTTTGAAAACACGCTTCAAGCGGGTTCCCTTTCCCAGACGACCTTCAAGTCTTTTGTCGCGTTGCCCCAAGCAGTGAAGTCTCAGGCCAGCAGCGCAGATGTTCCGATGCCATCACAGCTAGGAGCGCGGCTGCGCAGTTACCTTCAGACCCATGAAGGGAAAACTGACCTGCTGTTCGTCAACCGTCGCGGGCGTCCATTCTCAGCAAACAAGCTGCGTGAAAAGCAGCTTCACCCGCTGTTGGTGAAGTTGGGCATTCCACGCGGCGGGTTCCATGCGGCACGCCACGGTGCAACCAGTGCCCTGCTCGCAGACGGTGCAACACCGGCTTTTGTGCAGAAACAACTGCGGCACAGTGACCCACGCATCACGCTGGGAATTTACGGTCACGTCATCGGCAATCAGCAGCGACGCTGTTGAGAACCGGTCAGCACGTATCGAACAGTTCGCGGTGAATTGAAATGCCATTCGGATACCTCGTCTTGGGCATGGGCATTTGGTGCCTTTATTACGCTTGGCGCGGAATAGTCCCTCCGTCCGGAGCGAAGGATGAGGTTGGCAAACCAATGCGAATCAGCACGGCCTAATTTTTTTGGCTAGGTGGCGCGTTGCTGACAGCAGTAGCGGTATTTCTCTGGCACCATGACTGGGGAAAGTAGTTCAATTGTTGTTAAACGGCTCATTGTTGTTAAACGCGACAGTAAGCCGTGCGGAATGAAGTAGATTGGTAGGGGCGGTGGGGATCGAACCAATCACCCAATCCAATAGTTAGTGCGGCTCCGGAACATCGGAGAGCGGCGCTGCTGCGCCGGTGTGCAAGGGACGCCCCCCAGTCCGTGACGTACACTGTGGTGGTAGTGTCGGTATCAGGGGTCGAAGCCGGGTGATCGCCGATCGTGCAAGCTAGGACGCCCGGCGGATCTCTTCCCGGATAACGCGGCGGAGCGTTTTTTCTAATGGTTCTTGGGCGCGTTGGATGTGTTGGCGCAGGACTTCGTTGATGACGGTTTG
>WNFO01003265.1_pt1 | contig 13673 bp, 17 predicted proteins | sample 5400251 | NCBI WGS metagenome assembly WNFO01 (sample SAMN13153354, study PRJNA577476) | soil metagenome | isolation source: 100 cm saprolite under Madrone tree | place: USA:California | collected 2016-06-14 | reverse complement strand
AGATTATGAATTAACCGTCGAGGAACTTAAATTCTTAGAGGACCTGTTTTGAGAAAAACTGCACGGGAAGCGGGTGCAAACCCAGAACGGGTTTAGTCTGGTATTTCGGCGGCAACAGCCGCCAGGTCCGCTTTGTGCCTCGAAGCGAGACATGCGCGAGTCGCCTCGTTGAACAAAAGGGGTGAGACGGGGTGTCTTCGGGATCTTGAGATTGAACACTGCGTCCGATGGTGGCGCCGGGATCGCGGCTAAATTACCATTGCCCTAGGCTTAGGGCCCTATCGTGTCACACCTACCGCCCACGGGAGGACGTGCATCAGCGCCCCATCCGAAAACCGGATCCCATTGCTTCCGCCGCTGGCGTGGCAGCCAGCGCGCGCCCTGTCGCAAACGCTGTGGCACGGCCGCTCAGTGCGCGCGCAGCTCCTCATCGTTTTCATTGCGATCGACCTCATCGCGGGACTGGTGGCGGGCGCCGTAACAATCCTCCAGGCGCGCGCGTCCACGCGGGTCGAAATCGCCGCATCGATGGAGCTGGCCGAGCTGCTCGTGAGAGAGGCGGTCGCCCTCATGCAGCAAGAGGTGCCGGCGGAAAAATTCCTTGCCGATCTCAGCTCGCAACTGCGGCTCGTGCGCCACGTGCGGATCGTCGTAAAGAACGCTGCCGGCTCACCGCTCGCGCCACGTCCCCCCGTTGGCGCCTCCGACACCATACGGGGGGATCGTGTGCCGGCGTGGTTCGCGGCGCTGATCGCTGCTCCAATCGCAAGCCGCGACGTGCCCGTGATTGTTAACGCGGCACGCATCGGCTCGGTCGAGATCGTGGCGGAGCCGCGCGACGAAATCGCAGAGGTGTGGAGCAACACCGTCGCGCTCGGGGCCGTTGCGTTCAGCGTGAACGTCGCCGTAATCGGCATTCTCTATGTTCTTTTCGGCCGGGTGCTCGATCCCCTCACCGGCGTTGCCCGCGGCCTCGCCGACCTTGAGCGGCGCAATTACCGAGTGCGGCTGCCGCGGCCACAAGCACAGGAACTCGCCGCCATCACCGACCGGTTCAATGCGCTCGCGCAAGCGCTCGACGCATTGCGCGGCGAGAACGAAGCGCTCAACCATCGTCTGATCACGGCGCAGGACGATGAGCGGCGACGCACCGCGCTCGAGCTGCACGACGAGGTCGGTCCGAACTTGTTCGGGCTCAAGGCTAATGCAACTTCGATCGCGACGGCGGCCGCGGAGCTTGAAGGTCAGGCTGCACGGAAAATGACCGAGCGCGTGCGCGACATGCTCGCAATCATCGAGGAACTGCAGACTATCAATCGCAGCATGCTGAACCGTCTGCGTCCGATGGCACTCGGCCACGTGCCCTTGCGCGATGTTCTCTGCGAGTTGGTGCGCGATCGCGCGCGGCAGCATCCACAGATCGACTTCTCTGTCTGCGCCGACAACCTTATGCGCAGCTACGGCGACTCGATCGACCTCACGATTTATCGCTGCCTGCAGGAAAGCCTGACCAACGTCATTCGGCATGCGCAGGCGAAGCATGTGGCCATTGAACTCGGCGAAGCCATGAGCGAGCCGAACGCGAACGCGAATGGCACATCGCAGCTTACGCTTACCGTCCGCGACGACGGGTGTGGAATCGATCCCATGGCGGCGCCGGGCTTCGGCCTCAGTGGCATGCAGGAACGCGCGCAAGCCCTAGGCGGCAGCTGTAAGGTGGATAGCGCGACCGGGTGCGGCACCTCGGTCCGCATCGTCATCCCGCTGCACGAGACGAGATCATGACCAGCGTTCTGATCATCGATGATCATCCGATCGTGCTGCAGGGATGCCGTCGGATGTTGGAAGACGCGGGCATTAAGACCGTGCTCGAAGCTCGCGATGCGACCTCCGGCTATCGCCTCTACCGCCGCCACCATCCCGATGTGGTAATCGTCGACCTCGCGATGCAGGGGGGTGGACTTCGGGGCCTCGACGTGATCCGGCGCATGCGGTCGCATGATCAGCGCTCGCGCATTCTTGTGTTCAGTATGCACAACGATCCGATTATCGCCGCGCGCGCGCTCGAGGCCGGGGCAACCGGCTACGTACTCAAGGACACATCCTCGGACGAGCTGATGAAGGCGTTCGACCGGGTGCGCACCGGCGCTCCTTACCTCAGCAATGATCTCGCCATGCAAGTTGCTTTGGTGCGCACGGGCGTGCGGGCAAATCCGCTCGCCGACCTCACCCCGCGCGAATTGCAGACATTGTCCTTGTTGGCGGAAGGCAAGCCCTACGGCCGCATCGCCGAGGAGCTCAACGTCAGCTACAAGACCGTGGTCAATGCCTGCTCCCAGCTCAAGCAAAAGCTCAACGCCAAGAACCTGCCCGAGCTGATCCGCGCGGCGGTGCAGCTGGTCTCGGCCAAGTCATAAGGATGCTGACACAGGCGTGAAGTACCACTCGACCATTCCAAACATCTGCGCGGCTGAAGCTCAGCAACGAGCGCCGATTACTTCAGGAGTACCACGAGGGAACGGCCTGCGGCACTCTTGAGCTCCTTGGTGTCAATCGTCCCGTCATTGTCAGGGTTGGCAGCCTTGAAGCGCTTCTCAACGAGCGCGAGAAATTCATTTTTGTCCAGAGTTCCGTCGTTGTCGGGGTCGGCCGCGGCAAAATCCTTGGCGTTGACGCGGCCGCGCAATTCGCGTTTGTCGAGGGTGCCGTCATGATCGCGATCAAGTTTGTCGAACAGCTTCGAGGCTGCACTCTTCGCTTCGGCAAGATCGACCGTGCCGTCATTGTCCGGATCGAGCGTTTTTAGCAGGCTCTGCGACCATGCTGGCGCGGTGCCGATCAGCGTAACGGCGAGAGTAATCAATATGCTGTTTCCTCGGATGCTCATGTTTGTGTCCTCCCATTCGATCGAGATCACATAATACTCTCCACAAACGTGGCGTGCGCGGAGGCGGTTCCGGCCGCCAAGCTTGGGGAAAGCTTCGTTAACTCTTAAGACCGTCTCGCGATATGTCCGGGCAGGTGCCCTGGCATCCCATCCCGGGGCCAGTTTGCAGCCTGTGTCCCCGCGGCCACATTGTCAAATGTTCCGGACCTGAATTGGCAGCCGTTGTAGATGATCGGCTGCGCCTGCTCGCCCCAATTGTTGTCGAGGCTGAGATTCCATACTGGCACCAGACGCTTGATCGTCTGCTTATTGATCTGCTTGAGGGGGCTATAGCGCTGTTGGTGATAGCCCATGCCATAGGTGAGAATGTTGTGGCGGCCGGTTGAACGGACCTGCTGCGGGAGAGAATAATGCATTCGCGCGGACCGTCGAGAGCCTCGAAGACGGTGACGGCATGGATTGCCCGGCGCACGGTCGGTTTCCCCTGGGCTGGCCGAAGCTCGACCCCGCGACGACCGTCAGAGATTTGCCTCAGAAAAACGGCTGATTGAGCCGCCGCTGGATCTCATCGCGCAGGGTTGCGAGCTCTGCCGCTGTGTGCGCTTCGCGCGGGCGCGCGACCGGAACCTCGGCGAGAATCCGTGCAGGACTGACCGATAGCAGCAGCAGCCGGTCGGCGAGCCCGATGGCCTCCTCGAGGTTGTGTGTCACAAGCAGTGTGGTGACGGGCCGGCGGTTGACGAGCTCGGCGAGCTCTTCACGCAGTCGTGCTGCAAGTGCGTCGTCGAGCGACACGAACGGCTCGTCGAGGAGAAGTAGATCGGGCTCGACCGCGAAGGCGCGGGCCAGCGCCACTCGCCGGGCGAGCCCGAGCGAAAGCTCGCCGGGATAGTGGTCGCGATGAGCCTTGAGGCCGAGTGTCTGGAACAACATCTCGAGGCCAGCGTCGGTCGCCCGGGGGGCGGCGAGCCGCACGTTCTGCTCGACCGTGCGCCACGGTAACAGGCGCGGCTCCTGGAACACCATGCCGAGTGTGCCGTGCGCGGGGAACGCAACGTTGCCCTCGAAATCCCGGTCGAGCCCCGCGACGATCCGCAGCAGCGTGGTCTTCCCGCAGCCGGAGGGCCCGACCAGCGCGGCGATCTTCCCGCTGCCGAGGCCGAACGCAAGCTCGCCGAGCACCTGCATCTTCCCGCCGGAGGAAGCACGAAAAGACTTCTGCTTTATGTTGACGTCAAGCCGGCCTCGGACGCCAGCGGGCGACATATCGTTCAAGCGGCTGCACCAGAAACGTTTCGATTCCCAGCATGACGGCGATGAAGGCCAGAGCATAGGCCAGGATGCGCGTGACGTCGAACAGCTGGAACGCGACACCGATCTCGAAGCCGACGCCGTTCGGACGCCCGAGCAGCTCGACAATGAGCACGATCTTCCAAACTAGCGATAGACCGGAGCGGGCGGCGGCGGCGAGATAGGGCGCGAGCTGCGGCAATATGACGTGACGCAGGCGCCTCCATACCCCCATGCGAAATACCTGCGCCATGTCGTCGAGAGCATGGTCGAGGGAGCGAGCACCCTCGCGCACGGTCACGATCGCGATCGGCAGTTTGTTTAGCGCCACAGCCGCGATCGCTGCAGTTTCCGTCAGCCCCGCCCAGACATAGGCGAGCACGATGATCACCAGGGCCGGCAAGTTGAGCAGAACGATCAACCAGGGGTCGCCGAGTCGGTCCGCGATCCGCGACCGTCCCATGATCAGGCCGATCACTGAGCCCAGCGCCATGGCGATGAGGAACGCGACCGCGACGCGCGCGAACGTCGCGCCGAGATTGAGCGCGAGTGCGCCCGAACGCGCCTCATCGACAATGGCCAGCGCCACTGCTTGCGGATCTGGAAGCAGGCGCGCACCCGCCACCTGCGAGCCGGCATACCAGGCCGCGATCAGCAGTACGAGCGAGGCGAGACTAACGCCCACGTTCACTCCGAAGCGGGCGGCCGGTAGAAGGTTCCAGTGGGGAGCTCGCGTGCTGGGCCGACTAGATCCGCTCCACCCATCTCGGCGAGCACGAGATACAAGGCCCGTGCGTCCGCCTCCTCCTCGGCGAGCGGCCGGCGCACGATGCCTTCCCCGTAGCGCAGGCGATAGATCGAAAGCGCATTCGCGTCCGTGACGCGAATGCGCGGCGCCAGCCGCTGCCATTCGGCCTCCGACGAGGCAAGAATATCCTTGGCCTGACGGGCGGCGGCGAGAAAGCGCTCGACGGTTGATCCGCTGCGCGCCGCCCACTTGCGGTCAAAAGTGTAGCCGACGAGCGCGATCGGCCCTTTCGTTCCAAGGCCTTTCGTGACGTGGTCCATTGGGATGGCACGCCTGTAGCCCTTGCTTTCGAGGTCGGCACAGAAATTCCAGAAGGTCAGCGTGGCGTCGATCTCACCTTGCAGCGCCTTCTCCGACAAGAGTGGCGGCGCGCCGTAAACAACAGTCGCTTGCTTTTTGAGATCCAATCCCGCGCGGCGAGCCAGCGCCTGCAGCAGCAGCCAGCTTTTGTCGAGCGGACCGCCGGCAACAGCGAGCTTCTTGCCCGGGAGATCGACGATCCCGCGGATCGGCGAGTCCGCCGGCACCATCACCGCGCCGAGCGTGCTCGACGAGGGATAAAAGACGAGATCATCGCCGAGCGAACGCTCGCGCGCGACCCATATCCAATCCGACAGCATGAGATCGGCCGATCCGCCCTTGAGCGCGATCTTGCCGGCTTCGGTCGAGGCGAGCTCAACCGTTTCGATCGCAAGATCAAACTCGCGATCGAGGCCATGCGTCCTGATGACGTCAAGCTCCCACGCTAGCGTGCCCGTCCGCTGCACCGCCAGACGGATGCGATCCGCGGCCATCGTGCTCGTTTGAGCGGCAAGCGCGATCACTGCCGCCAACACAAAACCCAGCATGGGCACCATGTGCAGACGATGCCATAGCTGACGGCGAAAGCAACCGCCAACCCGGTCAAGGAACCTGCCGATTTTTTGAGTCTACATCTGCTCGCATGGTGGCGCGTGTGACAAAACGTCTTTGGCAATCAGAGATGTTGTTGATGTGTTTGAAGCGTGGGAAAACCACAGCACAATGAGCCAGCGAGCGATACGTTGGGCACGTCTCGTCAAACGAGACGTGCACGCGATCTATCGGGCGGCGCGCGATCCCCGCGTGCCGTGGTACGCCAAGGCGCTGGCTATTTGCGTTGCCGGCTATGCACTCTCCCCCATTGATTTGATTCCCGACTTCGTACCGATCCTAGGCTACATGGACGATGTTGTCATTGTGCCATTGGGCCTTCTCATCGTCATCAAATTGATTCCGGCGGAGATTATGGCGGAGCATCGGGCGTTGGCAGCGGCGGCGCAGGATCGACCCGTGAGCCACACAGCTGCAATTGTGATCGTCATCGTCTGGGCAGCATGTATCCTGCTTGCAGGATGGCTCTGCTATCGCTCTTTCGTGAGCTAGAACTCTCGTCTTGATCAATGAGTCCCAAAGAAGGGGCCATGCGAGGCATAAGATCATGATTAAAACAAAGAATGGCCGTTTGTGCTACGGTACCCATCCTGACTTCGAGCGGGGTGCTTCGTTGATCCGCCTCCTGTTAGCAGGGATTTTCCTGTTCGGGTGGACGTCAGCTTCCACCGATGCAGCCGAGATCAACATCGGCTATCTGCGCCGCATCGATCCGAAGTCGACCCTGTCACTGATCCAAACGCCAGCCGACAACGATGGAATAGCTGGTGCGCGGCTCGCGATCGATGACAACAACACGACGGGGAGGTTCCTGAATCAGCAGTTCTCACTGGAAGACGTCCGACTCGCAGGAGGCGCCAACGCTGTGGCTGCGACCATTGCGCTGGTGGAGCGCGGCGTCTCGCTGGTGATCGCAGATCTGCCGGCGGACGAGCTCCTCAAGGCCGCCGACGCAGGGTCCCCGCGCAGCCTCTTGTTCTTCAATGTCGGCGCCAGCGACGATCGATTGCGGGAGGAAGACTGCCGCGCCAATGTGATTCATACTGCTCCAACAAGGTCAATGCTGGCAGACGCTCTGGCGCAGTATCTGGTCTGGAAGCAGTGGCGCAGATGGCTTTTGGTTGTCGGCTCGCATGCCGAGGACAAGCTCTACGGCGATGCGCTACGACGCTCGGCTAAGCGGTTCGGCGCGCGAATTGTCCAGGACAAGGTGTTCGAGGATACCGGCGGCGCCCGAAGGACGGATAGCGGCGTCGTCCAGATTCAGCGCCAGCTGCCCGTTTTCACGCAAGGCGCGCCTGCCTACGATGTTCTCGTAGCCGCGGACGAGAGCGAGGTTTTTGCGTCCTATCTGCCGTACCGGACTTGGGATCCGAGGCCGGTCGCAGGATCCGCCGGCCTCGTTCCCACAAGCTGGGATGGCTCGCATGACCAATGGGGAGCGGTACAGCTGCAGGACCGGTTCATGAAACAGTTCTCGCGGCGGATGACCGCGCTCGACATGCAGGCTTGGACCGCGGTGCGGATGATCGGCGACAGCGCGTCAAGAACGCGTTCAACCAACCCGAAGGCCATGCTCGATTTCCTCAAAGGGCCTGATTTCGCCTTGGCTGCGTTCAAGGGGCAGCGATTGACGCTACGCGACTGGAATCTGCAGCTTCGTCAACCCGTTCTTCTGAGCGACGGCAGAATGATCGTTTCGGTCTCTCCGCAAGAGGGATTTCTGCACCAGGTTTCCGAACTGGATACGCTCGGAATCGATCGTCCCGAAAGTCAATGCAAGCTCAAATAACCGATGACGCCGAAGACCAGCATCGGACGTTCTCTGCGGCGACGGCGTTCCCGCTTCGCCGGCACACGCAATTGCCTGCTCGGCATGAGCGTGTTCGTCCTCATCGGTGCCCAAGCGAGCGCCTTCACCGCCTATGTCTCGAACGAGAAGAGCAATACCGTCAGCGTGATAGATACCGACAAATTCACCGTCGCGAAGACGATCAAGGTCGGTCAGAGACCGCGCGGCATTGAATTGACCAAAGATGGGAAATTCATTCTCGTGGCCGTCGGAGACGATGACACGATACAAGTCATCGATGTAAGAACGCATGAAATCGTCGCCACTCTGCCCTCAGGTCCAGATCCCGAGCTGTTTACGCAGGATCACACTGGCAAGATCCTTTACGTGGCCAATGAAAACGACAACACGGTCACGATAATTGATTTGGAACGGCGCGTCCCGCTCGGGGAGGTACAGGTCGGGGTTGAGCCGGAAGGCATGGGCCTCAGTCCCGACGGTAAGATCCTCGTTGCTACGTCGGAGACGACCAATATGGCGCATTTCATCGACACCGAGATGCGCCAGATCGTCGCCAACGTGCTGGTCGATGCACGGCCCCGTTTCGCGGAGTTCAAGCGCGACGCCTCGGAGGTCTGGGTTTCATCCGAAATTGGTGGAACAGTGAGCGTCATTGATCCCGTGAAGCACGAGGTGAAGAAGAAGATCACCTTCGATATCCCTGGACTGCGGAAGGAAGCTATCCAGGCGGTCGGAATCAGCATCACTCGGGACGGCAAGACAGGGTTCGTGGCGCTCGGTCCTGCCAATCGCATCGCTGTGATCAACGCTACGACACACGAGGTTCAGAAATATCTTCTCGTGGGTCAACGCGTCTGGCACATGGCGTTCACCCCGGACGAAAAATATCTCCTGACGACTAACGGCGTGTCGAACGACGTCTCCATCATCGACGTTGCAAATCTCAGGATTATCAAGACGATCCAAGTCGGCGAACTTCCTTGGGGTATCGCAATTTCGCAGCAGTGACATTTCGCCATGACGATCGCCGAGCCGCCCGCCGTCGCCATCGAAGGCGTAAGCCATTCGTACGGCACGCGTCAGGCGCTCGACGACGTGACGTTCTCCATCACGCCGTCAACTTTCGCTGTTCTGCTGGGCCTCAATGGAGCCGGAAAGAGCACCTTGTTCTCGCTGATCATGCGCCTCTACGCCGTCCAGCGTGGTCGTATCAGGATTTTCGGCCGCGATGTTGGGCATGCGTCGAGCGAAGCCTTGCGCATGGTGGGCGTGGTATTTCAACAACGCACGCTCGACCTCGATCTATCCGTGATCCAGAACCTGATCTACCACGCGGCCTTGCACGGCATCGGCAAATACGACAGCTGTGCGCGCGCCGACGACGTGCTCGCGCGCATCGCGCTGTCGAACCGCGCTAATGACAAGGTGCGTAACCTCTCCGGCGGCCAGATGCGACGCGTCGAAATCGCCCGTGCGCTTTTGCATCGGCCCCGTTTGCTCGTGCTGGATGAGCCGACGGTCGGTCTCGACATCAAATCAAGGGCGGATACCATCGGCTATGTGCGTCGACTGGTCGTCGAAGACGGCGTCTCGGTGCTCTGGGCCACCCATCTCATTGACGAGGTCTCGGACGACGACGACGTCATTGTGCTGCACCAAGGGCGGGTTCTGGTGCACGGCTCCGTTTCACGCGTCTTGGAAGCCGCGGATGCCCGAGATATCCGCGCCGCTTTCACTTGGCTAACGCACGGCGCCGAAGCCGCAACCGAGGTCCCATGACCGCCGAATTGGCCGCTTTCCCCAAGGTCACCGGATTTCTCCCGGTCCACTACGCGATCTGCCTCAAAGGGATCGTTTGGCGTGAAGGTCTGCGCTTCCTGCATCAGCGTGAGCGTTTCGTGGCCGCCCTCGTGCGTCCCCTCGTCTGGCTCTTCATCTTTGCCGCCGGCTTTCGGCAAGTACTCGGCGTGTCGATCATCCCGCCTTACGAGACCTACATACTCTACGAAGTCTACATCACGCCGGGACTGATGCTGCTGATCCAGCTGTTCAACGGCATGCAGTCCTCGCTGTCGATGGTCTACGATCGTGAGATGGGCAACATGCGCACGCTGCTCGTGAGCCCAATGCCACGGTGGTTTCTCCTTTCGTCTAAGCTCGTGGCCGGCATGGCGGTATCGTTGCCGCAGGTCTATACGTTTCTCGCCATCGCCTGGTTCTGGGAGATCGAGGCGCCGCCGCTTGGATATATCGCCGTGTTGCCGGCACTCGTCCTGTCGGGTCTCATGCTGGGCGCGATGGGCATGCTGATGTCGTCGGTCAGCAAGCAACTCGAAAATTTCGCCGGCGCGATGAATTTCGTGATTTTCCCGATGTTCTTCGCATCATCTGCGCTCTATCCGCTTTGGCGGGTGAGGGAAGCAAGTCCTCTGCTCTATTATGTGTGCGAGCTCAATCCATTCACCCATGCGGTCGAGCTCGTCCGCTTTGCGCTTTACTGTCAGATCAATTGGATTTCGCTTGCGGTCGTCGGAGGATGCACAGCTCTGTTCATGGTCGGCGCGATCCTTGCGTACGATCCCTCGCGAGGGTTTCTTGCGCGTCGCGGAGAGCCTGGAGGCGGCACATGAGATGCTGGTCCGTCGCTACGGCCGTTGCCACCGAACTGGTCTTGCGAGGAATGGCGCTCGCTGCCGATCCACGCTTTCCTGATTGGCCATGCAATCAGGTCAAGGTGCCGGAAATCTCCGTTGCCGCCGTGTGGGCAGGACCGGCCATCGATGAGGTCGGGAACGCTTGGGAGGAAGATGCCGCGATAAAAGATTTGATCGCGCGACTCGCGGCGCGCCGCACGCCGCTCGAGGACGCGCAGAAGGCAATTTCAGATTTCATCACGGGCACCGAATCCCAGCGGCAGAAAAAGGCAAAACTGGTATTTGCGGGGTTGTTCAAGACCCTCAATCATGAACGCAGCGAAGTGATGCAGGGGATTGAGCGGTATTTTCGCAAGCAAAGGGAATTTTCCGATCAAATCCGATCCACGATTCTCCAGCTCCGCGAGCTCCAGGATCGGCCTGATCCCGACCAGAGCAGAATCGATGAACTGACCAATCGTGTCGAATGGGACACGCGCATCTTCGAGGAGCGCCGCAAGACGATAAACTTCGTCTGCGAAGTGCCCGTTGTCATCGAGCAACGTCTGTTTTCACTCGCCCGTACGATCCAGCAATCGCTCGAGTGAGTTGCCTGGGCGCTGCGCACCAGGATGGATGAAACGGGGGCATCATTGATTCCAAAGGGTTTTCGGATCGAGTTTCTAGGTAAGGTAGAGGGCGGTGGCGGGGCTAAGGCTTTTATTTGGGGATCGAGTCTTCGGTGATAGCTCGATCTTTGTCATCGAGTAGCGGCACGCCGAAGCTCAGCAGTAGCCGGTTGATGGCGGGCTGATTCTCCTGAATGGTGCGATTGAGCTGGCGCTTCCACTCTTGATCAGTGTAACGCACGCCCATGGCGATGCGATAGGCGAGGCGAGGACCGCTGGGTTCCTTGACGGGCTGCCCACTCCCCACACACCCGCACCCAGCCCTTTCGAGGTGAAAGGGCAAGGTTCGAACGGTGCAGCGGCGCCCACGCCGGAATCCATCCGACGTACGTCACCCACCTGTCGTTGGCCGGCAAGGCGAACGCATTTTGCAAGCAGCGGCCATGCTGCCGGCGCAGACCGGACAATCAAAAACAGCGTACCTCGCCTTCGGCCTGCGCGCGTCTGAGTTCGTTGATTGCCGCTCTTGCCTGTTCAGGCGATTGGAACATGGTTCCGAAGCGGCCCGGCACCTGTGAAAGGCTCAAGAACGTTTCGGCTGCAACATAGCGATCGTAAGGCAGGATCGATGCGATAGCGTCGATGGAGCAGGAACACTTCTCTAACGCCGGCCGCGTGTCCCCGTTCGTCTTCATGCAAGCGAACACATAGTCGGCCCGTGCTGCAGTCGGATAGTCGTTAAGTTCGGCAGCGCCGACCGGTAGTTCTGCCGCCGCAGCCGCCACAAGCGCCAAGCTCAACCGTCGTGCGCTTCGCAGAAACGTCATCGTCCCTTTCCTTGATGCGAGGTCAAGCATGCGCCCTAGGAGAAACAATGTCATGCGCTCAATCGTAGCCTCAAGCGCCGAGGTCTTGTTCGGGCAAGGGCCGTGAAATCGTAGTCGTGGAGGTGGCCCCGCCTATCGCGCTGGGGGATAATGAGTTCGGCCATTTGCCATCGGCGCAACAGCCGCTCGGGGAGGGCAGACAGTCGAGATTAAGGCAAGACAATGATGCGCGCGTCGATCTGGATCGGTGCAATCGGAGTGTTTGCGCTCGCGTCCGCCGTTCCTGCATCTGCTCAAGGCATGATGCAGCACGTCGATCTGGCATCCCCGGAGATGGCATCGGCGGAAATGACGCGCACGGACGTCGAGGCTGCCATCGCCTCTGCAACATCCCTCCAGCCGGCCGATCTCGCGGGCAAGAAGCTGTCGGGGCTCGACCTCTCCGGCCTCGACTTCTCCGGCGCCATCTTGCGGGGTGCGAGGCTCAACAAGACCAAACTTCGCGATGCAAAGCTCGACCGAGCGATTCTCGATCAAGCGTGGCTCGTGGAAGCCGATCTCAGCCGAGCAAGCCTCACGAGCGCGAGCATTTTTGCGGCGCAAATGCAACGTGCAACGCTCGATGGAGCCAATCTCTCAGGCGCGCGCATCACGGCCGATTTAACCGGGGCAAGGTTGGTCGGCGCCTTGCTCACTGGCGCCAACCTCAGCGCCGATATGAAGAATCAGTCGATGGGTCTCATGCGTGCGGTGCTAAAATCCAGCAATCTCGAGCGGGCAGTCCTGCGCGACGCGGATCTGTCGCGCGTGGACCTCGAGTTCGCATCTCTCAAGAATGCAGATCTGACCAACGCCTCGCTGCGCGGCGCCGCGTTAGGCGGCGCGATGCTCGCCGGCGTTACGATTAACGGCACCGATTTCAATGGAGCGGATCTCGCCTCGACGAGGCTGGTTGAACCGATCGGGCTCGATGCCGCCAAGAATTTCGACAAGGCACAGAACATCGACCGGCTCCTACGCGAGTGAGGAAGCTGTTCCTCGCTTGCGCCATGAGCAATGGCGGAGGCAAGAAATGGTGCGCGGTGGTGTGTTACTTGCTTCGATCGCGTTCGGATTCGTGGGCTCTTCTGCGGCAGCTCAGGACCGCAAGGGCATTCGATTCTGGAATCTCACCTTGTACACGATCACGAGTTTCCAGCTGTCGCCGGCGGGGAAAGACAGCTGGGGTCCCGACCAATGCGAGAATGATCGGGATGGAACGGTTGATCACGACGAGCGCTTGCGAATCACGGGCATCGAACCCGGCCGCTATGATGTAAAGCTCGCCGATAAGATCGGCCGCGTTTGCATCGTGAGGAACATCGAGGTGAAAGACGGCGCGGTGTTTTCCATCGAGGAAAAGCAACTGACGGACTGCCGCAGGTGATGTCCCTCCTCGCCGGAAAACGAACCACTTGCGGCGGCAAAGGACCGGCCGCAAGTGGTTCGCGCTGCGGATTACCGTCGAGCCGTCGCTTCCCCGGCGACGGCAATCGAGATCAGGCTGCAAGCGCCCCCGATGCCTTGGCAACGTGGGTGGCGATCGCATCCATCAAGGCCGGCGACAGGCAGTCGTAGGGTTCGAGACGCAACTCCTTCAATTGGGACCGGACCGCGCCCATCTGGTCGGGCGGAGTGCCGGACTCGATGATCGAGGAGACGAATGCTGCGAACTCGGGAGGCGCCCAGCCCTGGTCCTTTGAAAGCTCGGTGTGGATAAAATCGAAACCGTAGAACGGATGCTTCGTGTTCTCGATGCGGCCATACATGTGCACGCCGCAATCTTTGCAGGCGTACCGCTGGATGGCCGCATTGGCATCCACGACCTTGAGCTT
>WNFO01009661.1_pt1 | contig 13674 bp, 13 predicted proteins | sample 5400251 | NCBI WGS metagenome assembly WNFO01 (sample SAMN13153354, study PRJNA577476) | soil metagenome | isolation source: 100 cm saprolite under Madrone tree | place: USA:California | collected 2016-06-14 | reverse complement strand
GACCTCGGTGAAACAAGCGGCGTGGAAACCGTGACACTGCTTGCCTCAGAGCTGCCGGCCCATACGCATATCCCGAATTGCAATTCCGTGACTGGCGATCAATACGGGCCTCCCGGCAATTTCTGGGCCACCGATGCTGGCGGCAACAACGAATACAACGCCACTGGAACGTCCGCCATGGCTGCCGGCATACTTGCGCCGGTCGGCGGCAATCTACGGCATAACAACTTGCAGCCCTATCTCGTGTTCAATTTTTGCATCGCTCTACAGGGGATATTTCCGCCAAGGACTTAAAGAAAAGGCTTAGCGTATGCCTGAGTTTTTTCGAGGCTTTGGCCCAATCGAGATTGCAGATTTTGAGCACGGCGAGAGAGGACACGCGACATGAGTTCACCATTCCTATCCGAAATCAGGGTTTTCAGCTTCGGGTTCCCTCCCAAAGGGTGGGCGCTTTGCGACGGTCAGTTATTGCCCATCAATCAGAACCAGGCGCTGTTTTCTCTTCTCGGCACCACCTACGGCGGCGACGGGCGGGTCAACTTTGGGCTCCCGAATCTCCAGGGGCGCATCCCTATGCATATGGGGAACGGTCACACCGAGGGCGAGCGGGCCGGCGAAGAGGCTCACACTTTGAGCGTTTCGGAGATACCTGGCCACACCCACTCGGTCGCCTGCAGCAACATCGCGGGATCGAAACCAGCTGCTACGAACAGCGTCTGGGCACCGGATAACAACGGCAACGCCCCTTACAGCAGCGCCGCGGACACTACTATGGCGCCGAACGCCGGCGGCGCCGCAGGCGGTAGCCAGGCCCACAACAATCTCGCGCCCTTCATGGTCTTGAACTTCTGTATCGCACTTCAAGGCATTTTCCCGAGCCTGAACTGATCTAGCAGTCCTTCGAGATTATTCTGGAATTCTCGTGCGTCGGAGCGGGGCACTCTTCTGGAGTTTGTTTGGCACGTAGCGACAGCAGCCGCCAGCTGAGGCCGCCTATAACTAGGTCAGCTATGATGGCTCCTACATGCCTATGACCCTAGCTATCAGTCTTCGCCCCGAATGTCCAGAAGATCAGGAATTCTTGTTTGCGTTGTACGGCAGCACCCGCAACGAGGAAATGAAGCTCGTTTCCTGGCCGGACTCTCAGAAGCACGCTTTTCTAAGAATGCAGTTCGACCTGCAATCGACCCACTACCATAGCTATTATCCGGGCGCATCCTACCAGATCATTCTTTCTGACGGGGGCCCGATTGGCCGCCTTTATGTTCACCGTACGGAAGTCCAAATTTTACTGATTGACATTGCCCTTTTGCCGCAACATCGCGGCACCGGCATCGGCGGACAACTCCTCGGAGAGCTCCTCGCCGAAGCGCGTGCCACGCAAAAAACCGTGGCCATCCACGTCGAGCACAACAATCCGGCTCTGCGCCTGTACGCGCGGCTCGGCTTTCGCATCATCGAAGACAAAGGGGTTTACTACTACATGGAATGGAGCCCAGCCGCGCCGAACTCGGCATAAATGACGACAATTACGCCTGTTTCACCAGCGTCCGCGCAATCCCGAAACCCAGAATCCCGGTGGACAGCAGCAGCCACGTTGCCGGCTCTGGGGTCGGCGGCACTGTGGATGGTTGGCTCGCGATATCCAGCGTGGAAAAACCCAACCCAGCCCCAAGGAAGTTTGTCGGGAGGCCTAACGTTCCATTGCCCGGCCCCTGCAACTTGAGGTTAAACGTAGCGCTACCAGACGCCAGGGCAGATAGGTCCGCAGCGGGAATAGTGATCTGGTCGATCTCATACTTATTGAGGCCCGTTCCCACCGTATTGATCTCAGTATTCAGAATGCTGGTTAGGTTGAGCGTCGAATCAAGCGTGAATGAGGCCACTTGGTTGGTGTTTTTTGGAGTTGGACTCTTTGCTGTCGGTCCTTCCCATGGGGAATCCAAAATTCCGATCGTCAGGGTCGCCCCCGTCACAGTTTCGCCTGTCGGGAGCGTAAATGTGAAAGTCCAGCTTGCGGAAAAATTGGGGCCAGCGGTGTTGCTGCCCATGAAGATGTTAAACGGAGCAGGCTGGCCGGCCGCAGCCGTGTTGAACGTACCAGCACCAACAGTCATTCCGGCCGTGAAGATCGCCGGGTTCCCTATGTTCGTCACCGTGTCCGCATTGGCTGGCTGCTGGCCACACAACCAGCACATAACCACCGCCGCGCTCACCAAGCACCATTTCTTCATGGTTCCCCCGAAACAATGGGATTTGTCCAACAGACTTGGTCCGAAGACAAAACCGCTACTTAGCTCCAGAGCATCTCAGCAACCACGCGTGGCTCTTCGCAAGCATTGGAAATAAACGGGATAAAGGCGACAGGGAGTTCCATGGAGCCCAATATTACAAATTTTTGCATACTTTGGGTAAGCAGACGGAAAACCGCCCTCTCGTTCGCTGTCCGCCTGCCTGGAGCAGAGACTACGACGTCGGGTGGCCGCGTCGCTGATCGGATCTCTGGCTGGTGCGCCTTTGTGCTTCTGTCTCCTGCGAAGGGTGGGTCGCTCTTGTGTTGAGCTCTTCTGCTCTTTCTAGGTTTTTTCCGTTTTTGGAATTTCCTTGTACTGGACTGATGCCATTGCACTTACAAGTTTACTATTGATAAAAATTCATAGCTGTGGAACTCTTTCTTGTGTTACCTCAAACAACCCGCCTGTGGTTCGCGCCAACCCTTTTGTTTCCATACTCTTGCAGCCTCTTTGCCCTCTTTTTTCCACGCCCTTCCTTTGTTTTCAATAGTTTGCAGCCTCTTTTCCCCAAAACACCCGGGTGGGGGTGGTATCCCTACGTCCCGCGCTTCGGTTCCTTCGTCGCATGCGCTACGCAGCGCCCCTATCCCCTGTGCCCTCATTCGATTGCGCTTACTTCCCGTCACCACGGGAGTGTGCCCCTATGGGAACCGCCACCAACTCTCCGGTGTCCAACAACTGTCGAGAAAGCCCCGGCCGTAACTTGTCCACTCGCAGCAAGGAAGGCCTGATGCTCACAGCCAACGGACTCTACAAATCCTATGGCTCCGTTCCCGCCGTCCAAAACGTAACCTTCACCCTCGAGCCCGGCCAGGTTCTCGGCTACCTCGGTCCCAACGGTTCCGGAAAAAGCACCACCGTAAAGATGCTGACCGGCCTGCTCGAGCCCACCGACGGCGAAGTCACCCACAACGGCCAGAACATCCACAAAGATCTTGCCGCCTACCGCAAACGCTTGGGCTACGTCCCCGAGGAAGCCAAGCCGCTCTCCGGCCTCGACGTCACTTCCGCCCTGATCATCAAGAATCTCATTCAAGCCTTCAGCGCCCGCGGCAAATCCGTCTTCTACTGCTCGCATATCCTCGAAGTCGTGGAAAAAGTCTGCACCCACTTGATCGTCCTTAGAAAAGGACAAGTCATCGCCCACGGTGCAACCAGCGAAGTCCGCGAACGCATCGGCACTTCTTCCCTGGAGGGAGTTTTCCTGCATCTAGTCGAAGAAAAAGACGTCACCAAAACCGCCAACGAAATCGTCGACGTAGTAGTCTCTGCGTGATGTCAGCCCACAAATACGAAATGAAAAAATTCATCCAAAAACGCTGGCAGGCCTTCTCCCGCACGCCCTTTGGCTGCCTTCTGCGCCTCTGCGTCACCCGCATGTTCCACGGCGGCGGCGAACCCGGCGCCGGCGAACTGGACGTTGGCATCGGCGTGATCGTAGTCATGCTGGCCATGCCCGGCATCCTCGTCTCTCTTCTGATGTTTGAAAAATACGGCTCGCTGATCCGCTACTTGCGCGGCAATCCCATCTTCGATCCGTATACCGCTACCATGCCAGACGAATACTTTTTCCTCGTGCTCTCGATGACCGTCACCGGAGCCGCCGCTTTGTGGCGTTGGGACGCCCTCTTCCTTGATCGCCGCGACTACGCTAATCTCGTTCCTCTTCCGCTATCCCTTCGCGCTATTTTCTTCGCCCGCTCTTGCCGCGCTCTTCACCGTCGTCGTCAACGTCGCTTCCCTGATTTTCTTTCCAATGGCGGTCGTCGGCTCGCAAAGTTCCTTTGCGGTATGGATTCGCTTTACCCTCGGCCATGCCGCTGCCGTCTTCACCGCTAGCGTCTTCAGCTTCTTTGCCGTCTTTGCTCTCGCCGGGGTCTTGGTGGGCCTTCTCCCCGCCGCGCTCTTCCGCCGAGTCTCTCATGCCGCCCGCTTTCTACTCGCCGTCGTTCTCCTCGCGCTCATCGCCAGCAGCTTCACCGTGCCGTATGTGCTCACGCAAGTCTCCGTGCCGACTGCGCACAAGATCGCCTCGCTTCCGCCTGTTTCATTTTTGGGCGTGGCGCGAACCATTTGGCTCCAAGGCGCCGATCCCTTCGCCGCAAAAATAAGCAGGGGAGCGTTATCATCAGTCGGCGTCACTGTCCTCATAGCCTTCGTCGCTTACGCACTCAGTTTTCGCCGTGCCTTCCTACGCATTCCGGAAATGGCGGACTCCGGTCCGTTGCCGCGACTCCGACATTCCGTCTCACCGCTGGCTCCCCTTCACAAAGCGATCCTACGCACCACTCCTCAGCGTGCCTGCTACCGCTTCGTGGCCAGAACGCTTCTGCGCAGCGATGGCCATCTCCAAATCCTCCTGGGTTTTGCGGCCTTGGGACTCGTCCTGTCCGCGGAAACTCTTTCCACCGCGCCCAATCTCCGCTCTCTCGTGAGCGGCCGATTCCCTTCCACGGAATTCCTTTCCGTCCCGTTCATCCTGGCCTACTGCGTCATCGTCGGAATTCGCTTCGCTTTCGAGACTCCGGCAGACCTCCGCGCTAACTGGATCTTCCGCTACTGGCTCGACCCCGGCCAGCAGGACGCCAGGCCCATCGCCAGACGCGTTCTCCTTCTTTTTTCTCTGCCCTGGCTGGCCCCTGCCGCCTTCTTTTCCGTCTTATTTTTTTGGGGATGGACCGCCGCTCTGCTTCACGCCGCCATCTTAATCGCCTGCACTATCCTGCTCGTCGAAACAATCCTCATCCGCTTTCGCAAAATCCCTTTCACCTGTTCCTATCCAGCTTTCCAAAGCCATTCCGGCCTGATCTTCGTCGCTTATCTCTTCGGCTTCCTGATCTTCACCGACTACCTTCCTCAGATGGAGCACTGGTCGGTACTCAACCCCTGGCAAGCCATCTGGTTTATTCCTCTCCTCGCCGCTGCGCTCTTCGGCCTCCGCCAATACCGCAGGCAAATGCTGGACATCGACAAACACCTAATCTTCGAGGAACCCTCCCCTTATGCCTTTTAGCTGGACCTCGTGTCGAGGTGGCCTATTACATTAGGCTGAGCGGGTCCATGTCCACCAGAACCGCAGTTTGCGGGATTTCTTTCATTTCGCAAAAGGTCATCGCGCCACTCAATACATTAGCCAGCACCGAACGTCTTGGAGACTTGAGCAGGAATTGGAAGCGATGCTCGCGCTTCAATCGCGCCAGCGGCGCGGCGGCGGGACCGAGGATGCGCAGGCCTTTACCGTCATGGGGAGAAAAATATTCGGAGAGCTCGCGCGACCAGCGAATCGCTTTCTCCAAATCCGTGTTGCGGACGATGACGTTCGCCAGCGAGGTGAACGGCGGATAGGCCATCACGCGCCGGAACTGGGTTTCGCGCTCGTAGAATGCCGGGTAGTCCTGCTTCACTGCATCCTGAATCGCGTAATGCTCCGGATAAAATGTTTGAACCAGCACGCGCCCTGGCAACTCGCCGCGGCCGGCGCGGCCGGCAACTTGCGTCAGTAACTGAAAGGTGCGTTCCGCGGCGCGAAAGTCGGGCAGGCTCAGCGAGGAATCCGTGCTGACTACGCCGACCAGCGTGACGCGCTGGAAATCGTGTCCTTTCGCGAGCATTTGCGTGCCAACGAGAACATCCAGCGCGCCGCTTGCAAATGCACCGAGGGTATCCTGATATTGCCGCTTGGTGCGCGCCGTGTCGCGGTCCAGCCGCGCGATGCGCGCGCCGGGAAACTCCTTGCGTAATCGTTCTTCCAGGTGTTCGGAGCCTTCCCCAAAAAAATAAACATATTTCGACTGGCACTTCGGGCACAGTTTCGGTATCGGCTTCAATGACCCGCAGTAGTGGCATTCCAGGCGGTTGCGCTGTTTGTGGTGCGTCATGGAAATGCTGCAGTTCTCGCATTGCACCGAAGCGCCGCAGCTCCGACACAGCACGGACCACGAATAGCCGCGGCGATTGATGAGCACCAGTGCCTGCGTTTTTTGCGCGAGACATTCCGCAATGCCGGCGTGAAGGGCGGCGCTGATGGGGCTGGTCTGGTGCGTTTTCGCAAAGTCTTCACGCAGGTCCACAATCTCGACGCTGGCCATGGCGCGCTGCTCCACGCGCGAAGCCAGGGTGAGCAATTCGTATTTTCCGCTGCGCGCGTGATGGTAGGTTTCGAGAGACGGCGTCGCCGAACCGAGCAGCGCGGCTGCGCTTTCCATTTTTGCGCGCACGATGGCGACGTCGCGGCCGTGATAGCGAGGCGTTTCTTCCTGCTTGTAGCTGCTCTCTTGCTCTTCATCGACGATGATGAGCCCGAGATTTTCCAGCGGCGCAAAGATCGCCGATCGTGTTCCGACGACTACTCGCGCTTCGCCGTTGCGCACGCGCCACCATTCACGCGCGCGCTCCACGTCGCTCAGCGCGGAGTGCAGCACGGCTACGCCTTCGAATCGCGCGCCAAACCATGCACGGCATTGGCGGCCGATCCACAGGGTGAGCGCAATTTCCGGCACTAGAATGATGGCGGTTTTGCCGCGCGCCAGCGTCTCTTGCACGGCGCGCATGTACACTTCGGTTTTTCCGCTTCCGGTCACGCCGTGCAGCAGCAACACGCCGAATTCTGCCAGCTCAAAACGTGCACGAATTAATTTCAGCGCGCTTTCCTGCTCCGCGTTCAATTCGTGAGCCGGCGGCACGTAGCCCGCATCAAATGGATCCTCCGCCGGATCGATGCGCTCCTCCCAGCTCTCCAGCAAACTGTCGCGCAACATCCGCTCAATCACACTGCGCGAAACCTGCGCGACACGGAGCAATTGCGCCAGCGGCAATGGCCCGCGCGCCTCCAGCGCCGCTTTCACACGTTCAGCCTTGGCGTCAAACGCAGGCATCTGTGCGGCTCCCTGGATCATGCCTGCAACACCTTTCCAAGCAATCACGCGCTGCGTCTTGGCTTTTCGCCCGAGCATCGATTTGCGAATTTCGATCAAGCCCGCGCGTTGCAACCGCTGCACCGTCGCGTCATCCAAGCCGAGCTTGGCCGCCGACGCGAACGGCATCGCCCCGCCCTTGTCGCAGATGTGCAAAAGGAAAGCGTGTTGTTGTGGATTCAGGATGCGCATGGCCGCAGCTTCTGTGTCTGCGGCTTCGCGTCCGCTGGCCGTCAGCACGATTTGACGTTCTGTTCGCAGCTCCGTGACTGGAGGCAGCATGGCACGAAACACTTCGCCAACTGGGGCGAGGTAATAGCCTGCGATCCAGTGAGCCAGCGCAACCAGTTTCGGAGTAACCGCCGGAAGAAAATCCAGGATCTTGCTGATCTCGCGAATCTTTGTCGTTGGCGGCGCGTGCTGCACACATTCCACGACCACGCCGACGAGCGACTTGTTGCGAAACGGCACCAGTACGCGGCTGCCCGGCCGCACCGAATCGCGCAGCGCTTCGGGGACGGAGTAGGTGAAAGTGGTGCGCAACGGTACGGGCAGCGCGACATTGCAGAACGGAGGGCTCATCCCGGCGTGTAGTGTATCAGGCGACGAGAACGTACATTCAGCAGCTCACGAGCGGCGCATTTAGCGGCTCATCAAATAGATGCCTGCAAAGATCGAGGCGACGCCGGCCCATTGCCAGCGCGAGACGTGTTCGCGCAACACGACCGCGGCGAGCGCGACCGTAACGGCTCCATAGAGCGAGCCGAGTACGCTGATCACCGCGACTTGCTCGATTTGCATGGCGCGATTGCTCAGTACAAACGCGCTGGTGTCTCCCGCGCCCATGCCCAGCGAAATCCAGCGCGTGTTGCGCGGCAGGCCAATCGGCTGCCTGGCAAAAAGAATGATGGCGGCAGCAATCGCGGCGCAGGTCAGGCGAATCATCCAAACCGTTTGCGGAGCACCGACGCGCGGAATGACGCGAATGCCGAGCAGCCAGAAAAGCACTCCGAATCCAACCGCGGAACACAGCGCCCAGCCAATTCCCTTGCCGCTGCGGCGCACTGCTTCCGCGTCATTCTGGTTCGGCGGTCTTTCCCCGCCGGCGACGAGCAGGACGCCGATCATCGTGCAGACGATTCCCGTTGCGCGCGCGGCGTTGAGCCGTTCGCCGGAGAGCAGCGACAGCGAGACGCTCAGCACCGGATAACTTGCGGAAAGCGGCGCGACCACGGCCATTTTGCCGATTTCAAACGAGCGGTAGAGGCTCAAGGTGGAGACGGCGTTGACGCTGCCCGCAAGCATGCCCCAAGCCCACGGCTGCCAGCCTGAGCCGTCGGCGAGATGACCCCAACCGCCGAACCAGGGCAGCGCAATTGTCAGCAAAATAAATCCGATCAACTGCATGTACAGCATGGCGCGCAGCGTGCCCATGCGATGGGTGGCGAAACGCGCGAGAAAATCCGACCCGCCCCAAGTCAGCGCGGTCAGAACGCCCAGCAAAATTCCCATGATGGATTAGGAGGACTTCCCTGCCTGCGAGCCTTTTTTGCCTTGCAGACCGAGGGCGACCATAACTTTCTGCAAATCTTTCCAGACTTCGCCTTTCGCGTTGGGGTTACGCAGCAAGTACGCGGGGTGATACGTGGCCATGAGTTTTCTTCCGCGAAAATCGAGCCATTCACCGCGGAAATGAGAGATGCCGCGATTGGTCTCCAGCAGAGTCTGCGCAGCGACACTTCCGAGACACACTATCACTTTTGGAGAGATGGCATCGAGCTGGCGCAGCAAAAATGGCGAGCAGGTTTCTACTTCGTCTTTTTCCGGCGTGCGATTTTCCGGCGGACGGCATTTCACAACGTTGCAAATGTAGACGTCATTGCGCTGCAGGCCCATGGCTTCGATCATTTGCGTCAATAATTTTCCGGCGCGCCCCACGAACGGCAATCCTTGCGCGTCTTCATCTCGGCCGGGGCCTTCGCCCACGAAGACGAGGTCGGCTTTGGGATTTCCGTCGCCGAAGACCAGTTTGGTGCGGCCGCGATGCAGTTTGCAGCGCGTGCAATCGCCGAGATCGGTCTGAATCTTCAGCAGCGTGTCGTCCGGGATTCTGTTCATGGCCTCGAATAGCGAAGGGCCTGAGGTAACGGGAAAAACGTCAGGCTTTGGCGGCACGGGGCGCGCCTGAAGGACTGACTTCATCACAGGAAGAGGCTTTTGAACGGGTCTCGGCAAGGGGATTTCCTCGGTGACACTCGCAAGTTGCCGCGGATAGCGGTCGCGATAGAACAACTGAATTCCGATGTCCTGGTAAAACGTCAATCGGTCGATGAGTTTTTCTTGAAGGGCTGCAGGGATGCGCTCAGGCATAGGATCAGACAGCGGAGCGTTGCGCGGTTCGAGAGGCAGAGCGCAAGCGCACGACTTCGTCGAGGATGCGCTGAGCGACTTCGCTCTTGCTCATGCGCGGCAGGGCGAGGTCGCGGCCATCGCGGGCAAGCAGCGTGACGACGTTGGTGTCGTGGTCGAAGCCAGCGCCTTCCGCGGTGACATCGTTGGCGACCATCAGGTCCACGCTCTTGGCGGCGAGTTTCTTGCGCGCGTTTTCCGCGACGTGGTCCGTTTCGGCGGCAAAGCCAACGATGAACCGCTGGCCCTTGTTTCGCGCCACCGATGCGAGGATATCGGGAGTCGGCTCAAGCGCGATTGTCGTGGGTTCATTGTTGCGCTTGATTTTCTGCCCGGCAGGTTCGGCAGGGCGATAGTCCGCAACGGCGGCCGCGAAAATCGCGATGGAGCAACCGGCAACTTTCTCGAGAACAACGTGATGCATTTCTTCCGCGCTTTGCACGCCGATGCGTTCGACACCGGCGGGCGCTTCGAGCGAAGTAGGTCCACTCACCAGAATTACTTGAGCCCCGCGCCGCGCGGCGGCTTCGGCAACGGCGTAGCCCATCTTGCCGGAGGAACGATTCGTCAGATAGCGCACGGGATCCACATTTTCATGGGTGGGGCCCGCGGTAACCAGCACTTTTTCTCCGGCCAGGTCGCGCACGGCGTGCAGCGCTTCGTGCACGGCGGCGACGATCGCTTCCTGCCCAGCGAGCCGGCCGGCACCGGTCATGCCGCAGGCGAGATAGCCTTCGTCGGGATCGACAATCTTGACGCCACGCGCGCGCAGCATTTCGACATTCTCTTGCGTGGCGGCGTGATTCCACATATTTACGTTCATTGCCGGTGCTACGACGACGGGCGCGGTGCTTGCGAGGTAAAGCGTAGTTAGAAAATCATCGGCGATGCCGCGGGCGAATTTCGCGAGGATGTCAGCGGTAGCGGGCGCGACCAGGAGCAAGTCGGTGCGCTGCGCGACGGCGATGTGCTCGATGGCGCTTTCTAGGTTGGCCTCGCCGCCGGATTCGGCGAAAAGATCGGTGATGACCTTTTGGCCGGTCAACGCGGCGAAGGTCAGCGGGGTGATGAATTCGCGGGCGCTGCGGGTCATCACAACCTGGACTGTGAAGCCGTCTTGTTGCAAGCGGCGCACGAGTTCCGCGGCTTTGTAAGCCGCCACTCCGCCGGTGACGCCGAGGGTGATTCGCATTTGCGGTCTCTGCTTCGCCTGCTAAAAAAACCTCGCCGGAACAACCTGGCTCAGACTGGGACGCGCTAAAGCGCGCCCCTACAACGGCACAATGCTATTTGCGGCGCTTGTTGCCGTCTTTGTCTTCGTCGATCGATGGGGGTTCAACGAAATCATATTCTATCAAGCCGTTCTCGAGTTCTTCACACGCGATGCGCGTGGCCTTCAGAGTTCTGGGATTCTCGAGCAGCGGCGGCGCTCCCGCCATGAGCTGGCGCGCGCGGCGCGCGGCAAGAACAACGTACGCAAACTGGCTCTCCGGAGCTTTCGTCAGCACAGTCATCATCTAGTCTTTCCCTCCAAACGATGCCAGAAGTCTTTCCACCAGGCCTCGTCGCCGAACGCTGGAACAGCGCAGCGCGATCACAATCGCCTGCACCTCGCGGCCAGCGCGCTCGACGTCGTCATTCACCACGCAATAATCGTAATATTTGCCGAATTCCGCAATCTCGTCGCGGGCCCTTGCAAGCCGGCGCTTGATTTCCTCGCCTGAATCCTGACCGCGGCTGCGCAGCCGGTGCTCCAATTCCTCTCGCGAAGGCGGCAAAATGAAAATCGCCACGGACTGCGGAAGCTTCTGCTTCACTTGTGCGGCGCCTTGCACATCGATCTCCAGCACAAGGTCGAGCCCCTTCTTTCGCGATTCCTCCAGCCACTTTTTCGGAGTGCCGTAGGAATGCTTGCCGAAGACGCGCGCATACTCCAGGAACTCGCCACGCCGGACCATAGCCTCGAATTCCGCGTCAGTCACAAAATCATAACACTTCCCACTGGCCTCGGTCGCGCGACGCGGCCTTGTGGTACACGAGACCGAAGGCATCGTCCCCGGCAGCTCCAAAATTTTCTGTACCAGCGTCGACTTCCCTGAGCCGGACGGACCGGACACGATCAGCAGCAGCGGTGCAATCTCGTTCGCCGCAGTCATTCGATGTTCTGCACCTGTTCGCGCAGCTTTTCAATCTCTGCGCGAATTTCCAGGGACAAACCGGTGATGGCCAGCGCTTCGGTCTCGACGCCGGGAGTTTTTGAAAGCATGGTGTTGGCTTCGCGGTGCATCTCCTGCAGCAGAAAATCCAATTTCTTGCCGAGCTCACCCGCGCCATCGAGAAGCTTCGCGAACTGCTGCAGGTGGCTGCGCAGGCGATCGAGTTCTTCGCTGATGTCGCTGCGCTCGGCGAGCAGCGCGGCTTCTTGAGCCAGGCGCGCGGGCTCGATTCCAGTTCCGTTCAGGAGTTCTTTGAGGCGCGTTTGCAGGCGGCGCGCAAAAGCGGGTGTCAGTGACCTGGCGAGATCGCGGACCTGGTCGGCTTGCTGGCCGATGCGTGCCACGCGCGTGCGCAATTCTTCCGCGAGGTGGCGGCCTTCGGCATGGCGCATGTCATCGAGCTTGAGCAAAGCCTCGCGCAAACACGCGTCCAGCGCCTTGCCAAGCTGATCCAGTTCTTCGTCGGTTTCCGGCAGCGGTGGCGCAAGGCCTCCGATCACGCCAGGCAAGCGCAAGAGAGACACCACGTCGAGGCCGGCATCGCTTCCCAACTGGCGGCGGAGCTCTTCGGCGGATTGCGCGTAGGCTTGCAGCAGGTCGCGATTCACCTGGACGGGCACGGCGGTCCCGGGCTGAACGTTGACGTTGACATCGATGTGGCCGCGGTGAATTCGCTCGCGCACGATCTGTCGAAGGCGCAGCTCGTAAACATCAAAACTCGTAAACATCAAAACCTTCGGGCAAACGGAAGCGCACATCCAGAAAGCGATGGTTGACGCTTTTCACGCTGACGCGAATGGCCCAGCCGTTTTGCTCGCCGCGCGCTTGCGCGTAGCCGGTCATGGACACGCATTCCGCCTTATTCACGGCAGTTTGCCCCGCGTGTGCGGAAGCCTTTTGGCTCATAAGGGTTCACTCGCCCGGGAACTATTTTGCTGGATGTTTTGCGCCGGCGCCAACACGTCGTCGTCAGCAAACTGCAAATCATGCAGGCGAGCGTACGTTCCGCCGCGAACCATCAATTCGGCGTGCGTTCCGCGTTCGCGGATCTGGCCGTCCTCTAAGACGAGAATAATGTCCGCGCGACGAATGGTGGCCAGACGGTGCGCAATGACGAACGTAGTGCGCCCAACCATCAAATTGGCCAGCGCGCGCTGCACGTTTATCTCCGACTCGGCATCCAGCTCCGAGGTGGCTTCATCAAGAATGAGGATTGGCGAATTTTTCAGAATGGCGCGGGCGATGGCGATGCGTTGCCGCTGGCCACCGCTGAGCCGAGTGCCGCGCTCGCCGATCACGGTGTGGTAACGCTGCGGCAACTCCATGATGAAATCGTGCGCCAGGGCCGCTTTTGCAGCGTCGATTACGTGCTGCTCGGAAATATCTTTCAAGCCGTAGCTGATATTGTTCCACACCGTATCGTGGAACAATATATTTTCCTGAGTGACCATGGCAACCTGCTCGCGCAAGGACTTTATGGTCACACCACTGATGTCCACGCCGTCGAAGCGAACGCAGCCGGAGGTAGGCTCATAGAAGCGCGGCAGCAGATTGAGCAACGTGCTTTTTCCCGCGCCGCTCGAGCCGACCAAGGCGATCACTTCTCCGCGGCGCGCGCGAAGGCAAATGTCCTGCAGGATCACGGCGTCGTCACGGCCGTAGGAAAAGCTCACGTCGTCAAATTCGATTTCACTCGTGAAGGGCGGCAGCGGCGGCGCTCCGGGCTGCTCGCTCCTTTCCTCCTGTTGATCCAAATAAGAAAAGACCTGAGCGCTGGCGCCCTGCGCATACTGAAACTGCTGATAGACCTGGCCGATGCGCTTCAAAGGCATGTAGGCGTTG
>WNFO01006449.1_pt1 | contig 13690 bp, 17 predicted proteins | sample 5400251 | NCBI WGS metagenome assembly WNFO01 (sample SAMN13153354, study PRJNA577476) | soil metagenome | isolation source: 100 cm saprolite under Madrone tree | place: USA:California | collected 2016-06-14 | reverse complement strand
GCCGCGACGGTTACGCGAGTACGTGAGCTAGTCCATTCGCCCTCTATACGATCGGCATTGGAGCGCAGCAGCGACACCCTTCTCGCATTTGCGTTGCGAGCGGTGGAGCTCGTGGTTGCTGATCAATCGCTGACGAATCGACAGATCATAACTCGGCTCTGGGACGTTCTTGATGACCCGCATCTCAACCAAGCCTTGGGGCTCCCACAGAATTCCCGCATCGCGTTCGGACAATATCCAAAGAGACGTTGACTCCAGGAATTTGCGGTCATCCGTCGCTGCCACCGCGATGCTCGCGGCCCATCCGACCGCCGCGCAGGATCACCGCTTCGAGACCGACCCCGTCGCAACGGTGCGCGAAGATTTCGTTGCCTGCGACGTGCTCTCGCAATTACAGCGCGTCATGGACAACCCGCGTTTCCTGCTTGCTGGCGAATGCGAGCCACTGCCCGCAGGACATCGGGTCCGTATCTTCGCAAGCCGCGGGCCATATGTCTGTATCTATCCGAAAGACACGATCACGCCGTGCAAATGGACACACGAGAAAGTATTGTCAAAATAATCCCTCAAATGCGCTGGCCGTCACGCAACAAGGCCGAGGAGGACTGGGGCCGATGATGAGCAGCATTAACGACGTGGCCAAGCTATACGACGAATTTGAGGAAGCATTTATTGATGTCATGACGGCGAAGAGCGAAGGACTTTCTTTTAGTCGGCGAATGAAGTTGCGCCTGGCGCGGAGCCGCTTACGCGCCCATAAAGATTTCACGCAGCGGGAGTACGAGGCCGCCGTGCTTAGAGCCGATGCTCGGTCATGGAAGATTTTAGGCTAGAAGCCCCAGCTTGCGCGGCGATAAAGAGGGAAGGCGGAGAAAGATTGGGGCCGATGAGCGACGGTAAGCACCGCATCATGAACTTGGTGATAACAACCCCGCAGGAACGCTATCCCGAAAGCGCAGTAAAGGTGAACAAGGCTAACGTGGCGACTCGCGTTTCGCCGAAGTTGAGGGCGCGGTTCAAGCAAGGCGCCCCTTGCATTGCGAAGGCGTCGTGGCACTTCGCGCCCATTCTTTGCGTGCACGCCGTCGGCCACAGTATTGAAGCTGTAGTGGCCGTTCTCGTTATCCGGCGCCGCCGTCTGGGCCGGTGCGACCGCGAAATCCGCAAGCGAACCTTCAGCAGCAGAATGCATCCCGAGGTTGGATCATCTTGCAATGAGTGAGAGGAGACGCGGCCATGCAGAGCAAGTACGCAGACGTGAAACCCCGCAACTTCGAGCCGATGTGGGCCCCAGGGCTTTTGGATGAGGCGCGAAAGGCGGTGAACGCAGCCTTCGACGCGATGTCGACCTGGCGCATCGAGACAGCCAGCAACAGCGAGAAAAACAGCGAGGAAGTCATTGAGAAGATGGCTGCGGCTGCCCGGGCGCTAGGATGGCCGGAGCAAATCGTCGATGCCACCCGCGCACAATTGCAGAGCATCACGAAAATGCAAATCCAAATGATGGATCAGATGATGGATGCTTGGGAGGAGCAGATCAGATCACCGAACCCGATGGCAATGCTGTCAAAGCTAAAATCCTTGCCTAGCGTCAGCCCGGCCGGCACTTGGCCGAGCGCCGAGGCTTTCCCAATGTCGGCGATGAACCCCATACAGTTTTGGACGCAAATGGCGGAGCAGTGGCAGAAAGCCTGGGCAGACGCGATGGGGTTTGGGGTCAAGGCCGGCAAGCCGCCTGATGATGCAGGGCGGCGCCACCGCTGATCTCAAAAACCGCAGCGACAAGGGCACGTACAATAGTTGCGCTCGGCTTCAACACTTTGAAGCCGAGCGCCTGCCCACCACCGGCACATGGCAGCCGGCACGTTCACTTAGCTCAATGCGTTAGGTCCGCCCAAAATCACCCTCATAATCTGAAGGTCGAGGGCGGCGCGATCTTTTTTGGTTCGACCCTGAAACCGGTTTCGCGTTGGCACGCGTCGGCCCCGCAAGCTACTAGCGCGCGGACGGCAGTGCGTGTGACGTGATAACGCCCGGCTTAGAAGTCACAGTCTTCCCAGGGCGCCGCACGGGACGGAAATAGACCATTTGGCCGAATAGGGTTGATCTTAATTGTACGATAATCGTTGTACCGCCTTGCGGTCGTAGGCCGAAAAAATAATTTGCTTATGCGCCTTCCGTCGCCGGGATGAAAACACAATGCACCTCATTCCGGCCTTTGTCCTGCTCTTCGCGCTCCTCGTCGCAGACGGGGCTCGGGCGCAGGGCGATCTAATCGAATACACGGGTTTCCTGAACGTCACCATTCGGGGAAAGTTCGTTCGGCTTGAGGCGTTGACAGTCAGGCGCGCCGAAACGACAGGACGGCTGCCCATCGCACTGATCGCGCACGCCAAGCCGACGACGCAAGCGCAAATGGGCGACCACCACGTGCAGAATTATGTCAATCAAGCGCGCGACCTCGCCCGCCGCGGCTGGCTCGCCGTCATCGTGATGCGGCGCGGCTTCGGTGCATCAGACGGCCCCCAGCCGGTGCCTGTGTCATGCGCGAGCACGTCGCTCCTTGAGCGGTTCGATGCCGACGCCGACGACCTTGCGGCGACGCTTAGCGCGATCGCGCAGCGATCGTATGCTGATCCTACACGCATTATCGCCATCGGGGTGTCCGGCGGCGGCGCAGCCGTGACAGCGCTGTCGGCGCGCAATCCGCCGGGTCTTGCCGCGGTCATCAACGTGTCCGGCGGGTTACGCTTCGAGAGCTGCTCCAGGGAAGACGTGCTGGCGTCCGCGTTCCGTACTTATGGGGCCAGGAGCCGCGTCCCCAGTCTTTGGGTGTACGCCCGGAATGACAGTTTCTTCGGGCCGCTGCTGGTCGAGCGCATGCGTGCGGCGTTCCTTGAGGGCGGCGGCGACGCCAAGCTGGTGATGCTGGAGCCGCAGGGCACCGACGGCCACCAGATTTTCGTGACCGGCGCCGGCCGGATGAAGTGGCTGCAGGAGGAGATGGACAGCTTCCTGCGCTTTCTCAAGTTGCCCACCTGGACGCCCGCTGATGTCAACGCGCTGATGCAGAACCTCGGTACCAACCCAAGTCGCGGCTTCGTGGAGCGCTAGATCGCCGCGCCGTCGGAAAAAGCCTTGGCGCGAGAGAAGGGCGGCACCTACCTGGGCGAGTCGCACGGTTGGCGCACGGTTGAGGAAGCGCGCCGATCGGCGTTGGAATTCTGCCAGCGCACGAGACCCGTGTGTGAGATCATCATGGAGAACGACCGCTGGGTTGATGTTACGCTGCCTAGTGGTGCGACACCGCAATCGCCCAAACAACAGCCAGTTACAAGGGCCACCACGCGAGAACGGGCTACCTGACCCACGTTACGAACACAATTGATAACAAGAAGTACAGTATCTCCACCGCCCCCAAGATCGGCGGATGGGAAACGGCTGTTTTCAAGCGAACGCTCTTCGGTGGGCTCAGCCCCCTCATGCGCGTCTGGGCGCAGGATGAAACACAGGCACCTTGGGTCCACGATCAAGTGGAAAAAATCGCTGAGCAGCGCAAGCCTGCGGACTGGGAGGATGCCAAGTCGGAACTGATAAACAGCGACTGCTCCCCTGGACAAACAGCACTACAGCTAATGGCTCGGGGCGTTGCATACGGGATGAAAGGCGACCATGACCGTGCCATTGCCGAGTACAACGAGGCGATTCGGCTCGATCCTAAACTTTCTACGGCTTTCTATAATCGCGGCACCGCGTACCTGCATAAAGGCGACCACGACCGCGGGATCGCCGATTTCGACGAAGCGATTCGGCTCGAACCGAACGATGCGTTTCTTTTCGCCGCACGCGGCGGTGCGTATGGCCTGAAAGAACAATACGACCGCGCGCTCGCCGACTACGGCGAGGCAATGAGACTCAGTCCGAAAGAGACCCACTTATCGCCGGAAATTGACGCGAGTTTTTTGTGTGGCCGCGGCGAGGTGTACTTGGGAAAAGGCGACGAAGACTGCGCGATCGCCGATTTTGACCAAGCGATCAGGCTCGATCCAAAAGCTGCTCCCGCGTTCTTCGGCCGCGGGAGGGCTCACAACAACAAAGGACACCACGATCGGGCGATCGCCGATTTAGACGAGGCAATACGGCTCAATGCAAAAAAATGCGATTATTTCTGCGCACGCGGTGATGCGTACCTGGATAAAGGCGATAACGACCGCGCAATCGCTGACTATGACGATGCGATCCGACTCGAACCGAACTTTCCCAGGGCGATTTTTTTCCGGAGACAGGCAATTTTGAGAAAGGGGGACGAATTAGCCGGCGGACCAAGCACAGAAGCGCCATCGGAGTCAACTAATTCTCAAAAATGCTCGACAGATACATGCGATGCCCCGGATGCCACCGGCACAGCCGAGATCGAAGGCAATGCCTATGGATCAACGTCCAAAACCGCTGCTAGCCCGTTGTGGGAATATTTTCGTGGCAAACCTAATACACAAGCCGTGCTGCAAGAAAAGGCCGGAGTCGTTACCGCATTGATCATCCAATTCTGGGATAGCGTGCTGGTCATCGCGGCGGTTTTCAAGGAGCATTTCAAGGATACGATGGGGGAAGAGGATGCACGGCAATTAATACTAAAACTCGGCGCGCGTGAGTCAATGTCTCCGCAGGCTGGTATAATAGGGGAAGAGGATGCACGGCAAATAATAGCTGAGACAGTGGCGTTCTTGCTTAGCGTTATAGATAGATTAGCTTTTAAATACTTGGGCAGTAAGAACCGAGACATATTTATGGACTGGGTAGAGACTGGCGTAGCTGGTGCATTGGGAGAAAAACGGGCGCGTGAAGGTGGGGCGGCGGCTGCGCTAGAATTTGCAATTTCCTTTCATAAACTGCTAAACGGTCGATATCAGGAGTATGCGCCTTATAAGAATTATTATGGCGAAGAGATACATCGAGAATTCATAAAGAAGGTTAGCGGCATCTTGTCTGTTGGCCAGAATGCTGTGTTAGATCTAACTCTTCGGCACGACCTGATTCGTTTCTTTGTTGACTTGAATTTAGATGAACTCTTGCCTGAGTAGAAAACCGTGAATTGCACCGCGTCATCGCAGACTATGACGACGCGATCTGGTGATGCGAATGACGCATATTGCGAGTCGGAGACTCTATTTCAAGGACGAGCGGGCGCTGCGATTCATCCATTCTGCCGCGCGAAGCTCGGCTGGCGCTCGAGGGCGGTTCAACGGTGGCACGGGTGCCACATGAACCACAGCGCGGCAATTTTGTCATGCGAGCGAGCGCATTGCGCTGACAGTGACACCCGGCGCGGCCGCCGTGACCCCGCGGAGTCCTCTGATGCGTTTGGGCATGGGTACCACCGTAGCTGCCCAGCCGGCAAAACGAACCCCGGACCTTCGCTGAGTCAGCAAAGGGACACATAAAGCACGGTGCGCTGACGTCGGGGTGTGACCCGTTTTACCCCGCTGACCGGTATGGTAGTCGCGCTGATATAACTCGAACATTGCCCACGTCGGCCCAATATCCCGTGACCGGGGTCCACGGCATTGGATCGCAATGCTCCGCAAGCTCCATCGCAGCTTGCCTTGTGCGCGTCCAAATTGGCCGCGCGCCGAATGCGGAAACCAGGGCCTCGTCTTGCATATAAAAGGCGTCCAAATAAATGGAGCGCTCTACAATCCAGAACTTACCGCATGGCTGCACCCAAAGAACAGACTTGCCGTCGCGCGAAACTTTTTTGAAACCAGATGCACCGTGGGACCAGCCGGCGGCATGAAAGGTCCCTGGCCGATGACCAGATGTGGACAGTATGTGAGGCGCGGCGACTAATACCTCTTGTGCCGAACGCAGATACCATTCCGGCATTTCAGTCTGCGCCCGATCAAGGACCTGATCAAAAAGGTGTGCCGTTGCGTTGTGCTTCAATCTTTCCATCTTTGCCCTCGCTATTGGTGACAATCTCAGTTTTTGAGGAATCACATCGACTGTCCCCTTGAGGCGGCACGAGCCTGGCTGCGTCGGTAGCCCGCCACCGTGCGTGCTCTTCAATCGAGCCTAGTTTTCAACCCGTGTTCCCGAATGCAAGCTGATCAAATTAAAAACCGCGTGGATCAGTGCACGTTTCGAGCATCGCGGGCATAGCCGCGAACTTGTTCCAAATATCCGCCGCGTGTGAGCCCCCGCACCCGAACAGCGCTCCATCCCAGTTCGGTCATTAGTTTTGCGAGCCGACGATAGGTCCCTGCGCGTCGGCTGTGTTGTGGAATTTCCAGGAGATCGAGCAACATTTGCGTGGTCACCCGCTCAATTCCATCGTCACCGACCTTGCCGCGCACTCGTTCCAGGCGCAGTCGCCACGGGTCGGCGTTTCGCGCCCGGGTTTCGGCCGCAGCCTTCTCCAGTCTTTCAATCCAGGACATGGGCACTTCCCAACTTTTGAGTACGTGACGCACTGATGGTTTCGGACGCGCGCTCTCTACAGCGCGAAGCGATCTGCCGTGAAGCGCATGGGCTGAGGAGTCAGCAAGCGAAAGCCATGTATTCCGATCTTTTTTGCTCCCGCGATGCACATTTCCCGACACCTCTGGGAGGTACGCATGAGCCGGTGCGGAGTATCCAAATTCGCTGCTCTCGCAGGGACCAGCACCACCGGGGACCAGTTCTCAGATTGAAGCACCAACCCATCCGCAAAGTAGGGCACCCGAGTTGTTAGGACCTGAATGGCGATGCGACGCCGAGAGATCACTTCGTGAAGCGCCTTCATGCCCGGTTCGGTCATGTTGTCCCATATAAGTCCTATGCCCCAGGGCAGCAGCATGGTGAGTTTAGACACAATAGCGCTTTCCGTTGCGAACCCTGGAATTTCCCGGTGAATTCGTGCGAGCGTCACTGGTCCGTCGGTCCGCTCCACTAGCTCGACAATCGCATCGGCGATGCGGTTTGCCTGCTTCTCAATTTGCTTGTTGGTTCTCATAGTCCTGTCCTTTAAGGTCAGACACCGGCCTCCTGGCTCAGTTAATGTCTCGTAAAGGATTTTGGTTAATCTTCGGTTTCTCAATGCAAACTCGGCGGCGGAGGGTGACGCGCGGGGGCGGTTCCGGTGAAACGGGTCCCACGGGTTGGAAACGGACACTGGCGAACGATCGAGCCTGTAAGTCGTTCCGCGGATGTCGGCGGTGAGTTGGTGAGACCCGTGACACCTTTGACGCCTCGACCAGCTCGGGCTCGAGACCGTGCCACTGGATGCGGGGAAAGGATCGTGTCACAGAAACCGTTGAAGTTTTTTTGCCAGCAGGAGCGAGGTGTCGCGGTGAGATTGCGCCGGTCTCTTGGTCACCACCGGTGGCGACCTGTCTATTCGGTGACTGGTCCCCATGGGTGGCGACCTGCCCCTTTTCTCTTATTCTCTCAAGATTACATTCATTACCCTTATTGCCTTATTGCCACTTTGTTGAATCTGAATCAGTCCTAACTTAGCTAACTCTTTTGCTGCTCTGACTGTTGTGCTACATGGCAATCCTGTCACCTTACGAGATAAGACAATCTGCCCTCCAACGCGGTTGCGCTTGAACGCCTCTCCCAGTATTCGATGGGCAAGCTTATACGTGCTCACGCTCTTGGATTGCCCGAGCCTATTAATCCACATGGCCGGAAGCTTCACCCACTCGGCTTTGAATGGCTGATGGTTGCGTTTAGGCCGCACGTCTCTTCCATCGTCTATGATTTCCATTTTGTTGCTCCCTCTGCTGGGCTCGGCTTATCAGGTCGTCCCACTGCTGGCGGCTTCTCTTGTCCGCTTCGTACCGATGAGGATCGAAGATAACTTTCGGATCTAACCGCAGCTCAAATCCGCGAAGTATCGCCTTTGACGCCCGACGCATACACTCGCTGAGCGTCAACATGTCATCGTTGATGCGGTTGGCGGGGCCGAGAATCATGAACGCATCGTGGATGATGGCGCACAGTTCAAGCCCGCTGTCGATGATGTAGATGGTGGCGAGGCGCATGATCTCAGCGCCATTGGCTTGCATCGGGAAGTTTAGATAGGTTCCGCGCCTATCATCAAAGCCCTTGATTTCGATTGGCCAGCCGAGCGCTGCATAGATCGTCTTCCCCATGCGCGCCTTATTGAGTACCCGCATCAGCCACGTGTAGAACACAGGATAGATGCGCGGCACCATTCCTTGCAGATCACGCGCCTCTGCCACGCCAATGCCGTGCTTGTACGCGAGCGCCTCGGGGCCCAAACCGTACATGCCGCCGAGCACGCTCTCTTTGCACTTCTTCCGCATCGCACCCCCGTCGTCCGGGAACGCTGTGACGCCGAACGCTGCACGCGCGAACCCAAGATATGGGTCTTCCTTCTGATAATCGGCCTGCATCGCTGCGTCGCCGGAGAGCGCGGCGGCAATGCCGAACTCCTGGGAAGCGTAATCAACAGCGCCGAGCGCGTATCCGGGCGGTGGCTGTATCAGGCACCGATACGGCTTTGGAAATCCCATGATGTGCCTTGAGTTGCTCGGCTGGTTACGGCCAGTCTTGCTCTTGAAGGGCTGCTGCCACGTGCGATTGCGATTGTCGCTGCCAACAATCAAATTCGCTTGTTTCATGTGCGCCAGCGTCTTGTTCAGCTCGCGCAGACGCTCGAAGTAGTTATCCCGCTGCGCCAACTCTTTGAGTGGGTCTTTCGCCAGCGACCGCTTCCCCGTTTTGCGGTCCACCGGATACTGCACTGGTCGGCCCATTGCGCGGTCACGTTCAGCTATGAGCGCGTATGTCGGCGTGGGTCGCAGTGTCTTGCCGATGAATATTTCCTTTCCATAATGGCGGTTCGCCTCGTCCATCAGGTCGGGAACGATTGCCGGGAAGTGCTCCTCAATAAGCTGGCGCATCTCCGGGTCGATGGGGATACCGTTCCACTCAACACGCGCGAGCCGCGCCACGTACGCACCGCGGATCGGTGCTCGCCTCAGGTCTATGTGGCCGCGCTTGAGCATTGCCCAGAACAGTCGTCGGCAAGCCATCACGTCCGCTTCGCAATAGTCGATTAGCGCGATCAGCTCTTCATAGGTGAACGGCGCGCCACGGATTGCGAGCTCGCGCATCTCCTTCTTGGTCTCGGCACCGATGGTGGGCAGCTTGTAGTATTCGAGTGCGTCTATCAGCCCAGGCACTTCCTTGCTGCCTTCACCGGCCTTGCATAACCGGGTGTTGTGGTAGGTCATCATCTCCGCAAATGTGCAGATGATGTTCGCTGGGTAGGGCCACCCCTCATTGAAGTAGCTGCCCATCTCGGCGCCGACGCTAAATGCGGAGAACAGATCGTTCGGTCCGTGCGCCCACGGCGGTTCGCGACCGTATTCGACGACGCCCTTCGGTATTCGGCATCCAATGCCTGGACGCACCGCGCGGATTGTCCTCCTGCTCCGCTCCTCGTGAGCAACGAAGCAGGAGGAGCGCGCCGGGCGCTCGCCTTCGGGATGGCTGAACTCGCTATCCGCGAAGACGAACTCTTGGACGCGTATCACTTACCAGTCGCCAGCTTGCGCCATACTGGGTGGTCAAGTGTGTTGATGCGGCGGTCTTCGGGAAACGCCAGGTCGCGCAACTGCTGGAACGTGCGTTGCGTCCACTTCGGCGGGTCCGTGATAGGTGAGACGGGACGGCGAGCAAAATAGGTCTTTGTCTCGTCATCATAGACCAACATCAACCATTCTTCACGCATACGCTCCGCAACCATCAGAGCTGATGCGTTGCACTCGTTGCGCTTCTTGCCCGGCCTATCCAGCTTGAGAGGCCAGATTTGCTCTCGCCCTTTCACGTTGACGCACCGGACGAGCTGGAGCGGGCGGATTTTCCGTTCGCTCGTGCGCTTCACCTCCGCGACTTTCGGATGCACGAGATAGGTTGCGTCCTCGAACGTAATTGTCCAGACGAGCTTCCACTCGTTGTCCTTATTGGGATGGGTGCGCCAATAGTAGTCTTCGGACGGACGGCCTGCGAAGACCTTCTGCAAGTCGTCGCCCCCCACCGTCCGCGTGAGACTGGTCGATAGTGTACTCGTCGGCGTCATCGACGGTGCCGATTTCGATATCGACAGACATATCGTCATCGTCTTTGGCGGCAGCGGCAGAAGAAGCGCCGTTGCCGCCCACCGCGTTTTCCAAGGTTGGATTGTTGATTTGGTTAACCATTTGATTTTCTCCTGTTTGATGAGGGTTACTGCGAATGGCGGCAGGACTGTTCTTGCGCCGCAAGCCATTTCAGCACGCTGGTGCGTTTATAAAGCACCTTGCGGCCCACACGTGTCCGTGGTGGTCCTGTGCCAAGCGCGTGCCAACGGTCGAGCGTGCGCACGTTCCGCCGCAGTTCTGCGGCGAGTTCTACTTTCGTTAGAAATTCTGAGAGAAGCGGTACCGAGTCGGACATTGCGACCTCCTACGCGTCGTTAAGCGTCGGGAATGTCGCACTACGCCGAAACCTATAGAAGAAACATATTCACTGAAAACTGAGTCGATTTTCTTTCCTACAGTTCTTCGTCAAATGGCGACCGCTTGCGCGTCACGGGGTCCATCCGCGCCCGTCGGCGAGTACCCTTGATTGCCTCAACCATGCTCCCGTATTTGATATCATTTGGGCGGCCTACCGCGATCAAAACGTTCCAAACAAATTCGGCAAATGGTCCGTCGCCTGCTCCAGGTATCGAACCGGTGCTATCTCGATACAAAACCGCTAGGTTCCAGATATCATCGCCTGTCAGAACGGGGGGCTTTCCCCGCTCCGGGGGTTCTACATGATCTGCCCCGTATGAGGCCGCGTTTTCTAGGTCCGCCAGACCTTTCACTAGTTGGTTGAACTTACGTTCCATGTAGCGCGGGTCGAAACGGCCGTCTGGCTTGGCGTACTCGCTTCCTCTCACTTCCCACCATGCCAAGAACAAATCGCTGCCAACAACGTTTTGCATAGTCCTTTCCACCAAGCGGTTGGCCCGGCGTAATATCTTCGCTATATCGCGTAGGCGTTCTCTTCGATCCGCAGCGGGGATCGTCGCTTGCTTTACACTGCGCCATCCCAAAAAGCGAGCATGGCCCCTTAGACTAAGCCATGCTTTGTCCGCATCGAAGGGCTTAGACTTTGGACCTCGCTCGTACTCATTGCGCAGCATGTCGAGGAGTTTTTTTCTGTGCTTGTCAAACTCAGCCAGCCTAGGATCATCAGGCACTTCGCGTTCTAAGATAATTTCCGTACCTGCCGAAATCTTAATCCTCATGGGCGCGCCGGCTCCGGCTTTAAGCTTGTACGCGGTGTTCGGCGATTGTTGTAACGCTTGACGGCAACGGGTTGAGAATGCGCTCAATCATAGCGGCGAGTTTCTCGAGTGCATCCCGCTTTTCATCTACGTAGGAATGCCGGTCATAAGTGCCTTCAATCCCGGCAATGACGTGCCCAAGCACGCGTTCCGAAATATCCGGGCGCACGCCAGCGCGTGCCATCAGGGTCTTTGCCGTTCGCCTCAAGTCATGAAGGGTCCAATTTGGGATTGGCTCAACTTTCGCGCCTTTCTTCGCGCGGTTCTTCATGGCCGCGAATATGGCTTTATCGAGCTTGGCCTTGCTCTTGCTGAACCCCGAGTACGGCGTATTGGCACGCGAGGGAAAAACGTAGTCGCAATTATCGTGCTTTGGTTGCGCCGCGATCACAGCGAGGGCCGCCTTCGGCAGTGGGACGAAATTCGGACGCTTCGCTTTGTACCGCTCAGCCGGAATCGTCCATATCCCGTCCGAGCCGATTTCTTTGCGGCTCATGTGGGCGACTTCATCGCGTCGCTGAGCCGTGAGCAACAGCATCTTCGTGAACGCTCCGAAGGTTTCGGCCTTGGCAAGCTCTGGCCAGATGGCCCGGATTTCATCATCGGACAACACGCGCGTGCGTGCGCGCTCTTTCGGCTTGACCCTCGCCATTCCGCGCACGACCGGCACGTTGAACTGGTCATCCCGGGTCGCGTACCAGTTGAACGCCTTGCGAACATAGGCAAGGGTCCGGTCAGCCATCACCGGACCATTCGCATCTTCAATTTCGTCAAGCATTTTGATGATATGTGAACGGCGCACTTCGTAAATGCCCAGCTTGCCGATGCGGGGTTTCACGAGCCGATTGAATGCGCTTTCATATTCATCAGCCGTGCGTTCGCGTAGAGGCAGCTTCCGGTTGCGTACGTATCGAGCAACGAATTCATCGAGAATGGAGGCGACGCTTGCCGTAGCCGGGGAGGGCGTACGATCCTCAATCGGGTTTTCGCCCCGATCAACGCGCTGGCGCAGATTTCGTGCTTCACGAACTGCTTTGAGTACAGACCAATCCGGCCATGCGCCAATTGTGAAGCGATGCTCGCGCCCCCGGAGGCGATAGTTCAGCACAAAGGCTCGGGCACCTGCGGCGGTGACGCGGACGCCAAACCCACGCGGTGCCTTCGCGCCTTGGATTGTGGCTCCCGCAAAATAGACGATGCGATTACCCGTCTCGGGCACCGGCAGCCGTTTGACCGTTTCCTCGCTGAGTTTCCCGTGGCCCATGGCTCGTGTCCGCGGTGTGTCCGCACATTCAATTTACTTGATTATCGGTCTATGTACGCTGAATATCAGGTGGTGTCCATGGAAATCCCTTTAAAATAAAGCAACTAATCTGCGGACACAGACCTTTTCCTCTGTGATCAATGATTTAGGAAAAGTGGGTGCGCATAACTCTTAATCAGCGGGTCCCAGGTTCGAGTCCTGGTGCGCCCACCAAATCTTTTCAGCCACTTAGCTGCAGTTGCGGAGGAACGAAGACACGACACCTCATGGCCCCGGTCGGATATCGTACGTCATTGTATGACGGAGATGCGATTGAAAAAGCTGCTCACGGCCTCTCAGCTTGAGCACCTCGAGGAGCACATCCCGTACGAGCTGCTAATGCTGCGCTTCACCCTCGCGAAGCTCAAAACCGAGAAACATCCCCTCGCCTGGAACGCGATGCTTGAATCCTTCGCCGTCCATGCAAGAAACCTCTACTGGTTCCTGATCAATAAGCGGAACCACCAGGAAGACCACATCGCGTCTCAGTTTACTGACAGCTACACCGTGCCCAACACAAGCGAGATGACCGGGCCGTTTCAACGGCTGAACCAGCAAGTCATGCACTTGGGAAAACAACGCAAGAGAGCCGACGCGGATAAGTTTCAAACTCACCAGGCGGACAGCGTTGCTGGCTGGATCGAAAGCGCGGTGCCGAGATTTCGGGAGGCTCTCGCCCCCGAAGTCAAACAACGCTTCAAGCTTGATGCCGTTCCTCCACAGGGCAGCGCGCGCCTCGATGAACTGGTTGCTGTTATCCCACAACAAACGTCATCTTCATTTCCCCAATTCTGGTTCACAAAAATCGGATAACGCTGCAACATCGGTGCCGCGTAGGCCGGCGCTGCGGCTGCCATCGGCAAGATACAGCAGGCCCAGGTTCGATCGAGCCGCGTGCGCACTTCGTTGATTTTCTTGAAGGATGAGGACGAACCAGTGCGCCCCTCCTCATGCTTCGAGACGCATCGCAGCGAGTGAGACTGTGGTACGTCTGTGCTCGCTTCGCCTGCGATGCTCCTCAGCATGAGGGCCAACGTGCTCGCTCCATTTCGCCAAACGAG
>WNFO01003499.1_pt1 | contig 13696 bp, 15 predicted proteins | sample 5400251 | NCBI WGS metagenome assembly WNFO01 (sample SAMN13153354, study PRJNA577476) | soil metagenome | isolation source: 100 cm saprolite under Madrone tree | place: USA:California | collected 2016-06-14 | reverse complement strand
ATGAGTACAGCGTGCCCGGCGCCCCCCGCGATTACGTGATGCAGACCGATCCGGAAATCAAGCCGGCACACTGAACACCCTATGGCAAGCTTCTCCACAACCGCGACGGTAGACGATCCCAGAATCTCGTTGGGCGATGATGGCATTCTGCCTCCGGTCCGGGGCGGCGGTGGTGACGATGGTTCGGGTCCGGGATTGCCGGATTACGCAACGCGGCTGCGCCGAGCGCGTCTTGGGCTACTCGTCGCTCTGACGCCGATCCTCATGTTGTTTGTCTCCTTCAGCAGCGCTTACGTTATGCGTCAGGGACTTCCCACTCTCGACCCGCGCACCAATGCGCTGGTACGCGACTGGATCCCGGTTTGAGCAGTGTGTTCATGGAGCTGGCGCGTCGCCAGATTAAGGGACAAGCGGTTCTCGCATCGGCAGAGTCCGCTCCGGGAGTCTCCGTCGTTGACCAGATGAAGATTCCATGGTTGTCACTGACTCTCGTCCTTGGTCTCGCTTTTCTTCTTGGCCAGTGGATAGCCTGGCGGCAACTGGCCGCGAACGGCTTCTATGTAGCCACCACGCCCAGCAGCTCGTTCGTTTATCTCCTGACCGGGACGCATGCCATTCACCTAATGGGTGGTGTTCTCGCTCTGTTCGTCGCAGGCATCGCTTCGCTTTTACGCCGCTCCGTGGCAACGCGGAGCATCGTGGTGGATGTGACCGCTTGGTACTGGCATTTCATGGCCGGGCTGTGGATTTACATTTTGTGTTTGCTGGAGTTTGCAGGCTAACCGTACGTTTCTGACCAGGAGGCCGAACGCATGGCTGAAACCGCGCTGCACGACATCCCGTCGGCTTATGAGCCGTCGCTCTTCGGCACCTACTCCAAGAAAATCGGGATGTGGTTGTTTCTGCTCTCCGATTCGCTGACGTTTGGCGCGTTGCTTTACGCCTACAGCTACGGGCGAATTTCGACGGCGGGTTGGCCCACCCCTTTCCATTCCGAGAGCATCGTCAACGCCACCATCATGACTGCGTTTCTCCTCACGAGTTCCTTGACAATGGTGCTGGGGGTCAGGGCTTCCGTCCATGGCGATGCCAAAGGGCAGCGTCTCTGGCTGCTTGCCACCATGCTATGCGGCGCGGGATTCATCGTTCTTCACGGCCGCGAGTGGAGTAATCTGATCGCGGAAGGCTTGACTCTTCCCATGTTCCCCAAAGTTCCGGGCCACGAGGCTGCCGGCGAGTTTGTAAATGTATCCAAAACCGTGCCGCAGTTTGGCGCCACTTTCTTCGGCCTGACAGGAATGCACATGTTGCACGTGACGCTGGGAGTGATTTATCTCGGGGTGGTGGCGCTGCGCCGCAAGTTCATTCCCATTTTGCTGGTCCTATGGCTGGTTGCCTGGTTGGCAACGCCGGCCTATAGCCCGTTCCACTATGGCGCGCACGTACTCTTGATCGCAGCGATCGTGATCTCGATTATCCTGTGGCTGAAGCCCAAAGTTTACGATTCGTCGGACGTGGAAGTCGCGGGATTGTACTGGCACTTCGTCGACCTCGTGTGGATGTTCATCTTTCCTTTGGTGTATCTGATGTCCGCCAAGATTCTCTAGGAGCCGGAGAGATATGGATACCACTCAAATAGCTCTCGCAGAACGCGCCGCCGAACAGCAACGCCATCACGGTAAAGCGCTCTTCTTTTATGTTTGGGGCGCGCTGCTGCTGATGACCGCAATCGAGGTCTACCTGACCTATCAGAATATGCAGCCGGCGAAGATGCTCACGATTCTGATGGGTCTGTCGCTGATCAAGGCGGCGCTAATCATCGGCTACTTCATGCACCTAAAATATGAAGTATCGCGCATGAAGTGGCTTACAATGACTTCGGTGGTCATGTGCCTGATCTTGATGACCATCTTTTTCTTTCCGGATGCTTTTCGCATTCTTTATCTGGGAGTGAAATGAAAATTCGCGCCGCGCTTCTCGTCTTATCGCTCTTCTTGTGGGCTGCTCCCGCGTTCAGCCAAGGTTGCGCCATGTGCCGCAGTTCCGCCGCGGCCACCTCCAAGGAGGGCCAGAAGGCCATCAGCAAAGGTGTCCTGGTGCTGGTAGTCCCTCCAATTGGATTTATGACCTTGGGTGTTGGATTGGCGTTTCGTTACGGAAAGAAGCGCGATCTGGAAAATTGCTGAGTAACCTGCTTCAGCGAGAGACACGTGCGCCAGGTCCAGCGGACGGCGTGCGAACTAAACCTCAACTATCGCAGCGCAGGTCTGATTCCCGCGGCATAAAATTCAGTTGAGCCAGCCTCTAGATGCCCGGGAAAAACCGCCCTCGGGGTCTTTCCCGGAAGTCCTCTAGCAGAACCAAATCGCCATCACGAAACGCGAGAGCAGGGGAAGCGCTCGCCAATTTTCGAGCGATAAAATCCCTCTTTGGAGGCCGCATTCATCAATCCATTGAAGACATCCGCAGGCACATTAAAAAACTGATACACGCCACCGTGTTCAAATTTGATTTCGAGAGTTTCAGAATGCTCCTGGTATCCAACCTGTGTAATTTCCTTGGAGGGAACTGGGATCCGATGCATTTTTTAGAGGCCCCTTTCTGGGTGAGAGACGCTTCTATCAGATGGCGCCGGGACCGGCCATCTTGTCACTGCCTTTATGGTGTCGGGTCTACGGTCTAGCTGTTCTTTCTAACTGGCCGCGGCACCTGGATCGTCCCTCTTTGGTAGTGACTCAACGGCGGGGATTCTACCATAAGTAAAAGGGATTCAAAGTTGCGGCTAAACAAAGAAGTGATTGGTCGGGGCGCCCGGATTTGAACCGGGGGCCTCCTGCGCCCAAGGCAGGCGTAATATCTCTCGGAAGTCCTTCCTTTTCAATCTATGTTTTGAAAACAAACGAGTTAGAAAAATATTTGGTAGTGGCACGATGTACCGAAATGTGGCTCCGCATGCATTGAGTCCCCCGAATTTTCCCCATAGCGAAAGAACAGCGAAAGTGCTCCGATCGGTTCCCGCCTCTTGATAAACACCAACCCTTCGGTTTAAAGCCGAAGGGGCGTAGTGTTCGCTTAAATGTTGATTGTTTGCTGTGGCGCTGTCACAGAAATGTCACGCAGATAAGACCTGGTCGCGCTGAGATCTAATCCGTCGGAGCCATTCGGGTCGGCGGCGGTTTGGAAAACCGCGGGTGAGCGATCGGTTCCGTTTGTTCCACTGGACTCGTGTCGTCCACACTCATGCAGACAGCCGCACGATACAGCACACGGGCGTTCGCGCGCACGCGGTGCAGAGTGGCACCACCGGCAGCGAGGTGTTTCAGGTAAACGAGCCGTGACAATGCAGGAGGATCGTTCTCATGCCAAGCGGTCATGCGCGCACAACGATACAAGGTTTTGAACACGTGGTTCCTCTATTTGGAGGATCACTCCACTACATGCCTCAGTTTATTCATATTGTGTTGACTCGGATTGCCCTGGGGACAAATTTCGCGATTAGCTTTTCCGTGATCGGCTCAACGAGGCGAAGACTTGGCGCACCGAGGCATGAACGACGGTCCTCTGGAAATTTGGTCGAAGAGTAACTCGGGCGGCCGTCGCCGAGTGATCACGAATTTCCGGTTCTATACCGAAAGAACCATGCCCCGGGCGAGGCCTCGCCACGTCTCCTATGACTATAGTTGACAAATGTACTTCCCTCCTATATGTATAGGAGAGCGGGGAGGTTTGAATCGATGCCGACGAAAGCCAGAGTCCTGACTCCTTTAGAACGACGAATTATGCGCGTGCTCTGGGACGGTGGCGCAGGAAATGTGCAGAAGGTCTTGCAGGGGCTGACGGGTGAGCCTCGGCTTGCCTATACCACCGTGCAGACCACGTTGAATGTCCTGCACCGCAAAGGAAAAGTGAAGAGAAAGCTCGTTGGACGTGCATACGAGTACAGCGCCATCGTTTCTCAAGAGGCAGCCGACTCACATGCTATCAAGGACGTTTTGCAGAAGGTCTTCCGAGGGTCAGTGGACGACCTTCTCCTATCTTTGGTTCGGAGCAAGCAGCTCGACGCGCAAAAACTCGTGGAGTTACACGCGAAGTTACAAGCCAGTGAGAGCGCGGAGGAGGAACCGGAATGAGCCTAATTCGAGAGACGGTATTCGATTTAGTGTTGAATGCGTTCGTGCAGATTGGACTCTTTGCCATCGTGACGGCGGTGTTCTCGCCTCTCGTCGCGAAAGCGAGAGCAAAGTATCAGCATGTTTTCTATCTCGCAGTGTTCCTCTTCTGTCTGGCGGCTCCTGTGATCAACACCATTTGGCAATCGCATCCAATTACCGGCGCAGGGAAATCTCTGCAGCAGGTTCTACCGGAGGCCGGACGGCCTGATCAGCATTTCTGGGGCTGGCAGGGTCGTTCTGACCAGCATGAGCAGTTCACGCTGGGGTCTGAAGCCCAAAGCTGGATCGTCGCCATTTGGGGAGTGCTTGTTCTGTATCGGCTGGTGCACTTCAGCCGTGGTGTTTATCGAGTTCATCGGCTGCGGAAAGACGCCTCGGTACTTTCTCGTGTCGAAATCGGGATGGCTAGCCAGATCATCGAGGCCAAGCACCGTGTCGCCCTCCTTGAATCTACAGCCATCGACGATCCCGTAACTGTTGGTGTGTTTCATCCCGCAATCTTGCTACCCAGTAAAGTGCTGCCAGACCTGGACGAACAAGAGTTCTCGGCAGTTCTTGCGCACGAATACGGCCACATCCTTCGCAGGGACTTTCTGGCACACATCCTATGTGAGTTGATCTCTCTGCCAGTGGCCTGGCACCCCGGCATCCGCTATCTGATGTCAAAGATCTCGCAGACGCGTGAGCTTGCTTGCGATGACTATGCCGCTGGTCGTCTTGGGAAGCGCCGTTTGTATGCCCGCACGCTCTTACGCCTGGCGTCACTGTGCTTGAACACTCCTCGTGGCAACGCAGTAGGGCTGGGTATTTTTGATGGCGAAAACCTGGAGACTCGAATCATGCTGCTGACTGAGAAAAGACTTTCGCTATCACGTGCCGGTCTAATTGGGCTGGCTTTGGCAACGAGCATTACATTTAGCGCGGGCGCAGTGCTCGCGCGCGCGATGAGCCTGCAAGCAAGCTCTGAGCCTTCTAACACCGCAGAAAAATTCGCAGGAACCTGGCACTGGATGTTCAACGGAAAGAGTTTCGCCACTATGATTCTAGTGCGAGACGGATCAGGCTTTACCGGATCCGTCACCCCCTCTCGAATTGCGCTGAACCATGATGGAGGATTACTTCGGGCTGATCCGTCCGAAGACAGCGCGCCAAAGCCGATCACCAAGGCAAGGCTGGAAGGTTCTTCACTGCGCGTCACAGTCGGGGACGGGAATGAGCTCTTCGAATTCATCGTGACCCTGAAGGACGAGACACATGCCGAAATACATCCGAAAGGGGCCCCGCCAAACATGAAGCCGATACCGGCTGAGAAAGTTCACTAACGGTTATCCGTGTGATTCTGGGCGACTCGCTCGAACCAGCAGGAGAGTAAGGCAAATGATCTTACGTCGCTTCATGCATCGCACGAAGAAAGACGAGGGTCGGGCAGAGGAAATCGACTCGCACCTGGCTCACGAACAGGACGCGCACGCCGCGCGCGGTTTATCTCATCAGGAAGCGCGCCGCCAGCCTCATTTGCGCTTTGGAAATCCTCGCGGGACGCGAGAGCGCGTGTGGCGCTATCGGTCCTTCCCCTGGGTCGAAGAGGGATGGAGAGACCTGCGCTTCGCCGTGCGTTCTCTTGCCCGAATACCCGAGTTTACATCGATCGCGCTCCTCGCTTCCTGGCCAGCTTCCTATTTGGTGTCAAAGCCTGGGATCCGATCGCTTTCATCGTTACGCCGGTGCTTCTCAGCGCAGTTGCTCTCTTCGCCGTTTGGATTCCGGCGAAGAGAGCAACTAGTGTCGATCCGATGACCGCGCTTCGGCTCGAATAGCGGAGCGCACTTCAGCTGGCAGGAAGGGGGAGCCAATTCTGATAAATGTTTCCGAGGCACTGGCACGGCCATTTATGCTGATCCTGGTTTTGACCATGGGACTTCCCGCGGGCCCGCAGAGTGTGACTACGTCCCAGTATGACAACGCGCGCAGTGGCGCCAACCGACTGGAAACCAACCTGACTCCGCGCAATGTGAACGTCCGCCATTTTGGAAAGTTATTCACGCTGAAAGTAGACGGAGACGTCTATGCGCAACCGCTCTTTCTCACAGGATTGGACATACCCGGCAAGGGGCGGCACGATGTGCTGTTTGTTGCTACTGAGCACGACAGCATATATGCCTTTGACGCCTACGGACATCCCGCCTCGCCACTCTGGCGGGTGAACTTTCTCAGGAAGGGCGTCACGACTGTTCCTGAGGACGACGTCCAATGCCCCTTTATCGTGCCGGAGGTCGGAATTACATCGACACCTGTAATTGATGCGGATACTGGAACGCTGTATGTGCTGGCGCGTACCAAAGAGCGGACAGGGTCGTCGTCGGCTCATTACACGCAGCGTTTGCACGCGCTGGCTGTAACAACCGGGCTCGAAAAGTTCGCGGGCCCTGTCGATATCAAGGCCAGGATCAACGGGAGGGGGACCGGTAGCCAGTCGGGGAAAGTGGTATTCGATCCTTTGCGCGAGAATCCTCGCGCCTCGCTCCTGCTGGCAAATGGATCGGTCTATCTTACGTGGGCCTCTTCCTGCGATGTCGGGCCTTACCACGGCTGGGTGATGGCTTATGACGCGCACACCCTCAAACAGAAGGCAGTCTTTAATGCATCTCCCGACGGGGATGCCAGCGGCATTTGGGCAGGCGACACAGGACCGGTGGCCGACGTGAGAGGCAACGTGTTTCTTGCGACGGGAAATGGGCGCTTTGATGCGGCTAAGGGCGGGCGCGATTACGGAGATAGTTTGTTGAAACTGGACGGGCAAAGTCTGAAGCTCCACGACTATTTCGCGCCGTTCAATGTCGACGAACTGGATGCCGACGATAAAGATCTGGGTTCGGGAGGTCCGGTGCTACTGCCGCCTCAATCGGGACCGCACCCGCACCTCGTCGTTATTGCCGGCAAGGGCGGGACCATCTACCTGATCGACCGCGACCACATGGGTCATTATCAGCCAAACAATGACAGCCATGCTGTGCAAACGATACCCAGCCCAGGTGCCGGCGTCTTTGGTTCAATGGCCTACTGGAATCACAACTTCTACGTGCTGAGCAACAGTTCTAATGATGCTATCCGTCAATTCGTCGTGCACGAGGGAAAGCTGACGATCAAATCGGCAAGCGGTTCCCGGTTTCCAGCCATCTGCGCAACCCCGACTGTTTCGGCGAACGGCGTGCGGGATGGGGTGCTTTGGGTGCTGCGTTCGAACGACGACAGAAACGCGGTATTGTACGCCTTCGACGCCGTCGATAGCTCCCGCTTACTCTACGACAGCGAGCAGAATCCGTCTCGAGACCGCGCTGGGCTGTCGCTTCGGTTCAATATTCCGACAATTATGAACGGGCATGTCTACGTTGGAGCGAAGCACGAAGTGGATGTCTACGGGCTATTGAACAGAGAGTCGCTGCTTGGGCCGCCACGCGTACAATGACCAGGCTGCTAATCGGTGTCAGTCCATGGGACCCAATAACATACGTGGCGGTCGTGCTCTTACTATTGACCGTGACGCTGCTTGCATGCTGGATCCCCGCGCGTCGAGCGATGAGTGTCGATCCGATGATCGCTTTACGCCACGAATAGCATATCTAGCCGGGGCGGCTGACGATCTTCTGGTCCTAGATTGACGGCACCCATCGGTGCGTCGTTGTCTGTGCTGTCATCTGCCGCACAGAAATCTGAAGTTTTCTTCATCTAATCACAGGAAAGCACGATTTACTACAAGGGCGGAACAGACAAGCCTGTGAGTGGGGCGCGCTGGTTCTTGACACTTCTCCTAATACAATCTAATATTTAGATGTTAATGGAGGGGTCATGCAGAAGCAAAGGTTAAAACTGAAGCAGGCAAGCGCAGTTCTGCAGATTGAATCGAAGGAACTACAAAACCTGGTCCAATTCGGCGTTGTGAAGCCCAAGCGCTTTGAGGGAACGTACTTCTTCGACACGAACACACTGATGGTAGCCAAGGTGGCGTTCTGCCTGAAGGAATTGTTGGGGACGCGCACGAGCGTTTTGTCCAAGCTGATGGACGTATTCCTTGCATCGGAAAAGGAATTCAAGTCAGACAATCCGAAGTATATCGTCTTTAAATGCCGGTTTTCAGCCGAGGAGGACCCCATAAAGGTCGGCGTACCGTTCCGCGCACTCGGAGAACAGCTCCAAGAACAAATGATACGGGCTGACCTGTACCGGGATCTGCCTCGCGGCCGCAAACGTCGGGGCTGGAAGAAGGAGTTTCTGGAGTCGCTGACCGAGGCGGCTAAAGAGATCGGCGAAGTCTCGGACGAGGAAATCTTGCAGACAGTTCGCGGCTACCGTAAGGAAAGACGAGCGCCGGAGATTACTGTTGCCGCGGAAAGCTAAGAAGCAAGAGTCTCGCGGCGTCGTTGACACGAACGTGCTCGTAGCGGGCATTTCGGGTTTCAGAAAGCCATATGTCCGGGGCAAAAACCCTAGCGCCGATGTGCTGTACAAAGGGCCGAGAAGGGCAATTTTGTATGGCTTGTGACGGAAGACATTCTGGATGAGTACAAGGAGGTCTTGAAGCGGCTTGGAGTGCGGTCAACTCTAATCGGCGCTGTGATCAATCTTATCCGCGAGCGAGCCGAACGGGTGAACGTTCACGCATCCTTTGAAATCTCTCCCGATCCCAAAGACGATCCGTTCTGTCTTTGCAGCGAAGAAGGGAATGCAGACTTCATCGTCACCCTAAACCCCAAGGACTTTGCGCAAGAACGGCTCAGGGCAAAGGTCATTTCACCCGAAGCCATGGCGTAGTATGCGGCGCTGCCGCTTTCTGATGAACACGACGGTAGTGCGATTCAGAACTGGACAATTAAGAATACAAATTGAGAGACGTTGCGAAGCGCGGGTTGAGCCAAGTGCGTGATCACCGGATTTGCGTTTTCAAAGATTGATAGGACCAGAAATGCACAGGGTCCCCTGAATTTCCCCCATACTTGCCAGATGGCGCGCGCTTAACTTGCTTCCGTTCAACGGTTTCTGAATAGCACGCCTGCCTCCCATGTTTTTGCAAAATTCGTCATGCGGCGAACTCTGCGAAACTAAACAACTTGCGAATCCAGACCTCCTGTCTGCCAGAATTCCACAGGTGGGGGGTGAGGTGAACGGCGCTTTCAATAAGTAGAAGAAAACACGCGAGATATTTTTGGTCGGGGCGCCGAGATTTGAACTCGGGACCTCCTGCGCCCAAGGCAAGTAGTTGGTTCGTCTAGCATTTTCCTATGTCCTGCATCACCGTTTTGCACGGTATTCGGCAATGTTTGTTCCCAAGTTGTTCCCAAGTTTTTGGGATGAACCCCTAAGATGGCACAAATTTTGTGGGCGCAGTTGCCCTGCCCTCTGGCACGACACGCCAAGCACTAGCGGCGTTTTGGCAGTAAAATGCAGACTGTATTTCACTCGCAGCCCAAATGATGCGCCTCAAGAAAATCTCGCTCCTGAGAGAGCGTATAACCAAACCCCGTGAATACCCATTCAACATCCCGACCATTGCCTCGCTAAACGCGCTTGAGATTTCGAGTCGAGTCTGTTTTTTTGTAGGCGAAAACGGAACTGGAAAATCGACCTTACTGGAAGCAATCGCTGCCCATTATGGATTTGGACTGGAAGGCGGAAACCGTAATTTTTCTCCAAAGACGACGGACAGTGTGACGACGATTGAACCGCTGGTCAAAGCGTTAAGGCTATCTTTTACGAAAAGGACAGGCGGTGGATTCTATTTGCGAGCCGAAAGTTTTTTCAACGTGGCGAGCTACGTTGACCAAGTAGGAGCATCGGGAAGTTATGGAGACAAAAGCCTTCATGACCAATCGCACGGAGAATCATTTCTGTCCCTGTTGCAGAATCGATTCACTCGCTCCGGTTTCTACCTCATGGACGAACCCGAGGCAGCCCTGTCTCCTCAGCGTCAGCTGAGTTTTCTGATCCTCCTTCATGATTTGGTGAGAGAGAACGACAACATCCAGTTCATCATCGCTACTCACTCACCGATTTTGTTGGCGTATCCCGGGGCGCAGATTTTTTCTTTCGATGAGGGAAAAGTTCACCAAATTGACTACCGTGAAAGCCAGCCGTTTCAACTGGTAAGCCGATTCATCGCCGCTCCCGAGCGCTATGTAAATGCGTTATTTTCAGAGTTGCCGTTTAGCGAGGACCAACCAAGTCCAGAAGGCTAGATTATCAGTGCAGCGTGGTTAGGTTTTACAACAGGGTCGAAAAACCCTGGGTCGCAAATCAAGCCGTGCTGAAATCAAAGGAGTTAACGTCACGAGCCCTGCCTTGTCTGACGTTGAGCGATTTTCATGAGGTTTCGCGGGCCGGTCGGCCCTAAAAGACAACTTACAAGACCGCGGGGACTGCCAAACTACGCGGAAGTCGTACAAGACATCGCAGTTTGTGGGTTGGGTTGTGGGTTGAAGAAAGGTGCCGATTCCGCAGCAGCGGACACAGTCGTTTCCCAGAACTCCGTTCGGAACTTATGACGCCGACACAGCAGACGACGCCTGCACTGACAGAGCACCTTGATCTGGAATTACAAGGACTTAGGGGCACGCGAAGGAACGCAAAAAGCACAGCAAGAAAGCCCCAGGAGCCCTGCTGAGACGGATGGCTCGGCTGCTACGGTCTGGGGGATGGTTGTAGCGGGAGCGGTGATTCCTCTGGTTCATTCGGTTTGAATAGTTGCCAGATAAGGTCTACTTGCTCATCGGCATACATTGTCTGGCCTAGGCTTCGCGCTTCATCCACCGTGTAGTCTAGTCGCTTTGCTGAGATGGCGATGAGCGTGACTATATTGGCGGTCTGTACGGGCTCGCCAAGAACGGACATTTCGATTGACCCTCGAATGCCTATCGGACGCAATGCTTCGATTTTGGCGCCGACATAATTGATTAAGAGCGCTTGGTCCATGACGTCAATCACCCAGGCCCAGGGATAATTCGTTTTCAAAAAGAGCTTGATTGGGTCGGAATAGGCCAAGTCTACGATACTGGTAATTCCTTCTTCGTCGAGACGGTCCACGACTTTCTTGTTAAGGCCCTCCACCAAGCCCATGGGAAGGCCTTTTACTTCGTCCGGGTCGACACTAATTTCTAATTTTTTTTTCGCCATGTTCCGCGCATACTCGAAAGTGTCCTTCAAAGGGAAGAGTCCCAAGCCGAACGCCACAAATTGGCCCATCTCGGGTGCGAACGCTCTGGAAACCAGGGGGGCAAGGATCGATGCCAGGACCATGTGGACCCACGTGAAGTGTAGGGAGTATGCGGAAAGATCGGACTCTCTACATCGGCGCAATGTGTCGTAGAGACTTTGTATGTAGGCGCCCGCGAAGCCCAAGGCTAGAGTAATAGGAGCAACTCGGACCAAATCGTCCACGCCGGCCGGCAGGGCAAAGGGCACTTTCGCATGAACCATGCCAATCATGATCCCCAGCGCAATCACCACCATGTTCATGATGATGGGCAGTACATACGTAACCGGGCCGTAGTAAAGGGCAAAGAGTTGCTTTACGACCTTGTCGGCGGTTTCACCGGCCTTCCCAAATCGCTTCTGATAGGAAGCAAATACTCCATCCTGTGCCATCAAGCTCGAAAGGGCCTCGCGTTTGTTCGCTAGAATTTTTCTGTATGCCAGGTAAATGAGCGGTATGGGGAGGCCCGGAGCTAAGGCGATTAACCAGTACAGAATATTTAAAAGTACGGTCTGCGCGTGGGAAGAATTAGAAAAATGGAAGTCCGCGATCATGATAGCCTCGGTCGCTTACGGAGCACTTCTCTTAAATTGCAGATCGTATGTGCATAGTTTTTTTGGGTGGTGAGCATCAGTCGGGCCTCAAAATTGTCGATGGCTTCATCGAAACAAGGATACGATTTCCTTCTTTTTGTCCTCAATAGCCTTGCGATGTTCGTTGATTTCTTTTCGCGTAACACTCTCTTTCATTGCTGTTGCCGGATTTGGGTCATACTGAACCAGCCCCAGGTTGAGTTCCCGCTGCAAAATATCCACTTCCGTTTGCGCGGTCGTGATCTTGTAATCGATGGCAGCAAACTGCTTTCTCCAAAACGCTTCATCCTTCTCATCGTGACCGTTTTCCGAATCGTTCGCTGATTTGCCTGCGACGGCGTCAGTCTCCGTTTGACTCTCAGCGGCAGAAATTCGCCTCAAATCTTCAAGCCGATCTTCAAGGTCGGCAACCCTTTGCTCTGCATCCTGGACCTCGGCTTGTTTCTCGGTCAAGCGCGTGCTTATCGCTACAATCTCTGATGGTTTACTTCTCCGGGACGGCGGCTCGGGATTCGAATATTCCTGTTGTGCTTTGAGTTTCTGATTGCGCTGAAGCAGTTCCACTTCCTTGCGGTCATGGTCCAGATGCTCTTCCTCTTGTGCCAGCAAATTCTCTAGGTCCTTTGCCTCACGGTTGAGTCTTCCTTTGGTGGGTGTCGCCGGTTCTTCCGGGCTGTACTCCGTTCGTAGTTCTCCCGGAACAATCGCATTGTGCCTCGCCTGTTCCTCCAACTCGTCAATCTGTCGCAGCAACAGAACGCGTCGCTTCCGCAATACTTCCATTTGGCCTTCGGAGGTCACGCCCTCCGGCTCCTGATCCAGAGCGACAGCGTCGGTTATGCCCTTTCCGGACTTACGCGCTTCCACCAACGATCTGACATCTGTATCGATCTTGGCGACTTCTTCCCGCAATGACTGAAGCTGTCGCGCATACCACTTTGAGTCCGTAAATCTTGAATAATGCCTCGTTTCTTGAGGAAACGCAGGCCAGGACAGAAATAGAAGGGCCAAGACAGTTCCGAGGAAGCGAATACGTCTCTCTGCGCGCATATGAATCCTGGCTGCGAAATCGTGCATCGCCGTTCCCACGGGAATTATAGATAGGGCCATCGCTGATTGACTATAGTACTTAATTTTGCACATCTAACCGGTAGCGAGGTATGCAGCTTCGCGGTTGTAATGCCACGGTTAGTTTTCACTTGGTCTTACTTTGTTGGCGGGCTCATCGACCGTTGGGTTCGCAAGTCCCGGTCCGCGATTCCACTTGATTGTCCGATTATCCGGGTCTATCGGGCAATCCCGAACGCGACTAATGCGGCACAGCGCCTTCGGTCGGAGCCACTTTCGACTGTGCGCCGCCTTGCACGCCGAGGTTCACCCGCGCACCGAACTGGATTAACTGGGTTTCGCCGGGACCCTGGAGAAAGGTGAATCCCGGGCGATCCTTCCAAGCCTGTGGTCCACCCAGCCGGATCCCGTGATGCAAGGTCACGTCGTGGATCCTCGTGACCAGCGCTTCGTACTCCTTGTCGCCCTGCCGGTGTCCGGAAAAATTGCCAAGGTCAGTACTGGCGGCGAAGATCACATCGATCCCGGGAACGGAGGCAATCTTCTCGGCATTCTCGACGCCGATCGGAGTTTCAATCATGATCACCAGCACCATGTTTTCATTGGCGGTCTGACGGTAG
>WNFO01003256.1_pt1 | contig 13696 bp, 16 predicted proteins | sample 5400251 | NCBI WGS metagenome assembly WNFO01 (sample SAMN13153354, study PRJNA577476) | soil metagenome | isolation source: 100 cm saprolite under Madrone tree | place: USA:California | collected 2016-06-14 | reverse complement strand
CCAGCGAGCTGACATAGTTAATCAAAAAAGGTTGAATCTGTTTTCTATTCACTTGTCATCTGCCGCAAGCCACAACGACTCCTCTCCTGTTTTGCTGCGATTGTACGTCCGCGGGATCTTGGGTAACTCATTTGGTAATTAGATGATGTTGTGATGCATGTTTGTCATGCAGGGCACCCGAATGAGACACGCGACCGCGGGAGTAATTTCCGCTGTGATAATAGCGTCCGTAACCGGGGCCACGATAGTATCCGTACGGTCCGTATCCGTCTCCATAGCCATAGTAATCGTATGGATGATCGTCGTAGCCGTAATCGTAATACCCGTACGGGTAACCCCACCACCACGGAAAGCCGAAGTCACCTATGAAGACAACGTCATTAGAGAATCGATGATTGCGACGACCCCAATTGCCGCTCCAGTTTCGTCCCCGCCATGAACCAGCTCCGCCGCGAGCGAACTGGCCGCCTCGCATTGAATTGAAATGGCCGTTACCACCACGGAACCCTCCGCCGTGAAAGCCGCCTCCCGCGAAGCTGGCCCCCCGGAACCCACCGCCTCCGAAACCGCCATGAAAACCGCCGCCACCGTGGAAACCGCCGCCGCCATGGCCGCCTCCGCCCCCGCCGTGGCCAGCTGCCCATCCTGCGTGAGTTAGGGCAACCGAGGTGATGCCTACTAAAGTCAGTAACTTAAACTTTTTCATATCCCAAGATCGTGACTCTTCGGTTTTGGAGCCATGGCGCGTTCGCGGGATTTTGCGGTACTTCTTAAGACTGATCCTCGCTTCCTCCTTGAAATGGAAGCTTGAACGATTCGGTTCAACGAGCGTGCGATGCAGCTTCTTCGATCACAGCTGCAACCTCCTTCGGCCTGGAGACGTACACTGAGTGACTGGCGCCTGAGACTTCGACCTTATGACTATTGGCTCGTTCGGCGTACCACCGTTCGAGGTCGGGGTTGATGGTTCTGTCTTTTGTCGCTACCAACATCCAGCTCGGTTTGCTTCGCCATGCGGGCGTGGTGATAACTGCTTTGAAATTGTCGGCCAAGTTGAGGACTTGCGCGCGCGCCATGAAAGCAGCCTGCTCCGCCGACAGATCGGCTGCGAAGTACTCATGAAACTGCGCAGGGTCGAGGTAAGTGAAACCGTCTGCCGTCTTCTTTATCGCGTTCGATTTGCTGAGATCGCTGGGGAAGCGTTTTCCGTCGTCAGCTTCATTTTCGCCGGCGTCTGGCATATGGGCCGCGATGTAGACTAAACCAACAACCAACGGATCGGTTCCGGCTTCTGTGATCACGGCTCCGCCATAACTGTGGGCAACAAGGATGCAGGGTCCGTCTTGCTGAGCGATCACGCGCGTGGTGGCAGCTACATCTTCTCTGAACGACGTCTCTGGCTCTTGCACGATGCTGACCCTGTAACCGTGCTTAACCAGAATGTCATAAACACCTTTCCACCCTGAACCATCCGCCCAAGCACCGTGAACGAGAACGATATTGCGAATAGGAGGTGATTCCTTCTGCGCTGCAAGCGTGCCGTAACCGGAGAGCAAAACGCCGAGTATCAACCAAACCTTTGACATTTCTGCCTTTACCTCGCTACTTCGAAAACAATTTCTAGCTCGACTGGAGTTCCGAGCGGCAGACTTGCGACGCCATAAACCAACCGAGACGGGTTCTTCTCTTTTCCGAAAACGTCTTGCAACAGCTCCGACGCGGCGTCCGCGATTCTCGGCTGATCGCGGACATCTCCCGAAGTCGCCACGTAAACACCGAGGCGGACGATCCGGGTCACTTTATCAAGCGATCCCAAATGCTGCCTGGCGACAGCGAGGACGTTGAGCGCCGCGAGGTGAGCTGCTTTGCGTCCCGCTTCCACATCGAGTTCTGCGCCGACGCGTCCAATGAATTTCGCGCTCCGTCCTTCTGTGGGAAGCATCCCGGTAAGAAAAAGCAGATCGCCCGTCTGCACCGCTTCCACATAAATGCCGAACGGCTGAGGTGGCGTCGGAAGCTTGATGCCAAGTTCTTTCAACCGTTGCTCGGCGCTGGCGGGGCGAGAACTTTCGGGTGTTGCCCTTTGAGTTGCCATTTGCCTTACCATTTGCCCACGTGCGCACCACCGTCGACGTACAGGATGTCACCAGTGACCGTCGCGGCGTCGGTCAGGTACATGACCGCGTCTGTGATGTCCTTGACCGTCGAAGGCCGACCCATCGGTGACAGGCTCTCCATCACGTCCTTCGGAGTGTCCCGGTGAAGCGGGGTGTAGACCGCGCCGGGCGCGACTGCATTCACGCGGATACCGTCTTTGGCGTACTCTATTGCAAGGTGTTGGGTGATGGTTTCAAGACCGCCTTTGGTGATCATCGGCACCGCCGCTGTGACGCCCCGGATCGGGTTGCGCGCAAGGGCCGCGGTGATCGTGACGATGCTCCCGCCCGTCTTCTGCGCTAACATCTGCTTGATGGAGAGTTGGGTGACGTACAGGAAGCCCTCGACGTTCGTCGAGACGAGCGACTTGAGGTCCTCGACTGTGTAATCCGTGAACGGCTTGGTGAAGAAGATGCCGGCGTTATTGACCAGTGCGTCGATCGATTTGAAGCGCGACAATGCCGTCTCAACGATCCTAGCGGCAGTCGCCGGCTCGGCGATGTTTCCGTCGACCAACGCGACTTCATCCGACGTCTCGAATGCGCCCGACTTAGTGATCTTTCGTGAATTTGCCACCACGTTGTAACCGCGCTCCAAAAACGCCTTCACCAGACCCGCTCCAATGCCTTGTGAGCCGCCGGTCACGATGGCTGTCTTTCGTTCGCCACTCATGGTTGCTTACCGAAAACGTCTTGTCACATCAGAATTCCGCGTCCAGCACGTGCAAGGCCAATGCCGCTGTTGCCGCCTGTATCAACGTGACCAGGAAAACCAGCGTTGGTTCCCCGCGGAAGAAAGTCTGCTTCGATTACTTTGTTCATACCTTATCGATCACGTTCCTTGCTGATTGCCTAGGTTGTCAACCAGGTGACGAACCAGGCACCGAGCAGTCCGATCATTACTCCAATTAAGGGGCTGGAAATCGCGAACCAGAATGGAATCGCCTCCCGTAAGCGCAGCGCAGGGCGACGCCATGAGGCGTGTTTTATTGTAGACACACTCATAATCTTTTTTTTGGTAGGTAATTAGGCGACCGGTTGATCCCATTTCGGCGACGAGAGTCCAAGCAACTCAGCAAGGCGCGATTCATAAGATTCGCATGTCGGACAATCACCATTGGGCTTAACCCATTCTGGATGCTCGGTGCGCAAGGCGTCGTGTATCTGTCGCTGAAGTTGAACGTAAGAGCGGAGCTCGTTGCCCGTCGAAAGCGTATTCGTTTTCACGATGTGAAAAATCGGCTTTGATCCGATTACCGCTATTTCGCGTACGCACGATTTTTGAGTACCACTCGCGAGGTGGAACGCACTCCCCTTTTCGAGATAGAACGGCGTCTGATATAGACGCCTTACAATCGATAACTGTGCCTACAACTGAATCAGGCCGCGACGGCTGGCGTTCGCCACCGCTTCGGTCCGGCTGACTACATCCAGTTTACTGAATATGCTTTTGACGTGCGTTTTTACTGTGCCTTCACTGATGAAGAACTCGGCGCCGATTTCTTTGTTACTCTTACCAGCCGCAATGCGCTGCAACACCTGGATCTCGCGGGCACTCAATGCTTCGCCGCTGACGCGATCAGCCAGCTTGGCGGCAAGATCGGGCGGTATGCAGGTTTCGCCATTGTGCACCTTCCGAATGCACTCCATTAATGCTTCGCGCGCGGTGTCCTTTAGCAGGTATCCTTTAGCACCGGCCTTGATCGCCCGGTAAATGTCTTCATCGCCATCAAAGGTGGTGAGCACCACGATGCGCGCGTTCCCGTCCAATTCGCGTATCTCTTTGATCGTGCCCACGCCATCCAGTTCAGGCATGCGCAAATCGAGCAGCGTTACATCGGGATGATGTTGCTTCCAAAGATCGACCGCTTCGCGTCCATTGCCCGCTTCGCCGATGACGGTCATATCAGCTTTCCGGGTGATGAGTGAAACCAAGCCTTCGCGGACAACACTGTGATCATCAGCAATGAGCACAGTGATGCGAGGTCTTTTTGTGTCTCTAACGTTTGGCGCTTCTTTCGCCGCAGACTTTGCTTTCTTTGCAGACTTCTTAGGATTTTTCTCTGTTTCCTTTTTGGACGTCATGACATCGAATCTCCCTTGCACGGTAGGAGCACGGTGATCTTCGTGCCCTTCCCGCGTAAGCTTTTGATTTTTAATTCGCCGCCCATCTGTTCGACTCGCTCGCGCATTCCGACGAGACCGACGCCGTCATGTCGATCTTTAAGTTTGAATCCCCGGCCGTCATCACGAAGTTCCAAGCGAAGTTCTTTCGCCTTGTAGCTCAATCGTGTTTCGAAGTTGCGCGCATGGGCGTACTTGAGCGTGTTGGTCAGCGCTTCTTGCCCGATGTGGAGAAGGTTTTCCTGCCAGGGCTGAGGAAGTTCCGGCGGTCTGCCTTGCGCTTGAAACTTTGTGTGAAGGGCCGTACCGGCGGTCGTATTCTTAATAGTACCTTTAAGTGCGTCCCAAAAATTATGTTGTTGCAAGGCTTGGGGACGCAACGCGTGCACTGACCGGCGCGCTTCGCTCAGACTCCGCCGGGCCAGTTCGCCGGCGCGATGTAAATGATTGTCTGCTTCCTTACGGGAACCGTACGACATTGCATCCTCGGCTGCTTCCAATTGCACAATCACCCCAGTAAAACCTTGCGCGAGTGTGTCATGTATGTCACGCGCCATTCGATTTCGTTCTTCGAAGACCGCTGCTCGCTGACCTTGCTCTGCAAACTCATTGAGTTGAAGCGCAAGCATGACTTGATGCGCGAGCGCCTGCGTTAGTTCGATTTCCTCCGGCCGATAAGAGGCGCGATCGACATGGCGAATGCCAACAAAACCTCTCACTTGCCCACCCACTAAAATCGGAACTGCCAGAAACCTTGTGGTGCCTTTTCGCTTCAAGTAATCGCCCCATTCGCCGTCAATGCGTGGATCAGTCTCGACGTCGTCGCAAACCACCGGAGCCGCCGTGAAAAGCAGTTCTTGTATCACTGAGTTCTGCTTCCACAACAATGGGTGCTTCATGAATGGATGCTCGGGATCGGGCGCGACCAATTTTCCGCCGTCCGACATTGAGCGCAAAAAAAGTGAGTGAGCTGAGTCGTCGAATAACCACAAGCTCACGCTTTTCGCGTTCAACAGCCGACCAATCGTACTCAGCATCTGCCCAATAAATTTTTCCGGGTCCGGCGCAGTCGCCAAAACATCCAGACTTTGCGCTAGCGCCTCCACTTGTCCGCGCGCGACTTGTTCGGACGCACGCAATGCCCTTTCGGAGTGTTTTCGCTGGATAGCGATGCCTGCGAGATAAGTAATGTGTTTAATTGTATCCTGCTCCAACGAACTCGGGCTACGAGGCTCGCGATAGTACATGGCAAATGTTCCGGTCACTTTCCCGTCCGAGGAGAAAATCGGCGTTGACCAACAAGCACGAAGCGAATGTGTCAAAGCCAGATTGCGAAAGTCATCCCACAACGGATCGGCAGCGATGTCGGACACGATGACCTGTTCAGCGCGGTATCCGGCTGTACCGCATGAGCCGACGGCAGGGCCAATGACAAGGCCGTCGATTGCGTTGGTGTAGGGTTGCGGCAGATTTGGCGCCGCACCGTGGCGCAACTGCTTGCCATTCGGATCCATTAATAGGATGGAGGCCAGAACACCGGAAGATTGCTCTTCAACCAACAAACACAAACTATCGAGGATGTCGGCAAGCGAATCGCCCTTAGCTACCATCTCGAGAATCCTGTTCTCTCCGGCCAAAAGGGCTTCGCGTCGCTTACGGTTGCTTATGTCTCGGATAATCGCCTGGTAATACCGACCACGCAGCGCTGATAAAGAAACCTCCACTGGAATCATCTCACCGTTTCGCCGCAAAAATTTTCGCTCGAACCGAAACGATCCTTCCGCTTTCAATTTCTCCAGCCGATTCACCAGCAGGTGACGCTCTTCCGGGAGGTAAGTATCTGCAATTGAACTGCCGATGAGTTCCTCTTCTGTGCGTCCCGCCAGCTCGACACCTGCCGGGTTCACCAAAACACATTTGCCATCGGCATCGATGATGCAGACGGCGTCGGGCGAAGCGTTAATAAGATCGCGATACTTCTGCTCGCTTGTGCGGAGCGCTGCCTCTGCAGAATCGCGTTCAATCGCAATCCGCGCCAGGTGCGTCGCTTTCTCAATCAGCCCGAGGTCTTGTACGCTCGGGCTTAGCGTTTGGCGTTCATAGATACAAAACGTTCCGAGGACTTTTCCTTCAGACGACAGTATTGGATTCGACCAGGAAGCTCGCAGCCCGTGGCTCAACGCTGCGGCGCGATGCTCCGGCACTTCCCAAAGCGGATCAGTCGCAATATCGGAAACAATGACTGGTGATCCGCGATACGCCGCTGTCCCGCAAGAACCAGCACACGGCCCAATGGGCAGCTTTTCCATTTGCTGTATCCATCCCTTGGGAAGACTCGGCCCCGCCACGGAATCGAGATGAAGACCATCAGGACGAAGCAATAAAACAGAAGCAAGCGTGCCGCGGCGATACTCCTCGATAATCATGCACAGGACATTCAGGATCTCTTTAAGCGCGACACCGGTGGCAATCATCTCAAGAAGACGCTTTTCACCGACGAACAACGCCTCTGCTCGCTTGCGCTCGCTGATGTCCACCGTGGTACCAATATAACGATCCACTTCGCCAGACTCATTGACGACAGGTCGGCCGACACCCTGGACATGCTTAACAGTTCCATCAGCCAGCGCGATTCGAAATTCCATGTCGAACCCTCTTTTTTCGCGAACTGCTTCATCGAGACTTCGTTCAATAAATGATCGATCTTCCGGATGAACTGTTCCCAGGAACAACTGGAAAGATGGCTCGGTCTTTTTCGGATCGAAGCCAAAGATCCGGAAATGCTCCTGTGACCAGCTAACTTCTCCATTAGAAACATTCCAGCTCCAGCTTCCGGTGCGGCTGATTCTTTGTCCCTCAGCTAAAAATGCCTGGCTGCGTCGGAGCCTTTCTTCGGCTTCTTTCTGTTCGCTGATGTCATTGTTAGTCTCTAGAATTGCCACCGGATTGCCGGACTCATCCCGTTGCAGCGCCCATCGGCTCGCGACCGCGACCGGTGTGCAATCGCTGCGGATGTGGACCAATTCTCCTTCCCATCGTCCGGTCTCGAGTAGTTCGGCATTTATCTCTTGGAGTGGTTTGGGAAAGCATGTCTGGGTTAGCTCGTGCGAAACACGACCGACGGCTTCTTCGCTCGACCAGCCGTATCGTTCCTGAGCGCCGCGATTCCAGTAGGTGATTACGTCGTTCATGTCGCGGACGAAAACTGTATCGTGCGTTAGATTGAGTAGACTTGCCTTCTCTCGCAACGCACTCACAGACCGTTCGCGCTCCGCGATGTGCAGCCGTAATTGCTCGTTGCTCCGGGTGAGGTCAGCGGTCCGCTCCGCAACTTTGTCCTCCAGATCGGCGCTCGCTTTCTTTAAGGCATGCTCGACGCGTCTACGCCCGGCGCTCCACGAACTGATGAGCAAGGCCGTAAAAAGAAAGACGGCCAGATGGACCGCATCGCGAAAGCTAAATGAAAAAGCGAATCTCGGGTCAAGTATGAAAAAATTAATGGATAATGTTGATAACAATACAGCGAGCAGACCCGGCCCTGTCCCGCCGAACCATGTGCTGAGTAGAATTGCCGGCAAGAAGAGCGGCGTGCGGAACGTATAATCTTGCAACAGGAGGGTCACACCCGTCGAGAGCGCCACCAATGAGACAGAAAGTATATAGCCAAAAATTCCTCCTGACGCCAGCCGCGCGCGTGGATTCGAAATCGCGATTCTCTCGTCTCTGTTTTGACCGGCCATAACCGCCTCAGGTCTTGTACCGAATTCTATCGCAGGTAGTCAGGGTAGCACCTTACTAATTCTGCACCTGTCGCGCCACTTTTGTTCGCTCCCTCGAAAGAGGGGCTGCAAAATCCCGCCACCGCCGCATGGTGACCGGGCCCCTGCCTGTTAGCGTTAAACAAGTAAGAAATCATCATGAAAGCAAAACAACGTGAAAACAATTTCAGGACCAGGCTACGGCGCTTTTTTCGACGACGGCCGATCAGCCACGATCCCATGCTCATGCTCAACATGTCCGACTTCAATTTTACCGACGGATGGCGCCGCACGTTTTCGAAACACGAATACGGGCGGTTCTACGCCTAACGAACCAATGTCAAAGAAGGGGACCAGACCGCGGACAACAGACGCCGCGGAGGGATCAGTTATGGTCAACGCGCCAATTGGTGTCGTCTACAAGCGCTGGCTGGCGTTCGAGGATTATCCAAAATTCGTCACCGCAATCAAACGCGTGCGAAAATTGGACGCGAATCATTTTGTCGCGTCGCTGGGGTTGAACGGAAAAGAATATGAGACGACGCTCGAGATGATCCTGCGCGTGCCAGAACGGAGGCTAGCATGGCGTACTCTGGTCAACCCCCGCATTCCTGATCATTTCGCTGCGGGAGTCGTTTCTTTCGCGCCGCTTTCGGACCAGAGCACATGCGTGACCTTGAAGCTGACCTCGAGCTTCGGTGGCACCGTCTCCCGCCGTGTCTCCAATTACCTCCAAAACTTTAAGAAGATGATTGAAGATGAGGCGGCGAGAGCAGACGGGCGCTGACGATCAACAGCAAAGATCTGATTCCATTCTCGAGACTGTTGAATCGTTTGCAAAATAAACTGCTTTTCCGCTCCGTCGTATCATCGATCGTTGCTCACATCTGGATGACGGAAGCCTCAGAAATCGCGTTCGCAGGGCAACGCCTTGGCGATTCGATTGTCGACGTGTCCAGTGACGCCCTGAAACCGATGATTTCGCAATCCTAAGTCTGGCGCGTACAAGCGCGCCAAAAGCTTCCGCAAGCCGGGTTCGTTCCCGAGCGAGCATCCGATTCAAAGTCACTGGAGATTTTATCGCGGTTCTGGGCACACCACTACAGAAGGGCTGAGATTAAGTCAGTACCAATCAACGATGTTGAATGGGAACGGGTCATTGACGATTCGATCAACCGCGCCTTGCCATTCACCAGCGATCCAAAAACCCGCTAAGTGAAAAAGGCTTCCGTGACTGTATGATACTCGAGACTGTGTGCTCTATCTGTGGCTACCTCTCTAATGAAACGAATATTGCGTTTTTGTGCGGTGACTATTCCTTACGACGGGCTGCCGAAAAACGCCTAACTAACATTAAACGTTTCTCCCTTTACGAATCGATTACTGACTTTGTCTCTTTCATAGAGCTTACCCAAAAAGACTTAACCGATACCTTCGTCAAAAGTATATTGGTAGGGTTGCATTGATTTGACGGACAGTGGGCTAAGGGTCAAAAACCCGAAGGAGAGCCCACATGAAGACGCAGTTAAGTAAGCCGTCTCGCACGAAGGCGAGATATACCGAAGAGTACAAACAAGAAGCCCTGGAGTTATGGCGTAACAGTGGTCGCAGCGCGGCCAAAGTAGCGGCCGAGTTGGGTATCCGAGCTCCGCTGCTCTACCGCTGGGCGCGGCCCAAACGCCAATCCAACTCTTCTGCGAGCGAGTCGAAGTCTAAGCGTAGCGTAGAAGAACTCGAAGCGGAGATCCGGCGGTTGCAGGCCGAGAACGCCAAGCTCTTGGAGCAACGTGAAGTTTTAAAAAAATCGCTGGGCATCCTCTCCGAAGCGCCGCCGAGAGGTATGCCCGAATCGAACAGATGAGCGGCTCATACAAGATCGCATGGTTGTGCGAAGCGCTTCTGGTTTCGCGTAGTGGTTATTACGCGTGGATCAGGCGGCGGCGTTGCCCTGGACCACGCCAACTGGAGAACATTCGCTTGCGTCAACGCATCCGGGAGGAGTTTGCTCGCAGTCGCCAAACCTACGGCAGTCCGCGCCTGGCCCAGGTGTTAGGCTGTCCGGGAAGGCGTAATCGCATCGCCCGGCTTATGCGCTTAGAGCGAATCTTTGCCCGGCAACGCTCGAAGTATCGTCCGTTCACGACAGACAGTCGCCACGGTGGCCCGATCGCTCCCAATCGGCTACGTGCTCTCGTAGTACGGCGCCCTAACCAAGTCTGGGTCACTGATGTCACCTGCGTGCTCACCGCTCAAGGCTGGTTATATTTGGTCGCCGTTCTGGATATCTTTAGCCGGCGCGTAATCGGTTGGGCCATGAGCCAACTTCTCGATACCGCTCTGACCAGTGCGGCGTTGCGCATGGCTATCAACCAACGCCACTTCTCCCAAAACCTAATCGTCCACTCCGATCGCGGGGCCCAGTTCGCCAGCGCCCGTTACCGCCAACTGCTCAGCCAATATCGCCTAACCGCTTCGATGAGTCGAAAGGGAAACTGCTACGACAATGCCTTTATCGAGAGCTTCTTTAGCAGCCTCAAATACGAACTGGTCTATCATCACCGCTTCACCACCCTCGCCCAAGCCCGTACTGCCATTTTCGACTACATCGAAACCTTCTACAACCGCACCAGACTCCACTCCAGTCTTGACTACCAAAGCCCAACCAATTTTGAATCCCAACTAAACCCAAATCACCCTTAACCAACTGTCCGTACAACCAGGGCAAGCCCATGGTCAAGGCCAGATTGAAATTCCACTCAGAACACGATGCGAGCTGCGTGCTTTACAAAAACAATTTCTTGTACGAGCTACGCGCGAAATTCGCACCGAAAATTGAAAACCCGATTGCTGACAACGACTACCTCAGTGTGTTCCAAGAAGGAAAAAAACTCTGGAAGCACGTCGGCGACGAAAAGGTTTGGGTGACACGCCCGCAGTTTCACCATTGGAAGGCGAAAATATTTACCACTGGAATAGCAAAGTTACGTTCGTGCGGATGTATGAGCGCCAATCCGCACTCATTCCCAGCTTTTCCCTCTCCGCTCAAGGCGAGCGGCGTCTAATGGTGCTCCAGATGGATGTCCTTTGGAAATCAAAGGTAGGTAACGATGGCAGGTTTCTCGAAGGCGACATTACCGCACACGAAGAAGCCGAATTATCTTTCAATGTCCCTGCCGACGAAGAACTTCAGCGCTGGGACTCGAGCAAAGCGTCGAACAGACAGCATCTGAAAGCAAAACAATCGGCAGCGGTCCTGCGAAAGGGAGCCAACCAGAGAAGCAGCCGAATACCAAATAAAGCCCAGCTTAAACAGCGTCACCGTCGCCTAGATTCTGGGCCGCTTATGATTTCGAACACCTTTTTGGCATCGCCTAAACAAGGCGCACCCAAAAATCTAGGTGAGAACAGTTCGAGTCGAATTACGAAAAATCGCCTTCTGCGATCAGCGCTTTGCTAAATCCAGAACAGCATTTCGTCCAAAATCATCTCACGTCACCCTCCCGCAATCAAATGCCGGTCCACGAGGGAATTGTGATCGCTTCCATTTCAGAACGGATTCTCTCGCGTCGTCTGGTTTTTCACCACGCACTTACCTTTTTGACTTCCTAAATGTGTTGCGTGACACAACGCCTGACACAAATTCTCGCTGTCACATGAATGTTCGACGCCGGAATGCGCGAATATCTGAAGCATCGAGATCGAACCATTCGGCGTCTTTTCTTACTCGCTTCGAGGCAAAACGGTTGTGCCAATACAGTTCAATGCCAGCCGGGTCATCGGTGCGAATCACGTGCACGTTAGCCGCTTTCTCAGGAAGTTGTATAGCCAGTTCCCGTTCGCGCCGACCCGCAGCGTTGCTCCGTCCGATTTTGTAAAAACGGCCTGATTTAAGTAAATAAACAAATCCATATTCTGCGTCGTCTGATGCGTCGTTATCCGTTGCGAGCTGGTCAGCCCTTGCTAAGGGACCACAAATCGCAACAACGCCCTCAAGGCCGCCGCGGGTTTGGCAATACGCTATAACCTTCGCGACGAGCTGGGCCTTTGAACCGAAACGTTCGAATGCTTTCTGGTTAGGGAAATTCGAATCAGCCCGCTTTTTTAGCAGGTACTCCGCCTTAACCGGAAAGTGTCCGAGCTCACGGATTAATCCCACGAGTTTATCGAGGAGAAATGTATCATCATAGGCTCCTTTCATTATGTTCGGCTCGTAACCAGCTTCACGGATGGCGTCACTCCAACGCACCCAATATTTCCCAAGCCAATCGGCTTCTTTGATACCCGTTTGCGTCAAGAATCGGTCCCTACCGAGCGGCACGCCGTCGTTTTCCGCAGCAGTCCGCCGGATTTGGTCAAGAATGAGCGCCTTCGTCATGTCACTTGCGAACACCTTTTTGGCATTGCCAAAAAGGTGTAGCCAAAAAATCTAGGCGGGAACAGTTATCTTTTCCGCTACACGACGTCTCCAGCTTCAATTACCCGCCAACTCCAATTTCATCTGAATCCTGATTCTTCACTAGCCATTCTTCTCCTGGCTTTCCCATCAACATGAACGCTCCTCGCGCCTGACGCTGGCAACGCCAACAAACAAAGTTATCCATTCGCGTAATCCCAGTTTCCGGATCACGATTCCCGCTCGGAATATGGCGTCCCCGGCGGGAATCGAACCCACATTTAAGGTTTAGGAAACCTCCGTTCTATCCGTTGAACTACGGGGACAGTCGACATTTCCGATTTTAGATTTTGGATTGGCGATTGCAAACACCTGCCGATGACACACAGGTGTGATTCCATCGACACCTGCCCGTGCCGAATCATCAGCGATTCAGCAGACGTGAGTCGAAACGATATTCGACTGGCTGACTGATCCTAATCTTTTTGAAATCGGCATGCTTCGGATTTAACAAAAAGTTCATCTCGCTCCTGCTGAGTACGCTGGGCACAGCGAGGGCGACAGACTTTCCCGCGTGTACCCAGTCGTCGCCGATTTGCATGGTTTGGAAAATCGGCGGTTCCGCGTTCCAATGCGGTCCCAGATTCTTGGCGGGAAAATATTCGGTCAATTTGTCCTCCCACTCGAGCCGAAACGACAGGTATCGTGCATTCGGAGAGAGCGGCGTTAAGTGGACGAGCAATTCCAGTGCCGCGAGCGATTCATGCTCGCTCACATAAACGACGCCTGTGCCTGGCGAGTTCCATCGGCCACCATAAACGCGAGCGCCTTCGCCCGTAAATGCGCTCTTGACGTGTGCCGCGCGAACGATTCGCCACGCCGACAGCATCAGGTATAAACGCTGTATTCGATCCGCCCTAACAAGTTCTCCACCTCGCGTGCGCCTGCCTCAGTGCTGGCGTAATCGAGCGGAATTGCGCCGCCGAGACCAACCTGTGGGTGCTTCAGCCATGCTCGTGCTCTCTCGACGTTCCCGAAAACGCTCGTCGCGTGTGTGAGCAATCGCGAAAAGCGAATCACCTTGTCCGATTCATCTGGAGACAGTCGCCCCGCCGCTTTGCGTCGCTGCAGAGTGGATCGCGAGATGCAAAGTTTCGCCGCCAGTTTCTCAAACGGCAGGTCGAGAGTGTCTTGCAAAGTCTTCAGCTCAGAAAAACGCAGACCTTTCTGGATCCTTTGAATCAGTTCAGCTGGGTGGGCCGTCT
>WNFO01005596.1_pt1 | contig 13700 bp, 7 predicted proteins | sample 5400251 | NCBI WGS metagenome assembly WNFO01 (sample SAMN13153354, study PRJNA577476) | soil metagenome | isolation source: 100 cm saprolite under Madrone tree | place: USA:California | collected 2016-06-14 | reverse complement strand
GCGAATCCCTTCAGCTCCTTCACCGGGCGCGGAATACTTGCATGGGAATCGCCGACGTAGATTTCAGCGATCTCGGCGCCCTCGCGCGAACCATTATTTTTGATATTGAAGGAAACGTTGACGGGAGCGCTAAGATCGGCAGAAGATGGTGATATGGACAGACCGCTGTATTGAAAAGTGGTGTAGGAAAGCCCATAGCCAAAGGGAAAAAGCGGCTGGACTTTGGAGCGATCGAAATAGCGGTAGCCGAGGAAAACTCCTTCTTTGTACTCAATGCGCTTGTCGGCCTTCTTCGGATAATAGCTGTCAAATGCCGCGTTGTCTTCCCAGCGGCGCTCGAAAGACGCCGGTAATTGCCGCCCTCCTGGCCGGGGTACCACGCATGGATCAGACCTGGCACGGAGTCGATCCAGCGCGTCATGTCAACGTTGCCGCCCGCAGTCAGAACGACAATGACGTTCTTGTTGATGGCTGCGACCTGCTGAATAAAAGCGTCCTGGCCGCCAGGAAGTCGAAACGTACGGTCGAAGCCTTCGCCTTCCGAAGATGGATCGAAGCCCATGCAGAGAACGACGGCGTCGGCCTTCGCCGCGGCCGCCCTAGTGCTTGCTTCCAGAGAGCGGGTTGCCGGCGCGATCCCAAAACGGGCGGTCGCGGTGCCGACGTTTTCAAAATATTCAAGAAGAATTTTGTACGGTTTGCCTTGCTCAAGATGCGCGGAGTAGGTGTCCAGAGTTTCGCCGTGACGCTGCCAATCGTCAATCACACGCTGGTCATTGACGTAGAGCCGGACTCCGTCATCCGCCGAAATGAAAAATTTGTAGTCGTCGTCAGTTCTGGGAATGAAGTAGCCGCTCCATCGAACCGAGAAGTGGTCAATGGGGCCGCCATCAACGTAACTTCCCTCCGCCCAGCGGAAGCCGATTCTTTCGTCCGTGCGGATGAGTGCCGGCGCGCCTTCGAGCGAATCATTGTTGAAGTATTCGCCTTTCAAACCTTGGGGTCCGGCGGGCGAAGCCACAAACTGCGTGTTCTTGACGATCTCATCGAGCTGCAGATCCTCAATAACGTAGTCGACGCGCACGCTTTTGCCGAGATAGTTGCTGATGCCCTCCAGATAGCTGACGGAATTGAATGGCTTGGTGAGCGAGCTTCCGCCCCCGCCGATCACCGCGGGATAGGCATTGGGGCCAAGCACTGCGAGCGTTTTGATTCTGTTTTTCTCGAGCGGAAGGATGCCATTTTCATTCTTGAGCAGTTCCGCTGCTGGCCTCTTCGAGAGCAAGCTGTCTTCCCTGCTGGCTGTACAAAGGGATGGTTCGGTCGGTTTGCTCGCGATCGTAGAACCCGAACTGAATGGCTTTGCGCAAGATGCGACGGACCTTGTCGTCGATTGTGGTGATTGGGATTTCGCCGCTCTGGATAGCCGGCAGCAAGGTCTGCTTGTTCATGAAGAGCGCCGAGGGCATTTCGAGGTCTAGGCCGCCATTCGCGGCAGCTTTGCCGTCGTGCGTGGCGCCCCAATCCGACATGATGATGCCGTCGAAACCCCATTCCTTCTTGGCGATGACGTTGTTCAGGAAATGGTTCTCGAACATGTAGACGCCGTTAACCAAGTTGTACGCATCCATCAGAGCGCCCACCTTGGCTTCCTTTACGGCGGCTTCGAAGGCGGGAAGATAGATCTCCCGCAAGGTGCGCTCGTCCACGTCGGAACTGTGGTCCATGCGTCCATATTCCTGATTGTTAACTGCGAAGTGTTTCGCGGTGGCGATTACGCCCTGCGACTGCATGCCTTCAATCAACGAAACCGCCAGGCGCGACGCGAGATAAGGGTCTTCGCCCAGGTATTCGAAATTGCGCCCGTTCATCGGCGCGCGGTAGATGTTCATCCCCGGAGCCAGGATGAAGTGGACGCCGCGCGCTCGAGCATCCTTGCCCATCATTTCGCCGACGCGGCGGGCCAGGTCGACGTCCCAAGAAGCAGCCAATGCGATTCCTGCCGGATACGCCGTTGTCGGTCCGTAATCGTGCACTCCCAACGGACCGTCGGACATGCGCAGCGCGGGTAAACCGAGCCGCGGAAGCGCCTGGATGTAGAAGTCATTGATGCCGCCGATGAGCGTAAGTTTCTCGTCAAGGTTCATTTTCACAAGAAGCGCATCGACGCGTTTCTCGATTTCCGCCTTCGGAAGTTGCGTGGATTGCGCGAACACCGCTTGCAAGTTGCCAATGAGCAGAAGTGCACCAAGAATGATGCCAAGAAGCAATGCTTGCCGCGCCGCTCGAGAGGGTCTCGCGCTCATCGCTTATTTCTCCTCAATAATCGCAGCATCCCAAGGCTTCAGCGCTATGCTTTGAGCGCGCGCGACCGCAGATTGTGTAAGCAGATCGGCGCCGGGGCCATAAGCATAGGTGACCGTCTGCGGATCGCTCGAGTAATTCAGATAAAAGTGGAGCGCCTTGCCTTTGCGGTTGAGGCCGTGCTTTACGCGCACCGTTGTAGGGAGACTCTGATCGGGCCCCGTCAGCCCAGCCAGCTCCAGAACGTTCAGCAGCACTTCGGTTTGCAGCTTGTTGCTTAGAACCGTGCCCTCGTACGTCAAGGTGCCCTTACCAAAGGAGTTGCGGGTAATGGCAGGGTATTTTCCGAAGAAAGGATGATCGTAGTAAGCCAAAGGCTTGGCGGTATCCGGGATCAGCATCTCCGCCCACTCAGACACTCGGTTGTCCGCTCCCGCATGGAAGGGATCGTCTTTCAACGCAACGGTACGCTGCAAACTCGAAAACTCCTGATAGTGCACTCCGGCCGCCTCGCGCAAGGGCCCCGGGGCCATTTCCCAGCGCACGGTGGAATATTCGTTGCAGAAACCACTCTTAAAGCCCACCACAAGATGGCCACCGGCGTGAACATACTCCGCCAACCGCTTGAGCACCGCATCGCTGGCCACATACAGCGGAGGAACCAGGATCACTTTGTAGTTGGAAAGATTTGTGCTTTCCGGAAAAACGAAATCCGCGCCCAGGTTTGCGCGGTACAGCACTTCATACATTTGCCGTAGAATCGTGCGATAGTTCGCGTGGTCGCTGAACTTCATAAAGTCGATTCCGTACGAAGAATCGTTGCTATAAAGGATAGCGACATGATTCTTGCGTTGAATGTCCACGATTTCTGGACCGATACGCTGCAGCTCGTGCGCCGTGCGGCTGACTTCGTCGTAGGCCCTGCCGGGTTGCAAATCGTGGCCTAGCACACCCTTCCAGTAGGTTTCCTGGCCGTAATGTATGGAATGCCAGTGCCAGTATTCGACCATGTTGGCGCCGGATGCCGCATGCGTGTAAACATCCAGGCGGAGCTGCCCGTCGTACGGGGGATATTGTTCCTTGGAGTCCCACCCAATCGCTTCGGCATTGGTTTCGGTGATGAGATAGTTGGTATTTTTCAAGGACCGCGCGTAATCGCCGGCGTACGAGGAAGCCTCGCCGTCGAACTGGTCTTGCGTCCCGTGATATGGATTGGCGGCGGCGATGTCCAGCGTTCGAACGACGTCCCGCTCGTTCACTTCAGGCCTGGGCGGCCCCGCAAAATCGTGGGTGATGAACTGTTCCGGGCGCTTGTACTCGCTGACGATCTGCGATTGCCAGGCAAGAAAATCGGTGGTCAGCCACTGCGAGTAGCGCTCCCATTCCAGCTTCCAGCCCGGATTGATAATTCCATCGCGCGGAGGCAACTCCGACCAGTCGTTCAGTCGCTGGCCCCAGTAGTTCAGCCCCCAAACTTTGTTCAGCTCATCAACGGTCTTGAATTTCGATTTCAGATAGTTTTCGAATCCCACCTGCACATCATGATTCGCGGCATAGGCGGAAGAAGTCTCATTGTCGATCTGATAGCCAATGATCGCCGGATTGTTTTTGTAGTGTTCCACAATCTTCCGGATCACACGCTCGCAATAGAACCGGTACGTGGGATTGGCAAGATCGGTATTCTGGCGCAGGCCATAGTAAAGATACTGACCGCCCAGGCGGGTCACGACGATTTCCGGGTGCTTCTTATACATCCAGGCGGGAATGGAATAGGTCGGGGTACCTAGAATAATTCGAATTCCGGCTGCGTGAAGCTTTTCGACAACGCGGTCCATCCAGGCATACTCAAACTTGCCATCTTCGGGCTCCCATAGACCCCAGCTGGATTCGCCGATACGCACCACGGTGATGCCGGCTTTTTGCATGAGCTGGACATCCTGGTCCACCCGGTCGTAGGGCATATATTCCGGGTAATATGCGACACCGTAAAGTACCGTATCCATGTGATCCGGGCGGAAGGCCTCGCGGGTCTGCGCGTCTGCGGGCAACACTGCAAACGAAAGCGCCCACAGCAAAAATCCCGCTGCCTCGCCCGGCAAACGCCGGGTTCCCATCTTTCGACCGAAAATCATGAGCGGCCTTTCTCCATATTCATCGCTGTGGAATCGCGCTGCACAAAGTTGGTTTTCAGGACGTATTCGGTGCCCGTAGGGTTTGGCGTCTCGCGTTGAACATCTTGCAACAGCGCGTTAAACGCCAGCCGGCCGAGCTCCGACTGCGACATCTCTATGGTGGTTAGCGGGGGAAGAACGTACTGCGACAAGTGGATGTTGTCAAAGCCGATTACGGAGAGCTCGCTGGGGACGCTGACTTTGGCGGCATAACTCTTGTGCATCACGCCGATGGCGGTCATATCGTTCGAACAGAGAACGGCCGTGGGCCGCGGCCGCAGGCTGAGCAGCTTTGCGCACGCCTCTCCCCCGCCCTCTAATGTGTGGTTGCCTTCAATAATCAATTGTGAATCGACGTGCATTCCAATTTCGGTCATGCAGCGTATGAACGCCTCTTTGCGGGCAACGGCGGACTTCAGCGTCAGCGGACCCGATATGAACGCAATCCGTTCGTGGCGCAATGCGGCGATATGCTGCACCGCCTGCCGGATACCATGGATATATTCGATCCGAATGTTACTGACGCGGGGACGCGGCGGCCCCACATCTACAAACACCAGCGGCACATTCCTCAGCTTGAGATCGTCGAGGAGGGACTCTTCCATGCCGAAGGTCATTACCGCAACGCCTTCGACGCGGTGTTCGAGCATGCGCCTCACCGACGTTTTCATTCGCTCCGGGTCGTGAATCGTCGATGTCACCAGAATCTCGTAGTTGTGCTGTACCGCTATGTCTTCGAACACGTGCACAATCTCGGGAAAGAAGGGATTCGTGATTTCCGAAACGATCAGCCCAAAGATGCGGCTGCGCCCGGAAACGAGGGCGCGCGCCTGCGTGCTCGGAAAATAGCCGAGTTCTTCGACAATCTTCCAAACACGCTTCGCAAGCTGCGGCTGCACGCTGGGATGCCGGTTAATCGTGCGCGACACCGTAGCGGTCGACACTCTTGCGCGTTTTGCGATTTCTCGGATGTTCATGGTTGGCTACATCATTTTTGTGGTTCGTGGCCCGCACTGCTGCACCCGTCCGACTGCGAAGCGCCGCGATCTGTTCTGTTGCACGACGGTGCGGCGTTTCCCCAGAAGTCGTGCCCACCGTTATTCTCGATGAGCTTGCCACTGCTCTTGGCCAGAGACTTTGGTTGCAATCGATATCCGGATAGCGTGTGCCGCCCAATCCCACCTTGACCCGCGTCGATCAAGCGCGGATCTGCTGTCAGCGCATGCGGATCATCGGCAAGAGCTTTCACGCCGTAATAGACATTCGCATCAAATACATTTTCCTTGCTGGTCCCGAATCCGGGCGTCGTCGAGTACGCACCGTCAGAAGCGCGCGAAATTCCGTACGAAAACTGGGCGGTTCCCCCCACATAAAAAATGTTGTTGTACAAATATATTCTTTCGGTCCATCCGCCCCAATCTGAAAAAAGCAGCAGGTCCAACGTATGTTCGGGACCAACGTAAATCGTATTGTTGTAAATCAGGCTGTCCTTGACGGGCCCGGCAAGATTGATGCCCCTCGTGCGGTCATTCTGGCTGATGTTGTAGCGCACAATCGTTCCCGTGTTCCCGGCGCTCTCTTCGGGGCTGTGGCCGCCTTCATTGCAGATCAGCAGGAATCCGCCGTCGTTGTCGTGGCTATAATTGTATTGGATGACCGTATTCCGGCTGTTCCAGTCGGAATCGAATCCTTCGCCGTCCCGCTGTCCTTTTGTTCCGTAAGCCTCGTTGTACTGAATCACAGAATTGTCGGCGCTCCAGGCCCAGATCGCCACATTGTATCCATCCGACCGCTGATTCGCATGGCCGACCACGTTGTGTTCTACCAATGCGCCGTCCGTTGCCACCACCACGATCCCGTCGCCCCCAATGTCGTGAAGCTGATTCCCGCGCACAACCACGCCCAGGCTGGGAAACCATTTCGAGCGCACCCACGAATCCGCCCAGCCGAAAATCCCGCTGCGGTCCACGTGATAGATTTCATTATTCTCGATGCGCAAATCCACGAACCGGCTGGGTTTCTTGTCGCCCACCGAAGTGTAGTTGATCCCGCCATTCGGCTTGACGCTGTCCACTCCATTCACGTCATGGATCGTCAGCGACCGAATATAGATATGGTGCGCCTCGCCGTAATTTTCCACCGCCACATGAACGGCACGTCGTTCGGCACGTTGTGCACCGGTGTTGGTGATCTCGAGGTCCTCAATTTCCCAAAATTCCTGGTTTTTTAGCAGCACCGCGTCCTCGGACAAACCATCGCCGTTAATCACCGGCTTCACTCCCCCGCCATACATGCTAACCGTGATCGGCTTGCCTTCCGCACCAGATCCTTTCGGCCAGAGTTGTCCCTGCCAGACGGAATTCGACTTCAGCAGGATGCGGTCACCGGGTACGAAGCGGGTGCCGTTCACTTTTGTCAGGCTCTTCCACGCCCCCTCAGAACTGGTGCCTGCGTTGGCGTCATTTCCGTCCCGTGAATCGACATAGAAGATCACGGGCGTTCTCGTCGCCATTTGGCCGGGTCCATCGGCGCCGCGAGCATCAACACAAACAAGACCCGTCAACGCCACGAAGATCCATAGTGCCCTCTGGCGTGATGAACTCACCTGTATAACGGTCCTCCGCGGAATAAATGGGCTGTGGAAGAGTCCGGGCATTCTTTCGAGTTCGTCCTCGACCTTCGCGAGATCACAGATGCGGCTTCCTTGTGGAGATCCGCGCTGCTCGTTGGACCGCGCGCTGCCCCAATTGACAGAACTAAGAGCTAGTCAGAACGTAAATCGCACCGCAAACTGGCCGGTTCGTGGCGCGCTATTCACGCCGGTAACGAAACCCAATGGCTGGCCAGCGCTAGCCTGAGCATGTCCGCCGCCGCAGCCCTGAATTCCGAAGTAGTGGCGATTGAAGAGATTATAAAACTCTGTGCGAAACGAGAGCTTGTATTGCCCGTCCGAGCCCATCGAGAAGTACTTCAGAATACTGGCGTTCTCGTTTGCGCCGCCCGGGCAACGCAGTGCCGAAATCGCCGACGGGCCGGTTCCGAACCGTCCGTAGGCTGGGGCAGTGACTACGTCCGCAGGCAGGTAGAAATCACTGGCCGGCGTCTGATCTGTAGGTGTTGGCGGCGTGTATTGGCCGCGCTTGAAAATCGGTCCGCTGAATCCGCTGAGATTAAAGTTGGGGTAAATATTGCCCCATCCTGCGTAATACGGATTGGGGACGCCGGCCTGGAAGGGCTGCCCGGAAGTGTAGAGCACCAATCCTGCAACCGTCCATCCACCGACTAGGCTGTTCACCAAACGTCCGCGGTTGGATATCCACTGGCGCCCCCTTCCGAATGGCAATTCGTAGGTCACCAGGCCCTTTACGACGTGGGTCTGGTCATAGTTTGTAATCGTGTGCGCAGCCTGAGCAATATTCGAGAAATCCTGGATCGGCGTGTAATCCGCATACGTTTCCTGGAATGCCGTATAGGTGTCCCCTTCTTGGCGAGATAACGTGTAGTTCAGGTCCATGGTTAAGCCTCGGCCCGCGCGCTTCTTCAGGTCGATGACCATGGAATTGTAGTAAGTCTGTGCGAGCGGCAAGCCCACATAGTAAAGCTGATCGTAATAGTAGGTATCCATAAGGCCCGCCAACTGCGGATAGGGAGCAATCGCCTGGTAAAGATCGCCGCAGAATCCCGGGTACGGATACTTGATCCCGAAGCTTGCCGCATTGGCGGCGCTGCAAACGTTATAACTATAGGGGTTGTACGAATTGCCCATGTTGATGAAGCCAAAAAACGTCTTAGCCGAGGGCTCGTTGTAATTGAGCGCGGTATCGGGTAAACGGTGGCCGCGGTTCCCAATATACGCTGCCTCTATTCGCATTGTCGGAGTGATCTCGTACTGAACGCCAATGTTGAACCCGTCGGTGTAACCGGCGCGCAAGGCCCGCGGATCGATACTTGCCACCACACAACAAAATTGCGTGATATCCACATTCTTGTTGCCTGGCACAAAGACTCCGGGGTAGCCGCTGTCCCAATTGAAGGCGGCGTTCGTCTGATTTGTGCCTTGGAATCCTGGGGCAAACCCGTAGGGCGTGCCTTCCCAATGCTGCGTCCCGATCGGCACATAGAGGATTCCGAATGAGCCTCGGAATACCCATTTCTTCCACGGGGAATACGCAAATCCCAATTGGGGTCCGAAATTCGTCGCGTATTCGTTCTTCTCAAAACTGTCAGACCCGTTTTTCGCAAAAACCAGTGTGCCGGGAATCCCCAACTTTGGGTCGATGGCCGTCAGGTCGAAGTTAGCCCAGTGGCCGTATTTCTCGTGAAAGCGGAATGTATATTCCCATCGAAGCCCCAAATTGAGAGTCAATTTGGGCGTCAACTTCCAATTGTCTTGTGCAAATAGCGAAGTGGCCTTCCGCCGTCCGTATAAGTCATAGGGCGTCGATTCTTTTGCATTGGTCACATCGCCGAGAAGGAAGGTGGCGAAGCCGAAACCCACATTGCTCGAGTAACTTGCACCAGGTGCGCCCGTGGTACTCGGCAGGAAATTGAAGTTCAACGCCCCCGATCCTGTGTGGCTGTTGATCTGGTAGGCGCGGAAATCTCCACCAAAGGTGAACGTATGACGGCCCTTCGACCAGCTCAGGGAGTCCCCATAGATGAAAATCGCCCCACTGTAGTCGTTCTGCCAAGTATTGCCGATGGAAGTTACGCTGTAATTGTTGACAGAGCTTCCGAAGGAAATGGACGGAAAGTTGTCGGCTCCCGTATTCCCTAGTCCCAGTTGCGAGGCCCAGTTCGTTCCCGTAGATGTCGGGTTATTCCCGTTCCAGTACCAATTGTAGGTCGCGTTGAAAACGTTCAGAAGATTCGGGGCCAGCGTGTGCGACTCGCTAGCTCGGAACTCATATGCACGCACCAACTGCACTCGATCGTCGGCCAGAGGTCCTCCGTCCATGCTCCCAGCTTCCCAGATGCCGCCGCTGTCGACCAGGGTTCGCGGGCGGTGATTATAAATCCACGAGCCAGACAGACGGTCTTTGCCACTCAGAGTGTGATCCAGTTTAATCACTGCCTGATTGGGAGTCTGCGCTGGCGAATTGTTGCTGGGGAGCCGGTTGTTCGCAAAGAGGCTGGTGCTTTCCGGTGCATAATATTTCTGAAATATAGGAATAATTTTCTGGGCAACCGAACTGAACATTGTTGTGGGAATTTTATTCCCGACGAACACGGCTCCCGGATCCTTGGGATTGAAAATCGCGCCGGCGTAGATGGGATTCCCGTGAATGTCGGTGCCTAGATTCTTGGTGGTGTCGAGCAGTGCGCTAAAGTCCCCGTTCAAGAAAGCCTGTGTGGGTACGAATTGGGTGAAACCTCCAAGCGAGAAGTCGTTTTGGGTATAGCGTTCAAACGTGCCGAAGAAAAACGTCTTGTTCTTTCGAATCGGGCCGCCCACGCTCCCGCCATAGTCCCAAGCGCGCGCCTTTGTCTTCGTCGCGCCAGTTAGGTCATTGGTCCAACTGTTCGCGTCCAGCAACTCATTGTGGCCATAGCCGAACGCGCTGCCATGAAACTTGTTTGTCCCCGACTTCAGATTGAGCGCGATGATGCCACCGCTCGTGATGCCGCTCTCGGCGTCTATTCCGCTGGTTTGCGCTTGCAATTCCTGCACCGCCTCCATACTCGGCCCGATTTCCATCGAATCGCCCTGAATTGTTGCCGTGGCTGACGTGCCGTCAACAGTAAAGTCTTTAGTGAAGCCCTGCGTCCCGTTCACAACGGATTCGTATGGATTGCTGATGGGGGAATAGCCTGGCGTAATCGCAACAGCAAAGTTCTCCACGAACCGTCCGCCATTGTAAATACTGAGAGGAAGATCGGTGACTACATCTCCCTTCATGTTTGTGCCAATAGCTGCATTTTCTCTGTCGATGACGGGAGCATCCGCCGTAACCATAATCGACTCAATTGCCGCTCCGACCTGCAATGCTCCGTTAATTTGCGTTACTTCCGTTGAGTCCAGCGTGATGCTTGGCCGCTCCAGCGCCTTAAACCCGTTTTTTCGAAACGTTATCGAATAGGCTCCCGGCGGCAGATTAGGAACCACGTAGATACCGTCGGCGTTCGTGACCGCGTGAGTTACGACATCGGTTCCCAAGTTCTTTGCTGACACCTCCACGCCCACTATCACCGCGCCGCTCGAATCCGTTACCGTTCCCGTGACTGTGGCGCGATTCGCTTGCGCTCTGACCATCCCCACAACGAGCAATGGAAGCACACCTACACACAAAAATAGTTTACGCATCCCACCTCTCCTTAGCCGCGCAGGCGCACTTTGACACCGTTCGCATTGCGAACTCTACAACCCGCGGCTTATACCCCTGGTTTCCCTGATGGCTGACCCCTTCTGTCCTGTAGGTTCGTTCTGATCCCCGCAATCGTTCCAACCCACACGCCGTACATACTCGGGTGCAATGGTCAGCAAACGATTGCTCAAATGTTTGGTACGCTACTCCCCGAACTGAAGTATGTCAAGTCCCTTTTCTGAATTTCATCAGTTTTTTTGTTCTTCTTTTCTGTTCTTCATATAAGCTACTTACCTACAGCGTATTAGAGTCGTAACGCCGCAACATCTTCCCGGCCCACCGTCTGGGTCTCGTACAGTTCAATCCTGCAATATGAGTAATCGTTTGCTCCACTGGTTCTTTTGTTCACCTCGGGCATTTCTTTAATCCGTTCTATACTTATTGCTGTAGGTAATTCCGCAACGAATAAGCCAAACGGTCCCAAGAGCATCCCGGCTGCGTCCCTAACTAAGACAAATTGTCTTTCCAGCGAGGGCATCTTTCTGTGTCAACCGGACTACAAGAACGCGAGCTTTTTAGAATCAGTTGCTTACGAAATGCCCATTCTGTAAGCCCTTTGTTTTGATATTCATGTATGTAATGTGGGTGTACCCCGCACCGCCGCTCTCGGCAGGCTTCGCTTAATAGGTGACGGAGTACAGCTGGCCTTCGAGAACCACCTTTGACTTTTCCTCCGACGAGCACTGGACGCGAATCTGTTTATCCGCCAGGAAGTTGGAGTGTCTGACCTCTCCCGCACCCCACGAGAGTCCGCTCCAAATCTGCTTGTCGTAGTCGATTTCGACCGGAAGCCGTTTGTCGTCCTGCTCGACTATGATTTTGAGCACTTTCCCGATGGAGGTGCCGGTGGGCAGCCCCCCGGGCCAGCTGCGCATGATGCCCCCATCCGAGCTGCGCTGCTGAAAAATAATCCGCAGGTCTCCCTTCGCTGGCGGCCGAATGATCGCTTCGATAGTATTCGAGCCCTTGTCCGAAAATGATGCCTGAATGGGAGTTATCGTGCGGGGGATGCGCACATCTTCTTGAATACCAAGAACGAACTCCGGCGCGGCGTATCGCCCAAAGCCGACCCCTGCCATTTGGCCCGGCCCGAGCTTGATCGTGTTACCGCTAAGAATGGGCAAGAAGCCTGCGTCGCGAAAAATCATACGTCCGTGCTCCAGCGGTTTCTGCGCTTGCGAAAGCAACGGCATTTCGATTTCCTGCATGGATTGCGCTGGGTTCATCACCGTGTAGATTGCTCCGCCAGAATCCAGCGACCCGAATCCATAGGGCTGCACTTCTCCCGGAATCCCGCCGAACGTCTTTGTCCTTCCCATGGCCTGCAAGCCTGCGAAGATTTTCTGGACTCTTGCGAGCCATTTCGCCTTCTCGTCATCCAGGAATTCCAGGTTGCCGTGAATCGTATTCACCCACCCGCCGCGCGCGACCATCAAAAGCAACATTCCTTTCCACGCATTCGTCTTGCGGTAATAGATCGTCCCAGTATTTCCAATCATGAAGCCCGTCGAATCGATGCGCTCCAATGGCAGAAAACTCTGTTCGTAGCGACGCACCATGTGATCGCTGTAAATGTCCATGGATCTCCAGAAATTAACCTCCGGAACATCGGAAGGTCTTGGATCGCCGGAGTAGAGCGAGTCGAAAACTTCGAGCCACCGCAGATCCACGGGATTGCGAAATGGAAAGGGCCCTGCTGTAGACTCGACATCACCGCCAAACCCATTGAATGCGACGAGCATCACCTCAGGATTCTTCGTTCGGAATTTCTTCAGTGCTTCCCGAAAGGCCGCTTCATTTTTCGCCTGGATCTCTTCCGGCGTCTGCGTCTTTTCCGCAGCGGGTGTCGCGGCCCCAAAATCCACGAAGTCAAACTTGAACATGCGAATGCCGCGGTCATACCAGAACTGCAAGACGTTCATGAAATCCGGTAAAAATCCGCCCTCATAAAACGACATCGATCCGCCCTTGGCCGTGAGCGAATCGCGCCACCGCGGCGCAGCGTTAATCTTCACCAATTCGTTGGTCCCGAACCACATCCCGGGCAGCACGCCATTCGCCTTGCATTGTGCGATCCATCGGTCAGGGCCATTCGGCCAGTTCGGAGTTCTCCATTCACGATAGCCTCCATCTAGTGCGAACCAGAACGCGTCCATCATGTAGTAGTCAAAGTGAATGCCGAACTTGCGCAGCCGCGCAATCTCGTCGAGCTCCTTCATCGCCAGCGCTTCGGTCAGTGGAATGTTGTCCGACAATTCGTCGTAAGAAGACCAATTGTTGTATACCCACACCGGATCGCGCAGCATCGGTTCGCCCAGCCGCGAAGGTGACCAGCCCTTCGTATCCGCAGGAGGGCGCGCGTGGGAACCCGCTGCCGATTCTTGAGCGGGGCCGATTTGCTTCGACTGCGACCCCAACTGAACTGGGGCTACGTAGCAAGGAACAAGAACCAACACCGCAATCAGCCGGCTCGGCCGCGCCAGTTTCATCGTGGTGCCCCACCTGCGTTTAGTCACTGTTTCCCCGCAGATTCGCCTGGCCAGTCGTCGGTCCGAAATGGCGAGGCCGGCAAACCTTCTTTGTTGTATAGATTGCATTCCGGACTTCCAGCCCACGCATATCGAACCGCCACCGGAGCGCTAACCTCTTCGCCGGAAACAACAATCTCGGCGCCTTGGATTCGAGCAGTTGCCCAGTGAAATTTGCGGTCCGCGCCCGCAATCGAAAATCCCTTCAGTGCCTCGCCATGCGCTTCGAGTCCACCGCCCGCATGCCGAAACCGAATCCGCACTTCGTTACCCGCGACCCGGCTTGAATCATAAAGTGGTCCAGAATAAACGATCTTCCGCGCATAGTTCGT
>WNFO01003251.1_pt1 | contig 13700 bp, 11 predicted proteins | sample 5400251 | NCBI WGS metagenome assembly WNFO01 (sample SAMN13153354, study PRJNA577476) | soil metagenome | isolation source: 100 cm saprolite under Madrone tree | place: USA:California | collected 2016-06-14 | reverse complement strand
ACCTTGCATTCCTTAGATTTCCCTTTAGGTGTCCCATAGCTCCTGTCAGTTCTCCTTGCAGCAGAGACCGGCATCAAAAAATGAGTGGACCGGTGCCGTGAGGCCTAGACCGTTGAACATAAGGAGGCCGCACTGGCACAGCCAACGCGCTTCGGATGCCGCGGGAAAGGTGAGAATTTCGGATGTCGGTGGGCACGCCGTTGGAGAGGCGACCGGAGACAAGTTCAATCGTTCGGTGGTCCACCGATTACGGATCGGGTCTCCACTCCAAGGGCCACAGCGGTTTTGGTAAGTGCTTGTTCGCGCTGAGGTCGCCTGCCCGCCGGGTCTACGTTTTTAGGAAAACCGACACGCTCCCTCAACTCTCAAGGAGGAGCGCGTGGACGAATTCAAGACGGAAGAAGCGGGCGAATTACCTCAAGTCTCTGCAACGTCACCACGATGGACAGGCGCGCCATCCATCGCACTTGCGCATCAGTTGAACGAGCAGTGCGTCAAACTCGTGTGCGAATTCGCGGCCACTTCCTCCCACCAAGAACTTCCCCAATTCGTCCTGCAGAACCGTGATCTCTGGCGCCTTCTTGAAACCGAAGCGTGCAAACGCGTCGCGGCATTCCCTTTTGTCATCGTCGATCTTCGCTTCAAAGACGCTCAGTCATGGCAGCGGGCCGGTGAAGGACACTTGATGAGTCCCACCGATTCCACTCTGTACGCCTGTATGCCGCCGAACCTCTTTGAAGATCTCGTGCTCGAAACACTCCTGTTCGCGCGTCAAGCCGCTCGAGAGGACATCAGCGTGGCCAAAGCGATGTTCGCCATGACGTCGCCAGTCGCGAGCCTGATTGCATCTCTCACCTTGCAGCAGGTCAGGACTATTGCCATTGGCAATACCCAGCAACAATTTCGAGTCCGCTGGGACAGCGACCCCCAGTTCTGGGGAGAGCTACTCGTCGCCCGTCGGGCTGGAGACGAACGGGCTATGGCCGCGGTGCGTCGCCAGGGCAAGCTACTTTTCTGCGGCGAACTCATTCAATTCCGCAAATAACCCGGCCATTCGGCTGAGCTCCAGCCATGCCAAGCTGCTGCTCTGCGGTGCATTGGCACGGCTCCGAAAGTCATGGTACTGCTTCCGAATGGCATCCCCCGCTCCGTCGCTCGACCGGTAGGTCCGCCTCTCCCGACGACAGCTTGCAACGATATCGGCGCGGCACAGCGCTGAATCCGCGCTGGCATGAGTCGCCGGAATGGTGGAGAGCGCTGTTGGTTGCTGCCGAGAGCGAAGACGAGAAATACTTGGACGACATTCACCTGCACGCCAAACTCCTTCTTTGCGGGGAACTCGTTCCAAGAGCAGCGTTGGAACCATAGCCCATGTCCATAGAGCGATTACCCCGCCAGGGCGCTTCGTCATCTATTGCGGATCAGCACGATTAGCTGCGCGTTGCCGCCTTCGGGCCGCTGAAACCCGGACCGTCGATTGCCGAATTAGATTGATGGACCACCTTGCGTGATAGTGCATGACGGCGTTGGCAGCGCGGCCATCACCCGAAATGATCGCTTCGTGTATGCGGCGATAGTTGTTCAAATATCCGTCGATATTCGCGTGCACGTCGACCAGTTCGGCAAGGTAACGATCCCAATACGAAATGCCGAGCCGTTCCAGCCAAATATTTAAATATTTGTTGTCAGTCATCCCGTTCGCAGCCCAATGATAGTCGTTGAGTTTGAGCAGGAACGCGAGTGGAGGAATGGCGAGCGGCTCTCGAGCGATCAATTCGTATCGGGCTTGCAGTTCCGAAGGGTCCGCTCCCCCCGCAATCTTGCCTGCCGCCAACTCGAACCCCAAAGCGACCACGGGAGCGACGACTTCCCACATTTGAATGACATCTGTCGGCATGAGAGGTCGCATGACGGCGCCGCGGTCGGGCAGTAATTCCAATACACCGCGGCCGGCAAGCATGCAGAGTGCTTCGCGGACCGGCGCGACACTTAGATTCAACTTGGCGGCGATTCGAGCGGCATTGACACGCGCACCAGGACGCAATTGACCGGCGTCCATTTCCGTGAGGATGTGATCGAGCACGCGTTCGACTGCAGGGACGCGTCGCGTATCGTCGTGGTCGTGGACTTCCAATACCGACCCTTCCGTTGCGCCGGTCGTGTTCACGTCGATCTCCTTGTACAAAATTGATCGCGCATCCTAAATCGTCCCTCGCCGCGCTGCCATCGGCGGATTCCTCTTGACTGTAGCCGAATCTTCGAACATTATGCAACTTCTTGGCAATATATTCCAATTAAAATGGGGAATCTTCGAAGATGTGCACCATCCAAAGGTTTTTATCCCACGCCGCCAGCTGTGGAATCGCATCATTTTTTCTCCTGTGGACACCGACGATCGGGTTCGGGGCAGCCACCGCTCCAGAGGACGCCTCAAGTTCAACCGCGTTGCAGGAAATCATCGTCACCGCGCAGAAGCGGGAACAGCGCGCGCAAGACGTGGGGATTACTCTTAACGTTTACTCAGGCGAAGAGTTAAAGGACGCGGGCGTAATCACAGCGCCGGACATCGCCAAGTTAACTCCGGGTGTGGGGATAGCCGGCAGCTTCGCGGGCCAGAACGTCACCTTCTCTATACGAGGCGTCACGCAGCAGGACTTCCAGGCGCAGGCAGAATCGCCCGTCGCCGTGTACCTCGACGAGGGCTACGCGGCTGCAAACAATGCCGCTGGTCTCGCTCTGTTTGACGTCGACCGGGTCGAGGTGCTGAAGGGGCCTCAAGGCACACTATTCGGTCGCAATGCGACCGGTGGCCTCGTGAGCATCACGACGCAAATGCCCACGAAGGAGTTTGCCGCCAACGCAAGCGTGAGCTACGGGGCGTACAACGATCTCCGGGGTGAGGCTGCAGTTGGTGGACCTTTGAGCGATACGGTCCAGGGACGGGTCGCGGTCCTCTACGAGAAGAACGATGGATGGGTCACGAATACGTCCCCGAGTGGCGGCGATCTTGGCGGGAAGAAGACCACCGCAGGTCGAGTTCGCCTTGAGGCGGAGCCGACTGACTCCATTGACCTGTTGCTGACGGCCTATGCGATCGATGTTGAACAAAGTTGGGGTCCGTATTTCGCGCTATCTACGCGAAGCGTTCTCACTAACGGATTACCCAACGCGGTAATCGTGGCCCAGAACACACTCTTTGGTCAACCACCATCCAATGGAAATGACCTGTCTGTCAATGCAAATAGTGCACAGAGCACCGGTTCGTTCAACAAGGTCTATGGCGGGACTTTCCGTCTCAAGTTCGACCTTGGCAACGAGGCTGACCTAACGGCGATCACTGACTACAAACAGCTCAAGTACCACCTGCTGCTCGACGACGATGCTACGGCCATCAGCTTTCTCAACACGGATACACATGCCGCCGTTGCGAACTATTCGCAGGAATTTAGACTCTTCAAGGACTTCCATGGTACGCGTCTCACGTCGGGGCTTTACTACCTGCACATCGACGCGTCTGAGACCGACCTCCAGGAGCTCTATGGCCTGGGAGGTGTAGATGTTAGCAGTCCATTCGACCTCGTTAGCAACAGCTCCTCTGCCTTCACTCAAGCAGAGTTCGACGTTGCACCAACGTTCACACTTGTCGGTGGGCTACGGGCGACGCGCGAACAGAAGAGTTATCAGTACAACGCGTTTGTCGAAACTCTTACTCAAAGTCCGATTGTCGAAGCTCGGTCTTACCACGGTGATCTAGCAGAGTGGCTCTTTTCATGGAAGGGTCAGCTCGAATGGCGCCCCAGCCACGATGTTCTGGTTTTCGCGGGCTACAGTCGCGGCGCGAAGGCCGGCAGTTTCAATGCTCCGTTCGCCGGTGGTGCAACTCCAACCGACGCCAATATCCCATACAAGCCTGAGAAGCTTGACTCTTTCGAAATTGGGAGCAAGACAACCTTGGCTGATGGCCTGATGACACTGAATGGGGCTGTCTTCTATTACGACTACAAGGACTACCAGGCTTTTAAGTTCATTAACTTTTCGACTGTTGTCACGAACAACCCGGCAACCGTTAAGGGCGCTGAGATCTCATTGAACGTGCGACCAACACATCAGCTCGAGCTGCTCGCGAGCCTAAGCTACGTCGACGCGGCGGTTAAGGACGTTCTAGTCTCCAACTCTACCGGCAGCGCCGACCTCAGTCGCGAGCCCCCGTATTCCAGCAAGTGGACTGGGCTTGCTTCAGCGCGATATGAATTCCCGGTTGCGGGAGGTACAGCCAGCCTACAAGGCGATGCGCAATACATTGGGAGCCATTATTTTTCGTTGACCAACTTCGACGCAACCTTCGTTGCCGGTTACACATTGCTGAATGCGCGCCTCGCCTGGAAAGCCCCGAACAATCATCTCGAGCTCTTCGCTTTCGGGAAGAACCTCAGCGACCAGCGCTACCGGACCGTAGGGTTCGAGGCGTCGGACTTCGGCGGCTTCACCCAGGTCGGATACGGTGAGCCCCGCTGGTGGGGAGTCGGCATCTCCTACAAATACTGAGCAGTCATGCGGTCGACAGCATTGTCCGTGCGTGGATTGAGCGTCTTCATCTCGGCTGGTGCCGGTGGCGCCGGCCGAGTCATCGCGGAGACCTTTGCCGACGCAGGCGCGAAGGTAGTCACCTGCGACGTCAATGCCGGGGCGGTCGAACGGTTTGCGGACGAGCGCCCCGACATTGCGGTCCTCCCTGGCGACGTTAGCGACGAGCCCACGGTAGATCGGGTTTTCTCTGAGGCCGAGCGACGCTTCGGACCGGTCGACGTACTCGTCAACAACGTCGGGATCGGGGGGCCCACCGCCGCCGTCGAGAACATCTCGACCGCGGACTGGACCCAGTCAATCCAGACCAACGTCACCAGCCATTTCCTGTGTGTCCGACGGGCCGTGCCGAATATGAAGGCGCGAGGTAGCGGCCTCATCGTCAATATCTCGTCGGGGAGTGCCAAGGTGGGACTACCGCTGCGGCTGCCGTATGTGGTTACAAAGGGTGCGGTCTTGAGTATGACGACGAACCTGGCCCGCGAACTGGGCCCTCACGGCATCCGCGTCAATGCGATTCTGCCGGGCGCCATTAGAGGCGCTCGCATTCAGTGCGTCATCGATGCCAAGGCGTCGGCGCTTGGGGTGTCGCCGGCGCAATACGAGCAAACGCTACTGCGATACGTCTCGCTTCGCACAATGGTCGATCCCGAAGACATTGCATCCATGATTCTGTTTCTCGCATCGCCTGCCGGGCAGCGGATTTCGGGCCAGATGATCGGCGTGGACGGAAACGTCGAGTACGAAGAATAGAAGCCGCGCATGCGTTTTGCAGTTGACACCGGCGGCACCTTCACGGATTTACTCGTCGACCATGGCGCGGGCGGACTGCGCATGTTCAAGGCTTCGACGACGCCCGGAGATCCGATCCAAGGTGTGCTCGACGTACTCGAACGCGCCGCTGCGGGATTCGGATTGACCCGCGCGGAATTGCTGAAGCGCGGCACGCAATTCATCCACGGCACCACGCATGCCATCAACGCAATCATCACGGGCCGAACTGCGCGGACTGCATTGCTCACGACCGAAGGTCACGCAGATGTCCTCGTGTTGCGGGAGGGTGGACGCGCGGAAGCATTTAATTTCACGACGCCATATCCCGCTCCCTATGTGCCGCGCTCTCTCACCTTCGAGGTTCCCGGGCGTATGCGGTCGGATGGTTCCGAGTTCGCGCCGCTAAACGAGATTCATCTCGTCGAAACTCTGCGCGAATTGCGCGAGCAGCGCGTCGAGGCGGTTGCCGTGTGCCTGTTATGGTCGATCGTAAACTCCGCGCACGAGCGGCGCGTTGGTGAACTTCTGGAGCAGCATCTGCCCGGTATCCCCTATACGCTCTCGCACCGACTGAATCCCTCGATCCGGGAGTTTCGCCGCGCATCATCGACAGCGATCGACGCTTCCCTCAAGCCGTTGATGGTGACATACATGCGCAACCTCGATTCCCGCCTTCGCGAGGCAGGTTTCGATGGGCGCGTTCTTATCGTGACGTCGCAGGCCGGAGTCATCGATGCGAGCGAGGCGGCCGATGCCCCGATACGCATCGTGAACTCGGGGCCGTCGATGGCGCCGGTCGCTGGGCGTTACTTTGGAGCCGTAGATGAAGCAGCGACCACTATCATCGTAGCCGATACCGGTGGCACAACGTATGACGTGAGTCTCGTGCGCAAGGGCGTGATTCCGGTCACGCGAGATACCTGGATCGGTGCGCCGTACAGCGGTCTTATGGTTGGTTTCCCATGGGTCGACGTCCGAAGCGTTGGTGCGGGTGGTGGCTCGCTTGCCGTAGTGGACTCTGGGGGATTGCTGCACGTGGGTCCGCAAAGTGCCGGCGCGGTGCCGGGGCCTGTCAGCTACCGGCGCGGCGGCACTCGACCGACCGTCAGCGACGCATCGCTGGTACTCGGACATCTAGACCCGAATTTCTTTCTCGGCGGCGAAATGCCGCTGGATCGCGAATCAGCGGAGCGCGCGATCGCGGAACAGATCGGCCGCCCACTCGGCCTTGATGCCACGAAAAGCGCCGCGGCGATTCTCGCGGTAGCTACGGAAAACATGGCGCAGGCTATCGTTGACATCACGGTGAACCAAGGCATCGACCCGCGAACTGCAGTGTTGATTGGTGGTGGCGGGGCGGCCGGGCTCAATTCGGTACAAATTGCCCGCCGTTTGGGTTGTCGGCGTCTGGTGATCCCGGAAGTTGGAGCGGCTTTGTCTGCAGCCGGCGCGTTGATGTCGGATCTGCGCGCCGATTATCATCAGTCGTGCTTGGCAAACACCGCGTCGTTCGACCGCGCCGTCGTCAATCGCGTGTTGCACGACCTCAAGGCGCGCTGCGCAGCATTTGCGGCCTCCTGGGGCACAGCGAGAAGCGAGGCCAACATCACAATTACCGCAGAGGCACGCTACGCCACGCAGGTCTGGGAGATCGAGGCGCCGCTACACTGCAATGAATTTTCCGGTGAAGACGACGTCGCGCGTTTCACTGAGGATTTCCACCAAGCGCACACCGATCTTTTCACATTCGCAGACCGGGAATCGGCGATCGAGGTGATTGGATGGACTGCACACGTCTCAGTTAGATTGAATGAAATGGGCAGTGCATCTCTCAGCGTGCCCGATGTTGAAAGGGTTGTGCCAACTACTCGTCTCGCATATTTTGCAGAAACGGGTTGGTCGCCCGTGCCCGTCCACCGTTTCGAGAATCTGATGGCTGGCGAATCCATCGCGGGTCCGGCCATCATCGAAAGCGCGTTCACGACCGTGGTCCTGGATCCCGGCGCCACGGCGGTTCGGCGGGCGTCTGGCAGTCTATCAATCGAGGTAGGAACATGAGCAGGGATTTAAACGGATCTGCGAGAATCGCGGACGACGCCACGGGCTCGCAGCTCGACAGTGTAACGGTCGCGATTTTGAACAAGAGATTGGAGGGGATCGCCCGAAAGATGGCCAACACGCTGCTGCGAACGGGGCGCTCTGGCGTGCTGAACGTTGCGAGGGATTTTTCATGCTGCATCGTAACGGCTGCAGGCGACCTACTCGTCACCAACGAGGCGCTGCCGATTCATGTGTTATCTGGACCGGATATGATGGCGCGTGTGATGAAGGAATTTCATCCGATTCTCAAAGCCGGTGATGCCTTTCTCAACAACTCGCCGTATCACGGCTGTTCCCACGCCGCAGATCATACGCTGCTCGTGCCGGTGGTGGATTCTGTTGGTCATCACCGGCTCACGGTGGTCGTGAAGGCTCATCAGGCCGACATCGGAAATTCCATTCCCACCACTTACCACGGTGCCGCGCGTGATGTGTACGAGGAGGGAGCGCTGATTTTTCCGTGCATCAGGGTGCAGGAAGACTTCGAGACCAACACCGACTTCCTGCGGATGTGCGCGTTGCGGATTCGAGTACCGGAGCAGTGGCGCGGCGATTTTCTGGCGATGGTCGGCGCCGCTCGAATCGGTGAGCAGGAGATTCTTGCGCTCGCCGGTGAGGTAAGCTGGGAGGTGCTCGCCCGCTTCGAGCGCGAGTGGTTCGGGTACTCTGAACGACGCATGATCGATGCACTAAAGAAGATGCCGTCGGGATTGCAGACGCGCGAGAGCCGCCATGACCCGTTTCCCGGCACACCGGAATCCGGGATCAACATCAAAGTAACGGTCAGTGTCGATCCCAATTTGGGACGAGTGCAAGTTGATCTCCGGGACAATCCGGATTGTCTGCCGTGCGGTCTCAATCTATCAGAAGCTTGCGCGCGTACGGCAGCCATGATCGGTGTGTTCAACGCGATCGACTATACCGTTCCAAAAAATGCCGGAAGCTTTCGGCGAATCGATGTGTTGTTACGTGAAAACTGCGTCGTCGGTATTCCGCGCCATCCGACCAGTACGTCCGTTGCCACAACAAATGTCGCCGATCGAGTCGCGAACGCCGTGCAAGCGGCAATTGCCGATCTCGCGGATGGGTTCGGACTAGCCGAGTGTGGCGCCGTGATCCCTCCCGCGCTTGGCGTTATATCGGGGCGGCATACCGTAACTGGAGAACGATTCGTAAATCAAGTTTTCCTGGGAATGACCGGGGGAGCCGGTGCGCCATTGGCGGATGCGTGGCTGACGATCGGCCATGTTGGAAACGCGGGCCTTTGCTATATCGATAGCGTCGAGCTTGATGAGCTCCGTCAACCCATTCACATCTACAGTCGGCGCCTCGTGACAGATTCGGAAGGCGCTGGCCGATACCGCGGCGCGCCTTCAATTGCAGTGGAATTCGGGCCTCTCGTCGGCGAGGTAGCAGTGGGCTATGTCAGCGATGGCGGTGTAAATCCGCCGAAGGGTGTACGGGGAGGGCTCAGCGGCGGACGTGCGGATCAATGGCGGGCCGACTCCAACGGAGCGCGCACTCGGTTGGCCGCCTGTGCGCAGGTGACGCTCAAATCCGGCGACCGGCTGCTATCGGTTTCGACGGGAGGCGGCGGCTACGGTCCGCCGATGGAGCGCGAGGTAAGTCGCGTCGCGCGCGACGTGAAAGAGCGCTGGATAACACGGGACCGTGCACGTTCCGTATACGGTGTCGTTTTGCACGCCGATGGAACGATCGATGACGATGCGACGCGGCGCCTTCGCGATGTCGTAAAGGATCAGGCCTAACGGAAGCAGGTGATGAGGCTAGAAAATCGCATTGCGATTGTCACGGGCAGTACACAGGGTATCGGGCGCGAGATCGCGGTCCAGCTCGCGGCGGAGCGCGCTATCGTCATCGTAGTGGCGAGCAATGATGTAAGTCGAGCCGATGCGGTTGTCAGCGATATCCGCCGCGCCGGCGGTAGCGCTGCCGGGAGGGTGGCCGATGTTACGAAGTCAGCTGACCTCAATGCGCTAGTCGCAAACGTGATCGCCGAGTTCGGACGTATCGATGTTTTGATTAATAGCGCGGGCATTTTTGCTCCCACGCCGGTGGGATCTGCGTCGGAGGAAGACGTGGACCGAATGATTGCGGTCAATCTTAAAGGGACATTCATGGCGATCGACGCTGTCGTACCAGCAATGAAGCAGCAGCGCTCGGGAAAGATTGTGAGCATCGCATCCGTGGCCGGTTTCATGGGCATTGGTTCTTATGCGATTTATTGCGCAACAAAGGCCGGTGTGATTTCGATGACGCGAGCGCTGGCATGCGAACTCGCACCTCATGGCATCAACGTGAATGCGGTGGCCCCGGGAAACACGGCGACGCCAATGAATGAAAACCTGAGAACGCTTCCAGAGTTCAAGCCGATCTTGACCGCGATGGCCGCACGGACCCCCAGTGGTAATACTTTTTCAAGTGCGGAGGACATGGCGCGAATGGCGGTATTCCTCGCTACCAATGAAGCCCGTTCGATGCACGGTTCGACCGTGTTGATGGACGAAGGCTTTTCTGCGGGAATCTAATCAAAAATTACAGGAAAACTATGCATCAATCAGACAGAAAGATCATTCTCACTTGCGCGGTCACCGGAAATGCGCCGTTCAATCGCAAACATCCGGCGTTTCCAATCACGCCTGCCGAAATCGCCAGCGCGTGCGTGGAGGCCGCTAAGGCCGGTGCAGCAGTCGTGCACATTCACGTCCGCGATCCGAAGACCGGTGAGGGAACTCGCGATCCCAAGCTCTTCAAGGAAACGGTCGATCGCGTCAGAGACTCGGGTGTTGATGTAGTCATCAACCTGACGGCGGGGCTCGGCGGCTTATTTCTGCCGGATCCCAGCGACGAATCTCGCGCGCTGCCGGAGAGTGATGTGGCTGGGGTTGAGGAGCGTGTACGTCACCTCGAGTTGTGCCGACCGGATATTGCATCGTTGGACATTACCACCGGCAATCAGGTTGAAGGCGCTATGGAATTCGTCTACCTCAATACGACGCGAACGCTTCGTGCGATGGCCAAGCGCTTTCAAGAGCTTAAGATCAAACCGGAGCTCGAGGTATTCGGCGCTGGTGATATTGAGTTCGGTAAGGCGCTCGTACGTGAGGGTCTCACCAGCGGCCGGCCATTGTTTCAATTCGTGCTCGGTGTGCAGTGGGCAGCGCCGGCTGATACGCGCACGATCCTTTATATGCGCGATCTGCTGCCGCCGGATGCGCTGTGGGCGGCGCTTGGTATCGGTCGGCTCGAAATGCCGGTGCTTGCGCAGGCGGCGCTGCTGGGGGGTAACGTTCGTGTCGGACTTGAGGATAATCTGTATTTGCAACGCGGGGTATTCGCAACCAATGGCCAATTGGTAGAGCGCGCCCGAATGATATTGGGGGGGTTAGGCCATGAGCTGGCGAGTCCCAAGGAGGCGCGTCACATACTCGGCTTGGCCGCCTGAACCTGCTGCTCACTAGATGGCAATGAGCAAGGCGACCGAGTTCGAGACGGCCTGTACGGTGGTCTATCCGTGGCTGTGCGACTCGATGGAGCATCTAGCGACTCAGAGCTACATGAAGGTGTTCGACGATGCCGCGTATCACTTGCTTGCGCGCCTCGGCTATTCGCTGCGTGACGCGCAACGGACGCGTCGCGGCTGGGTCGATGTGAGTCACTCGATTGAGTACCTTCGCGAAGTGCGCGCCGGCGATTTGCTGGTAGCTTTTAGCGCCGTGCAGCGACTAGGACGCACGTCCATGACGTACATTACGCGGTTAGCGCAGCCAGCGGCTCCTGATGACAGTTGCGCGGTAATGACTGGCGTTGTCGTGCATTTCGATCTCGACCGGCGACAGGCTATCGAATTGCCGGACGATTTGCGAATTACCGCCGCCGCGACAATGCAGCGGTAGGCTCCCTTGAGCAGCGATAATGTCATGAACATCGATGCATCGAGTCCAGCCGACGCCACCTCGGATTTTGCAGCGACAGCATTGCGCCTCGATGCGCGTATGCCGCGTGTCGCCCTGGTGATGGCGTGGTGGAGCATTTGCAGTGCGATGTTCTATCTCTTCCTCGGTGCTACACTGGCGCTGACTTACGGGACACACAACGCGCTGATCGGGATGATTCTGGCGGTAGCTTCGTTCGGGGTGCTCAATGGCGCGCTCGCTCGGTACGCGGCAAAGACCGGCATGTCCTCTTCAGCCCTGTCGCAAGCGATGCTGGGAGCGGGAGGCGGTGCGCTCGCGACGCTTATCCTGTGTCTGACGGCGCTCTATTACGCCGTATTCGAAGGTTCCGTGCTCGCGGTTACGCTATCCAAGGTGGCGCCGTCGATCGCATACGGCACGGCCTCGGCGATCATAGTCACATACAGCATACCACTCGTCTGCGGAAGCGTGCAGCACTGGTTCAATCGCTTCAACGCGGCGCTGCTACCGTTTTATCTGCTTGGACTCGCAGCACTTGCGGTGCTCACGGTGAGGGGGCGCAATTATTCTGATGCGTGGCTGCACCTCGTCCCGTTGGATGGTGCGCCGGCGCATGCTTGGTGGAGTTGCTTTACCGCGTACTTTGGTGTGTTGGCCCTTTCAATGTGTACGCTCGATTTCGCACGGTTCGGTCGCCCCAAGGACGCTGCGTTTCATGCGGGGATCACGTTCGGCGTGCCATTCTATGCAATGACGTTTCTCGTAAATGGAGTGGTGGGGATTCTGCTAATCGGTTCCGTCGATGCGATGCGGCTATCAGAAACCTCCATCGTTGACTGCAGTCTATCCGTGTTAGGTGCCGGTGGTGGACTTGCATGGGTGTGGGTGACTCAGACGCGCAGCAATACCGCAAATTACTATATCTCAGTCGTCAATTTACAAGCGTTTATCGAAGAAACTCTCGCGATACGGCTGCCGAAGGTTCTTTGCGCGATTGCCGTCGGAATCGTGGTGTTGGTGCTGATGAGTTTGACAAATGTGTTTTCGTATCTGCTTACAGCGCTAAACTACCAAGGCATATTCGTGACCGCTTGGATTGGCGTCGCCATTTCCCATATTGTTCGGACACTGCCAATCCGGAAAGAGGCGCACATCGCTCGCGATTTAAATAGTGCCAGGAGAGGGTGCTTGATCGCGTGGTTGATGGGCGCTATTACGGGAATCGCCGTGATGCATTTTGGCGGTCGATATGCATCTGTGTCCGTGCCTATCAATCTCCTCGTTTCCGGCTTACTGTACCGATTCTTCATTAGAACGACTCGATCCCCCAATTGCGGTTCGTTGCCAGCACTATGACTGCGCTGCGTATGACATCGCGCTCTATGATTTGTACGTCACGACGGCTCTTCTTGACGAGGCCTGGCTGCGCGGCGCTGACCGGGGCCAGCCTCGGATTGGAAGCTTGACGGATCGGCACGAATTGGAGGCAGGCACTACAGCGGCGTACCGCGCAGACGCTCGATAGTTAATGTTCGACGCGCACCCGCCTAGATTATTAGCAGGTCAATGAACTTGTGCTCGGCAACAACTCTCAGTTTGAATTCGCCATCCTCGGGGCGGGCGCCATCATCAGCGGGCCATGATTCCCTGCGATTCAAGGCATTTGGTGCCCGCGGCGCGGGGCAGGGGGAAGTGAACTTTGAGCGCGCACGATGATGTGCGGGTCCGGCATTGTGGGGCAATTCAACATACTCGGGGATTATGCGAAGCATCGCTAAGTGGATGAGCGGGCTCGAAAGCCGTGCGCGCCTCGGTCCGGGAATTAAGAGCTCCCCACCCCCAGCGCCACCGACGTCCGGGGATGACCGCCGAACCCAGCCATACCGCTTGAAGCGACGTCCGGCGACCACCGGATATGTTCGTCGACGTCCGCGCGTAAATGACACCTGATCTCGCACCTCAGGGCGCCAATAGCGGGGTCATGTCAAGAGACGTCCGCGGACACCCATTGCGGGAAGCGAATTGGGGACAATTCGCTGTGTCCACCTGAAATTGCGACGCGGGACCAGCGCGTTACCTCACCAAAGGAGGAGTTGACGGCACACCATTCAATCCGCATTGGTGTCTACCGCCAGCTCGCCGCGGTGCTGGGAAGTCTCGGGGTGCATCTCGGCATCAAAACACTCCTGATCAAGTAGGTTTCGCAGGGCGCCCTCAGCCACCGGGCTGAGCATTGGCCCCCGCCCAATACGCCAAGGCAGCCTCTGGACTTGGAGCTCTGCCATCGCCCCGCGCAAACGGGCC